>Ga0180215_1003078_pt1 | contig 16086 bp, 14 predicted proteins | sample eDN3rd37CBELigBY_FD_128871 | JGI IMG/M metagenome (GOLD analysis project Ga0180215, IMG submission 128871) | Enriched backyard soil microbial communities from Emeryville, California, USA - eDNA 3rd pass 37_C BE-Lig BY (version 2) (version 2) | ecosystem: Environmental > Terrestrial > Soil >...
GATGGTTCTTCCTTCAACCACTTGAATTTTTCTTGCAGAAAAAAACTCGGGGCCGACCCCTGTAATTTCCATATCACCTTGCTGATCATCATACACCATCGGACCCCAGCCCTGATTTGTAGCAATCACGGCTTCTACACCTAGTACTTCTGATAGCAGTTCAATATCCTCTGAGGTTATTTCAGGCTCCGTCCAGAACATCTCGGATTCATCTTCTCCCTCGACAGGCATGGGTTGATAGAAAATATCCACTGCATTTTTGTCAGTACTGAACAGCTCTTCTGTCATTTTCGTCTTTGCCCCTTGGCCAATGGCGACAATAATAATAACAGCTGCTACACCAATAATAACGCCCAGCATGGTTAATATGGAACGAACCTTATGCTTCCAAATTGAGTAAAGCGCTAATTTAAAACTTTCTACTAAACTCATGAGGTTCTCCTCTGATCATCCGTAATCACGCCATCTTTTATAGTGATCACCCTATTTGTATAGGCAGCAATTTCCTCCTCATGTGTAACGATAATAACCGTTTTACCTTCTTTATTGAGTTGGACAAATAAATCCATAATCTGCTTACTAGTCTTTGAATCAAGTGCACCAGTCGGTTCGTCCGCCAAAATAATAGCTGGGTTGTTCACAAGTGCCCTGGCAATTGCAACCCGCTGCTTTTGTCCACCGGATAATTCATTAGGCAAATGAGTCATTCTGTCTTCTAATCCAACCTTGTTAAGCATAAGTTTTGCTCTTTCGATTCTTTCGCGCTTTGGTACACCAGCATAGATAAGAGGTGATTCGACGTTTTTAAGTACCGAAAGTCTTGGCAGTAAAAAGAATTGTTGAAAAACAAATCCAATATGTTCATTTCTTAATTTTGTCAGCTTGTTTTCCTTTTCTGTCCCGATATTTTCTTCATTCAATTCATAAGTACCTGAAGTTGGGTAATCTAAAAAACCAATAATATTCATTAAGGTTGATTTCCCAGATCCTGATGGTCCCATGATGGCTACAAATTCCCCGTCTTCTATCGTAAGATTAATCCCATGCAAGACCGGGACTTCGAGAGCTCCCTTTCCATAAACCTTCTTAATCTCACTTAATTTCATCAAAAGAGGTCACTTCCATTCCATCGTACATTCCTTCAGATGGAGCAATAACAACAAGCTCATCCTTATTAACACCTTCTAGAACTTGGATCCATTCATCATTCATGGAACCCGTCTTCACTTCACGTCTCTCAATCTTTCCATCTATTAATACATATGCGACAGCCATTCCACCCTCATCTAAAATGGCACTATGCGGAATAATCGGCTTTTTTTCTGTTCCAACAATTTTGACTTCCAACGAAACATGAAAACCTTGGCGGAGCTCCGATGTATCATCTGTAATGGCAACCTTGAATGGATACATTGTTACATTTCCTCCACTTGGTGCACCCATCATTTCCCCGCCAGCTCCGTCTTCATTTGGAAACTGAGAAACAGATTCAACAACACCATTCCATTCCCGATCCTTATAAACCTTTGGTCGAATCACGACAGCTTGTCCCGGTTGAATCTTCACTGAATCGAATTCACTCATCGTACCAATTACTTTATAAGGACTATTTGAAATAATATGTATAACAGGCTCTGAGGCACCAGTCTCAGATTTGGCTATGTTTTGATTTACTTTCACAACAATCCCGTCTATTTTACTGACAACCGTCATTTCCTTTTTACGATTAGTGGCTTCATTAATTCTCTCTTGCGCAGAAGCTGCCTCTGATTTTGTGTTTTCATATTGAAGCTCTAATTGCACCTTTTCTTGTGTCAACTGATTGACATCAACTATTTCTGCTTCAGATTCACTAGAAGGATTCTTTTTTGCTGCCGCAATTTGTTTATTCAATTCTGCTATTTGGGCTTCTTCCGCTTTTGCTCTCAGTTTAATTAAATCCCTTTCCCGAACCGCTCCATTATATTCAACGTCTAGTTTTGAAGAATCATATAAAAATAAAGGATCACCCGCTTTAACAGTTTGGTTCTCTGCTACTTTATATTCAATGATATCTCCTTTGTCAGGCTCGATATATACCTTTTGTTCACCTTCAGGGACAATTTCACCAGTAACGAGAATTGTCTCGGTTAACTCTTTCTCTTCTGCCTTCTGAACCGTTACAGGCATTTTTTGAGGATCCGTACTGGCCATATTTGCATTTCTATCCTTCATTAAAAATATGACCAGCACGGCAATTACCGCTAATCCAACAACTGTTACAATCGGTATCCAAACCTTTTTTCTTTTCATTTTAATGCCCCCTTAACCATTTGAAATTACTGAAAATCATATACCATCATCTATCTCAAAGATTTTCTAAGGAAGGTAGATAAATAAACAGAAATTTCAATATTCTACTCTCTGCCCATTATATCGATAAATCTATGAAAAATCGCCATATATTTACAATAATTCATGAAAATTTATAATAATTTGTCATATTACGCTTAAAAGACAAATATTTTTGGATAGACTGACCATCCCATTTGGATGATTCATTCATAAATTATTCTTTTAAACACAAACTGTTTAATATAAAGTATTTATATACCTTTCTACTTAGATTGGACGCATACATGTATATAGGGAGCAGCTTTTTATGTTCAATTCATCATGGTTAAAAAATATCGGACTAGTCCTCTTTGGCAATACGCTTTATGCTCTGGCTGTTACAGCCTTTATTCTTCCAAATGGCTTGATTACTGGCGGGACGACTGGACTAGCACTAGTTTTCTATCATCAGTTTGGAATTCCTGTTTCAATTTTTGTATCCGTTTTCAATATTGCTATGTTTATTCTTGGAGCCTTTATGCTTGGCAAGTCATTTGCACTTACCACTTTAATCAGCACCTTCTACTTTCCCTTCATTCTTGGGATTTTTGAAAATGTCACGATGCTGCGAGATATTACGGATGACAAGCTGCTTGCTGCTATTTACACCGGTATCATCATCGGGGGTAGCATCGGTATCGTGATCAAAGCAGGAGCATCAACGGGGGGCATGGATATTCCACCGCTTGTGTTAAATAAAAAGTTTGGAATTTCGATTTCTATGTCCTTATATGCATTCGATTTCTTGATTTTGCTGTCCCAAATGCTATTTGCCAATAAAGAACAGGTTCTTTATGGTATCTTACTCATTATGATTTATACCGTTATATTAGATAAGGTTCTGATGTTCGGAAAATCCAAAACTCAGGTGAAAATCATCAGCCATAAATATGAGGAAATCAATCAAATGATTCTCAAGCACTTGGATAGAGGGTCTACATTAATGCATGCAGAAACAGGCTATCTTCATGATAAGCGATTGGTGGTTCTTACCATTGTTTCAAACCGTGAACTACCAAAGCTGAATAATCTTGTTCTTTCTATTGATCCACAGGCTTTCATGGTTATTAACCAGGTAAACGAAGTAAAAGGTCGTGGATTTACGATAGATAAGTCGTATGAAAAGTAAAGGGAAAGTCTAATTTAAAACGACAATAGGAGCAGTCATTTAGACTGCTCCTTACTTCATATTAAGTTTTATATCTATTGAGTTACACTAACCTTAGTTTCACTATTCTTCGATCTGGACCAGACAGCCCATCCGAGTACAATGTAGAATAGACCCCAGACTACGGCAAATAAATAATCAGTATAAGGAATAAACGTCATAAGAACCAACAGTATCATTAAGGCCCCGCCCCATCTTGGCAGCATCTTGGCCCGAATTGTAGCAATTCCAAATAGAATATAACCCAGGTTCATCGTAATCATCATAATAATCCGGATTGGTACAATGGGACCCGGCAGATCCTGCTCTAATATTTGTGGATCCTGTAAAGCAGTGTTAACAAATAGAGCAATCATTACCATAGTGCAGACGAGAATATTTCCTAATATAGTCATAAGAAAACCAATAAATCCCAGTACACCCGCTTTTTCCGCTTGAAATAGATAAATTCCAGCAGTACCAATGATAATAAAAACAGATCCTGTTATCCCACCAATGATAAGAGCCGTTGTATTATCTGTCCCCCACATTAATTCTAACGGTGTCATCAATAGCCTGCATATGCCCCCAATTACAGCCAACATTCCAAGCCAACGAATAGTATTAGATAACGTCATCCCTTCACCCCCTAAAAGTATCCTTATCATTGTATTCTGCAAATAATTTAATATTCAGAAAGATGTTCACTGGTGAAAGGTTCGCTGAAATATGTGTTACGCTCTTGTAGAAGCGTTTGTTTATTTTAAAATATACTCTTCACAATGAATAAATATCCAATATTTTAATATAATAATTTGTTTCACAATTTACAATCTTCGTGTTAAACTAATTGTTACATAGAAGATTCCACCACACAGATACAACTGTATTTTCTTGGTAGAATTTAGTATAACCGGAGGGGAAACAATGAAAAATTTACTGCTTAAGTGGAATCAGGTGAGCCTGGTTAAACGAATCCTTGTTGGATTGGTGATTGGTATTATTTTTGCCTTGGCCATTCCGAACGCCACAGCATGGGTGTCCATTCTTGGATCTTTATTCGTTGGTGCTTTAAAGGCTGTTGCACCCATTCTAGTCTTATTCATCGTCATGAATGCCATCTCCCGGCATAAAAGCGGTACACAAACAAATATGAAATCTATTATTGTCCTATATGCTATCGGTACAACATTAGCAGGACTTGTTGCAGTGGTTGCAAGCTTTATTTTCCCAGTAAACTTAACACTTACAACTGGGGCTGAAGACGTAACACCTCCTGGGGGAATTTTAGAGGTATTACAGACATTATTATTTAACGTTGTTGCCAACCCAGTAGACGCTCTTATCAATGCAAACTATATTGGTATTTTAGCTTGGGCTATTCTTCTTGGACTTGCATTAAGAAAAGCCGCTGATTCAACGAAGGACTTGCTTGCTAATTTCTCAGACGCCATTTCTACATTAGTCAAATGGGTTATTAATTTAGCTCCATTAGGAATTATGGGTCTCGTTTATGATGCCATTTCAACAAATGGGCTTTCAGCCTTATCTGACTATGGACAACTTCTTTTAGTACTACTCGGAACGATGTTCTTTGTTGCACTTATTGTAAATCCTATTATTGTATACTTCTATACTAGAAAAAATCCATATCCATTAGTTTTAAAGTGTGTTAAAGAAAGCGGGATTACCGCGTTCTTTACTCGCAGCTCAGCCGCTAACATTCCGATAAATATGCGTTTATGTAAAGAACTTGGTTTGGAAGAAGATACGTACTCAGTTTCCATTCCATTAGGTGCTACAGTAAATATGGGGGGAGCAGCAATTACAATTGCTGTTTTAACACTTGCTGCAGTACACACATTAGGAATTGAAGTTGATTTTGCAACAGCTGTTATTCTCGTTATTTTATCTGCTATTTCAGCTGCTGGTGCTTCAGGTGTTGCCGGCGGATCATTATTACTTATTCCACTGGCTTGTAGCTTATTCGGAATCTCAAACGATATTGCGATGCAGGTCGTTGGTGTTGGTTTTATCATTGGTGTGTTACAGGACTCTTGTGAAACAGCATTGAACTCGTCCTCTGACGTATTATTTACAGCAACAGCTGAATATGCGAAAAAGCGTAAAGAAGGTAAGGAATTTACGATTAATACTAAGAAGGCTATCTAATTTGATTACAGCGTTCAAAATACTAAAACCCATTTGCAAGCATCTTTTGCAAATGGGTTTGTTTTTTATTTTCAATTCAGTCTAACCATGAAGGATAATCCACTTATCAAGCAACCAACTAACACCATGCCAAATGCCCCTAATTTGTTCTTATCTTTGATTAAGTAATAGGCGTACCAAAAACTATAGCATGAGCCGAACAATACAACGGCCCAAAATATGATGTTCATTTTTAATCAATCACCTTTTCTATGTCAGATTCACGAAACTGTTTACCAAATCCGGTAATTTCTAAATCCATTGTTACATGAATATCGGCATAGGGATATCTTTTATTATTCCAGTCCCATGTTTCATATTCCTTGACAGTACTAAATAAAGGACGAACATACAAGGACCAATAAAACGGTTCTGTCTTAAACTCCTTTTGCGTTTTTTTAATCAATTTTTCTGCGTTTTCTTTCAATTTTTCTTCCAATGCTAGTTTTAATTTCTTTTGATTTTCTATATCTTCCGCATAATTAACCATACTAGGAACCGATAAGATTTTCATATCAAGCGGATAGGTTACATTTATTTCGGGCGGGCCATTTCGCAGCTTGACTTCAACTTTATTTTTTCTCGTTTTCTTTATTCTAACGGCTATTTTATACTCTTTGTCCAAAGGATCTTGAAAGCTGGAGAACAAATCTCTTATGTTTGAAGTATTATCGAGTAATCTGGTGATTCGCGTTTCTTCACCTGACAATTTGCCGATCATTTTACCTTCCTTAAACACAGCCGAACCGATTAGCTGAACAGGGTTTCCTCCTTTTTTTGGTACCTGCCCGGCTATGTATTGATCTTCATCTTGAAATCCATCCTTCTGTTTATTGTAGGAACCGTACATGGCCAGAAAAAGGTCGGCATCGCCGTCCGTAATCGCAAAAAATCGATTAATCGTTGATTCTGGAACTAATCCCGTTTCTGTCGCCCGGTCAATCAAAAATTGATAATAACGATGAGGTCTTATCATCATCTCAGGCTTATTTTTTTCAATGAATTTCGAAGCCATTCCTTCCGTGACAATAATACTCGTTTCCCTTCGTATTTCCCTATCTTTAAAGGCCGTAGTCAAGAGTCGATAAAAGATCTCTGTTTTAGCCAGTTCTTCAGAAACGATTAATACTTTATTATGGGTAAAGGAGATTTCTCTTGTTACAAATGAATTAGCCATGTTTCGGGCGGATACTAAGTCAGGTGCGGTCAAGGATACAACATCCTTCATCTCTTCTCCTCCTGAAGGAGATACCCCTTTAACATTTAATTTTGGATTGGAAAATTGAAACGTGACATCAATGGCTTGCTCCTTTTCTATATCAAGCCCGCTTGGAAGATCAAGCCCAATGGCCACTACATAGGAACGCTCCTCTACCTCCTTTTTATCCCAACAGCCTGTAAGGAGGAGAATCAACGAGATTAGGAATAGAAATGAACCTGCCTTCCTCTTCATCCTGCCCTTGCCTCCTTTACCTTTGCTGCGGCCCAAAGCAATGGAGGGAAACATAATATAAAGTATTTAACGTAGGCGGTTGTAGTCGTTCTAACAAGAAAAATATTCGTCTCATTGTTTTCCGGTATCAATCCGATAACGAAGACTAAAAGGGTTATTGGGATGATTGTATGTTCAAATTCTTCAATTCGAAACAGAAAACCGAATATTCTACTTATTAAATAGATATAAACGGTAAACTTGACAAAAACCCCAACAAGCCAAATCGTTATAAAAAAAGTCTCTATATTGGTAATACTTCTTCCTATCGTAACAAATCGGATAGCCTCATTATAAGGAAAGGTAATCTTTCCTATACTCCGGTAGTCAAATATCCATAAATACGATAGATACAACAACACCATCAAAAAAACGGTGAAAATCAAAGAACTATATAATCCCCTTGTATAGGTTTGATGACCTTTCACAAATGGATACATCACAGCGAGAGTAAATGGTTCAGAAAATAATGGGATAAAGTTAAAACTTCCTTTTGCAATTTCCCATAAACCAGTACCGAACAGGGGAAATATTCTATTAAACACAGCCTCTTTAAATAGTAGAAAAAACAAGAAGCTTAAAGCGATTATTAGATAAGGAAAGGTCGTCCATGCAATAGTCCCCACTGTCTCCCATCCCTTTTTCGCTCCCCACATACAAAGTGCTAAAAAGCAAAGATACAAAATAAATAAGGGTGTATTCGGAAAGTTAATCGTAATCAATTGAGTTATGTAACTCCTGGAGTCTGTTGCGGTATTTATTAAGATTAAACAAAGCATGATAAAAGCAACGACAAAAGCGATTGGTTTTCCGAGTGTAAGCTGTGTTACTTCCAAAATCGTTTTGCATTGATACTTTTTTAAAACACTATTTACTAGGAGCAAGGAAGGAATAATTAGTATAAAGGAGCCTATAGCAATCATCCAAGCTGCATTCAAACCGCTTTTAAACAGTAAAACCGTACTCATATCCGTACTCTTCAACCCAACTGTAATTGCGATTATTGAAAAAAACTCCATAAATCCCACTTGGTCTTTTTCAGATTTACCCAAAATTATCACCTAACTTCCTTATTCAGAAACAGTATCTTTCGTTAGATCTTTTGTTTTTGTAAATCCTGGTCTTAGTCGTTCATTTGTTAATAGCTTTCGGAATACTGTATCTCCTGATGACTTATATTTTGGCGACAGTGGTGCCAGATATGGTACGCCAAAACTTTTTAATGATGTTAAATAAATTAAACCAGCCATAAAACAGAGCACCATTCCAAATATCCCCATTAGCCCTGCTGCTATAAGAAAGGCAAACCGTGTAATTCTTATTGTGTAGTTTAAATTTACATCTCCAATCGCATAAGAGGATAATCCTGATAAGGCCACAACAATTACTACAATAGGACTAACCACATTTGCTTCAACTCCGGCCTGACCTAAAATTAACGCTCCGACAATCCCAATTGTCGGACCAATCGGAACAGGGACTCGAACCCCTGCTTCCCGTATCAGTTCAAAGGACAGCTCTAACAGCAGCAATTCTAATATGGCGGGAAACGGCACCATTTCTCGTGCACCCGCAATCGCTAATAGTAAATCGGTCGGAAGCATTTCCATATGATAATTTGTAATAGCAATATAGGCTGACGGAGTGAATAAAGTAATAAACATGGCCAATATACGAAGCAATCTAGTAAAGTTCCCATTAATAAACCGTAGATAATGATCATCTCCTGAATGGTAAAAGGACCAAAACGTTGATGGTGCGACTAATGCAAACGGAGAGTTATTCATGACGACGATAACATACCCATCCTCAATAAAAGAAGCCGCACGATCCGGCCTCTCCGTTTGTAACACAGTTGGAACTAAACTTCTTTTCCTGTCTTCGATATGCTGAACTAATAAGCTAATATTCTGAACTGCATCTTTTGATATTGCCCCAATCCTACTTTTTACTTCATTCAAAACCCTTTCGCTTGCTAATTCTTTGTTATAGATAATAAAAACTTCATTATTAGAGCGGCCTCCAATGGTCATCTTTTCTACCGTAAAGTCTTCACTGCGAATCTTTTTTCGAATAAGAGAGATGTTGACATCTGCCTTTTCAATAAAGGATTCCTTTGGACCAAATAATGTCGTTTCGTTTTGAGGTTTTTCTACACTTCTGCCGGCTGCGAGTGCCGTTTTAATAATATAAGCATGTCGTTGTCCCTCAACCAATAAAAGAGAGTCTCCGGTATTCAACTCATGAACCGCTTTGTCTATTTCAGCCTCTGCTCTAATCGCACTTGCACCTATGGCTGATGTCACATCTGTTATTTCCCTATCATTCATAATCAACGGTTTTATGATTGCATCATCAATCAGCTTCGCATCAGTCAATGATGGAATATAAAACAAGACAGCCCTTCGCTCCATCTTATTGATAGTAAATTCTCTAAGCATGAAATCAACATTGGAAGGGAATGAATAGAGCTGTTTAAAATGATTTACATCCTGTACTAGATCCCCAGAAAATAGCTTTAGACTTTGATCACTAGTATTTCCTGTAGATTCCTGGCTCATTTCTGATACAAAAGCTTTTCTTTTTTTGAAAAATGAATTATTCATATTGGTATAACTCCTGAAGAAGAAATAGTGTAGAAATAAAAGACTTTGTACTAAGAAAATATTGCCACTGTGGATATTATTTGTAAAAAGTGATTTATTATGACAATAAATCACTAACATATCTAATCAAATGGAATTAGACACCTTGAACCTGAGCTACTAGGTGAACAATTGAATATTAAAATTAATGTACTTGTCCGGTTCAATATCTTTCGGCTTTGTATTTACTATATATAGGAAAATCTTTTTAGTATTTTCTTGAAATGAGTTTTAAAGAAAGGAGGAAAGAAATGAGCAACATCAATGGATTAGTAAAAGAAATCATCAAAGAAGAAAAAGAGAAATGGAGGAAATAAATTCAATCAATTTAGGACTTTCAAAATACCCCGTTCAGTTCATAGAAACATTACCTGGCGGAACAGCGCATGTTATTCTTTTTAGCGATGGTAATAATTATGTTGTGAAATGGAATGGTACCGAAAGTAGAAGAGCTAAAGAGGTAATCAATGAGTATGTCGTAAGTAAATTGGGTATGTTACTTTCCCTTCCTGTTGTCCCCTTTCAGCCAGTATATATCTCTTCTGAATTCATCAATAAAACCCCTGAGCTGCAATCCACAAGATATTCATTCAATCCAGGTCTGCAATCTGCCTGTTTATTTATCGGGGGCAGTATTACATTAAAGGAAGTCTATACTTCACTTACATCGAAAACGGAGATACAGAATCACGATATGCTTGGAGCAATGGTGGTGTTTGATCATTGGGTGTTTAACTATGATCGGACATTGCGGAATGTTCTTATGGAACAGCATAGTGATGGCAGTTATTATTTCCACATGATTGATCATGGGAAATGCTTCCCTGGTGGATACACATGGACACCACAAACAATCATCGAAAAGCGAAACAAGAAACTATCCTACAGAGAAACGTACCAATGGATTATCTCCATTCTTAATGGCGAGGATTTTACATCATTTATCGAAAAGATCGCAGCTATTCCACATGAATTAATATATGAAGTCATCCAATCCATCCCTGAAGAGTGGCAGGTGTCAACAGAAGAACGTGCAGCGCTAGTTACTTTTCTCATAGAGCAAAAAAGTAACCTACCGACTCTCATGGAAAGCTTTATTAATCGGTATAGCGGTAATAAGTCTACTAAAAAAAAGAAAAAAAAGACTAGCAAAAACTAGGCGCATGAATTTTCATGCGCCTCATTTAAATGCGGACATGCGGATCAATATTACGACTGAATACCCTGTTCCCTATATTTTATAGCTAAGCCCTTTAGGAAATTTCTAGCGTACCGATCTCCGCACACTTTATAATTCCGATGCCCTTCTTTTCTAAGCACGGCGCTTAGTTCACCCTTTGTTATGGTGACTCCTGCTTTCTCTAATATATCAAGCATATCCTCACTAGTTAATGACAGTGCAATTTTCACTCTCTTAAGAAGGATATTATTTATACTTTCATTTGTCTTGGGAAATTGTGTTGATTTATTAGGTTGTTCTGGTTTTGGATCTTGTTTGCCTCTTTTATAAGTAATAAGTCCATTGAAAAATGACTCTAACATGTTATCACTGCATATATTTGCATAGTCTACATACTCATCATCACTATCACTCGTTTTCGTAAGCATTTCTTTCACTTCTTCTTTTGTTACGATCTTGCCACCAAGGTTGAATATCTCTACCATATCTGCATCTTTTATATCTAGCGCATATCTTAATCTAATTAATATATCATTATTTTCCATTTATAAACCTCCTACAACATTGCATAACTGCTTAAATTTCTAACCCTGCAATCCCAAAGCCCCCAGGTCCAGCATGGGTAGAAATCATCGCACCAGCTTGAATCCATTTTACATTTTTAAAACCAGTTTCTTTTGCCATTTCATCCATCTGCTGCATAATTCTTTCATCAAGTCCGATTGAGTATATCAAATATATTTGTTCTTTATCAATGTCGTATTGATTTATATATTCATGCATGAGTTTTTCTGCAACACTACTCATTTTCCCACGATATTTTTTAGTTGAAACAAGCTTTCCTTCAATTAATTCAATACATGGCTTTATTTTTAACAAAGACGCTCCAAGATAAGCCGCGTTACTTACGCGCCCACCCGCTCTTAAAAATTCTAAGCTACCTGGCATAAAAGCCAGTTTTGATTTAGGGACCTTTGCTTCTATCTTTTTGATTAGTTGAACAGGTTCAATCTCAGGTTGTTTTTCTAACAAAGTAACAGCATACATCACAATAGCAGTTAATCCACCTGTAACGTTCAAAGCATCGATGAGATAAAGATTTTCAAAATTCTCTGCAGCTAGAACTGCATTTTGAAAGGAAGAAGATGCCTTGGAAGTATAACCGATGTGAATAATGATGCAAGCAGGAAAATCCGTTCTTATTTTCGTGAAAAACTCATGATACTCATGGATATTAGTGGCCGTTGTAGTGGGTATTTTTTTTGTACGATCATAATAATCATATATATCCTTTACAGGTAAAGAACCATCTAAATAATCCTTACCATCCATAATCACGTGCATCGGGACTACTTGAACAGCATGTTTTTCTGCTAAATCTACAGGTAAATCCGCTCCACTCTCCGTCGATAAAATAATTCTTCCCATTGTATGTCCCCTTTCAAATCTCGAGCCATCACTGTTCATGCTTTTTTATCATGACCTATTCTAACTATACATTAAAAGAGACAAACACTCAGTTAAACATTTATTTCCTTTGTTACACTTTTTCATTCTCGTTTATTCGTGGTAAAACGATCTCAAGGCTCGTCCCTTTCCCTACTTCACTGTTAACTTGTATGGAACCATTCATGGAATGAATAATACTGAAGGATACCATCATACCTAAGCCTGTTCCCTTTGCACCTTTTGTAGTGAAATATGGTTCTCCCAAACGTTTGATTTGTTCCTCTGTCATGCCTATTCCTGTATCCTCAATCATTACAGTAACTTCATCTTTTGTTGGTTGAATCTCGATATGCAACGTCCCTCCGTTCAGAATGGCTTCAATACCGTTCTTGGTGATGTTTAACAGGCACTGCTGGAACGATTGACGGTTTCCTTTCACATATGATGAGCATAGTCTTGACGTAATTTCCACTGCGTTCATATTCGCCAAAGGACGAATGACTTCTATTACATGTAGACACTCTTCTTGTATATCAAATATTTCCTGCTTATCATCTAAAGGTTTGGCAAAGGTTAAATAATCGGTAATAATTTTCTCAGCACGATCAAGCTCACTCATAGCAATCGACACATATTCGTCCTTTTTCTCCATAGATGAACTCTCTAACAAAAGCTGCATAAAGCCTCGACTCACGGTTAATGGATTCCTTACTTCATGTGAGATGGATGCAGCTAAGTGACTAATTAATTCTATTTTTTCTGATTGAATGATTCGTTGTTTCATACTGATCATGCTGTTCATTTTCTCAAAGGCATAGGTGACAATCCCAGTACCTACTACATGAAAAATAATGAAGATACTAAAGATATAGATAATATTCATTTGAGAAAGATCATTATCGATCAATAGATTTTCCGTAGCCAAAACTAAATAAACAGCCAATATCAGAGTAGAGGCATAAAGTGCTAGAAACATCGACCATATGACTTTTTTTCGGATATTCCATGTTACGTATTTTTTAGAAAAAATAAGACTAATTATAATAATGGAGATACACATACTAATTGCCCCGGCAATCCCAGCACCACCGATAATGAGTCGATACCCTAGCGTGATAATCGCCAATGGAATTGCTGCATATACCCCACCGTACAAGACACCAATTAATAATGGGATTTGCCGTAAATCCACAATAAAATTATCAGTCAGTGAAACAGTGAAAGACATACTAAAAATAACACAAATAGATGTGCAAACAACGAGCATTATACGTTGTTCCTTCATTGTCCGTTTCTTTCGGTCCAACCAAAACTGATATATAAACAAAATGACCAAGATAAAGAGTAAATGATTAAATAAAAATAGAATCTGATCTTTCATCGTTTATGCTCCTACGATAGGGTTTTCAAAAATATAGAATAACTAAATTTAATCATTTTTGCCACATAATGTAAATAAAATTCGCAAAATTCGACATTTATTGCCGAAAAATCTTGTTTTGAAACATTTATTGTACTGTAATTAATAATAAAAACCTAATCTTCGATAAACAAAGATTAGGTTTTTCAACTATTTATTAGTCCTTTTGTAGCAGAAAGACTGGAAGGGCTAAACTAAATGAGGTGCCTTTACGGGGTTCACTACTTACATGAATGGTACCATTCATTCCTTTTATGATACTATAAGAAACCATCATTCCTAGGCCAGTCCCTTTTTCTTTAGTGGTAAAGTACGGTTGTCCAAGACGATTGATTTGTTCTTGAGACATTCCAACACCTTGGTCACTAATATCAATCTTGACTGTACCTTGAGAACTATACAAGTGAATTTGGAGCTTACCCCCTTTTGACTTCATCGCTTCAATTCCATTTTTCATAATATTGATTAGACACTGTTGGAATTTTTTACGTTCACCATTCGTCATATATTGCTTTTGCTCCGAATCCTTGATTATTTGTTCTATTTCAACTCCGTTCATTGTTGCTAGAGGACTAATCACATTGATAGCTTGTAGAATTTCTTCATTAATATTAATCTTTTCATTTTTTCTATAGCTGGTTTAGCAAAGGTTAAATAATCATTAATAATATCAGTCGCTCGATCTAACTCTTTTAAAGCAATACTAACGAATTCTTTTCCTTTTTCAGTTGAAATCTCAGCAGAAATTAATTGCATAAAACCTCGGCTTACTGTAAGTGGGTTCCTAACCTCGTGTGAAATGCTAGCCGCCAAGTGGCTGACCATTTGTAATTTTTCTGACTTAATTAGATTTTGTAATATGCTGGAGTAAGTACGAATTCCCTCCCATAAAATGGTTGAAATAATAATTCCAAACATATTAATACTGTAAAACTCAAAGATAAATAAGCCTGTTAGATGCTTTGAGAAAAAAACGGCTTCAAATACTTGAGATACGGTGATCCCAACGACCAGTATAGCTAATGAAAGTAAAAGTTTTCGCTTCAAATTCATTTTTAAATAATATTTGGAAAGGGCACAAATGCCAATTCCGATAGTAATAGTAGTTACAGATCCAGTATAAAAACCCATCCCTCCCATTAAATAACGAATAAAAAGAACGATACCTATTTGTGTTAACCCAAGTTTATAACCACCATATAGACCACCTAAAATAAATGGAACATAGCATAAACTCCAAATATCATCCTTATCCGAATATACTGGAAATATCATACATAATACAAGTGAGACAAAAGGGAATAAAGCTATTTGCCAACTCTTTAATTCTTTTGAACGATAGGCATAGACAGCTATATATAGGATTTGTAATAAACAGAGAGCTAATAGTATAAATAGAAAATTGATCAGCAATTCCTTTGTAACAAGATCCATATGAGCATCGTTTCCTTAGTTTAAGTAGTATAATAGTAAGATAATGCATGATATGAACAAATTTTTGAACGATAAAATTCGAGAATATAAAAAATGACGCCCAAAATGGATGCCATTTTTTATTCTCTTTTAACATATAAGACTTAATTAAATACTAGATAATTCCTTTTTTAGAGCATCTTCAACGTTCGTGTAGCTATAACCTAAGTCTTTTGCTACTGCTTCATACGTAATTTCTCCTTTTGCTACGTTAACCCCGCTTTTTAATGCCTCATTTTCAGAAATTGCTTTAAATACTCCTTTATCCGCAATTTGTAATGCATAAGGAACAGTTACATTCGTTAATGCGATTGTAGACGTTCTTGGAACAGCTCCAGGCATGTTGGCTACTGCATAGTGAATCACACCGTGTTTTTCATAAGTTGGATTATCATGTGTCGTAATGTGATCGATTGTTTCTACAACACCACCTTGGTCAATCGCTACATCTACAACAACGGAACCAGGTTTCATCGCCTTTATCATTTCTTCCGTTACTAGTTTAGGAGCTTTTGCACCAGGAATTAATACAGCACCAATCAAAAGATCTGATTCTGCTACAGCTTCTGCAATGTTAAATGGATTAGAAATTAACGTTTTGATTTGGTTACCAAAGATATCATCTAACTGACGTAAGCGCTCTGCACTTAAATCAATAATCGTAACATCTGCGCCTAAACCGATAGCCATCTTAGC
>Ga0180215_1003086_pt1 | contig 16060 bp, 17 predicted proteins | sample eDN3rd37CBELigBY_FD_128871 | JGI IMG/M metagenome (GOLD analysis project Ga0180215, IMG submission 128871) | Enriched backyard soil microbial communities from Emeryville, California, USA - eDNA 3rd pass 37_C BE-Lig BY (version 2) (version 2) | ecosystem: Environmental > Terrestrial > Soil >...
ACGGCTCGGCCGGTCGGTACGGCTCGGCCGGTCGGTACGGCTCAGCTGATCCGCACCGCGCACAGCAGCCCGTCACCGAGGGGCAGCACCACCGGGGAGAGGCGGTCGTCCGCCGAAACCGCGCGTGCCGCGTCCCGGACCGACAGCACTGTCGCGTCCCGCTCGCTCGGGTCGGTGACCCGGCCACCGAGCAGCGCGTTGTGCAGGACCAGGACCCCACCGGGGCGCAGCAGACGCACACCCTCGCGCACGTAGTGCGGGTGGTCGGCCGGGGTGGCGTCGACGAAGATCAGGTCGTAGCCGGAGTCGGCGAGCCGCGGCAGCACGTCGAGGGCGCGTCCGTTGATGAGCCGGGTGCGAGAGGCCGCGATCCCGGCATCGCGGAACGCCTCCTTCGCGGCTCGCTGATGCTCCGGCTCGCTGTCGATCGTGGTCAGCACGCCGTCCTCGCGCAGGCCGTGCAGCAGCCACAGTCCACTGACACCGGCGCCGGTCCCGATCTCGACGACGGTCTTCGCGTCGAGCATCCGGGCGAACAGGGCGAGCGCGGCGCCGACGGAGGGCGGGATCGGATCGGCACCCAGGTCGAGGGCACGTTCGCGCGCCGCGACGAGCAGCTCGTCCTCGACGACGACGTTCTCGGCGTGGGCCAGAATCCGTTCGGCATTGGTCTGCACGGGTCGAGGCTAGCGTCGAGATCGCGTTCGCGCAGGCAGGCGCGCACGACCCGGGGGAGGAATTCTCAGCTCCGCCTCAGGTTACTCATAGGGGTGACACATGGGGAAAGGGGAGGGTGTAACCACGACGCAGAGCAGACTGCGCGGCGCAGACCGCGCTGCAACGGTCGACGGATGTCACACAGGCCGGGGAACAATCCGGCCGCCCCGGGCGTTCGACAGGGTACGTGACAGTTCTCGATCGGCGGTCCCGAAGAGGAGGATCCAGCGATCCACATGGTCGATACCCCCACGAGCGACAGCCGTGCCCTTACCGCCTCCGGCGGGGCTCTTACCGCCTCCGACGTGTTCGACGGCAGCACCGACGGTGACGCGGTCGCCGAGCTGAGCGGCACGGCGGTTTTCGACGCCACGGGCGATCGTGGGGCGATGCCGTCATGGGACGAATTGGTCCGCGAACACGGCGACCGTGTGTACCGGCTGGCCTACCGCCTCTCCGGCAACGCGCAGGACGCCGAAGACCTCACCCAGGACACGTTCATCCGCGTGTTCCGGTCCCTCCAGAACTACCAGCCCGGCACGTTCGAGGGCTGGCTCCACCGCATCACCACGAACCTGTTCCTGGACATGGTGCGCCGCCGCAACCGCATCCGCATGGAAGCGCTGCCCGAGGACTACGACCGGGTCCCCGCCGAAGGGCCGAACCCGGAGGAGATCTACCACGACGCCCGTCTCGACGCGGACCTGCAGTCCGCGCTCGATGCGCTGGCGCCGGAGTATCGTGCGGCAGTGGTGCTGTGTGACATCGAAGGACTCTCGTACGAGGAGATCGGTGCCACGCTCGGCGTCAAACTCGGGACGGTGCGCAGCCGCATCCACCGGGGTCGCCAGGCACTGCGCGAGCATCTCCGTCAGAATGCGGAGAACGAGTCCGGTCGAGTCCGTGCGGGGTAGCCGCCAGGAGGGTCTGATGACGATGGGGTTCCCGCCCCGACAGTTCGGCTCCACTGAGCATCTCGCCAGCGAAGCCGTCGCGGCGTACGTCGACGGCGAACTGCGGATGAACGCGTACCTGCGCGCGTCCCAGCATCTGGCGATGTGCCCCGAGTGTGCAGCCGAGGTGGAGGCCCAGCAGCAGGCACGTCACGCGCTGCGCAATGCCGCCGGTCGGGCGCCGCAGATGCCGAGTTCTCTGCTCGGCGCGCTCAGCAACATCCCCACCCATCTCCAGGATTCCCCCGCGCAGGCACCGCAGTCGCTGTTGCCCGGGCTGGAACAGATGTGGCCGGGGGCACGCCGCTGGTCCATCCGCCGGCGCCGCTGATCCACCCGAATACGCTGACCTACCTGAACATGCTGCCCCACCCGAATATGCGGGCCCGTCGGAGATACTGGGCCCCATCGGTGATACTGGGCACCGTGAGTGACCACGACGGGGGAGACGGACACGCGTGACGGCGGAAGCGGAATCAGTGCAGCAGTCCGGGTGGCAAGCCACCGACGACGGTGAGCCGGCCGGCCGCGCCGCCGCGTCCCCGGCGATCGAACGTCCGGCGGATGCGCCACGCCTGGAACCGCGCCCGGTGTACCGGCCCGCGGTCGACCCCGCCGCCGCTCGGGTGTTCGGCCGGCCGTCGGGAACGGCCGGATCGTTCACCGACGCCGCCCGCGCCCGCGCCGCCGAACCCCCGGTAGCGCACGTCCCGCCCGCCGACCCGGTCCTCGCGGAAGCGTTCGGCCGGCCCGAGGACGCCACCGAAACCCTGCAGCGACCGCCCGCCGCGCCCGGCGGCGATGCCGGGAACGAGGCCCCCGAACCCGATCCCTGGCGCGATCCGTCGAGCCCGGTACGGCTCGGACCCGCCGCGCAGCAGGCGGGCGAGCAGGTTCTGCCGCCCGGACGGAAACTGACCCTGCGGGAGGTGCTGTTCGACCGTCGCGTCGAACCGCGCGCTCTCGCGACCCTCGCTGCGGTCGCCGTCGCGATCGGCATGGTGGGCGGCTTGATCGTCGCGCTGGTGACCGCCGACAACGGGTCCCTGACCAGCCGCGGTGTGTCGCTCTCACAGATCGCCGGTGACGACGAACTGCCCACCGGGCAGGTCGCGCGGGTCGCCGACGCGGTGCTCCCGGCGGTCGTGTCGATCCAGGTGACGCTCGGCGACGAGGCCGGCACCGGTTCCGGGGTCGTGATCGACGGCGCCGGTTACATCGTCACCAACAACCACGTCGTGTCGATGGCGGCGAGCAGCCCCGACGCGAAGATCCAGGTGACCTTCAACGACGGCACCAAGGTGCCGGCCTCGATCGTCGGCCGCGACATCCACACCGACCTCGCGGTGCTCGCGGTCGAGGACGTCGACAACCTGACGGTCGCCGAACTGGGACGGTCCGCCGACGTGCAGGTCGGTGAGGACGTCATCGCGGTCGGCTCGCCGCTCGGCCTGAGCAAGACCGTCACGCGCGGCATCGTCAGCGCCCTGCACCGGCCGATGCGCCTGGGCGGACAGGGCACCGACACCGACGCCGTGATCGACGCCGTGCAGACCGATGCGTCCATCAACCCCGGCAACTCCGGTGGTCCGCTCGTCGACGCGGAAGGTCGCGTGATCGGCATCAACTCGGCGATCAAGACCGAGACCGGCGGTTCGGTCGGGCTCGGTTTCGCGATTCCCATCGACACCGTCACGCAGGTGGCCCAGGAACTGATCCGTAGCGGGGAGATGCACCACCCGGAGATCGGGGTGAACGCCCGCACGGTCGTCAACGACGCCGCAAGCGGGGCGGAGGTGGCGAACGTGCAGGCCGACAGCCCGGCCCAGCGTGCCGGGATCGTCGAGGGCGACGTGATCGTCAAGGTGGGCGACCGCACGGTGACCAGCGCGGACGAGCTGGTCGTGGCGGTTCACGAGCAGCGGATCGGGGAACCGGTGACCGTCCAGCTCGTGCGCAGCGGACGTCTCGTCGACGTGCAGGTGACCCCCGAATCGGACTGACCGGCCGGGAGTCTCTCGTGCACCGGTTGTGATCTGCGCACGTCAACCGCACGTACCGGAATCCGACCACGTACTCTGGAACGGTGTTCGGCAACATCGGTTGGGGCGAGTTCATGGTGCTCCTCGTGGCGGCGCTCGTGGTCCTGGGACCCGAGCGTCTGCCCGGCGCGGTCTCCTGGGTGACGAAGTCGCTGCGTCAGGTGCGCGACTACGCGTCCGGTGCCCGCCAGCAGCTCAAGGACGAACTCGGACCGGAGTTCGAGGACCTGCGCAAGCCGCTGTCCGAGCTGAACGAGCTGCGGGGCATGACCCCGAAGGCCGTCATCACCAAGCATCTGCTCGACGGCGACGATTCGATCCTCACCGGCAACTTCGACAAGCCGGCCCCGAAACCGCCGGCGGCGAAACCGCTCGGGGCGGGGGAGCTGCCCCCGATCGACACCGACGCGACCTGATCGCGCGGGATCGGAACGGATAGCCGTGGCAGCACAGGAGGTCCGAACCCCTGTGCAGCGCGGCCGTCTCACGGCCCGGCTCGCCGGCATCCGCGAGATCACCGACGAGGATTCGGCGTCGGCGGCATTTCTGCTCGCAGCGACCGTGGCGGCGTTGATCTGGGCGAATCTCGGCGACTCCTACGAGGCCTTCTGGCATCTGCCGTTGACCGTGCAGATCGGCGACTACGGCATCGGCATGGACCTGCAGCACTGGGTCAACGACGCGCTCATGACGTTGTTCTTCTTCGTCGTGGGGCTCGAGGTCAAGCGTGAGCTGACCATCGGTGAGCTCACCGATCGGACCCGGGCCGCGGTCCCGGTCGTCGCGGCGGTCGCCGGGCTGGCGGTGCCGGTCCTGCTGTTCCTGCTGCTCAACCCGAGCGGTGAGGCGGCCGGAGCGTGGGGTGTCGTGATCTCCACGGACACGGCGTTCGTCATGGGCGCGCTCGCGCTGGTCGGCCCGCGGTGCCCGGCCCGGCTGCGGATCTTCCTGCTCACCCTTGCGGTCGCCGACGACATCGGGGCGCTCGGCGTGATCGCGCTGTTCTACACCGACGATCTCCGGGTCGGGCCTCTCGTGTTCGGCGCGATCGGGCTGCTGGGGATCGCGCTGCTGCGCCGCCTCGCGGTCTGGCGTGGCGTCGTGTACTTCTTGGTGGCGGCGGCCACCTGGGTGGCGTTCTACGAGTCCGGTGTCCACCCGACCTTGTCCGGGGTGCTGATCGCGCTGATCCTTCCGGTGTATCCACCCAGGCGCAGCGAGGTCGAGCGGGCCGGGGAACTCGCCCGTGCGTTCCGGCAGTCACCGAACTCGGACTATGCGCGGGCGGCGCAGCTGGGTGTGCTCCGCGCGGTGTCCGTCAACGAACGCCTGCTGCGGCTCTACGGCCCCTACACGTCGTTCCTCGTCGTGCCCGTGTTCGCGTTGGCGAACGCCGGGGTGGTGCTGAGCGCGGAGGCGGTCGGTGCCGCGGTGCGGTCGCCGCTCGCGTGGGGCATCCTGCTCGGCCTGGTCGTCGGCAAGTTCGTCGGCATCACCGGCGCGGTCGCGCTGTTCACCCGCATGCGTCCGGGGGCGCTGCCGCCGGGTCTGACGCTGTCGCAGATCGCCGGGGGCGGCGCGCTCGCCGGGATCGGGTTCACCATCTCCCTGTTCATCGTGGATCTGGCGATCCCGTCGCCGAGCCTCGCGAACGACGCGCGGGTCGCGGTCCTCGCTGCCGCCGTCGTCTCCACCGTCTTCGGCTGGGTGCTGTTCCGCATCGACGACCGGCGGCGCGGCCCGGTCCCGGTGACGAGCCGGTTCCTGCCGCGCCCGGTCGAGGTCGGGCGGGACCACATCCGCGGCCCCGTCGACGCGCCGCTGACGCTCGTGGAGTACGGCGACTTCGAATGCCCGTTCTGCAGCCGGGCCACCGGCAGCATCCGGGACGTGCACGCGCATTTCGGGGACGCGGTGCGGTACGTGTTCCGCCACCTTCCGCGCGACGAGGCGCACCCGAACGCGCGGTTCGCCGCCGAGGCCAGCGAGGCCGCGGCGGAGCAGGACCTGTTCTGGGAGATGCACGATCAACTGTTCGCGCACGCCGACAGCCTCGGTGAGGACGACATCTACGGCTACGCGGCCGAGCTCGGTGTGGACCTGGAGCGTTTCGAGGAGGCGTTGCGGACCGGTGCCACGCGGTTGCGGGTCGTCGACGATGCTGTCGACGCCGAGGTCGGCGAGATCACGCAGACCCCCACGTTCTATCTGGGCGTGTCGGGGGACGATCTGCTCCGCCACACCGGACCGTTCGACGCGGCGACCCTGATCCGGCGGCTCGAGGAAGCGCGGCGACGGGGTGAATCGGGTGTCGGTTCAGGCTGAGCCCCGTGACGGCCGAGCCCCCGGCGTTGCCGGCTGGGCCGCGGTAGCCGAGGGCCCAGCCATGACGCTCAGAGGTGTCGCGTGGTGTCGATACCCAGCGACATGCCGGCCAGGCCGCGGCGCCGCACCGCGAGCTTCTCGGCGATCTCGCGCAGCGCCGTTCCGGCGGCGGAATCCGGTGCACTGAGCACGATCGGGGTTCCGGCGTCGCCGGCCTCCCGGATCGCCGGGTCGAGCGGAATCTGCCCCAGCAGGGGGACCTGCGCGCCGACTGCGCGGGTGAGCCGTTCGGATACGGCCTGGCCGCCGCCGGTGCCGAACACGTCCATGCGGGTGCCGTCGGGCAGTTCGAGCCACGACATGTTCTCCACGACCCCGGCGATGCGCTGACGGGTCTGCAGCGCGATCGACCCGGCCCGTTCGGCGACCTCCGCGGCGGCCTGCTGGGGGGTGGTCACGACGAGGATCTCGGCGCTCGGGATCAACTGGGCCACGGAGATCGCGACGTCACCGGTGCCGGGCGGCAGGTCGAGCAGCAGCACGTCCAGGTCGCCCCAGAACACGTCGGCGAGGAACTGCTGCAGCGCGCGGTGCAGCATAGGGCCGCGCCACACGACGGGCGTGTTGCCCTGCGTGAACTGGGCGATGGAGATCATCTTCACGTCGTGTGCGATGGGCGGCATGATCATGCGCTCGACCTGCGTGGGCTTGGCGTCGGTGCCGAGCATGCGCGGGATCGAGTGACCGTAGATGTCGGCGTCGAGGACGCCCACGGACAGACCGCGTGCGGCCATCGCGGCCGCGAGGTTGACCGTGACCGACGACTTGCCGACCCCGCCCTTGCCGGACGCGACCGCGTAGACGCGGGTCAGCGATCCGGGCTGGGCGAACGGGATGACCGGTTCGGTGGAGTCCCCGCGCAGCGACTTGCGCAGCTCGGTGCGCTGTTCGTCGCTCATCACGTCGAGGGTCACGTCGACGGCACCGACCCCAGCGACGTCGGCGACGGCCTTGGTGACGCGTTCGGTGATCTCGGTGCGCAGCGGGCACCCGGCGGTGGTGAGGTAGACGCCGACGGCGACGTTTCCGTCGGCGTCGATGTCGATGTTCTTGACCATCCCGAGTTCGGTGATGGGTTTGCGGATCTCCGGATCCTGCACCCGGGCGAGGGCACTGCGGATATCGGATTCACTCACTGCCATGGCGCCCATCGTAGGCGGGTGCTGATCAGTGGATGCGCGGCAGGTCGACGGGGCTGGGCTCGATGCCGGTCGAATAGGCCGCGGACCAGGCCAGGACGTTCGCGACGTAGGCCATCGAATTGTTGTAACGGTGGATGGCCTTGGTGGCCTGTGCGACGTTGCGCATGTCGAGGCCGCCGTCGCACAGGTACTTGGCGGTCGTCAGGGTGGAGTCGAACAGGTTCTGCGGATCGGCGACGCCGTCGCCGTTGCCGTCGCCCGCGTACTGGTTCCACGTGGTGGGGATGAACTGCATCGGGCCGACCGCGCGGTCGTAGACGGTGTCGCCGTCGAGGGCGCCGCCGTCGGTGTCGTAGATGGTGGCCTGGCCGGGCAGGCTGCCGTTGAGTGGAAGCCCGATGACGGGGTCGAAGAGCTTGCCGTCGTCGGCGGCGCGTCCGCCGTTGGCGTGGCCCGATTCGACGCGGCCGATGCCGGCGAGCAGCGTCCAGTACATGCCGCAGCCGGGGTTCTCGGCGGCGAGGATGCGTTCGGCGTTCTGGTAGGCGGCGAAGTTCACCGCGGGGATCCCGAGCGGTCCCTGCTGCCGGACGACGGGTGCGGCCGGTTCCGGTTCGGGTTCCGGCGCGGCCTTCGGGGCGGGTGCGGCGGCGGGTTCCGGCGCGACCATCAGGTCGGCGACCGGCGCGACGGACCGGACGACCTCGGCGGGAGCCGTGTCGGCGGTGCCGGCAGCGGCTTCGGCGGATCCGGCGGTCTGATGGATTCCGAGGAAGCTCTTCGAGGTCGCGCCCGCGGTGGCGGCGGCCGCGGTGACCAGGCCCACCGGTACGAGTCCTGTTACCGCGATGACGGAATTCCGTCGCAACTTGGACGTCGTAACTTTGTTGTGCCGGCCCACTCGCTACCTTCCCTCGGGCACCTCTTCGAGATGCCTCCGTTATCTGGCCGACCGACGATAACACGGGTTGAGACTGTTCCGTTATTCAAACGTGATGTAACAGGGTGCGCGGCGCGCCCTGCGTGCTCTTGGCTGCTGGAGCAACCAAAAGCGCGAACGAGTGAGAGTTACGGTCCGCAGAACGCGGGAACCAGGCAGGGAATCTCCGGCAGGGCCGGGGGAGCAGGAGCCGCCGGCGCGGGTTCGGCCGGGGCGGGTTCGGCGGCCGGTTCCTCCACGACCACCGGCTGTGGCTCGACCGGCTGTGGGGCCACCGGCTGTGGGGCCACCGGCTGTGGGGCGACAGGCCCGGGGGCCGCGACATCCGCGGCGTCGGGAACCGGCCGGACGGTGGTCGTGGGCATCGGCGGCGGGGCGATCACGCCGGGCGACGTGGCCGCACCCTTCTCGTACGCGGCCGACCACGCCTCGACGTTGACCCGGTATTCCGGGCGCGGGTCGAACAGCGCGATAGCCCGGGCGCGACCCTCCGGTTCCCGCAGGTTCGCCTCGTTCGCGCACATCCAGTGGCCCGCCGCGAGGGACTGGTCGAACACGTTCTGCGGATCGGTGCGTCCGTCGGCGTTGCCGTCCGCCGCGTACTGCTCCCACACCGCGGCCGGAAGCTGCATCGGGCCGAGTTCACCGTTCGGCGACACCCTCGGGGTACTCAGCGTGCCGAGCACGTCGGTACGGCCGCCGTCGGCGTGCCCGGATTCGAGCCGGCCGACCGCCGCGAGCAGATTCCACGGGAGCCCGCACCCGGGTGTGTCGATCTGCAACTGCATCTCCGCAGCGCGATACGCGTAGTAGACGAGTTCGGGTACCGCGAGCGGACCCTCCGCCGCGAGCACAGGGGACGGCTGGCCGGGTGGAACCGTGACATCCGGCGGGAACTGTGCCAGCGGGTCGGTGGGGATGCCCGCCGGGGCGGCCGCCGGGCCGCGTGGAGGGGTACCCGGCGCGGGAGTGACCGGGACGATTCCCACGGATCCGGCCGTTGTGGTCAGGTCGCCCTCGGCCGCGGCAGCCGGTTCGATCAGCGGTGCTGCCGACGACGATGCGGCCGCATATCCCGCTGCGAGAATCACCGGCACCGCGATCAGACCCTGCCACCGCACACGACCACCCCTCACATGTCCCGCACAGCACTTCCTGCACAGCCACGAACTCGGACCCCCACGCCGCCCGACCCGGCATGTCTGTGACGGAGATTACAGAACAGTCGAGCCGAGTGCTCGCTCGGGTGACATCAGCGCCGCGCGCTGACTGGGATCAGCGCCGCGCGCTGCGCGCCTTCGCCTGACCCGCGGGCCTGGCGGACTCGTCCTCGGTATCGACGAGCAGGGCGCGCAGGTCGTCCAGTTCGCGGCGCAGATAGTCGCGCGTCGCGACCTCGCCGACCGCCAGCCGCAGGGCGGCGAGTTCCCGTGCGAGGAACTCGGTGTCCGCCTTCGTCTGCTCGGCCCGCGCGCGGTCCTCCTCGAGCGAGACCCGGTCGCGGTTCTCCTGTCGGTTCTGTGCCAGCAGGATCAACGGTGCCGCGTACGCCGCCTGGGTCGAGAACGCCAGGTTGAGCAGGATGAACGGATACGGATCCCACTTCAGGTCCACCGCGATGATGTTCAGGGCGATCCACACCACGACGATGATCGTCTGGATCAGCAGATAGCGGCCGGTCCCGAGGAAGCGCGCGATCGACTCGCTGACCCGGCCGACGGCCTCCGCGTCGAAGTTGAGCCGGAACCGGGACGACCGCGGCGTGTCGAGACGCTGGCTGGCCAGAGTGGTGCGGTCACTCATCGTCGGTCTCCTCTTCACGCCAGTCCTCGGGCAGCAGGTGATCGAGCACGTCGTCGACCGTGACCGCGCCGAGCAGGTGCTGTTCGTCGTCGACCACCGGACCGCACACCAGGTTGTAGGTCGCGAAATACCGGGTGACGGCCGTCAGGGAATCGCCGGGATCGAGCCGGGGCAGGTCGTTGTCGACGATGCCGCCGACCAGACTCGCGGGCGGTTCGCGCAGCAGCTGCTGCAGGTGTACGCAGCCGAGGTAGCGGCCCGTGGGGGTTGCGGTGGGGGGCCGCACGACGAACAGCATCGACGCCAACGCCGGTGTCAGGTCCGGGTTGCGTGCTCGCGCGAGCGCCTCTGCAACCGTCGTGGCCGGGGTGAGCACGACCGGCTCCGGGGTCATCAGACCACCGGCGGTGTCGGGCGAGTGCTCGAGCAGGCGGCGCACCGGCTCCGAATCCTCGGGGTCCATCAACTGCAGCAGCGATTCGGCTTCGGTCTCGGGGAGCTCGCCGAGCAGGTCGGCCGCGTCGTCCGGGTCCATCGCCTCGAGCACGTCGGCGGCGCGGTCGACGCCGAGGCTGGTGAGCAGCTCGGTCTGGTCGTCCGCGGGCAACTCCTGCACGACGTCGGCGAGGCGTTCGTCGTCCAGCGCGACCGCGACCTCGTTGCGTCTCTTCTCGGGCAGTTCCCGCAGCGCCAGCGCGACGTCCGCGGGGCGCATGTCCTCGAACTGCAGCAGCAGCTGCGAGACGCCCTGGCCGGGCATGGCCAGCGTGGCCGCGGTGAGTCCGGAGATGTGTTGCCACCGCACGACGTGGATCGCCGAGCGCCGGGCGAGCCGGCCGCGGTGCTGCCGTACCGCGACGCGCGTGACGAGCCAGTCGCGGGTGCGGGTCAGCTCGATGCCCAGATCGACGACGACCGCGTCGACCCCGGCGAGCTCGGGCAGTTCCGGGTCGTCGACCCGGACCTTCGAATCGAGCACCTGGGCGAGGGCGAGGATCTCGGTCGGGCGCTGTTTGAATCGGCGCAGACTGACGTTTCCGGTCGTGAGGGTCACCGCGCCCGGCTCGATCGCGGTGACGCGCAGCATCGGCACGAAGATCCGCCTCCGGGTGGGCAGTTCGACGACGAGGCCGATGACACGCGGCTGCTGGCGTCCCATCCGGATGGTGAGCACGACGTCGCGGACGCGACCGATCGATTCGCCGTCGGGTCCGAGAACGACCAGGCCCGCAAGCCTGGCCGCGAACACCTTGCTCACTGCTGCCAAGTGGTCACTCCCCACGAATTCGGTGCCGGACCAGCCAAGCATAAGAGCGGCCCCCGCCGGTTACGCCGCACCGTCCGGAGCCGTGCCCCCAGGGTGAAATCCACGCCACAGACGGGTGGTCGTTCAGGGTTTGCTCACTGCTGACATGATGGCCGGGTCAGGGCGTGGGGGCGCCGAAACTGCGAACGGGAGGTCCGTCCAGCTCATGTCGTTCTCGTACAAGCCGCGTCGATCCGTACTCGCCGTCCCCGGAAGCAGCCGGAAGATGATCGAGAAGGCGAAGGGCCTGCCCGCCGACGAGATCTTCCTGGACCTCGAGGACGCGGTGTCGCCGCTGGCGAAGGAAGAGGCCCGCACGAACATCGTCGACGCACTCAACGAGGGCGGCTGGGGCGAGCAGCTCAAGGTCGTGCGCGTCAACGACTGGACCACCGACGCCACCTACCTCGACGTGACGTCCGTCGTCGGCGGCGCGGGCGCGCACCTCGACGCGATTCTGCTGCCGAAGGTGCCCGACGCGAGCCATGTGAAGGCTCTCGATCTGCTGCTCACGCAGGTCGAGAAGGCGCACGGCCTCGAGGTCGGCGCGATCGGTATCGAACCGCAGATCGAGAACGCGATCGGCCTGACCAACATCAACGAGATCGCGACGGCCAGCCCGCGAGTCCAGACGCTCGTGTTCGGTCCCGCCGACTTCATGGCCAGCATCAACATGCGCACCCTCGTCGTCGGCGAACAGCCCGAGGGGTACGACCGCGGGGACGCCTACCACCACATCCTGATGACGATCCTCATGGCGGCCCGCGCCCACGGGCTGCAGGCTATCGACGGTCCCTACCTGCAGATTCGCGACGTCGAGGCGTTCCGTCGGTCGGCGCAGCGCACCGCCGCCCTCGGTTTCGACGGCAAGTGGGTGCTGCATCCGAGCCAGATCGACGCGGCCAACGAGGTCTTCAGCCCGCGGCAGGAGGACTACGACAAGGCCGAGATGATCCTCGACGCCTACGAGTGGCACACCTCGGCGGCCGGCGGCGCGCGCGGCGCGGCGATGCTCGGGGACGAGATGATCGACGAGGCCAGCCGGAAGATGGCTCTGGTGATCTCCGCGAAGGGCCGCGCGGCGGGCATGACGCGCACCACGGTCTTCGACCCGCCGCAGTAGCCACGCGGGAGTCGTCAACCGGGCAGAATGGACACGTGCGCACGGCTGGAGTTGTGCGCCGCCCCCGACTGCGAAGCGACTCGAGCGTCGCCCCGCGAAAAGGAGTTCATGCCCATGACGAACCCTCTCGGACAGCCCGGCCGACCCGCCCCGGGTCTGCCGACCCCGCCGAGTGGTTGGCCGGTCGGCTCGTACGCGACCTACGCCGAGGCCCAGCACGCCGTCGACTACCTGTCCGACCAGAACTTCTCGGTTCAGGACGTCACGATCGTCGGTGTCGACCTCATGCAGGTCGAGCGTGTCACCGGGAAGTTGACGTGGCCGAAGGTGATCGGCGGGGGAATCGTGTCGGGTGCCTGGCTCGGCCTGTTCTTCGGCCTGTTGCTGGGAATCTTCTCGACCGATTTCCTCGGTCCGCTGCTCGTCGGCCTGGTCGGTGGCATCGTGTTCGGTCTGATCTCGGCGACCATTCCGTATGCCGCGACGCGCGGCCAGCGGGACTTCTCGTCGACGATGCAGCTGGTAGCCGGCCGCTACGACGTGCTGTGCGAACCGAAGACCGCCGAACGAGCCCGCGACCTGCTCGCCAAGCTGGCCATTTAGGGCATGTCTTCCAATCCCCGTTTCGGCGCACCCGTCGCCCGATCGCCAGGTGCATCCGAGAAGGATCAGGAGCCACGCCCTGGACCGGCTCCCTGCGGGGCGGGATCGACGTAGTCTCGCCCCATGACGATCCTCGTGACCGGAGCCACGGGCAATGTGGGGCGGCTGGTCGTCGACGAGCTCGTGCGCGCCGGGACCGAACGGACCGTTCCGCCGATCCGGGCGCTGACGGTGAACCCGGCTCGTGCCGCGCTGCCCGACGGTGTCGAGGTCGCGAAGGGATTCGTGGGCCGGCCGGAGTCCCTGCACGGTGTGTTCGAGGGGGTCGACGTCCTCTACCTGGCACCGGTGCCTGCCGTGGCCGGCGCGGTCGCGCAGCTGGCCCGGGACGCCGGTGTGCGCAGGATTGTGACGCTGACCGGCGGGGAAGGCTCGGATTGGCACCGCATCGAGCCCGACGTCGAACGATCCGGGCTGGCCTGCACGCATCTCGAGCCGGGGGAGTTCATGTCGAACGCCCTGATCTGGGCGGAACAGATCCGCACCACCGGTGAGGTGCGCGGTGCCTACCCGACGGCGGCGACCGCCCCGATCGCCCTCGAGGACATCGCGGCGGTCGCCGCCAGGGCACTGCTCGACGACGCCCACGCGGGCCGCACCTACGAGCTGACCGGCCCCGAGTCGCTCACCCACCCCGACATCGTCCGCGAGATCGGCCGGGCACTCGGCCGTGAGGTGCCGTTCCGCGAGGTGGGCCGCGAAGAGGCGGAGACGTTGCTGGCGCGGTCGATGGGGGAGTACGCGGGCTGGTATCTCGACGGCAGAGCATCCGTGATCGGTCGTCCGCAGCAGGTCACGCGGACCGTCGAGGAGGTTCTCGGCCGACCGGCCACGACCTTCGCCCAGTGGGCGCACACCCACGTCGACGAGTTCCGGTGACGCGGTGGCGGGCGCAGACATCGATCCCGAGGAGATCGCCGACGAGTTGTACGGTGTCGACCCGAACGAGTTCGTCGCGGCCCGGGACGAGTATGTCGCGCAGGCCCGCGAGGCAGGCGATCGGGACACGGCAGCGGTAATCGGCAAGCTGCGCAAACCGACGGTCGCGGCGTGGCTGGTGAATCTGCTCGCCCGCGACCGCGCCGACGAACTCGCCGCGCTGCTCGACCTCGGCGATGCCCTGCGTAAAGCCCAGCGCCGCCTGTCCGGCAGCGATCTGCGCAAGCTGTCGAACCAGCGTCGGCATGCGGTCGGGGCGCTCGAACGGGAGGCGGGCCGTCTCGCCGTCTCGCGCGGACGCCGGGTGAGCGAGGCGGCGCTGCGTGAGGTCGGGCAGACCCTCAACGCCGCTCTCGCCGACCCCGACATCGAGGAACGGGTGCGTGCCGGGCGGCTCGAAACCTCCCTCGAATACAGCGGATTCGGAGACAGCGGTGCGGTTCCGCTGCACGTCGTCCGCGATCGGACGAAGGACACCGCGACCGAGGAGCCCGAGGACGAGCAGGCGCGTGCCGCCGAGAAGGAGAAGGCGAAGGCCCGCGCGGCCGAACTGAAACGCGCGATCGCCGACGCGGAGGCCGCCCAGGCGGCCGTCGTCGAGGCCCGGGCCGCGGCCGAACGGGCCGAGCAGGAACTCACCAGCCACGAGGCGCGGGTGCGGGAGCTGCGCGAACAACTCCAGCACGCCGAGGAGCAGCGCGAGTTCGCGCGCAGTGCAGCAAAAGTCGCGGCGCAGGACGCGACGGCCGCGGAGCGGGCCGCGGCGGCGGCGAACGCAGCGGTCGGCCGTCTGCGTGGTGAGTGACCGAAGCTCCGACAATCGACGCGGTGAATGCGAAATCGCTCTCGTACAGCGTGGGCGGATTCCGAAACGCGTAGTGGATGGGAACGAGCCCACCGATGCCGGGAGTCACGATCCGGGCGTCCGAATCGTCAAACAGACGACAGGACTATCGGACGGAGAAGCTCATGGACACCGCATACATCGCAATCACCGTCCTGGCCGCCGTCGCGATGGCGAGTGCCGCCACGCTGAGCCTGGTTCGGCACCGGCTCGTCGTGGCCGCAGCCGACGTCGTGGAGCTGCCCCGCTCGTGGGTGCCGCGACTGGGGGCGCTCCTGGGGGCGGGTGCGGTCGGGCTGATCGTGGGATTCGCGCTCCCCGTGCTCGGCGTGGTCACGGCGGTCGCTCTCGTGCTGTACTTCCTCGCCGCCGTCGGCGCCCACATACGGGTGCGCGACCACGATCCGGGGCGGCTCGCGAACGTCCTGACGTTCCTCGTCCTCGCGGTCGCTGCCCTCGTGTCGAGCGTGCTGTATCACGTCCCGTGGTGATCGGGACCGGACCTACACGGGGAATTCCCGTTACGGGTGCTCCGGCGTACCTGCGAGATCGGTTCTGCCGGTAGTAGGGACCCGGCCGCCGGCGAGCCCGTCGACCACGGCCCATTCCGCGGCCAGCGCCGTCGCCTCGACCTCGTCCTCCTCGACGTCGGTGAGTGGCCGCGAGGGTGCCCGCACCGTGACGAACACCAGGACCGCGGCGGCGGTCGCGGCGACCGCGGCGAGCCCGAACGCGGCGACGAAGGCGGACTGCTTCGCGAATCCGCCCGCGCCGACGAGCGTCGCGAGCAGCGTGGTGACCAGCGCGCTGCTCAGGGAACTGCCGATGGTCCGGGCGATCGAGTTGATGCTGTTGGCGACGCCGGTCTCGTCGGGCCGGACCTCGGCGACGAGCAGCGCCGGCAGCGCCGCGTAGGCGAGGCTGACGAAGACCGAGACGAGGATGCCCGAGACGATGATGTGCCAGCTCAGGTCGTGCAGCACGGCGATGAGCACGAACCCGGCCGTGCCGATCACGCAGGACACCCCGAGGACCCGTTTGGCGGTGAATCGATGCACGAGACGGCCCGCCAGTGCCGCGGCGATCACCCCGACCAGCGCGCCCGGCAGCATGTACACGGCGGTGGCCTCGAGCACCGTCGCACCGAATCCGTACCCCGCGGCCGGCGGGGTCTGGACGAAGTACGACGTCCCGAGGAAGTTC
>Ga0180215_1003092_pt1 | contig 16022 bp, 7 predicted proteins | sample eDN3rd37CBELigBY_FD_128871 | JGI IMG/M metagenome (GOLD analysis project Ga0180215, IMG submission 128871) | Enriched backyard soil microbial communities from Emeryville, California, USA - eDNA 3rd pass 37_C BE-Lig BY (version 2) (version 2) | ecosystem: Environmental > Terrestrial > Soil >...
CCCAGAAGTACGAGGAGGACTTCGCGACGAACCCCGCCTACATCGAGATGTACCGCAGGGGGAACGCCTTCCACGGTGTTCACCCGCTTTACATGTGGTACTGGGGCGAGAACGGCCGGCAGCACGTGGGGAAGGTGATCGTGGTGGGCGCGGACAACGCGCACGTGCCGCGGATCATGGGCTGGGAGACGGCCTCGACCCTGGCCGAAGCGATCTCGATGGCGCGCAGCGAGATGGGCCGCAGCGCGGAGATCACCATGGTGCACAACGCCCCTGTCGTCCTCGCGGACGTGGAATAGGCGAGCGAAGATGAGCCACGCAACGGGCAAGGGACGATCGATGGCAGGCGCCGCCAAGAAGGCGCCGGCGCGGTCGAAGGCACGAGCGAAGGTGGAGGAGACAGCGATGAGCGGCACCGCCACCTCGAACGGCGTCCAGGATCTCGCAGGCGGCGCGAGCACGGCGCCCACCTGGGATCTCTCGGTGACGGAGGCCCTGCGCGGCAAGCGGATCCTCTTCACCGGCGCGACGGGCTTCGTGGGGAAGGTCGCCCTCTCGATGCTCCTCACCCGCTTCCCGGACATCGGGAAGATCTACGTCCTGGCCCGCCCCGGCGTGTCGACGGGCGCCGACGCACGCTTCTACGGGAAGGTGATCGTCGCGCCGCCCTTCGATCCGCTCCGGGCCCAGCTCGGCCCGAAGTTCGACGACTTCGTCCGCGAGAAGTGCGAGCCGATCGCCGGCGACGTCTCGAAGAAGTGGTGCGGCTTCTCGGAGGAGCTCCTTGCCCAGCTCGACGGCAAGGTGGACGTGCTGATCAACTCCGCGGGGCTGGTGGACTTCACGCCGACCCTGGAGGCGGGGCTGAAGGCGAACGCCCTGGGGGCGGTGCACGTCGCCGAGACGGCGCAGCGGATCGGCGCGAAGCTGGTGCACGTCTCCACCTGCTTCGTGGCGGGGAACGCGCCGGGGATCATCCTCGAGGACGAGGACCTGGTGGGCTACTTCCCCAAGCGGGACGAGCGGCCCAACGAGGAGTTCGATCCCTTCGCGGAGATCGAGGACTGCATGGCGACGGTGGCGCGGATCAAGGAGGAGGCCGACGACAAGGCCCTCCTCGCCGAGTTCCGCGCGAAGGCGATCGAGCGCCTCCACGAGGAGGGCCGCGACAGCGAGGACCAGCGGGCGGTGCGAACGGGCGCCCTGCGCGAGCGCAAGCTCTGGGTGACGGAGCGCCAGGTCCGCGCCGGCATCGATCGCTCGCTCCACTGGGGCTGGCCGAACACCTACTGCTACTCCAAGAGCCTGGGCGACCAGGTGATCGCGGCGATCGGCGAGCGGGACGGACTCCCCTTCACGATCGTGCGCCCGGCGGTGGTGGAGAGCGCGCTGCGCTTCCCCTTCCCGGGATGGAACGAGGGCTTCACCACCACCGCGCCCCTGACCTTCCTCTCGCTCAAAGGGCACCGCACCTATCCGGTGAAGAAGGGCCTCGTCCTCGACGTGATCCCGGTGGACCACATCGCCGCCGGGGTGATCGCGGCAGCCGCGGCCCTCCTGGAGGACAAGGCGCGCAAGGTCTACCAGCTCGGCACCTCCGACTCGAACCCGCTGCGGGTGGAGCGGACGATCGAGATGACGGGGCTCTACCGGCGCCGCCACTTCCTCGAGAAGGCGAAGGGGGAGGACAAGCTCAAGAACGAGCTGCTGGCGCGGATCGAGCCCCAGTCGGTGCCGCTGGAGACCTACCTGGGCCGCTCGGCGCCGGAGATCGCGAAGCTCACCCGCAAGGCGGCGGAGCTCCTGGATCAGCTCAAGCCCTCCTGGGGGGCGCCGCGGATCAGCGCGACGATCGAGAGGCTGCAGGACGGCCTGGAGCTCACCTCCCGCCGGGCCTCGATGGCGACGGAGCTCTTCGAGATCTTCCTGCCCTTCATCTGGGAAAATGAATACATCTTCTCGTCGAAGCACATCCGCGAGCTCTACGCCCGGATGGATCCGGAGGACGCGGCGAAGATGCCGTGGGATCCGGAGAGCTTCGACTGGCTCCATTATTGGGTGGACGTCCACCTGGTGGGCCTCGAAAAGTGGGTGTATCCGAACCTGGAGGACGAGTTCGGCGTGAAGACGTCGAAGCGCGGGGTCCCGACCTACCGCGACCTCTGGGAGCTCCTGGAGGCGCGCTCCCGTCGCCACCCGGGCAAGGTGGCGATGCGCTGGCTGCGCAAGGACGGCACCTCGGACAGGTACACCTACGGCCAGCTCCGTGACCGCGCCGTGCGGGCCGCCTTCTTCCTGGCTGCGAGCGGCACGGCCCGGGAAGATCGGGTGGTGCTCCTCTCGGAGAGCAGGCCCGAGTGGTCGATGGCCTACTTCGGCGGGATCAAGGCAGGCGCCACCATGGTGCCGGTGGATCACGAGTCGAGCCTGGACGAGCTCGAGAACGTGGTCCGCGCCTCCGGCGCCACCGCGGTGATCGCCTCGGACGCCGTGCGCAAGCGGCTGAAGCTCCAGGGCACCCTCGAGGGCGCCCAGGTGATCGGCCTGAAGGAGCTCTTCTCCGCCGCCTACCCTGTCGCCGCGGAGGAGGTCTTCGCGCCGCGCGAGCCTGCGGATCTGGCGTCTCTGATCTTCACCAGCGGCACCACGGGCAAGCCCAAGGGCGTGATGCTCAGCGGGCGCAACTTCACCTCGCTGGTGTCGAAGCTCTCCGGCGCTTTCAACCTCGGGGAGCGGGACGGGCTGCTCTCGGTCTTGCCGATCCACCACACCTTCGAGTTCACCACAGGCCTCTTGGTGCCCCTCGCCTGCGGCGCGGAGATCGCCTACATCGAGGAGATCACCGGCGACGCCCTCACCGACGCCTTCAGCACGGGACGGATCACCGCGATGGTGGGCGTCCCCGCGGTCTGGCAGCTCCTGCTGCGGCGCATCGAGAACGAGCTCGCGGACAAGGGCCTCCTCAAGTCGGCGCAGACGATCCAGGGGGCGGTCACCCGCATGAACTCGCCTGCGGCGATCGCCGCCGCGAAGGCGGTCTTCTTCCCGGTGCACCGCAAGCTGGGCGGGCGGCTGCGCTTTTTGATCAGCGGCGGCTCGGCGATGTCGCCGGAGACCTACGAGGCCTTCCAGGGGATGGGCTTCGAGATCTTCGAGGGCTACGGCCTCACGGAGGCGTCGCCGGTGCTCACGGTGCAGACCCCCGGGGACACGGCTGCGGGCCACGTGGGCAAGCCCCTCTCCGGGATCGAGATCAAGATCCACGCCCCGGACGAGGAGGGGGTCGGCGAGATCATCGCCAAAGGCCCGAGCATCATGTCGGGCTATTGGAACGACCCGGCTGCCACCGAGGCGGTGCTGATCGACGGCTACCTCCACACCGGCGATCTGGGGAAGTTCGACGCGGACGGCCACCTGGTGATCGTCGGCAGGCAGAAGGACGTGATCATCGACTCGAACGGGAAGAACATCTACCCGGACGAGCTCGAAGAGCTCTACCAGGGCTGCCCCCAGGTGAAGGAGCTCTCGATCGTGGGCCTCGGCGACGGCGGCGCGGAGAAGGTCGCCTGCCTGGTGGTCCCCTCCTACGGCGACGGCATGAGCCGGGAGGAGACCCGCCGCGCGATCGAGGCGCACTTCCGCGAGGTGGGCCTGCGCCTGCCGCTGTGGAAGCGGGTGAAGGTGCTGCACTTCACGGACAAGGATCTGCCGAAGACCGCGACCCGCAAGGTGAAGCGCGGCCAGGTGGTGGAGCTCCTGGCGCGGCAGGAGAAGGAGAGCCGCAGCGCCAAGCGCGGGCAGGTCACCGACGGCGACGCCTGGCTCTACGATCTGGTGGCGCGGGTCTGCGAGCAGCCCCGGGAGAAGGTGGTCGCCGACGCGCGGCTCGAGCAGGACCTGGGCTTCGACTCCCTGATGTACACCGAGCTCGGCGCGGCGCTGGAGTCCGCCGGGGTGGGGCTGCCCTCGCCGGAGGAGGTGATGTCGATCGCGACCATCGCCGAGCTCGCGCAGAAGGTGGCCCACTGGAAGCGCGGCTCCTCCCGTCGCAGCAAGGAGACGGCGAAGGAAGAGGGCCCGCGGAAGACCTCCGTGGCCTCGAGCGCGCGGTCGTTCTTCGGCTCGGTGCTGGACGCGATCCAGCCCTCCCTGGATCGGGTGCCGATGCTCTCGTCCGCGGTGGCGATCGCCCGCACGGAGGGGCTGCAGTTCCTGGACGATCTGATCCCCGAGGGGAGCTCCAACGAGAAGAAGCCCGCAGCGGAGGCGGAGTCGATCGAGCTCCCCGGGGTGGTGGTGGCGGCAGGGAAGAACCTGCTGCGCGAGGGGCAGCGCAACCTTTACGAGCGGCTCTTCGAGACGAAGATCGTGGGCAAGGCGCACATCCCCCAGCACGTGAACTTCCTGGTGGCGGCGAACCACGCGAGCCATCTGGACATGGGGTTGGTGAAGCACGCCCTCGGCGGGCAGGGAGACAACCTCGTCGCCCTCGCCGCGACGGACTACTTCTTCTCGAACCGCGCGCGCCGCACCTACTTCGAGAACTTCACGCAGCTCATCCCCATGAACCGGCACGGCTCCCTGCGGGAGTCGTTGGAGCTCGCCTCCCGATCGCTGCGCCAGGGCAAGAACCTCCTGATCTTCCCGGAGGGGACCCGGGCCACCGACGGCGAGCTGAAGGACTTCAAGGGATCGCTCGGCTACCTGGCGCTGACGAACCAGGTGGGGATCCTTCCGATGTATCTGGACGGAACCTTCGATGTCCTGCCAAAGGGGACGGTGATCCCGAAGGGCCGCGAGCTGGGGGCGCACATCGGCCCCTTCATCTCCTACGAGGAGCTGGCGGAGGCGGTGAAGGGGATGCCGCGCAGCGAGCAGCACAGGGAGGTGGCCCGCAGGGTGGAGGCGGCGGTTCGGCTGCTGGCGGAGCGCTGCAGGCCGGGATCGACGCAGCCCGCGGAATCGAGAGAGGACGCGGCGTCCGCATCGAGGAAGAACGGGCGGGAGGCGGAGGCCCGGCTCGCGGCGGCGGGTCCTGCCTCGGGGCATGCGGAAGGCCTGGCGGAGGAGACGATCCGGGCCGCTGCGGCGGAAAGCGCACAAAAGCCCACGAAAGCCGACACCAAGGGAGGCGGCTCCTCCGTCGCCCGCGTCGACGCGCGCGCCGCGAAGTCTGTGGGGCAGGGCGGCGGCACCCAGGTAGAGGAGGGCACCGGGACCGGTGCCGGCACCCGCGGCCGCAGCCGCTCCGGCGCTGGGAAGGCAGCGGAGAAGGCGGAGGTCCCCAAGGCCACCGGCAGGATCAAGACCCGCGCCGCCACCGCCTCCAAGGTGGCGAAGGCGAAGTCCCCCGCTGGCAAGGGCGCAGCCAAGCAGACCTCGTCTGCGTCCCGAGGCCGCGGCGCAGCCCGGGGAGGGAAGGGCGTATGAGCCGGCAGATCCTGGTGACGGGGGCGACGGGCTTCCTGGGCGGCCACCTCCTCTCGCTCCTCCTCAAGCGGGGCGAGAAGGTCCGGGTCCTCACGCGGGTGCAGACGCCGCAGCTCCGGGAGCTGGGGGTGGAGTGCGTGGAGGGCTCGCTCCTGGATCCGGAGGTCCTCGCGCAGGCGGTGAAGGGGGTCTCGCAGATCTACCACTGCGCCGGGCTGGTCTCCCGGGATCCATCGGTTGCGCCGGAGCTCTACCGGGTCCACGTGGACGGCACCCGCCTCCTCCTGGAGGCGGCGCGCACAGCGGGGGTGGAGCGGGTGCTCCTGGTGTCCACCTCGGGCACCATCGCGGTGAGCAAGGACGAGGAGACCTTCGACGAGAGCGCGCCCTATCCGCTGGAGACGGTGAAAGGCTGGGCCTACTACCTCTCGAAGATCTTCCAGGAGAAGCTGGCGCTGGAGTTCGCCGAGAGCGGCGGCCCCGAGGTGGTGGTGATCAACCCCTCCATCCTCTTCGGTCCGGGGGATCTGCGCCTCTCCTCCACCACGGACGTGCTCAAGTTCCTGAAGGGGGAGATCCCCGTGGTGCCCTCCGGCGGCATCAACTTCGTCGACGCGCGGGACGCTGCCGCCGGGGCGATCCTGGCGATGGAGCGGGGGGCGCCTGGCGCCCGCTACCTCCTCGGCGGTCCCAACTGGAGCATGGCCGAGTTCTTCGCGCGCCTCGCCCGGATCAGCGGGGTGCGGGCGCCGACGGCGCGGATCCCCGACGGCGCCGCCCGCCTCGGCGCCCACGTGATGGATCGCCTCTTCCGCCTCGCCGGCGATCGCCGCGCGCCGGTGGATCCGGAGAGCGTCGAGATGTCCCAGCACTTCTGGTTCTTCGACTCGGGCCGCGCGCGCTCGGAGCTGGGCTGGGAGCCGCGGGATCCGATGGAGACCCTGGACGACACGGTGAGCTTCCTGCGGGAGCGCTTCCTCGGCGGCGCGCCGCCTCCTCGCAAGGCCCCGTCCTTCCTGGAGACCCTGGTGACGCGGGTGGGCGACGCGGAGAAGCCCGCCGCTGCACCGAAGGCTGCGAAAGCGCCGCGGGCGCGCAGCAGCCGCCGCGCCAAGGCTGCGCCCAAGAGCTAGTCCACGGCTCGGTGCGGTTCGAGTCACGTCGCTCCCGCGAAAGCGGGAGCCTCGTGTGGTCACCCACCTGTGCGACCTGGTTTCCCGCCTTCGTGGGAACGACGGCTCGATATTCCTGGAGCTTTTCACGAGGCGCTCTCGGCGCTCCCGCGATAAGACAGGGACTTCGCCAATACCGAGGAGAACCATGAAGCCTACCCAGATCACGCTCCTGGCTGCGCTCGCCCTGCCTTTGACTGCAGGCGCAGACAAGGACGCGACCCCTCTCCCCGCCCACCTACAGGCCTACGACGTGAAAGATGCCCACCGAAACCTGGAGACCGACGAGGGCGCAGCGCCCTGGATCGCAGCGGAGCTGTCCCGGACCGAGTCGTACTTCGAGGCCCTCGGACCGAGCGACGGCAAGCTCGAGAAGCGGCTGGACGAGCTCTCCCGGATCGGCGGCGTCTCCGGCCCCAGGGCCGCCAAGGGCCGCACCTTCTACGTCAAGCGGCAGGGGGACCAGGAGCAGTCGATCCTCTACGTGCGCGACGGCTCGAAGGAGCGCGCCCTGATCGATCCCGCCAAGCTGGACGCGTCGGGCAAGGTGGCGCTCGACTGGTATTACCCCTCGCCCTCCGGCGAGATCCTGGCGTACGGCCTGTCGCGGGACGGCTCCGAGGACTCGGTCCTCCACCTCCTGCGGGTGAAGGACGGCAAGGCCCTCGGCGATCAGATCCCGAACACCCGCCACTCGTCCGTCGCCTGGCTCCCGGACGACTCCGGCTTCTATTACACCCGCTACCCCGAGGGGGATCGCTACAACCGGCAGGTCTACTTCCATGAGCTGGGCGCGGATCCCGCCGACGATGTCTTCGTCTTCGGCGCCGCGAGCGCGAACCTGGACAAGTCCGACTGGATCAACGTCAGCATCTCCGAGGACGGGAGCCGGCTCTTCTTCTCCGTGTCGAAGGGCTGGTCGATCTCCGAGATCTGGATGCAGGAGCGAGACGGCGGCGAGCTGCGCCAGATCATCTCCTCGGATCTGCAGTCGCTCTTCGGGAACCTCCGCTGGAAGGACGGGAAGATCCTCCTCCTCACCAACCACCAGGCGCCGAACTACAAGCTGATCTCCATCGACCCCGCCAAGACGGATCCCGCGTCGTGGGAGGTGGTGATCCCCGAGGGCGACTCCCCCCTCGAGGGCTTCGTGATCGCCGGCGACAAGCTCGTGGTGCAGCGATCGGTGAAGGCGGTCTCCCACCTCGCGATCCATGAGAAGGACGGCAAGAAGATCCAGGAGGTCAAGCTCCCCGACGTGGGCTCCATGGGCGGCATGCACGCGGAGCGCAAGGGCACCCGCTTCGTCTTCGCCTTCAGCTCCTTCCTCCGCCCGGTGTCGGCCTTCGAGTACGACGTGAAGTCGAAGCGCATGAAGGAGATCGGCGGGATGCCCGCCCCGAACCTTGGAAACTTCGAGGTGAAGCAGATCGACTACCCCAGCTACGACGGCACCTGGGTGCCGATGTTCCTGGTTCACCGCAAGGATCTGAAGCTGGACGGCACGAACCCCACCCTGCTCACGGGCTACGGCGGCTTCAACGTCTCCCTCACCCCGGGCTTCCGCTCCGCTGCGGTCTACTGGGTGGAGCAGGGCGGGGTCTACGCGGTGGCGAACCTGCGCGGCGGCGCCGAGCTGGGTGAGACCTGGCACGAGGCGGGGATGCTGGAGAACAAGCACCAGGTCTTCCGCGACTTCGAGTACGCGATGCGCTACCTGATCCGCGAGGGCTACACCCGCCCGCAGCGGCTGGCGATCACCGGCGGCTCCAACGGCGGGCTGCTGATGGGGGCGATGATGACCCAGGCGCCGGAGCTCTTCCAGGCCGCGGTGGGCAAGGTCGGCCTCTACGACATGATCCGCTACCACCTCTTCCCCCCGGCCGAGCTCTGGATCCCGGAGTACGGCTCCGCCGACAACCCGGAGCAGGCGGGCTACCTCTACGGCTACTCGCCCTACCACCAGGTGCTCCCCGGGGTGCGCTACCCAGCGTTCTTCGGGATGACCGCGAAGTCGGACACCCGCGTGAGCTGGGTGCACACGGCCAAGTTCGTGGCGGCGCTCCAGGAGGCGACCTCCGGCACCGCGCCCATCCTCTTCCACATCGAAGAGCAGGCCGGGCACGGCCAGGGCAAGGGCCGCAGCGATCGCCTGAAGGAGGACGTGATGATGTACCGCTTCATCGAGTCCGAGCTGGGGATGGAGCCCAAGGCATCGAAGACGAAGGCGGCCACCGCGAGGTAAGCGATCGGATGCACGCGGGTTCGGTGTTCCCGAGGCCGCGTGCATCCTTCAAGGAGCAGGAACGCCAAAAGGCGCAGCGCCACACGGTCTCGCCGTGGGCTCTGCGCCTTTGGTGCTGCGATGAAACCGAGCGTCCTGGGTCGTCGGGAGCGTTGGGTGCTCAATCGCTCAACCGGAGGGTGCGTGCCGGGTTCCCGCTTCCGCGGGAACGACAGGCCTGCGTGGCCCTTGCGCTGGCAGATCCGGAGCTTCCTGCGGCGGCGCATCAGCACCGCGCAGGGCTGCTCAGCCCTTGCGCTGGCTGATCTGGCGCTGCTTGCGCCGGCGCTTCAGCACCTTGCGCTTGGTCGCGGATCGGTTGGAGAGCTTCTTCTTGCTGCGATTTCCACGCTTGGCGGCCATGATCTTCTCCTGATCTCTTGAATGTCCCGAGGATCGGCCGGAGCAAGAGAGCGCCCATGCAGCCGAGGGTCGGGGCGGTGGATAACAGAGCGGCAGGCCGAGATCAATCTTCGCGGCCAGCCAGGAAATGATTGGTGAATGAGATGCTCGCGACGCAGACCCTAGGCAGCGGCCCCACCCCGGTGGTGCTCCTGCACGGCTTCCTCGGCTCAGGCCGCAACCTCTACTCCCTCGCCCGCAAGTGGTCCGAGCTGGCGCCCGACCGCACCTTCCTCCTGATGGACCTCGGCGGCCACGGCGCCTCCCCGCCCCTGCCCCCTGGGAGCGATCTCACCACCATGGCCAAGGACGTCATCGCGACGGCGCGGGCCCAGGGACACCAGGGGCCGCTGGAGCTGGTGGGTCACTCGCTTGGCGGCAGGGTGGCGCTGGCAGGCGCCCTGGCGGATCCCGCGAGCATCCGCTCCATCACCATCCTCGACATCACCCCGTCGCCGATCCCGGACGAGGAGTGGGGGAGCGGGCCCGTCCTCGATCGCCTGCGCGAGTTGCCGGAGGTGGCGCCGGATCGGGCGACCTTCCGCGACCGGCTGATCGAGCGGGGTCTCTCCACCTGGCTGGCGGATTGGGCGCTGATGAATCTGATCCGCACCGACAACGGCTACCGCTGGCGGATCGACCGCGAGGCGCTTGCCGAAGTCCACGAGCGGGTGAACCGCGCCGACCTCTGGCCCGCCATCGAGAACGGCGCGGTCCCGGTCCGCTGCGTGCGCGGAGGAAAGTCCCGCTACGTCCCTGACGAGGACGCCCGGCGCATGGAGGCGGCGGGCTGCAAGGTGGCGACCCTGGAGGACGCCGGCCACTACCCCCACGTGGATCAGCCGCAGAAATTGCTCGATCTTCTGGCGGGCGACGCTCCTTGGCAGTAGGTAGAGGGGTTGGAAATTCAGGAGGATGGCGCCCGCACCCCGGGTTGCGCCCGCAGCTTGACCGAAACGTCGCAGCACCTCTAGTGAAGTAGCTATGCACTCTGTTGGAATGAAGATCGTGCATCGGGCCCAGCCGTCGTGGGGCGTGGGGGAGATCCTCCAGGTCTTCGAGGACGGAAGGTTCCTGGTGGTTCGCTTCGCCGGGCGCCAAGGGCCCCCCTGCCACATCTCCGCCAAGGACCCCGCCGTCGCCCGCTTCAGCTACGGCCAAGGCGAGGAGGTCTGCCTGGCGGACGGCGCCTGCGCCCGGGTGGTCGAGCTGCTCCGATCCGAGCTCTCGCCGCTCTACCGATACGAGGTGCAGCGGGAGGACGGCAGGAAGGACACGGTCTCGGAGGTGGAGATCGTCCCGCTGCCCCCGAGGGCAGGGGCTTTGGAGCTCCTGGCGAGCGGCGGCGGCGGCAAGGCCTCCAGCTTCTCCCTGCGGGAGCGAGCGGTGCGGCTGGATCTCGAGCGGCGCGCGGACGCCCTGGGTGCGCTCTTCGGCAGCCGGGTGATGCCCAAGCCCCACCAGCTCGCCGTGGTGCACCGGGTCCTCTCGGAGCGCACCCCCCGCTTCGTCCTCGCCGACGAGGTGGGCCTCGGCAAGACGATCGAGACGGGGATGATCTACGCCGCCATGGCCCAGACCGGCCTGGCGAAGCGGGTGCTGGTGGTGGCCCCGGCCCACCTGACGGTGCAGTGGCTGGCGGAGCTCTACCACAAGTTTCACACCATGTTTACGCTGCTGGACGGCGAGCGCCTGGCCAAGGAAGAGGAGGCGGATCTCCAGCCCGCCTGGTGGCGCTTCCCCAAGGTGGTGACCTCCCTGGAGCTCCTCGCCCGAAGCGAGGAGCACCGCGAGCTGATCGGCGATCCCGCCGGTCGCTGGGATCTGGTGATCTTCGACGAGGCCCACCACCTCACCTCCCCCAAGGCCTACGAGGCTGCGGAGGCTGCGGCGGACAACAGCCACGGTCTGCTCCTCCTGACGGCGACCCCCCTCCAGCTCGATCCGCTGGAGCACTTCAAGCTCCTCTCCCTGGTGGATCCGGCCATGCCCGAGACCTACGAAGAGTTCGAGGAGCGGCTGAGCCGACAGGGCGATCTCTCGGAGAAGATCCGCGAGCTCCTCCAGGCCAAGGACACCAAGGCGCAGGCGAAGGCGGCGAAGGCGATCGCGAAGATCCTCCCGGACGATCCCGTGCTGGAGTCGGGCTGGAAGGCGATCGCCGAGGGCGAGGAGGGGGCGATCGACGACTTCACCGGCCACATCGCCGAGGCCTACTCGATCTCCTCCCGGCTGATCCGCAACCGGCGCGCGGTGGTGGGCGGCCTCGCCCCCAGGCGGCTGGTGCGCCACGACGTCCAGCCCTCCGAGCAGGAGCTCGCTTTCCGGCAGGCGCTGCGGGACGCGATCGCCGCCGGAGAGCTGAAGGCCTCCGGCGCAGCCCTCGCCTCGCTGTACAAGCGGCTGGACTCCTCCCCCCGCGCCGCAGCAGCGGCGCTGGTGGCGCAGAAGCAGCCGGAGCTCGCCGAGCAGGCCCGGGCCCTGGAGGGGCCCAGCTTCGACGCGAAGGCGGCGGCGCTCCTCGAGGTGATCCGCAAGGTGAACGTGCAGGAGCCCGGCGCGAAGTTCCTGATCTTCACCGAGGCGCGGGAGAGCCTGGACTATGTGCGAGAGATCCTGAGCCGCGCCGGCATCCCGGTCTGCGTCTACCACGGCGACCTGGCCCAGCTCGATCGCGACCGGCAGGTGGCGCGCTTCCGGGACCCCGAGGGGCCGCCGGTGATGATCTCCACCGAGGTCGGCGGCGAGGGCCGCAACTTCCAGTTCTGCCACCACCTGGTGAACTACGATCTCACCTGGAGCCCCGCGGCCATCGAGCAGCGGATCGGGCGCCTCGATCGGATCGGCCAGAACCACGAGGTGCAGATCCACTGCTTCCGGCCGGAGGGCACCATCGGCGCCAGGGTCTTCGACCTGATGGCGGATGCGGTCCACGTCTTCGACGAGACCGTCGGCGGGCTGGACCCCGTCCTCGAGCGGGTGGAGTCGGAGATCGTGCGGCTGGTGAGCAAGCCCCGTGACGAGGCCTTCGACGAGTACCAGGCGAAGCTCACGAAGCGGGTGGCTGCTGCGAAGGAGGAGGTGCGCCGGGCCTACGATCCGCTCCTGGACATCCGCTCCTTCGACAAGGCGGCGATCCGGGGGCTGGTGGATCGGGCGATGGAGCGCCTCGATCTGGATCCGGTCGAGGACGACGATCTGGAGGAGTCCCTCTGGCGGGTGGCCCGGGAGCTCGACGAGCGCCTGGAGGAGACCGTGATCGATCTCGCCCGGAGGGTGGGGATCCAGGTGGACGTCGAGGAGCAGGTGGACGCCTTCCAATGCTCCTTCCGACTCGGGAGCGAGCTCGCGGTGGATCAGCTCCCCGGCCTGAACCTGGACGAGGATCAGGTCCTCCTGGGGAGCTTCTGGCGCGACACCGCCGTGGTGGAGGAGGAGAACGACTACTTCGGCACGGGGCATCCGCTGGTGGAGGCGCTCTTCGCCTGGATCCGCGACGGCGAGGAGGGCCGCGCTGCCTGGCTCTTCTCCAGCGAGGTGCGTCCCGCCGCCGTGGGCTTCGCCTTCACCTTCCTGGTGAGCTTCCCGGAGCCCGAGGATCTCGCAGGCGGCACCCGGGTCCCGTCGCGGCAGGCGGCCCGCTACCTGGCCGAGACCCGCTTCCAGATCGCGGTGGAGCTCGCCCGCGGCGGCGGCAAGCCCAGGCTGCGCAACGAGCTCCTCGAGGCCTTCGAGGATCCGGAGCCAGCCCCCGCGCCGCGGGTGGACGGCAACCTCCTGGCCGACACGGTGAACGCCGCCTTCGAGGCGGCGAAGGCGGAGGCCCAGGCCCGCTTCGAGGTCGCCAAGGCCGAGGCCATCGATCGCCTCGAGGACGACCGGGACCTCGCCATCGATCGGCTGGAGCTCGCTGCCCGCCGCGCCGACACCTTGGAGATGCGCGCGCTCCGGGCGGAGGCTGCGAGCATCTCCGCGACCCTCGACAGCGCCAGGCGCGCCCTCGAGGCGGCGAAGCTCGTCCTCGATCAGGCGGCGGGGCTCCTGCCCCGCTGACGCCGCAGCAGGCGAGGGCCCCCCCGCGGGCGGGGCGGCGCCTTGATCCCGAGCGGAAGGTCGGTTAGTTCCTCCAGCAGTCGTGCGGCCCTGCGTTGCCCCAATCCTGGGGCGAAGCCGCAGGTCGCCGCGCGATCCTCTTCCGAGCCAGATGAACCATCCCCACGAGACAGGCGCCGCACCCACCTGGAAGGAGCGTTTGCACCGATTCCTCGAGGTGCGGCTGCTGCTGCGAGCGGGACCTCATCTCCTCGCCGACTCTTCGGGGGTCGATCTTCCGCTGGTCGGCCGCACCCTCTTCCACGCCGCATTGGTGGGGCTGGCAGCGGGCCTTGCGGGCGCCGCGTTCTTCGCCTCGCTCGAGCTCGCTCAGCGCTTCATCGGGGAGGGGCTGACGGGCTACGTCCCCCTGCGGGCCCACGGCGAGCACTTCATCGCGTCGCCCCACACTCACACCTTCCGGCCCTGGCTCCTCGCGATCCTCCCCGCCCTCGGCGGCCTCGCCTGCGGCCTCCTCCTACGCTTCGCACCGGAGATCGGCGGCGGAGGTTCCGACGCAGCCATCGACGCGTTCCACAAGGGCAAGGGGCGCATCCGCAGGCGGGTCCTCTTTCTCAAGCCCCTGGCCTCCCTCTTCACCCTGGGCACCGGCGGCTCCGGCGGGAGGGAGGGGCCGATCATGCACATCGGCGCCGCCTTCGGATCGATGGTGGGCGAGGTGCTGAAGGTGGGGGTCCGCGAGCGCCGGATCCTCCTCGTCGCCGGCATCGCCGCCGGGATCGCCGCGGTCTTCCGCACGCCGCTGGGCGCCGCGATCCTGGCGGTGGAGGTCCTCTACCGCGACGGCTTCGAGTCGGACGCCCTGGTGCCCTCGATCTTCGCCAGCGTGATCTCCTACTCGGTGGTGATCTCCATCTTCGGCGAGAGCACCCTCCTCGCGGTGCCCCGGGCCTTTCCCTTCATCCCCCGGCACCTGCTCCTCTACGGGCTGCTCGCCGTCACCCTCTCGGTGATCGCGGTGCTCTTCCTGCGCACCCTGCGATCGGTGCGGGAGATCGTGGGCAAGCTCCCGGGGCCCGAGTGGCTCCGGCCTGCCTGGGGCGGGCTGATGCTCGGCCTCTCGATCACGCCGGTGCTGGTCCTCACCGGGAACTGGATCGACGCGCCGGGGCAGGGCCTCGGGATCCTCGGCGGCGGCTACGGCGCGGTGCAGGTCGCGATCACGGGATCCTCCTGGCTCCCCACCGGGTGGAAGCTCGTCGCCCTCCTCTCGGCGATGGGCGCGGGCAAGCTGCTGGCCTCGTCGTTCACCATCGGATCCGGCGGCAGCGCCGGCGACTTCGCGCCCTCCCTCGCGATCGGCGGCCTCTTCGGCGGCGCGTTCGGCGTCGCGGCCCAGCTCCTCCTCGGGGATCCCACCATCGAGCCCGGCGCCTTCGCCCTGGTGGGGATGGGCGTGATCTACGGCGGGATCGCCCACGTGCCCCTCGCCGCCCTCGTCCTGGTCTGCGAGCTCGCCGGGACCTACGATCTCCTCGTGCCCCTCATGCTCAGCCAGGGGATCGCCTTCGTGGCGCTGCGGGGCAAGTCGCTCTACGGGGCCCAGGCGCTCACGATCCGCGAGTCGCTCGCCCAACGCGAGGCGGGAGATCCGCCGACGCGGGCGGTGGGCTGAACCCGAGCGTCTGCGCTCGCGGTCGGCGGTTTCAGGCCCGCGCGCCACCCGACTTTCCTCAGGGGTCACGGGTCGAAGGTCTTGACACCGCCGCGGGCCTGCGCCCAATATCCCGCCAGCATCAAGAGCGGCCCCTCCAAGGGCCCGACAACCTGGGGACGAACCTCCAAGGTGTCCAAACGATGTGGTCCACGGCGATGGAGCCGTGGGCAATCCAAGTGTTCGGAGCCTCTCGCGGCTTCGAGAAAGCGCGGGACGCACATGCACCAGGATCTCCACATCAACACGAGCTGTCGCGGGATTCGCGCGTCTTCGACGCGGCCCTCCGCGCCCACCCGGATCTGATCCGCAGCCGCACGCAGGCGCTGCATCCCTCGAGATCCGCCCGCGGATCGCCCGGGATCCTCTGAAATGGAAGACACCCAAGACATGGATCGAATCGAACGAATCTCCTCGCTACGTGCAGCCCTCCGCGAGAGGGTCCTCGTCCTCGACGGCGCCATGGGCACCGCCCTGCAGGACGCGAACCTGAGCGCGGACGACTTCGGCGGGGAGGCCTACGAGGGCTGCAACGAAAACCTCGTCCACACGCGGCCCGACGTGGTGCGCGCGGTCCACGCCAGCTACCTCGCCGCAGGGGCGGACATCCTCGAGACCAACACCTTCGGCGGCACTGCCCTCGTCCTCGACGAGTTCGGCCTGGGCGAGAAGGCCTTCGCCCTCAACCGCGACGCAGCCATCCTGGCCCGCGAGGTGGCGGCGGCGCACAGCCAGGGCGACAGCCTGCGCTGGGTCGCCGGCAGCGTCGGCCCCACCACCAAGGCCCTCTCGGTCACCGGCGGCGCCACCTTCGACGAGCTGCGCCTCCAGTTCCGCGACCAGGCCCGCGCCCTCCACGAAGGCGGGGTGGACTTCTTCCTGGTGGAGACCTGCCAGGACACCCGCAACATCAAGGCCGCGCTCCTCGGGATCGAGGAGGCGCAGGCGGATCAGGCAGTGAAGCTCC
>Ga0180215_1003093_pt1 | contig 16019 bp, 17 predicted proteins | sample eDN3rd37CBELigBY_FD_128871 | JGI IMG/M metagenome (GOLD analysis project Ga0180215, IMG submission 128871) | Enriched backyard soil microbial communities from Emeryville, California, USA - eDNA 3rd pass 37_C BE-Lig BY (version 2) (version 2) | ecosystem: Environmental > Terrestrial > Soil >...
AGGAGGAAGCTGTCATTGCTATTTCCAAAGCAGTTCGCCGTGCACGTGCTGGCTTAAAGGACCCTAAGCGTCCAATCGGATCATTCGTATTCCTTGGACCAACTGGTGTGGGTAAAACGGAATTAGCGCGTGCATTAGCTGAAGCAATGTTTGGCGATGAAGATGCCATGATTCGGATCGATATGTCCGAATACATGGAAAAGCATTCCACTTCAAGACTTGTTGGATCACCTCCAGGCTATGTCGGCTATGAGGAAGGCGGTCAGCTGACTGAAAAAGTGAGAAGAAAACCATATTCTGTCGTCCTGTTGGATGAAATTGAAAAGGCTCATCCGGATGTCTTTAATATACTTCTTCAAGTATTAGAGGATGGAAGATTAACGGATTCTAAGGGACGCACAGTGGACTTCCGAAATACCGTCTTAATTATGACATCTAACGTTGGAGCATCTGCTTTACAAAGAAATAAATATGTTGGATTTAACATTCAAGATGCTAACCAGGATTATAAGGATATGAAGGGTAAGGTAATGGAGGAGCTTAAAAAGGCATTCCGTCCAGAATTCCTGAACCGTATTGATGAAATCATCGTATTCCATGCATTAGAGAAGAAACACCTGAAGGAAATTGTCTCTTTAATGTCTGAACAATTAACAAAACGTTTAAAAGAGCAGAACATTACATTGAGGCTGACTGATGCTGCATTAGAAAAAATTTCAGTTGAAGGGTATGACCCTGAGTACGGTGCCCGCCCGCTTCGCAGAGCGATTCAAAAGCATATTGAGGATCGTTTGTCAGAGGAGCTGCTAAAGGGAACTGTTCTAACTGGTCAAGATGTAATTATTGATGTTGTAAATGAAGAATTTACAATCAAAGCATCAGAACCACAGCCTGAATCACAATTACAAAACTAAGATTACAGCAAGAGGTACACGGAAATAATACGTGTACCTCTTTTTAGTAAAATGCAATAAGTACTCATTCTCGTAGAAAACCCGTATACTATACTTCTAGACAAAATAGAATAGGTAATGTCCTAAGGAAGTGAAGAAAAGCAAGTGGCTAAAAGAAAAACGAAATTTATTTGTAATGAATGCGGATATGAATCACCTAAATGGATGGGGAAATGTCCTGGTTGTGGAAACTGGAATAGTATGGTGGAGGAAGTGGAAAAGGCTTCTTCTAGAAGAGGGGCATTTGCGCATTCGGAGGAATCAAAGATTGCTGCAAAGCCAACGCCGATAACCGCGGTGGAAACCGTCAACGAAGCAAGAATATATACGGATTCTAATGAGTTAAATCGAGTATTAGGCGGCGGAATTGTTAGAGGTTCACTTGTTCTGATAGGAGGAGACCCTGGAATAGGTAAGTCAACCTTGTTGCTACAGGTTTCCTCACAATTGGCACAAAAAAAACACTCTGTGTTATATATATCCGGGGAAGAATCTCTGCGTCAGACAAAGCTGAGAGCAGACCGTCTAGGAATATCCTCTGATAATCTGCTTGTATATGCTGAAACGAGTCTGGAGGAAATTAGCCGTACAATTGAGAACGTTCGTCCTGACTTTGTCATTGTAGACTCGATACAAACAGTCTATCATCCTGAAATTACCTCTGCCCCGGGTAGTGTCTCACAGGTACGTGAATGTACGTCCGAACTGATGAGAATTGGTAAAACAAAAGGGATTGCAATTTTCATTGTCGGTCATGTTACAAAGGAAGGGTCCATTGCCGGTCCTCGATTACTAGAGCATATGGTTGATACTGTTTTATATTTTGAAGGTGAACGCCATCATACATATCGTATTCTTCGTGCTGTGAAAAACCGGTTTGGGTCGACAAACGAGATGGGGATTTTCGAGATGAAAGAAGCAGGTCTAGAGGAAGTAGCAAATCCTTCAGAAATTTTTTTAGAAGAACGTTCTCAAGGTGCTGCGGGGTCCACGGTCGTTGCATCAATGGAAGGAACAAGACCTGTACTGGTGGAAATTCAGGCACTTATTTCACCGACAAGCTTTGGAAACCCGCGAAGAATGGCGACCGGTATCGATCATAATCGTGTCCCGCTTCTCATGGCGGTGCTAGAAAAACGAGTCGGGCTGCTACTCCAAAATCAGGATGCCTATTTAAAGGTGGCGGGCGGCGTTAAATTAGATGAACCAGCCATTGATTTGGCAGTTGCCGTAAGCATCGCTTCCAGCTTCCGCGATAAGCCTACTAGACCGACAGATTGTGTGATTGGAGAGGTAGGTCTAACGGGTGAGGTTAGACGGGTTTCCCGAATTGAACAGCGGGTACAGGAAGCTGCAAAGCTTGGCTTCGAGCGTATTATCCTGCCAGAGAACAATCTTGGCGGATGGAAAGGACCAGAAGGGATTGAATTAATTGGAGTAGCTTCTGTTGGTGAAGCACTAAAAGCTGCTTTAGGGGGATAAAGAGTGGAAATCAAAAAGTCTGGCGATCAAACAATGAGTAAAATCTTACAATTTATGGCCCCTGGAACGCCTATTCGGGAAGGAATTGATAATGTTCTTCGAGCTAATACAGGTGGATTAATTGTGTTAGGCTGTGATGAAAAGGTTAAGACGCTTGTTAATGGAGGTTTTAAGATTCAATGCCCATTTTCGCCGAGCTATTTGTATGAACTATCCAAGATGGATGGAGCCATTATTTTGAATGAGTCAGGCAGTGAGATATTAATTGCGAACGCTCAATTAGATCCTGATACGAATATCCCCTCCTCTGAAACTGGTATGCGTCACCGCACGGCAGAGAGGGTTGCGAAACAGACGGGTGCTCTAGTCATTGCTATTTCACAAAGAAGAAATGTTATTACCCTTTATCAAGGTCAGTTCAGGTATGCGCTCCGGGAGATTGCGGTTATCCTAGCAAAGGCCAATCAAGCAGTGCAAACATTGGAGAAATATAAAGCAGTATTAGAACAAAGCGTAACCAATTTAAGTATCTTGGAGTTTGAAGAGCTTGTCACCTATAGTGATATTTTACAGACACTGCATCGATTTACAATGGTGCTAAGAATTAAAAATGAATTACTGAACTATTTAAGTGAATTAGGAACAGAAGGAAGGCTTATCCAGCTTCAAATGAATGAGCTTCTAATTGATATGGAGAAAGAAGCAAAGCTGATTATTAAGGATTACGCTTATTCAAGAAATGTAAACGTTAGTGAAGTCATGAAAAAACTGCATGAGTTTGCCCATATGGAGGTAATTGAGGACAATCTTGTCTTAAAGCAGTTCGGCTATCAGGGCTATGTCCACCTTGATGAGGTGAAAAGCCCTCGTGGATACCGAATTCTTAGAAAAATACCTCGGTTACCGCCGGTAATCATTGAAAATTTGATTGATCGTTTTCATGATCTTCCATCCATTATTAAAGCATCTGTAGCTGAATTGGATGAAGTGGAGGGAATCGGTGACGTAAGGGCAAGAAAAATTAAGGATGGCTTAAAGCTATTAAAGGACCAATTCTTTGCTGATCGTAGCTTCAAGTGATTCTATAGGTATAACGATACCTATAAAGAAAAAGACTATTGAACTAATTATTGTATTGTGTTAAAATGAAAAATTAATTATTTGACACATTCTTTTAGAGGGTGCTAATCTAAAAGAGCATAGTACAGTACATGGATAAGAATAAAAAAATTTTATTGATTAAAAAAAGTAAAATATATATGTAAATAGGTTTCGTTTTTTGCAAATTGTTTATAATGAATAAAAAGGAGGTGAAGGAATGTTAAAACGAATAGTTCAAGCGTGTTTCCTCATTATTGGAGGAACACTGGGACTCCTTTTAATCCCTGACTTATTAAGACTAGTTAATTTACATGACATTCCTCTTATTAATAATCCATATGTATCCGTCATTCTAGGTTCTATTATTTTTTACTTTATAACGTTTTGGGCAATTGACTATGTAGTGAATTTTGTAAAGTGGCTTGAAGAGACATTAGTAAGAGCACCAATTACAGATATTATTTTTGGTAGTTTAGGGCTTGCTTTTGGACTTATTATTGCCTTTTTAATTGGCTATGCTCTTAATGCCATTGAAGTACCTATATTAAATACAGTTGCTCCGATTTTGCTGACGCTAATATTTGGTTATTTAGGATTTTCAGTTGGATTTAAAAAGCGGGATGAATGGCTGGGCCTTTTAGCAAATAAGAGGAAAAAGACACCGGAAGAAGAACCGGAAAAAGAGAGTAAAAATGCTTTGAAGATTCTTGATACGAGTGTTATTATCGATGGTAGAATTGCAGATATCTGTCAAACAGGCTTTTTGGAAGGAACGATTGTGATTCCTCAGTTTGTTCTGGCTGAGCTTCAGCATATCGCTGATTCCTCTGATGTGTTAAAAAGAAACAGGGGACGCAGAGGACTTGATATATTAAATCGCATCCAAAAGGAACTTGCGATTAAAGTGGAAATCTATGAAGGCGATTTTGATGAAATTCAAGAGGTGGACAGCAAGCTTGTGAAGCTGGCAAAAATCACAAATGGCGTCGTCGTGACTAATGACTTTAATTTAAATAAAGTTTGTGAGCTGCAACAGGTGTCTGTTTTGAATATTAATGATTTAGCGAATGCAGTAAAACCAGTAGTGCTTCCGGGAGAGGAAATGCATGTCCAGGTCATCAAAGATGGAAAAGAACATAACCAGGGAGTTGCTTATCTGGACGACGGTACCATGATCGTTGTAGAAGATGGCCGTGATTATATTGGTAAGCATCTTGATGTACTTGTAACTAGTGTTTTGCAAACATCTGCAGGCAGGATGATTTTTGCAAAGCCTAAATTATTAGAAAAGGCACTCTAAAGGTTAGTTAAACAATTCATGTATGTTGAGCTGACATGAATAAGCTCGAAGCGCCGGCAGTTCACTCCGGCGTTTTCATGCATACATAGATAGGAGCTCAGGTTATGCCTTATCAAGTCATTATCCCTGCAGCAGGTCAGGGGAAAAGAATGGGAGCGGGGAAAAATAAACTCTTGCTTGAGCTGGAGGGTGTTCCGGTTTTTATTTATACGTTGAAGGTTTTTGAAGGGGACGAAAATTGCGCTGGAGTTATTCTTGCTGTTAATGAACAAGATGAAAAGGAGTTTCACAGTCTGTTAACGAAGTATGGTATAACGAAGGTCATTTGCTTTGTTCCCGGTGGACCGGAAAGACAGCACAGCATATACAATGGGGTTAAAGCCTTACAAGGAAATGGAATTGTTCTCGTGCATGACGGGGCGCGTCCGTTTATTGATTGTAATCAAATCCATTCCCTTGTTTCATCTGCAGAGCTGCATGGTGCAGCTGTACTGGCCGTTCCAGTTAAGGACACGGTGAAAAAGGTAAAGGATGATAAAGTAATAGAGACGGTTGAACGTTCCAGCTTGTGGGCAATCCAAACTCCACAAGCTTTTCGTATGTCCCTCTTGCGCCAAGCATATGAATGGGCAGAGGAAGAAGGCTTTTTAGGAACGGATGATGCCAGTCTAGTTGAGCGGATTGGTCATGATGTAATGATTGTAGAAGGGAATTATGACAACATTAAGCTCACGACACCAGAGGATTTATTTTTTGCAGAGACTATTATTCGTAAGCGCAGAAGTATGACAAAAAGGAGTTAATAGATATGTTTCGAATTGGACAGGGCTTTGATGTACATCAGTTTGCAGAAAACAGGGACCTGATTATCGGCGGAATTACGATTCCGTATGAGAAGGGGCTTCTGGGTCATTCTGATGCAGATGTACTGTTACATACAGTTGCAGATGCTTGTTTGGGAGCAATTGGAGAAGGGGATATTGGCAGACACTTTCCCGATACGGATCCTAACTTTAAGGATGCTGATTCAAGTAAGCTGCTCCGGCATGTTTGGGGTATTGTGAAGGAGCACGGGTACGAGCTGGTGAATGCAGACTGTACCATTATTGCCCAAAAACCAAAAATGGCTCCTTATATCGTTCCGATGAAGGAGAGAATTGCCTTTTTATTGGAGACGGAACCTAAGAATATTAATGTAAAAGCAACAACCACTGAAAAACTAGGATTTACTGGACGAGGGGAAGGGATTGCCGCACAGGCGGTTGTCTTATTGAGAAAATTAGGGTATTCTGACTAAGATATACATACGAAAATAAGTTAAATTGTATTTTTTACTGGAGGCGTGAAGGCTATGGCAAACGAAATCCGAGTACGTTATGCACCGAGTCCAACTGGACATCTGCATATTGGTAATGCTCGTACAGCGTTATTTAATTATCTGTTTGCGCGAAATCAAAATGGGAAGTTTATTATCCGTATTGAAGATACGGATCAAAAGCGTAACATTGAAGGCGGAGAACAGAGTCAGCTTAAATATTTAAAATGGCTTGGCATGGATTGGGATGAGGGTGTCGATATTGGAGGAGAATATGGCCCATACCGTCAATCAGAGAGAAATGACATTTATCAAAAATATTATAATGAGCTTCTTGAGAATGGAAAGGCCTATAAGTGCTATTGTACGCCTGAAGAGCTGGAAAAGGAACGTGAGGAGCAGGTTGCAAGAAATGAAAATCCGCTTTATTCTGGCAAATGTCGTCATTTAACACCTGAAGACCAAAAGCGTCTTGAAGAGGAAGGAAGAGAACCGAGCATCCGTTTTAGAGTTCCAGAAGGCCAGGTATTCGCATGGGATGATATGGTGAAGGGGAATGTCTCATTTGAAAGTGACGGCATTGGCGACCATGTTATTGTGAAAAAAGACGGAATTCCTACCTATAATTTTGCGGTAACCGTTGATGATCATTTAATGGAAATCTCCCATGTTTTACGCGGTGATGATCATATTTCCAATACGCCAAAGCAATTAATGATTTATGATGCTTTGGGCTGGGAGCGTCCTACTTTCGGTCATATGACTCTTATTGTAAATGAAAGCCGAAGAAAGCTTAGTAAACGTGATGAAAGTATTATTCAATTTATTGAGCAATACGAAGAGCTTGGATATATTCCAGAAGCTTTATTTAACTTTATCGCTCTATTAGGCTGGTCTCCTGAAGGGGAGGAAGAAATTTTCACACGCGAAGAGTTTATTAATATCTTTGATAGCAGCCGTCTTTCCAAGTCTCCAGCTTTATTTGATAAACAAAAGCTTGCTTGGATGAATAACCAATACATGAAAAAGATTGAGCTTGATCGTGTCGTTGAGCTTGCTTTACCACATTTAGTTAAGGCTGGTTATGTAAAGGAAACAAGAACGGAAGAGGAAAATACATGGGCTCGTGAGCTAATTGCCCTTAATCAGGAAAAAATGAGCTGTGGAGCTGATATTGTTGAGCTTTCAGAGCTATTCTTTACGGACATCGTCTCTATGGATGAAGAAGCGAAGGAAATTATTTCAGGCGAGCAAGTACCAGAGGTTTTAGCCGCGTTTTTACATGAAATAGAGAGTCTGGAGTCCTTTACAGCAGATGAAATTAAGAAGGCTGTAAAAGCAGTACAAAAGTCTACCGGCCATAAGGGGAAGAACCTCTTTATGCCTATCAGGGTTGCTACTACCGGACAAACGCATGGCCCTGATTTAATGAAAGCAATCGAGCTTTTAGGAAAAGAAAAAGTAAATGCTCGTGTAATGAATATAAATTGATTAACATATTCATAAAAGTGTAATATAGTAAATGTATGAGAATATTGGTTAAAATGTTGATGAGAAAGAGTAAAAAAATGATGCTTTTGCTAGAGAGAACCATCATCGGCTGAAAGTGGTTTAAGCCCCTCATTTTTTGAATGCGTCTCAGAGTCCTGTGTCGAACTTTAGAATAGTAGATATGGGCGGTTCCCTCCGTTACCAGGGCAGAGTGGAGGTCTCCTTTGAGGCTTAAACAGAGTGGAACCGCGCGCAAGCGTCTCTGTCTTTATGACAGGGACGCTTTTTTTATTTTTACGAGCAGTGTCCGGTGCCATGCCTAAAGATGGCAAGGTGCTTGCACTTTTCAAAAGGGGAGGGATAGCAGTGTTTAAAAATCTAAAAGAGGATGTCCAGGTTATTTTTGAGCAAGACCCAGCGGCGAGAAGTTATATAGAGGTTATCCTAACCTATTCAGGACTACACGCCATATGGTCACATCGATTTGCTCATTCTTTACACAAAAAGAAGTTTTTCTTTCTAGCAAGGGTGGTTTCACAGGTAAGCAGATTTTTTACCGGAATAGAAATCCATCCCGGTGCAAAAATTGGTAGACGGCTTTTTATTGACCATGGAATGGGAGTTGTCATTGGAGAAACGTGTGAAATCGGTGATAACGTGACCATTTATCAAGGAGTAACATTAGGCGGTACAGGGAAAGAGAAGGGTAAACGTCATCCAACCGTAAAAGATAACGCATTAATTGCAACAGGTGCTAAAGTATTGGGTAACATTGTTATTGGGGAGAATGCAAAAATTGGTGCTGGGTCAGTCGTTCTAAAAGATGTTCCGGCTGATTCAACGGTTGTAGGCATACCAGGACGTGTAAAGGTGCAGGCTGGAGTGAAGGTTAATAAGGATTTAAACCATGCCAATTTGCCAGACCCTGTCTCCGATCGGTTAAATGAATTGCAGGAAGAAATTACGAAATTAAAGTTAGAATTGGAAGACCTAAGGAAGGAAAGGAGCTTCAATCAGCATGACTATTCAAATTTATAATACTCTTACAAGAAAAAAGGAGGACTTTATTCCTCTTGAGGATGGAAAAGTAAAAATGTATGTGTGCGGACCGACGGTTTATAACTATATCCATATCGGTAATGCACGCCCAGCTATTGTGTTTGATACTGTTAGAAGATATTTAGAATTCCGCGGCTATGATGTCCGCTATATTTCTAATTTTACAGATGTAGATGATAAATTAATCCGGGCAGCTAATGAAATTGGAGAAGATGTACCAACAATTGCAAACCGTTTTATCGAGGCCTATTTTGAGGATGTCAGTGCATTGGGCTGCAAAAAAGCAGATATTCATCCCCGTGTAACAGAGAATATGGATATTATTATTGATTTTATTAAAACCTTAATTGAGAAAGGCTATGCCTATGAGTCTGAAGGGGATGTCTATTTTCATACCCGTCGATTCGATGAATATGGGAAGCTTTCACAGCAATCGATTGATGAGCTGCGTGTCGGAGCTCGTATTGCAGTTGGTGAGAAGAAACAGGATTCATTGGATTTTGCTCTTTGGAAGGCTGCAAAAGAGGGAGAAATCTATTGGGAAAGTCCTTGGGGAAAAGGAAGACCTGGCTGGCATATTGAATGCTCTGCGATGGCAAGAAAATACCTGGGCGATACAATTGATATCCATGCAGGCGGACAGGATTTAACCTTCCCGCATCATGAAAATGAAATTGCACAATCTGAGGCGTTAACAGGCAAACCATTTGCCCGCTATTGGATGCATAATGGGTATATCAATATTGATAATGAGAAAATGTCAAAATCTCTTGGGAATTTCGTGCTTGTACATGACATTATTAAAAGACATAATCCGCAAGTGCTGCGTTTGTTTATGCTGTCCGTTCACTACCGTCATCCAATCAATTACAGTGATGAGCTATTAGATAATACACGTAATGCTTTAGAGAGAATAAAAACGTCCTACCAAAACTTGAGTCACCGTAAAGGGGCCAGCACGAACCTAACAGATAATGATAATGCATGGATCGAGGATATGAATGGTTTGCGTGAGCAATTTATTCAACAAATGGATGACGATTTTAATACGGCTAATGCCATTTCCGTTCTTTTTGAGCTATCAAGCCTTGCTAATCGTTATTTAATGGAGAAAAATACAGACACAAGCGTCATTGAGCGTTTCATGAAGCTGTTTGAAGATCTATCAAATGTATTAGGGCTGCAGTTAAAGGAAGAAGCTCTTCTAGATGAGGAAATTGAGGCATTGATTGAAAAAAGAATCCAAGCTCGTAAAGACCGTGACTTCCAATTAGCAGATCAAATTCGTGATCAATTAAAGGATTTAAATATTATTTTAGAAGATACACCACAAGGTACAAGATGGAAAAGAGGCTAATGAAATGCTGCAATATGAACAAAAGGTAAATGAGAAGCTTTTAAACAGCCTCGCTCTTGCCTATATGGGAGATGCCATTTTTGAAACATATGTAAGATATCATTTGCTGCAAAACGGGCATGTTAAGCCGCACTTACTTCACAAAGCCGCGACGCGTTATGTTTCAGCTAAAGCTCAATCGGGTGTGCTTCATCAAATGATGGAGGAAGGTTATTTCGGGGACGAGGAAATAGCCATTATTAAAAGGGGACGGAATGCTAAATCGGGTTCCGTACCCAAAAATACAGATGTGCAAACCTACCGATACAGTACGGCATTTGAAGCACTGCTTGGCTCATTATATCTTGCTGGGAATACAGAAAGGCTGGAGGAGATCATACTCCATACCTTTCAACTGATTGATGATATGAAAGGAGAAGGATCACATGGTGCAAGAGCATGATTATATCATGGGGAAAAACCCTGTTATTGAAGCATTAAAATCTGAGCGGGATATCAACAAAATCCTGATTGCAGAAGGATCACAACGCGGGCAGATGCAGCAAATTACGGGCATGGCAAAGGAGTTAAATGTTCTCGTACAATTTGTACCGAAAAAGAAATTGGATAGTTTGGTAGAGGGAAATCACCAAGGTGTATTGGCGCAGGTTGCAGCTTATCAATATGCAGAGATTGATGATTTATTTGCAAATGCAGAAAAGAAGAATGAAACACCCTTCTTTCTGCTTCTGGATGAAATTGAGGACCCTCATAATCTGGGCTCTATTATGAGAACCGCTGATGCAACCGGTGCCCATGGAATTATTATTCCAAAACGCCGTGCAGTAGGCTTAACCGCTACGGTGGCAAAGGCTTCGACAGGTGCGATTGAGCATATTCCAGTTGTACGGGTTACAAATATGGCTAGAACGATTGACGAACTAAAAGAAAGAGGCATTTGGATAGTGGGAACAGATGCTAAGGGGAAAGAAGATTATCGGCAATTTGATGGGGCGATGCCACTTGGTCTAGTGATAGGCAGTGAAGGGAAAGGCATGGGAAGGCTTGTTCGGGATAAATGTGATTTTCTAATCAGGCTGCCTATGGCTGGAAAGGTAACGTCACTTAATGCATCAGTTGCTGCTGCACTTCTAATGTATGAGGTTTATCGAAAACGTAACCCACTTGAGGGATAAAAATGAATATTTTGCTGGTGGACGGATATAACATAATCGGTGCATGGCCTGACCTGCAGGAATTTAAAAATAAAGATTTAGCGGCTGCAAGGGATTTATTGGTTGAAAAAATGGCGGAGTACCAGGCCTATACAGGCTACCGGGTGATTATTGTATTTGACGCCTACGGGGTACAAGGGATTGAGAAAAAGTATAATAATTATCAGGTTGAGGTCATTTTTACAAAGGAAAATGAAACGGCGGATGAAAGAATTGAACGGCTTGCCATTGCGTTAAGCAATCGTAGAACACAGATCCATGTGGCAACATCAGATTATACAGAGCAGTGGGCCATTTTTGGACAAGGTGCTCTACGTAAGTCGGCAAGAGAACTGCTCATCGAAATGGAATTAATCGAAAAGGGCATTGAAAGAAAAGTGAAGAAGATCGAAGAAAAAAAACCGTTGTCCAAAATTCCGTTAAGTAAAGAATTGGCTGAAATTTTCGAAAAATGGCGTCGAGAACGGTAATGATTGGTTGACGTTGGAAAAATGTGTGCTGTATAATAACTCTAATCATGCTTTTGCGGTCGGGGGGATCTGTGTTGAATTCTTACATCGGGACGAAGCTTAACGACAGTAACGTTCAATATTTGCAACTTGAGGATGAAGAGATTATTGATTTAGTGCATAAGGGAGAGACTGAAGCACTTGATTTTTTGATACATAAGTATCGAAATTTCGTGCGGGCCAAAGCGAGATCATATTTTTTAATTGGGGCGGATCGGGAGGATATTGTTCAGGAAGGCATGATTGGTTTATTTAAAGCAATACGTGATTTCAAAGAGGACAAGTTGTCATCCTTCAAGGCTTTCGCAGAGCTCTGTATAACAAGACAAATCATTACCGCTATTAAAACGGCTACAAGGCAAAAGCACATTCCATTGAATTCCTATGTGTCATTAGATAAGCCAATTTATGATGAAGAATCCGATCGCACGTTAATGGACGTTATATCAGGAGCAAAGGTATTAGATCCAGAAGAATTAATTATTAACCAGGAAGAGTTTGATCATATAGAAGTAAAAATGGCTGAGCTGTTGAGCGACCTCGAAAGAAAGGTGCTCGCTCTTTATTTGGACGGGCAGTCTTATCAGGAAATCTCAGAAGAACTAAATCGACATGTTAAATCAATTGATAATGCCCTGCAGCGTGTCAAACGAAAGCTAGAACGCTACTTAGAAATCAGAGAGTTCTCACAATAGCAACAATATGTGTCTGAAATTACCTGTTATTGACATGACCTAGTCACCGTGTTACATTTTTATAGATATAAAAGAAGCTATAGTGGGTGCAAAATGAGAAAAAAAGTTATCCTTGCATGTTCAGAGTGTGGTTCGCGAAACTACACAACCATGAGTAAAAAAGACTCGGAACGTCTTGAGTTGAAAAAGCATTGTGACCAATGTCAGGCTCATACAGTACACCGTCAAACAAAATAGCGACTTTTCATAGATAGGAAAAAAGCAACACTTCAGTTTGGAGGTTACGAAATGCAACGCATCGTGAAATTTTTCCGTGAAGTTGGACGTGAAATGAGAAAGGTCAGTTGGCCAAAACGTAAGGACCTTACCAGCTACACGGTTACTGTTATTGCTACTGTGACATTCTTTTCACTCTTTTTCGCTGTCATTGACTTAGGTATTTCTGAATTGATTCGTTTAATTCTTGAATAACTCCCAGCAACTGATGGTATAATGGGGGATAGAAACAGAAGGAAAACTTACAAAGCCCGGAAACGGGTTTTTTGGTTTGTAAAGAAACGTTTTTCATCCTCTATTACGTTAGTTTGAAAGACAATGAAAACATAAATTTACAGGGAGGGAAGGACGTATAGTCCCCTTGAATGGAAAAAAATTGGTATGTTGTCCATACTTACTCAGGTTATGAGAACAAAGTAAAGGCAAATTTAGAAAAACGGGTTGAATCAATGGCCATGCAGGATAAGATTTTCAGAGTCATTGTACCGGAAGAAGAAGAAACAGATGTAAAAAATGGAAAGAAAAAGGTCGTTAAGAGAAAGGTATTTCCTGGTTATGTATTAGTCGAATTGGTTATGACTGATGATTCTTGGTATGTAGTACGAAACACGCCAGGTGTTACAGGCTTTGTTGGATCAGCGGGTGCAGGTTCAAAACCAACTCCATTGCTATCAGATGAAATTAATTCCATTCTTAAGCATTTAGGTGTAGATGAAAGAAGAGTGGATATTGATTTTGAAATCGGTGAAATAGTGAAGGTGAAGGAAGGACCGTTTGCTAACTTTGAAGGCTCTATTGAAGAAATTGATAAAGATAAAGCGAAGATCAAAGTACTCGTTAATATGTTTGGTCGGGATACGCCGGTAGAGCTTGAATATACACAAGTTGAAAAAATATAACATGAAGAACTTGAAATCGAAATGAAAAAGTGGTAATATTTCAAAGGTCAGTATGTCCCGAGTAAAAAACTCAGGACGCTAATAAAGTTTCTTATTTTAAAAATAGAGACTATAGATTGAGTGGGAGGGACTCAAAAAAGAGAGCCCCTATTACCACATCACGGACTTAAGGAGGTGTGTCTCGTGGCTAAAAAAGTAATTAAAGTTGTTAAATTACAAATTCCTGCAGCTAAAGCAAACCCAGCTCCACCAGTTGGTCCTGCTCTTGGTCAAGCCGGTGTTAACATCATGGGATTCTGTAAGGAGTTTAACGCTCGTACAGCTGAACAAGCTGGATTAATTATTCCGGTTGAAATCACGGTATTCGAGGACCGTTCATTTACATTTATTACGAAAACTCCTCCTGCTGCTGTTTTACTTAAAAAAGCAGCTGGAATCGAATCTGGTTCTGGTGAACCAAATCGTAATAAGGTAGCTACAGTTAAGCGTGACAAAGTACGCGAGATTGCTGAAACTAAAATGCCTGATCTAAACGCAGCAGATGTTGAAGCAGCTATGCGTATGGTTGAAGGTACTGCACGCAGCATGGGCATTGTTATCGAAGACTAATCCATGCGGTAAATGATTGGTTAACAAAAAGGTTGCGGGGGCGAATAAATTCAAACTCGCAACCTTTATATCTGTTTACCAATATCGCTTAAGGCGCCAGGCCAGCAGCGATTCGCTTTATACGTGGGAGGAAATTCCGCTAAAACCACAATTTAGGAGGAAATAAAAATGGCTAAAAAAGGTAAGAAGTATGTAGAAGCTGCAAAGCTAGTTGACCGTACAAAGGCTTACCCAATCGGTGAGGCAGTTGAACTTGTTAAGAAGACAAGTTTCACAAAATTTGATGCATCTGTAGAAGTGGCATTCCGTTTAGGAGTAGACCCAAAGAAAGCAGACCAGCAAATTCGTGGAGCAGTTGTACTTCCTAACGGTACTGGTAAAACACAAAGAGTTCTTGTATTTGCAAAAGGTGAAAAGGCGAAAGAAGCTGAAGCAGCTGGAGCAGATTACGTTGGAGATTCTGAATACATCAACAAAATCAGCCAAGGTTGGTTTGAATTTGATGTAATCGTTGCTACACCTGATATGATGGGTGAAGTTGGTAAACTTGGACGTACATTAGGACCAAAAGGTTTAATGCCAAACCCTAAAACAGGAACTGTAACATTTGATGTTACAAAAGCAGTAAATGAAATTAAAGCTGGTAAAGTGGAATACCGTGTTGATAAAGCTGGTAATATCCATGTTCCTATTGGTAAAGCATCTTTTGAAACTGAAAAGCTTGTTGAAAACTTTAATACTATTTTCGATACAATGGTAAAAGTTAAGCCAGCTGCAGCAAAAGGTACTTACATGAAGAACGTTGCGGTTACTTCAACTATGGGACCAAGCGTTAAAGTTGATCCTGCAACAGCAGGTAAATAATAAATAATTGTTGACAACGATGACTCTATTTACTATAATAGAGTCTGTTGTTAAAAAATAATTCATTTGTACCGAAGACAGCAGGTGCTAATTGCTTAATTTCCTGCCGAGGTCATACGATAGATTATAAACGCACGTTATTTAAGCGGCTATTGTATACTACCTCCATCTTTGTTCTAGTATGGAGGTATTTTATTGTCCGGTATAAATGCAGTAATTCTTACAGGAGGTGTAAAGATGAGCAGCATTATTGAAAAAAAGATACAAATCGTTGACGAAATCGCTGAAAAACTTAAATCAAGTGCATCAACAGTTGTTGTTGACTACCGTGGTTTAAATGTTGCTGAAGTAACTGAACTTCGTAAACAACTTCGTGACGCTGGCATCGACTTCAAAGTATATAAAAATACTATGACTCGTCGCGCAGCGGATTCTGTTGAACTTTCAGGTCTTAATGAATATTTAACAGGTCCTAATGCGATTGCCTTCAGTAATGAAGATGTAGTTGCTCCTGCAAAAATCATCAATGACTTCGCTAAGAAACACGAAGCATTAGAAATTAAAGCAGGTGTTATCGAAGGAAACATCGCTACAGTTGAAGAAGTGAAAGCTCTTGCTGAACTTCCATCTCGCGAAGGTTTACTTTCTATGTTACTCAGCGTACTTCAAGCTCCTATCCGCAACCTTGCTCTTGCTACAAAAGCAGTTGCAGATCAAAAGGAAGAACAAAGCGCGTAAGTTAATCGAATGAAGATAAATTAATAACCCAAAAATAAGGAGGAAATTCAATCATGACTAAAGAACAAATCATTGAAGCAGTTAAAAATATGACTGTTTTAGAATTAAATGACCTAGTAAAAGCAATCGAAGAAGAGTTTGGTGTAACTGCTGCAGC
>Ga0180215_1003094_pt1 | contig 16017 bp, 14 predicted proteins | sample eDN3rd37CBELigBY_FD_128871 | JGI IMG/M metagenome (GOLD analysis project Ga0180215, IMG submission 128871) | Enriched backyard soil microbial communities from Emeryville, California, USA - eDNA 3rd pass 37_C BE-Lig BY (version 2) (version 2) | ecosystem: Environmental > Terrestrial > Soil >...
CGCTGAAGATCGATCGCAGCTTCGTGATGACCCTGGGCACACCGAGCGAGAGCCCCGATCTGGTCCGGGCGATCATCGAGATGGCGCACGCATTGGGGATGGGCGTGGTGGCTGAGGGGGTGGAGTCGGCGGATCAGCTCGCGTTCCTGCGGACGCTCGGCTGCGAGAACGGCCAGGGCTACGGACTCTCCCGGCCCCTCTCCGCCGCCGACGCGGAGGCGCTTCTCATGAAGAATCCATCGGTCTGACGACCGATCGCCGTGCCGCGCCGAAAGAGGTACCCTCCCCCCATGCGCTCGCGAACGATCTCGACGTCGGCCTCCGCCCGCTGGGCGCTGCTGCTCGTCGCCACCGCATGCCTGGCCGGCTGCGCGGCGAAGGACGGCGTCCTCCGGGGGCGGGTGGTCGCCCTCGCGGACGGAGACACCCTCACCGTCCTGGAAGGCAAGACCCGGCATCGGATCCGGCTCACGGGGATCGACGCCCCCGAGCGGCGCCAGCCCTTCAGCAAGCGCTCCACCGAGCACCTGGCCACCCTGGTCTTCGAGCGGGAGGTGGAGGTTCATTGGACCAAGCAGGATCACTACGGGCGGATCCTGGGGAAGGTCCTGGTGACCGATCCTGCCTGCGCCGGATCCCGCTGCCCCAAGATCGACGTGAACCTGCGGCAGCTCGAGGGGGGCTACGCCTGGTGGTACCGCCAGTACGCCAGGGAGCAGCCCGAGGCGGATCGAGCCACCTACGAGGAGGCGGAGCGGCGAAGCCGCGAGGCCCGGCGAGGCCTCTGGGAGCAGCCCGAGCCGACGCCGCCCTGGGAGTGGCGCAGGGACGAGCGGAGATCGCGGAGTCGAAAGAAGGCGGCCCCCGAACGGCGAGCTCCCTCGGAGGGAGCGGCCACCTCGGCGCAGTGAGCGTTCTTGAAGAAATCACGAACGCTGCGAGCCGGAGGCGCGCGGGAAGCGCGAGCTGGAGGAAGCAGCCAGCAGCCGCGCCGGGGCCTCAGTCGTGGATCACGAAGGTCACCTTGCCGTCCCGCTCCAGGTAGGCGGTCCTCACCTTCGCGAGATCCTCGGTGCCGAAGCCCCGCAGCCTGGAGAGCAGCTCCTCGTGGCTGATCTTGGCGTACTTCAGCCCCGCTTCGATGGGCTCTCCGTTCTGGACGAGCTCGATCCGCCTGCCCTGGATCAGATCGGACCAGCGGTGCCCCCGCCTGGAGAGCTCGTTGAGGACGTAGTTGACGCCGAAGATCGCCCCCAGGCCGACGATGGCGGTGGTCAGGCTGTTGTCGTCGACCACGATGGTCCGCCGGACGGCGGTGGTGACCAGGAAGAGCACGATGATGTCGGAGATCGAGTAGCGAGCGAGCTCCTTCCGGGGGATCACCCGGAAGACGAAGTAGAGCAGGAGGTAGATGATCACCGCGCGCAGCGCGACCTCGAGGGGCGGCACCTCGGGGACCCACATGCTCTCCCAGGAGAAGTCGCGCATGGGCAAGGGGTGGCCACCAGGAGGGGGGCGTGCAAGTGGCCCGGCGCTCCGGGGCTGCCTGCAGCGGCGGCACGGAGGGGTCGGGGGCAGCTTCGTCGAGGCAGGCGGGTCGAGCCAGGCGGAACGGGGATCCATCAGACGGGCGATCGCCGACGCAGCGTCTCCGCTAATGACCTCCTTGGGGCGTTTGCATCGCCGAAAGATCAGGCGTATCAACGGAGAGTCAATTGAGAATGACTTGCACAACCAAGTTCATTCCGCAGATTCCCTGAGAGGAGCGGGTCATGAGCGCGATCGAGGTCGAGAAGGCAGAGCTGACGTTGGGGGCCGGGCTTCAGGTGGAGAAGATGCCGGCGCATTGGCTGATGGCCCGGCTGGGCAAGCGGGTCCTTCGCCCGGGTGGCCGCGAAGCCACGAGCTGGATGCTCGGACAGGCGGCGATCGGGCCGCTGGACGACGTGGTGGAGTTCGCCCCCGGCCTCGGGATCACCGCCAGGCAGATCCTCTCCGCCGCGCCTCGCACCTACGTGGGGGTGGAGCGGGATGAGGCGGCGGTGCAGCACGCGAGCCGGTCGATCGCCAGCGCCCGACACGGGAGGGCCCGGGTCGTTCAGGGGGACGCCTCCAAGGTCCCGCTGGAGGACGGCGTCGCGTCGGTGGTCGTGGGAGAGGCGATGCTGAGCATGCAGCCGGAGTCGCGCAAGGCGGCGATCGTCCACGAAGCCGCGCGCCTCCTCCGCGCCGGCGGCCGCTACGCGATCCACGAGCTGGCCGTGAACGAAGACACCGATCCCGACCGCCTCGCGCAGATCCAGGCGGAGCTCTCCAAGACCATCCACGTCGGCGTGCGGATCGGGAGGGCCTCCGACTGGAGGGCCCTCCTCGAAGGAGCGGGGCTGCAAGTGGAGGCGGAGACCATCGTCCCGATGCGGCTCCTCGAGCTCGATCGGCTGGTGGCGGACGAGGGGATCCTCGGCGTGACCCGGTTCACCCTCAACACACTCCGCACCCCTGGGGCGCTCAAGCGCCTGAGCGAGGTGCGCGCCTCCTTCCGCAGGCACGCCGACAAGCTCTGCGCGATCTCCCTGGTGGCGAGGCGCCCCGCCTCTCCGTGATCGGGGCCGGGGATCGATTGCGCTCTCGCCGCCCACTTTCGGCCCGGCGCGCTGCCCTCCGAAGTGGCGCTCGGGAAAGTGCCGGGTCCCCCCTTCTTTCCTTGAGATCGATCCGATCAATTTGATAATGGGTCGCAGAATCAATTTCACAACCAGGCGCAGCGCACCAGACTGCGTCCTCCGCCAACCACTTCCAAAGGAAAAACCCGTGGATCTCGCAACTCAGCCTCCGTCCTCCCACCGTCCTCCCGCCGGCACCGCCGCGCACTTCTTCCAGCGCTCCCTCCCCAGGCTCGCCTTCATCCTCGCTGCTGTCGCCTGCCTCTCCTGGGCGACCGGCTGCGGCGACGACGGCGTCGACGATCCCCAGAACCAGGGCGGAAGCGGCGGAACGGGTGGCAGCGGGGGGACCGGCGGCAGCGGTGGAACCGGCGGGACCGACAACGAAGGAGGCAGCGGCGGTGACGGCGCCGAGGCGTCGTTCTCCCTCGAGCCCGTGACCTTCACCGCCACCCTCGGCGCCGGCACGCCGATTCCGGTCTGCTACGACTTCGACACGGAGCTCGCGGTGGACTGCGAGGCCGACGACGGCGCGTGGGATCTGATGTTCGAGCTGGCGGGCCGCTCCTACAACATCTGGACCAACGGCGGCGTCAAGGGCTCCGGCGAAGGAGCTGCCTTCGGCCCGAGCACCACCGCGGAGGCGGAGGAGCTCCTCTCCTCCCGCGACGTGCCCATGTGGTTCACCGACTACCTGGGTGGGACCTTCGCGTCGACTCCGTGGCAGACCTACAACGTCATGGGGGACCATCGCGTCGTCCCGAACTTCCGGGTCTACGTCGTCGACACCGGCGCCGCGATGTATCGGGTGCAGATCCTCTCCTATTACGGGAGCGAGGGCGGCGCGAGCGGCATGGTCACGGTCCGCTTCGGACTCCTCGGCGAGGAGGCGTACGAGGAGGTGGAGCTCGACGCCACCGCCGGCGGGGTCGGCACGCCGAAGGGCGACCCCGCGAACCGCTTCGCCTACCTCGATCTGGAGACCGGCGAGGTGGTGGACATCGATGACGAGACGGCCCGGACCACCAACACGGTGTGGGACCTGGGCTTCAAGCGCTTCGACGTGATCGTCAACGGCGGCGCGTCGGGCCCCGGCACCGCCTCCGCTGCGGTGGCGAAGGATCAGGCCCACCTCTATGACGACGAGGGCGCAGCCATCCAGGCCGAGTTCGAGCTCCTGACCGGGGACGCGGCCCTCGAGCTCTTCGAGGAGGTCACCTCCTCCGACGAGCTCGACTTCGCAGAGGATCGGGGCAACACCTACCTCATCAACGACGGCGGCGAGCAGAGCTGGTTCACCCACAGCCTGGTGGGCGGCGTGTCCAGCTTCGCAGCCAACCCCGAGGTCTGGTGGGTGATCCGATCCGCGGAGGGTGACAGCTACGCCAAGATGCACGTGACCGAGGTGGTGAGCGCGGACCGCGCCTTCACCGTCGAGCTCTTCGTCCAGCCCCGCGAAGACTGAACCGATCCATCCACGGGATCGCCGGAGCCGCCACCGCCTGGCGCGGTGGCGGCGCCCGGCAGAACGCGGGCGATTGCGAGAGACCAGAGAATGAACTCGAGATCCGTGGATCTGTCGAAGTATTTCGCTTCGACGTCAGGTGATCCGATCCGCGAGGCGTTCACGACCAGAAGGCCGCTGATGCCGTGGCGGGAGAAGAAGCCGCTCGCGAGCGAGCAGATCGCCCGGACCTGGAAGGAGCTGCTGGAGCGTGAGGCGGGCCCCGGCAAACGCCTCGTCTACATCCACGTCCCCTTCTGCGCCAACCACTGCCTCTTCTGCGGCTTCTACAAGAACCAATACAAGACCGAGCGCTCCGAGCCCTACGCCGATCTCGTGATCCGGGAGCTGCGCGCCGAGGCCTCCACACCGGCGGTGGGCAGCCAGCCGATCCACGCGGTCTACCTGGGAGGCGGCACGCCGAGCGCCCTCGAGACGCCGGATCTCACGCGGATCATCGAGGAGGTCCACGCCCTGCCGTTGGCGGCGGATTGTGAGATCACCCTCGAGGGCCGGATGAGTCACTTCACCGAGGAGAAGATCGACGCCTGCATCGACGCCGGGGTGAACCGCTTCTCCCTCGGGATCCAGACCTTCGACACAGAGGTCCGCCGCAAGCAGGGACGCAGGTCCTCGAAGGAGGAGACGCTCCGCTTCGTCGATGGGCTCCTGCAGCGGGATCGTGCAGCGGTGGTGATCGACCTGATGTTCGGCCTCCCCGGCCAGACCGCCGAGATCTGGGAGGACGACCTTCGCACCTGTCTCGAGCTGCAGCCCGACGGCGTGGACCTCTACTGTCTGAACGTGTTTCCGGGCACCCCCCTCTTCCAGCAGGTGAAGACGGGAAAAACGAAGACACCCTCCGCCCTCCCACAGCAGGGCGAGATGTATCGGAGGGGCTTCGACGTCCTGGCGGACGCCGGATGGAACCAGCTCAGCAACAGCCATTGGGCCAAGGGCACCCGGGAGCGCAACCTCTACAACCTGCTGATCAAGGAGGGCTCCACCACCCTCGCCTTCGGCTCCGGCGCCGGCGGCTCGATCGGAGCGCACAGCTACACCAACTCCGACGATCTGGACGTCTATTGCAGCTCCATCGAGGCCGGGGAGAAGGCGCTCTCCGGCATGCGGGTGGCGGACGCCCACCAGCCGTTGCGGGATCTCCTCGCCGGCTCCCTCGACCGAGGCCGCCTCGACCTGGCCTGCCTCGCCTCCCGCTTCGAAGAGGGCCCTGCCCTCCTGGAGCTCTATGCGCCGCTCCTCGCACAGTGGGAGGACGCCGGCCTCGCGGCGGTCTCGGGCCAGGTGGTCACCCTCACCCCGGCGGGGCGATTCTGGAGCACCAACCTGAGCGGCGCCCTGGGCGAGCTCCTCCAGATCGTGGCGGAAGAAGTCCCCCACCCGGCGGCGATGGACCGCGTTCCCCTCCCAACCCTATCGACGGAGCGAATGAGATGAGTGGTGCGATCGAGACCCGAAAGAAGGAGCTGCAGGCGAAGCTCGCCGCGTCCGCAGACGGAATCCTGGAGAGCATGGCCCGCGAGCAGGGGCTGTCGCTCCTCGACGTGGTGGAGTGCCTGCCGCAGACCATGTGGTCTGCAGCACCGGGCTCGCACTTCGTGGAGGTGATGCAGGAGCTCGCCACCTGGGGCGAGATGACCGTGATCGTCCACACGCAGGACGTGATCATGGAGTTCGTCGGCCCCGTCCCCAACGGAAGGGTCGGCGGCGGCTTCTACAACTTTCAGGGATCCAAGGGCCTCACCGGCCACCTCTACGCCGACCACTGTGCGAAGATCGTCTTCCTGCGGCGGCCGTTCATGAAGAAGGCCACGGCAGCGGTGGTCTTCTTCAACGGCGAAGGTGCGTGCATGTTCAAGGTCTACGTGGGTCGCGACGAGAACCGGGAGCTCCGGGCGGATCAGCTCGAGCGCTTCGCGGCCTTGGAGGCGAAGCTCGCGGGCGCGGGGAGGTTGGCGTCGTGAGGACCGCCTTGCTCTTCGGCGCCAGCAGGGGGGTCGGGTTCGAGCTGGCCCGCAGCCTGCGGCGCGCCGGGGTCCGGGTGGTGGCGATGCTGCGATCCGACGCGGGGCGGGAAGAGCTGCGGGAGCTGGGGGTCGAGCTGATCCGCGGCGATGCGATGGACGAGCGCGACATCCAGGCTGCCTTCGAGCTCGCCGGCGAGGCGCCGGTCGTGGTCAGCAGCCTCGGGGGCTCGAGGGTGGATGGGATGTCGGTGGACGAGCACGGCAACATCCGGGTGATCGATCGAGCGCGCCGGCACGGGGTGGAGCGCCTGGTCCTGGTCACCTCCCTCGGCTGCGGGGAGATGCTCCCCTACCGCTCGGAGCGTGCCCGCCAGGCCTTCGGCGCCTCGGTGGAGGCGAAGACCCGGGCGGAGGATCACCTGCGCGCCACCGAGCTCCCCTTCACGATCCTGCGCCCCGGAGGGCTCCGCTCCGAGCCGGCGACGGGGCGGGGGATCCTCACCACCGACCCGGAGATGCACGGCTTCATCCACCGCGAGGACGTCGCCGAGCTGGTCCATCGGATCCTCCTGGATCCCTCGACCGAGCGGGGGGTCTACGCAGCGGTGGACTCGGCCTTCGCCAGGTGTGTGAACCCGGTCGATCCCGTCCCGCTCCGGCCCCTTTGAGCGAAGGGCCCTACAGCGCGTCTACAGTCTCCGGGCAAGCTACTCGTGCCCATTTCGTGGTCGACCCCGCGAGCGCGGGGACCTCGATGACCCACTCCACCCGTGCGTACTGGATTTCCCCGCTCGCGGGAACGACAGGGTCTGTCGAGAGGCGTTAGCGGCGGCGGAGGTAGCAGCCGAAGGCCTTGGTCTCGGCGGGGTCCGGTGAGGATCCCGCCAGCAGCCGCTCCAGACCTTCCCTGACATATTGCGGAGAGTCGCCCCGGAGCCTGGTTCGATCCGGGTCGATCCCGCCCCTGTAGCGGATCGCGCCGCTGCGATCGACGATCACGGTGAAGGTGGCGAAGCGGGCGCCGACAGCGTCGGCGAGCTTCGCGTCGGGATCCGAGAGGATCGGAAAGTCGTAGAAGCGCTTCGCTGCCTCCTGGCGATCCCGCTCGAGGGAGGAGCCTGCCTCGGAGTCCACCGCGAGGAGGACCACGCCGCTGGAGCCGAAGTCCTCGTGGAGGGCCCGGAGCCGCGGATCGTGAAGGGTCTGACAGGGGCAGGTCGCCGAGAAGAAGGTGAGCACCAGGTAGTCCGCCTCCCCCATCCGCTCCCGCAGGCTCTTGGTCTCGCCGTCGGTTCCCGCGAGCTCGTGATCGAGGAGCGAGGGCTGTGCGCTGGCAGCGCCGGCGAAGAAAATGGAGGCGATGACGAGGGAGCCGACGAGGTTTCTCTTCATGTTCATGTTCATGTCCACGACCGGATCAAGACGAAGGTAGCACCGAGGGAGGCCTGCTGGTTGCGCCCCATCCCGCCCCAGGGGGGATCGCTGAACACGCCCCCCTGCACCCGCCAGTCGTCGCTGAGGGGTCTCCCCGCGGACAGGCCCAGGCGCAGGGACCGGCGGTCCGCGTCGGGCTCCGACGCCAGCGAGGCGGAGAAGGCGAGCACCGCGTCCCGCGGGAGGAGCAGACCCACGGATCCCGACGCGCCGAGGAGCAGGCTCGCGGGGACCTCGACGCCCCGGACCTCCCGCGGCGCCCTGGTCCCCAGGCTGCCGATGGCGCTGGCGAAGATCCTGCCGTCGAAGACCTGCTCCACCTGGAGCCCCGCCAGGAGCTGGAGGGCACCGGTACCGGTTGCGTCGGTCCCGAGGAGCTTGGTGACCTGCTCGGGGGCGCGGCCCGTGGGGAGGGCGGCGCTCGCGACGAGCGCGATCCCCGGGAGGCGCAGGTACTGCCCTGCGTCCACGAAGTCCCAGCGACCTTCGATCTGCAGGTCGCCGAGGCCGCCGCCGGTCTCGCCTTCCCCGCTGAAGGAGCGGAAGGTCTGCAGGAGCGGGATCCGGACCGCGAGCTGTCCGCTCCCTCCCACCCGCAAGGCACCGAAGAGCCCCTGCTCGAAGGCGAGCTCGGTCCCGCTCGAGTCCGCGAAGGTGGCGTCGTCGTCGAAGGCGCCCAGCTCGTTGCGCAGCTTCAGGTCGAGGCCCACCAGCGCCTCCTCGTGGACCATCAGCCGCCCCGGCATCAGGGTCGCGCCTGCGCAGCAGGGCGAGGCCATCGCCGCAGGGGGCGCAGCCGAGAGGAGGAGGGCGGCGGCTCCGACCACCGCGGCCACTGCAGCCCGATCGCTGGCGTGGGGACGCACGGCGGACCTCTCAGGGCAGGACGTCGAAGGAGGAGGTGACGAGCGAGTCGGATCGGCTTCCCGCGATCGTGAGCCGCAGCTCCCAGGGCCCCGGCATGGAGAAGAGCACCCCCGACGCCTCATAGGTCCCTGGCCCCGTGGCCGTGGCGGTCACCTGGTTGGAGCCATGTCCCATCGAGCCCATCCACGGGGCGACCTCGATCTGCAGACCATCGACGGGAGCGCCCGTGGCTGCGTCGGCGACCTGGAGCCTGACCGCGACGAGGCCCTTCGCGGGAGGCTGCGGTGCGGTGCGGATCTCCACCTCGAGCTCGCCGCTCTCGCTCGTCGCCGTGACCAATGGGTCTGCGTCGAGATCGAATCCTCCTGCGGCGTCGTCGGAGCCACAGGCTGAGGCGAAGGTGAAGAGGGTGAGAAGGAGTGCCGGGAGATGCAGGGACCGCAGAGACACGACGAAGGCTCCTTTCCCCTGGTGGGGGCTGCCGGATGAGATGCCCCGAGTATGTGGGCCTCACCCGCTTTCGTCGCTGCGGTAAGTTGTCGCAGGCGCTCCGCACCCGCTCTGGATGCCGATCACGGTGGTCGGCCCCCGCGCGTGCGGGGACCTCGGATGCTCGGGCGGCCTGAGCGGACTGGTTCCCGCGTTCGGGGGACCGACAGCCTAGCGCCCCGCCTTCCGGATCCGCGCCGCCGCCTCCTGCAGGCGATCGTCCGGGACGGTGAGGGAGATGCGGAAGTAGCCCTCTCCCTGGGCGCCATAGCCGTTGCCGGGCGTGACCATCACGCCGGTCTCCTCCAGGAGCCTGCCGCAGAAGGACTCCGAGCTCTCGCCGCCGGGGACCGGGCACCAGAGGTAGACGCTGCCCTTGGGGCTGGGCGCGTCGATCCCCGCCTCCCGGAGCGCCGCCACCATGAGATCCCGCCTGTGGGCGTAGAGCGTGCGCTGCCCTTCCACCAGGGCGGGCGCGCTGGCGAGGGCCTGCACCGCCGCGAGCTGGATCGGCTCGAACTGACCGGAGTCCGTGTTGGTCTTCACCACGCCGAGCGCCGCGATCGCCTTGGCGGATCCGGCGGCGAAGCCGATCCGCCAGCCGGTCATGTTGAAGGTCTTGGAGAGGGAGTGGATCTCGATCGCCACGTCCTTCGCCCCCGGCACCTCTAGGACGCTGGGCGCCACGTAGCCGTCGAAGGTGATCTCGCTGTAGGCGGCGTCGTGGCAGAGGAGCAGCTCGTGCTTGCGGCACCAGGCCACGGCCCTCTCGAAGAAGTCGAGGTCCGCCACCGCCGCGGTGGGGTTGTTGGGGTAGTTGAGGAAGAGGATCTTCGCCTTGCGAGCGACCTCCGCCGGGATCGCCTCCAGATCCGGGAGGAAGCCGTTCTCGGCGAGCAAGGGCATGGCGTAGGGGACGCCGCCGCAGAAGAGCGTGTGCACGCGCATGACGGGGTAGGCAGGGTCGGGGATCAGCGCCACGTCTCCCGGATCCACGAAGGCCCAGATCAGATGGGAGATCGCCTCCTTCGACCCGATGGCGGCCATGATCTCGCTCCCGGGATCGCATCGCACGCCGAAGCGCTGCGAGAGATAGTCGGCGGCAGCGCGCTTCAGCTCCGGCAGCCCCTCGTAGGGAGGGTATCGATGTCGGCCCCCGTCGCGCGCCTGGACGCAGAGGGTGTCCACGATGTTGGAGAAGGTGGGTCTGTCGGGATCGCCGATGCCCAGGTTGATCACGTCGACCCCGCGGGCCTTGACCTCGGCGCGGCGCTTGTCGAGCTCGGCGAAGAGATAGGGGGGGATGCGATCGATGCGCGCTGCAGGCCTCATGGTTCGGCTCCTTCTGCTCTCGGTTGGTCTCGGTGATTGAAGATGAAGACATCCGGCGTTCGGATGGACGGTCCGCTCCCGCACCGGGCGGCTCGATGGCGTGTCTGCCGTTCGCGCTCGCCCGCACCAGCGGTCATGCCTGTCCCCTCCGTCATCGGGGATCGAAGGTCCCGCGAAAGACCTCGACCGTCGGGCCGGTCATGAACACATGATCCCGCCACTCGATCTCGAGGTCGCCGCCGTTCAGGTGGACCAGGACCTCGTGATCCAGGCGCCCGGTGAGGACCCCTGCCACCACGGCGGCGCAGGTCCCCGTGCCGCAGGCCAAGGTCTCGCCGCTCCCCCGCTCCCAGACCCGCAGGCGAAGCTCGCCCCTGGCCAGGACCTCGGCGAAGCCGACGTTCACCCTGCGCGGAAAATGGGCGCTGTGCTCGATGGCGCTGCCCAGCGTCGCGACCTCCGCCCTGTCGGCGCTGGGGACGAAGAGCACGCAGTGGGGGTTGCCCATCGAGACACAGGTGGCGCTCACCACCCGGTCTCCCACCTCGAGGGGTTGTTCGACGAAGCGCTCCCCGAAGGGGCCCTTCATGGGGAGGGAGCCGCGCTCGAGGGCGGGGGCGCCCATGTCCACCCGCACCCTGCGGACCCGCCCCTCCTCCACGAAGACCTTCGGGCGCATCACGCCGCCGAGGGTCTCGATCTCGAACTCTTCCTCCTGGATGTAGCCTCGATCGAAGACGTACTTGGCGAAGCTGCGGATGCCGTTGCCGCACATCTCGCTCTCGCTCCCGTCCGCGTTCCACATCCGCATGCGAAAGGGAGCGCGATCACCCGGGAGGATGGCGATCAGCCCGTCGGCGCCGACGCCGAAGTGCCGGTCCGAGATCCGGCGGGCCAGCGCCGGGGGATCGTCACAGTCGAAGGGCCGAGCGAGTCCGTCTACGAAGACGTAGTCGTTCCCGAGGCCCTGCAGCTTGACGAAATCCATCCGGCGGTTTTCCTACCGCACGAAAATGCTCCGCTACAAGGGGGGCTGCCGATTTTTTTTCGGGGCGTCCGATGCTCCTGCCGAAGACCCACCCGAGAGGGACGACCTCGAGACCCGGAGGTCACCCCTGCCCTGGCTCATGAAGCGCACGGTGCGGGGAGCCCTCTCACTCCTCCGCGGCGGTGTCTGCGGGCGCCTTCGCAGGGGTCGCGGCTGCGTCTGTCGCCTGCTCCGCGGCGACCGGCACCTCCGCCTGCTCCGACCCGAACCACCGCTGCAGGTGTCCCGCGTACCAGGCGTAGGCGCCGGCTCCCAGGAGCAAAAGGATCGCCGCGTAGGCGGGCCAGGGGTTTCGCTTGGGCGCGAAGGGATCGTGGAGGGAGCGCTCGGCGTTCGGCGGGAGGGTGGCCACCGCGGTGAGCGAGGCGCCGAAGGGGAGGTTGATCTTGGCGTGGGTGTTCACCGCCCAGCCCGCCGCGTCGAGGATCGGTCCCAGGGATCGGCGGCGCAGCTTCAGCCAGGCGAGGATCATAGACGGGCCGGAGATCAGCATCATCAGACCGAAGATCGCCAGCGGCATCTTCCACCAGCTCAGGCCGAGGAAGCCGGAGAGGACCGCGGCCAGGGTGGAGCCGATGGCGCCGATGGCGAGGCCGATGGCAGCGAAGATGCCGGCGAACTTCGCCACGTCGAAGCTCTGCTCCTTCGCGGGAGCCGGAGCCCCTGCCTCCACCGCGCTGCCCACTCCGTCCACCTTGGCGGTGGCGGACTCCTGCAGCTTCTGATCCTGCGCCGCTGCGAGGCGGTTGATCTGATCGCCGATCAGCTTTCCAAGGCGCTTGTAGGGGAGCCAGAACGCCTCGCGGATGCTGATGGGGTTCTCGACCACTTTGATGATCGTCGCGTCCCAGTCCGCCCCCTGCCGATCGTAGAAGATCCCGTTGCGGCCGACGGCGAGGTTGTCGGAGTCGCCGTCGGTGAAGGCGGCGGCGATGATCATCTTCTTCCCGTCGGACTTTCGGGTGCACTCGCAGTAGGCGAGGTAGGCCTGGCTCGCCGCGGCGATCGCGGCGTGGGCGCCTGCGTCGGTCACCCGGATGCAGAGCTCGCAGCTCCGCTGATCCAGGTAGAGGGTGCCTGCCTGAAACACCGCCTTCCGCTTCGAGTAGAAATCCGTAAATGAGACAAAATTGCAGAGCAGGGTGTAGAAGTCACGCAGGTAGCGGAGGAGGCGCTCGACCGACTCCATGTCTGCGATCTCCTGCTCCAGGGCCTTGTCCTGGGCGACGAGCGCCTCGACCGCCTCGCGGGAGCCGCCATCCAGGAGCTCCTGCAGCCGCTCCGGCCCCAGCTTCTCCACCACCGCCCCGCCCTTCTCGGCGGCCCAGGTCCGGTAGGGGGCGAGCCTGCGCAGGACCTCGGCCCAGTCATCGGCGGAGAGCAGGCTGCGCTCCCCCAGGAGCGGGGCGATCACGTCGCGCCGGAGCGCCTCGATCCTCCCTGCCCACGCAGGGTTGATCCCCTCGTCCAGCGGGAGCTCCAGGGAGGGCGTCACCTTCGCCAGCGGGAAGGAGGCGACCTCGTCCCCCTCCGCGGAGAGGAGGCTCGCGGCGATGGACTTGTACTCGTCCTCGTCGCGGTTGAGGGAGAACAGCGCCCTCTCGTCGAAGGCCACCAGCCTGCTGCGGGCGAACCAGTCGTCCACCTTGGCCTGCACCTCGGCGACGATCGCCGCTGCAGCCGCGGTCCGATCGCCCAGGGGGAGCAGGGTCTCGCGGTCGGCGTCCGCCTTCTTCCACCAATCCGAGAAGTCCTGCGCCTCCCGAAAGAAGGCCTCGACCTTCTCCTGATCGACCCCGACCTCGCCGCTGCGATCCACCGCCCCGCCCACCGTGTCGATGATCTCCTGGATCACCCGGGCCACCTCCGGATCGTCGGCGGAGCTCGGGGGGATGATCCCGTCTCCGTTGAACTTGAGCTTCGAGTAGATCGTCGCCAGGTCCGCCACGTCCGCGAGGGAGATCGACGTGGCGTCCTCCCTGCCCAGCCCCCGCAGGATGTGGCGGGCGGAGGCGAGGATCTGGCGGCCCTGGGGCCGGTCCGCAGCGATCCTGTCGAGGGAGAGGCTGTCTCCTCCTGCCACCAGATCGCTGGGATCCGCGAGGATCTCGCCGGCCCACTTGGCAGCGGCGATGACCTCCGGTGCGCGGATCCTCCCGTCCCCGTCCGCGTCGATGAAGCGAAGGGTCCGCTCGTCGAACTCCAGCCCCGCGATGGGGCAGCTCAGCGCCCCCCAGAGCTTCTGATCGAGCTGGTCCAGCGCGAGGATGTCCTCACCCCGGTCCAGGCGCACCTGGTCGAAGCCACCTGCACGGAAGAATCGAAAACGATGCTGAGACGGATCCATTCGCCGGCTCCCATTGCATGGGGAAATGACACTCTAACGCCTCGTAACCCACGGCTGTGCCCGTGACAATCGAACTCGCGAGGACTTCGAGGGCCCGCAGGCCCCCGCGCCCCACAGCCGAAGCGAAGGAGCCCCCGGCCGCCCTCCCCCTCCTGGGAAGCCCCCCACCCTCAGGACGGCTCGCGCTTCTCGACCCGCTGGAGGAGGCCCTGCGCCAGCCGCCTTCCCATCTCCTGCTCGATGAAGACGACCTCCGTCGCGCCGACGAGCTGGAGGATCCGCGCCTCGCGCTCGTTGTTCGCCCTGGCGATCAGCCGGGGGATCCCCAGCTCTCGGAGCACCGAGATCGCCAGGACCGAGGCCTGGAAGTCGTCGCCGATCGCGACCACCGCAGCGGAGGCTCCCTTGGCCCCTGCTGCCGCCAGCGCCTCCAGGTCGGTGGCGTCCGCCTGCACCGCAGCCTGGAGGACGTCGCTCTCCCGCTGAACCACCTCCATCGAGCGATCGATCGCCAGCACGTCGGTCCCCTCCTCGGCGAGGGTCCTGGCGATGGTGCACCCCAGCTTTCCCAGGCCCACCACCACGACGCGCTCGCTGCCTGCGTCTCGTCTTCTGAGCTGGATCATCTCGTCCTCGTCCTCGTCGTCATCCGAACTCGACGTGCTGCGTGGGGTAGCTGATTCTGCCCTTGTCGCGCCGATCGAAGAAGGCCGCCAGGAGCGCGAGGGGTCCCAGCCTCCCGACGAACATCAGCGCCATCACGATCAGCCTCCCGGAGGCCGAGAGCTCCCCGGTCACCCCCAGGCTCATCCCGGTGGTGCTGAACGCGCTGAAGGCCTCGAAGAGCAGGGCGAAGGGCGGCAGATCCTGGGTGGCCAGGAGGAGGAGGATCCCCGCGGCCAGGATGGAGAGCCCGCTCCACACCAGGGCGATCGCGCGCAGCACATCCTCCTGCGGCACCGTGCGGCGAAAGGCGGTGACGTCCCGCCGCCGGCCCAGGACCGCGACCAGCGAGAGGAAGAGGACGGCGAAGGTGGTTGTCTTCAGACCTCCCCCTGTCGAACCTGGGCTCGCCCCGATCAGCATCAGGAGCATCATCCACACCGCGCCGGCGGGGCTCAAGGCCTCGGCGCCGACCACGTCGAAGCCAGCGGTCCGCGCGATCACCGAGAGGAAGGCGGCGTTTCCGATCCGCTCCAGGAACGACGCGCCCGCCCTCGAATGCGACGACTCGAAGAGGAGGATCCCGCTGAAGCCGACGACCAGGAGCGCCGCCGTGGTCCAGAGCGCGAGCTTGGCGTGGAGTCCCAGCCCCTTGCGGCGCCTACGTACGAGCAGCGCGATCGGTCCGAGGACCGGCGCCCCCAGACCGCCGATCACCACCAGGCAGGAGAGGATCGCCAGCGCGCCCGGCCCCATGGTCTGCACCCCTCCCGGCATCACCGCGAAACCCGCGTTCGTGAACGCGGACACAGCGTGGAAGATGGAGAGGAAGACGCCGTCCTCCGGATGCAGTCGCAGCAGCCCCGGGAGGAGGAGCAGGATCCCGATCAGCTCGAAGCCGAAGGTGAAGGCGACGATGAAGCGCAGCGAGCGCCTCATGCCAACCGCCTGCCCGGCGCCGACCGCCTCGCCCAGCTCCTGCTCGTTCTTGGCGCTGAGGCGGCGGCCCGCGATGAGGGCGAAGGCAGCGAAGAGCGCCATGATCCCCAGTCCCCCTGCCTGGATCAGGAAGAGGATCACCACCTGCCCGAAGCGGGAGTAGGTGGCGCCGAGGTCGACCACCGAGAGCCCGGTGACGCAGACCGCGCTGGTGGCCATGAAGAAGGAGTCGAAGACCGAGACGCGATCGGTGGACGTGACGCTGACCGGCAGCGAGAGGAGCAGGGTGCCCGTGACGACGGCGAGACCGAAGGAGAGCACCACCGTCTGCACGGGACGCAGCTCGAGGCGCGAGAGGATCGCGAGCCGATCACCGGAGCGGCTCCAGAGGAGGGCAGCGCTGGAGATCAGCACCACCGCCCCGTAGCTGCGCAGCACCTCCGCCGCAGCCTCCACCTCGATCGCGCCCAGGATGCCCTCGTAGATCACCTCCACCTTGGACGCGACGAAGGCGACGGCCACCGCCAGGATCGCGCCCTCCACCAGGAGGGTTCGAAGCCGGGAGCGACGAACCGATCGCGCAGGGGAGGCGCTGGATGGTGCGGGATCCGTCTTCGGCCCAGGCGATCGATCGGCCTGCGGAGCGCCGTCCCTCCACGGCCTGCGCCGGAAAAAGTCGAGGGCCAGCCAGCCCACCACCACCCCCTGCAGCAGGGTGGCGGCGGAGGTCAAAAACAGAGACA
>Ga0180215_1003096_pt1 | contig 16012 bp, 12 predicted proteins | sample eDN3rd37CBELigBY_FD_128871 | JGI IMG/M metagenome (GOLD analysis project Ga0180215, IMG submission 128871) | Enriched backyard soil microbial communities from Emeryville, California, USA - eDNA 3rd pass 37_C BE-Lig BY (version 2) (version 2) | ecosystem: Environmental > Terrestrial > Soil >...
CGCCGGTCTTCGGGTGGGGGAAGGCGAGGCGGCGGGCGTGGAGGGCCTGCCTGCCGATCGCTTCCGCCGCGCGGCGGACGGGATCGCTCGGCGAGAGCCGCGCCTCTCGGCGGGTTCCGCCGTAGGTGGCGTCGGCGAGGAGCGGATGCCCCGCCTCCGAGAGGTGGACGCGGATCTGGTGGGTGCGACCGGTCTCGAGGCCCACCTCCACCAGCGATGCCCCTGCCAGGCGCTCCAGCACCCGGACGTGGGTGACGGCGCGGCGCGGGATCCCCGCCGGGCGCTTGGTCGTGAACATGGTCCGCTGGGTGGGGTGCCTGCCGTAGGGCGTGTCGAGGGTGAACTCGTCGTCCCGAACCTCGCCGTGGACCAGGGCCACGTAGATCTTCTCCACCGTCCGCGAGCGGAAGGCCTCCTGCAGCTTCGTGAGGGAGCGATCGTCCTTCGCCACCACGAGGCAGCCGGAGGTGTCCCGATCGAGCCGGTGCACGATCCCCGGTCGAAGCTCTCCGCCGATCCCCCCCAGATCCCGGATGTGGAAGAGGAGCGCGTTCACCAGGGTCTCGTCGGCGACGCCAGCCCCTGGATGCACCACCATCCCCGCCGCCTTGTCGAGGACCACGAGCTCCCGATCTTCGTAGAGGATCCCGAGGGGAAGATCCTGCGGCTGCGGCTTCGCCGGGACGGGATCAGGGATCTCCACCTCGACCACCTCGCCGCCCTTGAGCTTGCGAGACGCCTTGGCGGGAGCGCCGTCGACGAGCACCAGGCCCTGCTCGATCAGCGCCTGGATCCGGGAGCGGGAGAGGTCCGGGTGAAGGGAGGCGAGGAACTGATCCAGCCGGGTCCCGGCCTGCTCCGCCGCCGCCTGGTGACGGCTGCGCTCAGCCATGGCCGCGGGCCTCGAAGGACTTAGAGCCAGACCTTGGATCGAATGTGGCCCTTGCCTCGGACGATGATGTCCACCACCGCCCGCTCGAAGTAGTTCGAGCTCGCGTAGAGGGCAGGCGAGACCCGGCTGCGATAGAGATCCCGCCCCTCCTGCAGCTCGGCCTCGATCGCCTCGAAGAGGTTGTCCTCCTCGATCCCCTTGACGATCTTCTCCTCGTTGTAGAGCGAGATGTCCGATGCGATCGCCCGGGCGAGTCGGTTTGCCTTTGTCTTCTCTTCGTCGGTCGCCATTGCAGAGATCGTCTCCCTCCCACGAAATTTCGTCCGAGTCTAGAAGCGGGATCGGCACTCGTCAACGAATGTGCCGACGCTCTCCGGGCGAAATCCCGCAGCCGGAAGGCACTGCGCCCACCTCGAACCACAGGGGCATACGCGTCCTCGTCCGAGGCGCCGCCGCGCACGGCACCGGCCGCCTCAGCCCTCGCGGCGGCGCAGGTAGGTCTCGGAGACCCGCGCGGGATCGAGGCCGAACTCCTTGGCGAGGCTCTGGAGGAAGCCCCGCAGGAAGACCCGGCTGGGCAGCGCGCCGAAGTTCTCCTCCTCGATGTTCTGGATGTGGTTCACGCCGATGCGGGTGCGCTCCCAGACCTGCCGCCGCGTCAAGCCGCGGGCCTCGCGGACCGCCTGGAGGAGCGGGCCGTCGAACTCCGTGGAGGCATCGATGGGTGGCAGCGCCGGATGCTCGGGATCCGGCGCGGGCTCCAGGACCTCCAGGAGATCCGCCTCCCCCAGCTGGATCACCTCCTCTTCGGCGATCGGCTCTTCGGGCGTCGCGACGCCCTCGCCCCCTCGCCCGGGCTCGGTCGATGTCGCGTCGGCTGGGGCGGACCAGGTCGAGGGCCAGCCCGGGGCCTCCTCCTGCGCCCCGAGGGCGAGGACCTGCTGGGTGGGCTCCACCCGCGCGGCCTGGAAGCCCATCTCCTCGTCGTAGGCCTGGCGAAGGCCCGGATCCGAGAGGACGCGATGCGCCTCCCGCACCTCGGCCAGCGCGCGCTTCTGCTCCTCCGGCTCGGTCAGCGAGTAGAGCGCCAGGGAGTCCGGATCGAAGACGGCGGAGAGGTGCTCGAAGGCCAGGCGGATCTCCGACGGACCCGCGCCGGGGGCGATGCCCAGGACGTCGTAGTGGCTCTGCGTTCTGCCGCCGCCTGCCTTCTCGTCCTTCCGGAGGTCGGCGCTCATCGATCCCCTCCCCGCCGAACCTGCGTCTGGAGGAGCTTGTCCGCGATCTCCGCCAGGTCTTCCGCGATCGGCTGATCGCGCCGCTCCAGGAGCAGCGGGCGCCGCGCTCGCCCCGCCTTCCAGGCCTCGGCGTCGTGCCGGACGTAGCCCAGGTAGGTGAGATCGAGGCCGAAGAAGCGCCGCCAAGCGGTGCAGATCCCTTCACCCAGCGTGAGATCCGCCGCTTCACGCAAGGAGTTCACCAGGAGCATCGGCCGGAAGGCACGGATCTCCGCCTCCAGCTTCTCCCCGAGGATCGGGTCCTTGGCGCTCACCTCCTCGAGGATCTTCATGGGGCTCACGTTCTTACCGGAGCTGATCACCTCGTCGATCCCCCAGGAGAGCCCGTGCACCGCCTGCGCCGCCTTCAGCCGCCGGAAGAGCGCCGCCTTCAGGAAGCGGTAGGCGTTCTCCACCGAGGTGGGCTCCGGGACCAGGGTGACGATCCCGTTGTCCGCGAGGAGGAAGAAGTCGAGGACGTTGAAGTGGCTCCCTGCGCCCAGGTCGAGGAGCGCCACGTCGGTGTCGAGGTCCTGCACCGCTCGCATCAGCCGCAGCTTCTGCTGGTGCATCGGGTTCGCCGCGTTGATCGAGTCCAGGGATCCGGAGATGAGCTGGAGCCCGTTCACCCCCGTCGGGACCGCCACCTCGTCAAGGGTCTCGGCCCGGCGGAGGATGAAATCGGAGAGGGTGGACTCGGGATGGTCCAGGCCGAGGCAGGTGTGGAGGTTGGCGCCGCCGAGATCGAGGTCGATCAGGGTGACCCGCTTGCCGCGGCTGGCGAGCTCGATCCCGAGGTTGGCGGAGATCAACGACTTGCCGATGCCACCTTTGCCACCGCCGATCGCCACGATGCGCCGGGCCCGAATCGGCTTGGCCACGAAGCGGCCCCGCTCCCGCGGCTGCTCCACGCGCTCGATCGGCTCTACGACGGGTGTTGTCGTCTTCTCGCTGCGGCTCTCGCTATCCATCGCCGGCGGACCCTACCACGATTCGAGGGCCCTGCGGTGCCGGCGGCGGTGGAAATGCCGGGCAACTTCGCCGCAGCCGAGGTGCGCCCCGGCGGCGAGGCGGGCTCCTCCGAGACGTCTCGCCTTCGGCTCGCGAGCGCTCGAGACGAAGTCTCAGTCCTCTCGCAGCTCCACGTTCCAGTACGACGCGTCGATCATGGAGAGGAAGGGCTTCCACGCGCGGTAGCCGCCGCCGCGCCCCGGCGGTCGGAAGGCCGGGTTCCACCGGGGGCGCACCGGCTGCGTCCGCAGCGCCATCCCCGCCTGCTCCGGGGTGCGGTTCGCCTTCTTCAGGTTGCAGGGGATGCAAGAGCAGACCACGTTCTCCCAGGAGGTGTTGCCGCCTTGGGATCGGGGCAGCACGTGATCGAGGTTGAGCTCGGCGCGGGGAAACTTCTTCAAGCAGTATTGGCAGGTGTTGTCGTCGCGCAGGTAGATGTTGTGCCGCGAGAAGCGGACCCTGGTGCGAGGAAAGCGATCGAAGACCTTCAGGACCAGCACCCGCGGCACCCGGATCCGGCGGGTCGGCGTTCCCACCGACTCCGACCCCACCTCCGCGGAGAGCTCCGCCCACGAAGCGAAGTCGAAGAGGCGGAACTCCTCGTCCACCGCCTGGGCGATCCCCTGGTAGAGCAGCGAGAAGGCGCGGCGAACCGTGGTGACCTGCACCGGTTGGAACGACCGATTCAGCACGAGCACGTTCGATTCCAGCAGCACGCTACCTCCAGTGGGTACCGACGGCTCTATCGCACCGTGAAGCACCGCTCTGTCGCGGACGAGCCTCCTTCCGCGCGTTGGGCCGCCAGCGGCGCTCCCGGCCGCTGAAGCAGGGCTGGGATCCGGGCCCGGATCCAACCCCCAAGCAGGCATGGATCTTCCACGCGAGTGCCCGTCACTTGACGTTGAAGCCACAACGATCGGGCGACAAGCGTGCAAGAGTGTATCAGGGACGTGCTCTTTGGGGGGCCAAAGCGAGGAAGCGCGCGTCCCCTTCGCCGTAGGTGAGGCGGTAGGCGTTGAAGCTGGTGAGCACCCGCTTCACGTAGTTTCGGGTCTCCTCGATGGGGATCTCCTCCACGAACTCGTCCAGCTCGAGGTGCCCCCGCTCCCCGAGCCAGCGGCTCACCGCCCCCGGGCCCGCGTTGTACGCCGCGCAGGCGAGGGCCGGGTTGCCGCCCCAACGCTGGAGCATGGAGCCGAGGTAGCTGCTGCCCAGCCGCACGTTCAGGTCGGGTTCCCGCAACCGGGTCGGGGTGACCTTCCCAAGCTTCAAGCGGGTCGCCACCGCCTGCGCGGTGCGGGGCATGAGCTGGGTGAGCCCCACCGCCCCCGCCCAGGAGACGACCTCGGGATCCAGGCTCGACTCCTCGCGCATCAGGGCCTGGAGCAGATCCGGGGGGACCTTCGCCGCCTTGGCGTGCTTCTCGATCAGCTCCCGGTACGCCAGCGGGTAGGCGATCCGAAAGTGCATCGCGTCCTCTGCCTCGGGCCTTCCGCGAAGGAGGGATCGCAGCTCGGTGCGGGCGATCTGGTGGGCGGGGCGCCTCGCGTTGGCCCGATCCAGGAGCCAGGCCACCAGCACGATCGGCTCCGACGAGCCGCCGGCCCGCTCGACCACCGCCTTGCGATCGATGCGAAGGAGCTCGTCCACCGCCGCCTTCTCCTGGCCGAGGCGCAGGAGCTCGAGGGCGCTGACGTAGTGCGGATCGGCGAGGAGGGAGCGGGTCGGGATCCGGAGGGTCAGCTCGCCGAGCTCGGATTGTGGGAGCTGCGAATCCACCTCTGCGGCGAGGTGGGGATCCAGCGCCCGCAGCCTGCCCCGCGCCAGCATCGAGTAGTAGCTCGCCGGATGATCCCGCAGGAGGGTCTCGTACGCAGCCACCGCGCCGACCTTGCGATCGAGGTCCGCCAGGGTCCGGCCTTGCCAGTAGAGGGCCCGCTCCCGATCGATCGAGTCCGGGGCGAAGGCGTAGTCGGTCTCCAGCCGCCGCAGGAACTCGAGGCCCGCCTCCGCCTTGCCCGCAGCCCGGTCCAGCCAGAAGAGGCGAAAGAGCCCGTCCGCGCGGAAGTCGCCGTCGGGGTAGTCGTCGACCATCCGGAGGAGGAGCGCACGGGCGCCGTCGGGATCCCCCGCCCGCTGCTTCAGATCGGCGGCGTAGACCAGGGCGTCGTCGGCGAAGGAGTGGTCGGCGAACTCCTTGGCGAGCTGCAGGTAGACCTCGATGCCGCGCTCGGGGGTTGCGATCGAGGTGCTCGATCCGAGGACGTAGAGGGCTCTCACCCGCAGCGAAGGATCCGTGCACTTCTCGACCACCGGCTCGAGGATCGAGATGGCCTTCCGGTGCTCCCGCATCCTGCGATACCCCCGCCCCAGGAGGAAGTTGGCCTCGCAGGCGAGGGCATCGGGAAGCCGGAGCTGCTTGGAGAGCGCCTCGATCTGCTCGACCCCCTCCCGGTTGCGCTGGGCGTCGAAGTAGCCCCGGGCCCGCCGGACCCGCTGGGTCAGGGTCGGCGCTGCCTGGGAGATCCGCTTCGCCAGCTTCTCCACCTCCGCAGCCTGCGGCGCCAGGGGATGCTCGCTCCAGAGGGTGAGCCAGGCCTCTCGCGCCTTCTCTGGCTCTTCCAGCTCCTCGTGGAGCTGCCCCGCCAGAAAGAGCGCCGCGGCGGCGTGGTTGTTTCCCCAGGCTGGGGCGGGCTTCTGCCGCAGCCGCTCCAGGCGACGGAGCGCCTCCTCGGGCTCGTCGATCGCGCGCAGCGCCGCCGCCTCCGCGAGGCGGGCCTGGTCCGCGAGGACCGAGGACTCGGGGACCGCGCCGAAGGCCTTCGCCGCTTCCTCGAACCTCTCCAGCCGCTGGTACGCCTGGCCGAGGGCGAAGGCCACCCGATCGGCGATCGCAGGCAGCTTTGCGCCCAGTCCGTCGAGGAGGCCGGCGGCGAGCTCGTTCTGGCCCAGCTCCAGCGCCGCCTGCCCCCGCAGGTACGCCACCTGGGGCGAGCCGTCGTCGGCGAGGGTGAAGACCGCCATCGCCTCGCCGAACCGGCCAGCGGCGAAGCGGGTCTGGGCGTCGGCGAGGCTGCCGCTCCGGAAGTAGGGAAGCACCTCCGCCTCGTCGAAGAGGGGCCCGTCATATGGGAGCTCGGGCCCCTGGGGGACGTAGGCCGCCTCCTCCTTCGCCTCCGCCACCGATGCGCCGGCGGAGGTGGAAGGAGCCGCCGCTGCAGTCCCCGAGAGCGGCGAGCAGCCGAGCAGGAGGAGCGCGCCGAGGAGGGGGCAAAAAGCGCTGAAGCTGGGAGGCTGGACTCGACGCATGGGGGATCGGCGGTAGATCATCTGACGTGGGGTATACCGTTGCCCGTCCCCCCAGCCCTGTCAACCAAGGGTAGAGTAGCCGCCAGTGGATATCCGAACCCAGAGCACCCTCCTCGCCGCGATCATCGCCGTCGCCCTGGCTGTCTCGATGCTGCTGCGTCCGCGGCGCGCCAAGACCCTCAGCCTCTTCGCGGTGCTCTGCCTCTCCCTGGCCTCCTGGTACCTGGCCCAGTTCCTCTTCACGATCACCGGCCTCGATCTCTGGCTGCGGGCCGTCATCGCCACCGGCGCCGCCATCCCCGCCGCGGTCCTCGCCTTCTTCCTGGAGTTTCTGGGGGTCTCCCGAAGGTCCGCCCGCAGGGGCCGCGCCATCACCTTCGTCGGCGCCTTCGGCGGCCTGGTGGTGGCGGTCACCCCCCTCGCCCGGATCCCCACCGCCCGATCCGTCGTCGCGGCCTGGGTGCTGGTGGCCTTCATCTTCTCGCTCTCGCTCCTCTACCGGCGGGTGCGCACGGCCACCCCCCGGATCGAGCGGGCGCGCCTGGCCTATCTCCTGATCGGCGCCCTCGTCGCCCTCGTGGCCTCGGTCCTCGACTTCCTCCCCCAGCTCGGGATCCCCTTCCCCACCCTGGGCCCCATCGCCACCAGCGCCTTCCTGATCTTCCTGGCCCAGACCGTCCAGGTCTTCCGCCTCCTCGACCTCCACGAGCTCCTCGGCAAGTTCGCGGCGATGTCGGTGCTGGCGCTGATCCTCTCGGCGATCTATGCGAGCCTGGTCTACTGGACCGAGGGGCGCCCCCAGCTCTTCCTCTTCAACACGCTGATCGCCTCCTTCGTGATCCTCAACCTCTTCGAGCCGCTGCGCGCCAAGGCCGAGGGGCTGGTGGTCGCGACCCTCTTTCGTGAGCGCTTCGAGCTCCTCAAGACCCTGGCCCGCCTGAAGACCCGCCTCTCCAGCGTGATCGATCCGCTGGATCTCGCCCGGATCTCCCTGGACACCTTCCACGACTCGAGGCGGGTGACCCACGCCTCGATCTACCTGCTCGCCGAGGCGCGCCCCGGCTTCTCCCTGATCGACTACCGCGGCCCTGCCCCGGTCTCCTTCCTGGACGCGAACACCGCCCGCGGCCTCCTCGCCTCCGCCCGCGCAGGCCAGAAGGCGGTGCTCCTCGAGAACCTCGACCGCCGTCTCCACGAGCTGCGAAGGCTCTTCGGCCCCGTCGGCACCCCCCGCGCCTCCCGGGTGCTGATCCCCGCCGGAGAGCGGCCCAAGCTGGTGGAGGAGAACAAGCGCCTCACCGAGCTGCGCTCGGCGCTGGTGGCGATGAAGGCCGGGATCTGCATCCCGCTCCTGGGCGGGGATCGGGTGATCGGCTTCCTGAACCTGGGGGACGAGCGGGTGCCGGAGGCCTACTCCTCCGACGAGATCGCGCTGATGCTCGAGATCGCCGAGCAGACCGCCACGGTGGTGGAGAACTCCAAGCTCTTCGAGCGGATGAAGGAGCGGGATCGCCTGGCGGCCCTCGGCGAGATGGCGGCGGGCCTGGCCCACGAGATCCGCAACCCCCTGGGCGCCATCAAGGGCGCCGCCCAATTCCTGGAGCCCTCGGGGATCGACGCGGAGGATCGGGAGTTCCTGGAGGTGATCGTCGAAGAGGTCGATCGCCTCAACGGCGTGGTCACCCAATTCCTCGACTACGCCAGGCCGATCAAGGCCAACGTCCAGCCCATCGACGTCAACGACACGGTGGAGCGCACCCTGCTCCTCCTGCGCACCGCCACCCCTCCCACCATCCACCTGGAGTGCCAGCTCGACGAGAACATGCCCCGCGCCGCCAGCGACGCAGAGGCATTGAAGCAGGTGCTCTTCAACCTGGTCCAGAACGCGGTCCAGGCCATGGACGGCGGGGGGACGATCACCATCACCACCAGCGCCCCCGGCGACGAGACCAGCGGCTTCCACCTCACCTCCCGGGGCGCCGAGTACGTCGAGCTCCGGATCCGCAACGACGGCCCCCCGATCCCCGACGAGCAGCGGGAGCACATCTTCGTGCCCTTCTACACGACCAAGGAGAAGGGGACGGGCCTGGGCCTCGCCATCTCCCAGCGGATCATCCGCTCCCACGGCGGAACGATCACCCTCCAGAGCCGGCCCGGGGAGGAGACCGAGTTCCTGATCCGCCTCCCTGCGGTCCAGGAGACCCGGGTCGATCCCCCTGCCCCGCCGCCTCCGCCGGCCCCTGCCCAGCGCCCGCCCCGACCCAACCGACGAAGCAGGCAGGCAGCCAAGGCGAAGCAGCGTTGAAGCCCACGGCGCCGGGATGTGATAGATCGCTGCTCCAAGCCCAAGGAGCGTTCGCCCCATCCGATGGGAGCGTCCCACCCGGCCCGCTCCGCGAATGGCCGGGCGCTCCCTTCGTCCGCTCGCCTTCGGCGCCCCAGGCGCCGGGGGGGAATGAGAGCAAATGTCCGCAACGATTCTGATCGTCGACGACGAGATCAACCTCCGGAAGGTCCTGGCAGCGACGCTGAAGCGCGAAGGCTACGACGTCGTCCAGGCCTCCGACGGCCAGCAGGCGATCGAGCGCTTCGATCAGGGTGGGATCGACGTGGTCGTCTCCGACCTGGTCATGCCCAAGCTCGGCGGCTTCGAGGTGCTGCAGCACGTGCTGCAGAAGGCCCCCGAGGTCCCGGTGATCCTGATCACCGCCCACGGCACGGTGGACTCCGCCGTCCAGGCGATCAAGACCGGCGCCTTCGACTACGTCACCAAGCCCTTCGAACAGAGCGAGCTGCGCCAGGTGATCGCCAAGGCGGTGCGCACGAGGGACCTCACCAGAGGGAGCCTCTCGGCGCCGCTGGAGGGCGAGAAGTTCCTCTCCCGCATCGTCGGTGACTCCCCCGCCATCCACGAGATCTTCCGGATCGTCGAGAAGGTCGCCGACACCCCCTCCACCGTCCTGATCACGGGAGAGAGCGGCACGGGCAAGGAGCTGGTGGCCCAGGCCCTCCACAAGGGCTCGTCGCGCCGCAGCGCCCCCCTGATCAAGATCAACTGCGCCGCCATTCCCAAGGACCTGATCGAGTCCGAGCTCTTCGGCTACGAGCGCGGCGCCTTCACCGGCGCCGTCACCTCCAAGCCCGGCCGCTTCGAGCTCGCCGACGGCGGCACCCTCTTCCTCGACGAGATCGGCGAGATCCCCATCGAGATGCAGGTCAAGCTCCTGCGCGCCCTCCAGGAGAGCGAGTTCGAGCGGGTCGGCGGCGTCAAGACCATCAAGGTCGACGTCCGCCTCATCGCCGCCACCAACCGCGATCTCGCCAAGGAGATCGAGGCGGGCCGCTTCCGCGAAGACCTCTTCTACCGCCTCAACGTCGTGCCGGTGATCCTGCCCCCCTTGCGCGAGCGCCGCTCCGACATCCCTCTCCTGGTCGAGTTCTTCCTCGAGAAGTACAACCGCAAGCTCAACAAGAAGATCGAGGGCGTCGCCCCCGACGCCATGGAGGCCCTCAAGGCCCACGGCTGGCCCGGCAACATCCGCGAGCTAGAAAACTTCGTTGAGCGCACCCTCCTCTTCGCCGACGGCCCCACTATCCGCCTGGAGGATCTCCCCGAGGCTCTGCAGAACGGACATCCCGGCGCCGCGCTCGCCATCGCTGCTGCTGCAGCGACCCAAGCCCAGGCAGCCGCCGCCCCCGACACCTCCGGCGAGACCTCGATGAAAGACATCGTCAAAGGCGCCGCAGCAGCCCTCGAGCGCGACCTGATCACCAAGGCCCTCGACGAGACCGGCGGCAACGTCACCCAGGCCGCCAAGAAGCTGAAGATCTCCCGCAAGTCCCTGCAGAACAAGATGAAGGAGTTCGGCCTGCGGGATCCGGACGAGCGGCAGATCTGACCAACCGGCGGTCGCGATTACTTCTTCTGGAGGTGGCGACCGAGCAAGAGGCATGGGCAACTACCAGCATCGTCGTGGCGGTTGCTCGCGTCAGTCGCCACCGCGATCCGTTCTATGGCATCGGCTGGCGGCAACGACCGAGCACGGTATTGACGAGTCCATCCCTCTGATTGAACACGACGATATCGCCGACACCGTCGTGGTTGATATCGGAGGCGATGAGGTGGAACGGCCTCCCGAGCCCCGTGACCTCCAGCCGCTCGGACCAGTCGTTACCGGCGAATGTGATCAGAGCCTTGGTGCCACCCTCCCCAAGCACCGCGAGATCCTTCGCCCCGTCCCTGTTCAGGTCGATCATCGCCACGGATCGGGCGCTGGAGAGAGGCGCAATCTTCTGCAAGCTCTCCCCACCGAGCGGATCGGGAGAAAAGAGGAGCGAGCCAGGGGAGTACGAAGCGACGGCCAGTCCTCCATCCCCTGCCGCGAGTCCGAGCACTGAGGAAACAGGTAGATGGGCGAGCCGTTCGTGCTTCCGTGCCTCGAAGCGGTTGATGGTGACGCCGCCGGAGGTGAAGCTCCCCAATGCCAGGCAGGTCTCCTGGCCGCATGGCATCGGGGCGACCGCTGCGCCCGAGACCGAGTCGTAGCGCTGCACATCCCAGGTCGCGTCTTCGCCTGCGAACGCGACGGCGAGCCCATTGCCCCCGGCAAAGGCCGCCGCCAGATCCATCCGACCGTCGCCGTCGAGATCGGCCCCCGCCAGCGCATAGACATGCGATCCGAGGCGCAGCGAGGCGATCTCCGTCGCAGAGGGCGCACCCGTCTCCCACTCGAAGATCTTTACCTCTTTGGCGACCTCGCCAAAACGATGGCTCACGGCGAAACGCACCTTCGGCTGGTCTGGGTCGGAGAGCAGCGCGATCGCGCCAGGTGCATCGCCCGTGGTCGCGATCTTCGTCACCTCGCTCGATCCTCCCAGAGCGACCGCGACCACGTCGCCCGCCCGCTCTCGGATCACCAGCGCGAGAGGGCCCAATTCGGCGGATTCGACGAGGACACCGGCAAGCGGTTGCTCACCGACCGAGACTCCACTTCGAACCCCATACCGCCCCTCCTCCAGCGCCCGGAGAATGACCAGGGGGCCACCGTTGTCCGAGGCCAGGACCACATCGTCGAGGCCGTCCTCGTTGGTGTCGATCAACAGTCCTGCCATCGTCGGTACCCCTGCCCAGACCGTCGGTGGGCCCATCGTGCCGTCGGACGAGATGGTGACCGTGGCGAATTCGCCATGGAAGCGATCGACAAGGAGGATGCGCGTTTCTCCGCCTCGTTCGACGATGGACACCAGCTCGGGAAGGTTTCCTCCGAGCCAGTAACGGCGGCCCGTCGCTTCCCAAACGCCAGTTCCCAGCTCGAACGAATGCAGGCCATTCCTCGCAGCAACGACGAGCGCTCTACCACCGGCGACCAGGGCGGCATTGATGGGTCGCTCGATGGAGACCGTCTCCTCCACCGCGAACGATCCGTCGGTCGAGGGAGCAAGGATCCAGACCGAATTCAGCTCCCGGGCGGCCGCAACGAGCGCCGTGGCGCCGCTCGCCAACTGGCCGGTCGACAATGAGCGCGCGGGGCCGGGCAGTTCTATCTCGCTCTGCACGAAGACACCCTCCCCTTGGGAGCGGAGCAGGACCAGGCGCGGATTGTGATAGTCGTTGAGGATCAGATCCGACAAGCCGTCGCCGTCGAGTTGAAGCGACACAATGGCGGCGCTAGCGATCCCACTCGCAATCTGCCGCGGCTCGTCGAATCGACTTCCTCCGAGCGATCGTATCGCAAAAACTTCGCCGCCGAACGTGCCGACCACGATGTCGTCGAGTTCATCAGAGTTCAGCCGGGCCATGGCGATCGCATGAGGCGGGACCGGCACAGGCAGCTCGATCGCATCCGCGGGCGAACGAACGTCCGGGATGATCCGGATTCTATTGCGAGTGCTCTCGGGAATGGCCAGGCCGAGACCCTCGGAATCGCCGAAGCGGCCGGCGATGATTGCTCTTGGCTGGATCAGGTAGAGTGGCGTCCGCGAAACCGCTTCCTCGTAAGTCCAACTACATGCTTCGACGCAGCCTCCTCCCAGGCAGGATGTGTCGCCATCGCAAGCCGTTCCGCAGGCGCCACAATTTGCCGCATCGGAGTCCAGGTCGATGCAGGTTTCGCCGCAGCGATTCAGACCAAGACGGCACTCTTGACGCTCGACGCAGGTTCCTCCGAGACAGGGTGTGCCGCCATCGCAAGCCGTCCCGCAGGCGCCACAATTTGCTGCATCGGAGTCCAGGTCGACGCAGGTTTCGCCGCAGCGACTCAAACCAAGGCGGCACGGCCCGATCTGATGGGGCTCGGCGGGCGTAGGACTTCCTCCGCTGCAAGAAGTCGCCAGAATCGCCAGGCAGAAAACCAACCAACGCATGCGGGATGTCCTTTCCCGATGAGGTCGGAGGCCCCGCGAACGAGCGGCCGCCTCCGACCTCAGACAGAAGACAATCTGGATCAGGGGTGGGGGTACCATGCGCTGGTGGCGTCGGCGGTGCCGGCTGGCGGCAAGTAGTAGGCGCGAACCTTCGTCCAGCCGCTGGGCGGAAGGAAGGCGGAGAACTGGTTGCCGAACATCGGAACGGAGACGTTCGTGCGCCCGCCGGTGCCATCGTCGAGAGTCAGAAAAATCGTTCCCTGGGGCGCGGGCGAGTCGTCGCGCTGGACGAGAACCTCGCCTTCGATCAGGATTTCAAAGAAGTCCGTCAGGACGAGATTGTCGACGTAGGTGGCGAGACCCTCCGCGATTTCGATCTGCGCACCGCCGAGGACCACCTGAACGTCGTGATCCGTCCCCGGGTGCTCGCTGTCCGCGACGCCCTTCAGATCGATGCGGTTCGGAATGTACCTGAACGCCTCAACCACGTCGGGATCGGGCTCCACGAGCGCCTCCCCACCGGCATACTCACTCATGACGAGGATCTTGCGGGTCTCCCCACCGTCGAGGTAGAGCCACGAGTGCTCGAGGTAGGTCCGGTATAGGGGATTTGTCTGCGAAGGAACGACGTAGACGTAGGCAGGATGGCTGAACGGATTGCCTACGGTCAGCTCTAGCATCTCCCGGGAGGATGGCGAAGCGGTGCGCGAAATGTATGCTGAACTCGACGATGCCGTGGGCAAGCACATCCTGCACGTCGAACCCGAGGTGGAACTCCGGCGCGTTCGAAAGGGTGAAATCCTTGTAATAGAAGTGAACGCGAACGCCAGGCGCGTCGATCACACTGCGGTTGGTGACCCGCGCGATCACATCATTCGGATTGCCCTCCCAGGGGACGTTGAACCACTCGGCGTTGCCAGCGTTGCGCGCGTTGCGCACCTCGATATCCGGACTCTGCCACCGGCGATCATCCGAAGCAGGCCAGGGCCGAATCGATGGATCCGGCTTCGAATTCATGCCGTAACCGATCCAGACGTCGGCTTCGACTTCGGGCACGAGAGCGAATTCACGTACGCCTGGAAGAGCGACGGGAACGTCGGATCGCTCTGATCCAGCTCCTCATACGACTCGCCGATATCAAGCACCGGGACGTCGCCATTCGGGGGGAACCTCTTCAGAGCCGGCCGTTCAAGCGGATCGTTGCTAAGGTTCGCGGAGGATACGAAGTCAGTGCCGAGCACCCTGTGGTCGAGGTGTTGATCGGCGATCTGGCCGGTCAGCGGCGTTCTCTACTCGAAGTAGTAGTTCCTCCCGTCGGCGATCCGCACTTCGATGGACACCGGACCGGTTGCCGATCCTCCGAGTTCGGCTGGGGCGAGCAGGATCGCCTCCGCAACAGGGGTGGGCTCGCTGGCGAAGTCGTACCAAACCACCGACGTCGCGGGAATCCAGCCGAGCATCATCTTGTGCGGCGTGGTGAAGTGAGGGAACGCATTGTCACGGTGCATCAATTCTTCCCCTTGATGCGCAGAAAGCCCGCCGCCTGCGCGGAGGCCTTGGGGCCAAGGCCCTTCACCTTCTTCAGGCTCGCATGGCTGGCGAACGCGCCGTTCTCCGCGCGATGTTCCACGATCCGCTTCGCGAGGGAGGGCCCCACCCCGGAGACATGCTCCAAAAGCTGGGGCGACGCAGTGTTCGCATCCACCCCAACCCCGTTCACGCAGGAATCGATCACCGTCTCCAACTTCTTGCGCAGCGGTCCCTGCTCCACATCATGCTGGTACTAGCCCACGCCGATGCTCTTGGGAGAACCAACCAACGGTCGGTCGCGTCCGCAACCGATCGGAGGGCTCGGGGGGTCAAGACCCGGGCCCTCATTCTTTGTCCGCACGGAGAGTACTACCTGCACTCACTCGGACGGGCGAGTTTCTGGCCTGCCGGCCGCCCTCCCTCCACGCCCCCCGATCAACCGTGCGCTACGGCAGTCGTTCGGCGTCGACCGTCAATCGGCTGCGGATCCTGGTTGCCGTTGACAACCCTCGCTCGGTGATCCTGCAGGCTAATGGTGGGCTTTGTCATCCCGCACCTGCCGGGTCGGTTTCGGAAGCTCCTGCTGCCTTCGTCGTAGTTGTGTCGCCTCAGCACCCGGATTTCTCAGTTGACGAGGCCTAAACTGCTCGTTCACTCATCGTTGTGGCCCGCACACTCGCTCACCCCTCTTCGGGGCTTTGTCAGTGGGCTTCGCCGAAGCGATCTCCCCATCCGGCGCCGCTCCAGCCATGCGGCTTCGACCTTTTGCCGCCTCAGGACTTTCACTTTATGCGTCCATTGATTCCTCCAGGCATCACACCACTACGCTGACACCCACCACTTCCCCCGGATCGCCTGTACCCATTCTGAATACTAGCAGGGCGGCGGCTCCTGCGAGGGCCTACTCCTTGCGGTCCAGCTCGGCCTCGAGAACCCCGAGGTACTCGATCGCCACCTCTACCCGCCTCGGCAGAGATCCGCTCCACGTTGCGGCCGCCAACCGGCGACGGATAAGCGGCGTGGTGCATAGGTCTCTGGAAGTCAAAGGCATTACGCCACCCAAATGCATGGCTGCCACCGCTCCCCGGGGAAGCCAGTTGGTGCATCAAATCTTTGTAATGCGAAATAATACCGAAAGAAGGTCATGCTGATTGGCTTGCCAACTAGGAATGGTTGGGCGAGGTTGACAGACGGTATGATCCGTGCTGTGCTCATGGTGCAGTCTAACCAGTGAAATCGAAGGAGGAGCGGGGATGGAAAGGAATCATTTCTCGTCGAAGGCGATGATGACGGCAAGGTCCGTGTTGAGGGTAATGGTAGCCGTGGTGCTCTCTCTAATTCCAACGGCAGCTCTTGCGACCACTCTTGCGACCACTCTTGTACCTACAGTTTACAGGTATGACAACGTAGTCGTTTCTAAGGGTGCATACACCTACCCGATTGACCACCCCTTTGTGGCTGTTACACAGATACAATTCTACAACGAAGACACCGAGGAGCTTGAGGAGCACGTGAAGGCGGCATACACCGCTACCAGCCTTGATCCTACGGTGTTCCCGCTGTCCAGGTTGACACTCCTGGCCTCGTAAACCCCCCGGCGGAACGGGTAGAAGTACGGGCATGAAGCGGA
>Ga0180215_1003097_pt1 | contig 15992 bp, 16 predicted proteins | sample eDN3rd37CBELigBY_FD_128871 | JGI IMG/M metagenome (GOLD analysis project Ga0180215, IMG submission 128871) | Enriched backyard soil microbial communities from Emeryville, California, USA - eDNA 3rd pass 37_C BE-Lig BY (version 2) (version 2) | ecosystem: Environmental > Terrestrial > Soil >...
CCGGCGTGCTCGGGCTGAGCGCCGCGTCCGAGGGTGAACTCGTGCTGCCGCTGCTGGCCACGCAGATCCTCTGGATCAACCTCCTCACGGACACCGCACCCGCGCTGGCCATGGGGGTCGACCCCCCGCCCGACGACGTGATGCGCCGCCCGCCCCGGCGCCTCACGGACCGGGTCATCGATCGGGACATGTGGGTCGGCATCGCCTACGTGGGCCTCGTGATGGCCGTGGTGACGCTGGCGGCCCTCGACCTGGAGCTCGAGGGCGGCCTGCTGGGCGGCGACGGCGACGTGGTCGAGGCCCGCACCATGGCCTTCACCACGCTGGTCTTCGCGCAGCTCTTCAACGCCTTCAACGCCCGCTCCGACCGGGTCAGCGCCTTCCACCACCTCTTCACGAACGCCTGGCTGTGGGGCGCCATCGCGCTGTCGATCGTGCTGCAGGTGGCCGTCGTGCAGGTGGGCTTCCTCAACGACGCCTTCGACACCGACCCGCTCGACGTCGCGCAGTGGCTCACCTGCGTGGGCCTGGCCAGCCTGGTGCTGGTCGCCGACGAGGCCAAGAAGCTGGTGGAACGGGCCTGGCTGGGCCGGCGGGCGTGACGGACGCACCTTGCCCGGCCGCGAAGGCGGTAAGTACCGTGCCGGTGTGAACGCCAGGCTGCGCCCGCTGTCGTGGTGATGGCCGGCGCGGACGACGAGGCGCTCATGGCTGCGGCCTTGGAGGTCGCCGCGGCCGGCCGACGCCGCACGCCCCCCAACCCGTGGGTCGGGGCGGCGCTGCGCTGCGTCGACGGGCGGGTGTTCGTCGGCGCCACCGAACCCCCCGGTGGCCGCCACGCCGAGATCGTCGCCCTCGACGCCGCCAGGGCCGCCGGGGCGCTCGTGGAGGGCGCCACCATGGCGGTCACCCTCGAGCCCTGCGCCCACCATGGCCGCACCGGGCCCTGCGCCGACGCGCTGGTGGCCGCGGGCGTGGCGCGGGTGGTCGTCGCGCTGCGCGATCCCGATCCCGTGGTGGACGGCCGGGGGCTCGCGCAGCTGCGGGCGGCCGGCGTGGAGGTGGTGGAGGGGGTGGCGGCCGATGCCGCGGCCGAGCAGCTCCACGCCTACCTCCACCACCGCCGCACGGGCCGCCCGCTGGTGGTGCTGAAGCTGGCCTCCACCCTCGACGGGCGGACCGCTGCCCCCGACGGCAGCAGCCGGTGGATCACCGGTCCGGAGGCCCGCGCCGAGGTCCACCGCCTCCGGGCCGACAGCGACGCCGTGCTGGTGGGCGCGGGCACCGTCCGGGCCGACGACCCGGCCCTCACCGTGCGCCACGGGGACGGCCCGGATCCCCAGCGGGTGGTGCTCGGCACCGCGCCACCGGATGCCCGCGTGCGGCCCTGCTGGGAGATGGCCGGACCGGTGCCGGAGGTGGTCGCCGAGCTCGGCCGCCGCGGGGTGCTGCAGCTCCTCGTGGAGGGCGGGGCCACCGTGGCCAAGTCCTTCCACGAGGCCCGCCTGGTGGACCGCTACGTGCTGCACCTGGCGCCGGCGCTGGCCGGCGGCGACGATGGACGTCCGACGTTCGTGGGGCCGGGTGCGCCCCACATCGACCGCTTCTGGCGGGGCCGCTTCGTGCGGGTCCGCCCGTTGGGCCGCGATCTGGAGATCGTGGCCGAACCCGAAGGAGACCTGGATGCCGACGCCGGCTGACTCCCCGTTCGCGACCATCGAGGAGGCGGTCGACGCCCTCGCCCGCGGCGAGATCATCGTGGTGGTCGACGACGAGGACCGCGAGAACGAGGGCGACCTCATCATGGCCGCCCAGTTCGCCACGCCGGAGCGCCTGGCCTTCTTCGTGCGCCACACCTCGGGCGTGGTGTGCGCGCCGATGACGGGCGAGCGGTGCGACGCCCTGGACCTGCCGCTGATGGTCGAGCGCAACACCGAGTCGATGCGCACCGCCTTCACCGACACCGTCGACCTGCTCGTCGGCGTGACCACCGGCATCTCCGCGGCCGACCGGGCCAAGACGCTGCGGGCGCTGGCCGACCCGGCCACCCGTCCCGCCGACCTGGCCCGGCCGGGCCACATCTTCCCGCTGCGGGCCCGCGAGGGCGGCGTGCTGAAGCGGGCGGGTCACACCGAGGCGGCCGTGGACCTGTGCCGCATGGCCGGCCTGGCGCCGGTGGGCGTGCTGTCGGAGATCACCAACCTCGACGGCACGATGGCCCGGCGGCCCGAGCTCGAGGTGTTCTGCCGCGAGCACGGGCTGCTGATGATCACCATCGCCGACCTCGTGCGCCACCGCCGGCGCACCGAGAAGCTGGTGGTGCGGGCCGGCGAGGCGGTCATGCCCACGCCGTGGGGCGACTTCCGCTGCCTGGCCTACCGCAGCGTGCTCGACGGGGCCGAGCACCTGGCGTTGGTGATGGGTGACCCGAGCGCAGCCGGCCCCGAGGGGGTGCTGGTGCGGGTGCACAGCGAGTGCCTCACCGGCGACGTGTTCGGTTCGCTGCGTTGCGACTGCGGCGCCCAGCTCGAGGCGGCCATGGCGCACGTGGGGCGGGCCGGCGCCGGCGTGGTCGTGTACCTGCGCGGGCAGGAGGGCCGAGGGGTGGGGCTGGCCCACAAGATCCGGGCCTACTCGCTGCAGGACGGCGGGATGGACACCGTCGACGCCAACGCCGCGCTCGGCCTGCCGATCGACAGCCGTGAGTACGGCGTGGGCGCGCAGATCCTCGCCGACGTGGGCGTCACCCGCATGCGGTTGATGACCAACAACCCCGCCAAGTACGGCGGGCTCGAGGGCTTCGGCCTGGAGATCGTCGAGCGGGTGCCGCTGCTCACCCAGCCGACCACGGCCAACCTGGCTTACCTGCGGGCCAAGCGCGACCGGCTCGGCCACCTCCTCGACCTGGCCGAGGAGCAGGCGTGACGGTCTACGAGGGCACGCTGGCGGGCGAGGGCCTGCGCGTCGCGCTGGCCGTGGCCCGCTTCAACGACTTCATCACCCGCCCGCTGCTCGAGGGGGCCACCGGCGCGCTGCGCCGCCACGGCGTGGCCGACGACGCCGTCGACGTGGTGTGGGTGCCGGGCAGCTTCGAGCTCCCGCTGGTGTGCCGTCGCCTCGCCGGCAGCGGCCGCTACGACGCGGTGATCGCGCTCGGCGCCGTGATCCGTGGCGCCACCGCCCACTTCGACCTGGTGGCCGGCGAGTGCGCCGGCGGCCTGCAGCGGGCCGCGCTCGACACGGGGGTGCCCGTCGTGTTCGGCGTGCTCACCACCGACACCATCGAGCAGGCCATCGAGCGGGCCGGCACCAAGGCCGGCAACAAGGGCGTCGACGCGGCCGTCACCGCCGTGGAGATGGCGACCCTGCTGCGTCAGCTGGCCTGACGAGCGCCAGCACCTGGCGGGCGATGGCCAGCTCCTCGTTGGTGGGCACCACCAGCACGGCCACCGGCGCACCGTCGGGCGAGATCACCCGGGCATCACGCGAGACGGCCTCGTTGCGCTCGCGGTCGAGCACCAGCCCGAGCACCTCCAGCCCGGCCAGCACCTCGGCCCGCACCACCGGGTCGTTCTCGCCGATGCCGGCGGTGAAGGTCAGCGTGTCGAGCCCGCCCAGCACCGCGACGTAGGCGCCGACGTACTTCCTGATCCGGTGCACGTAGACGTCGAGGGCGAGCCGGGCGTCGGCGTCGCCGCGTCGGACGCGCTCGTGCACGTCGCGCATGTCGCTCACCCCGGCCAGCCCGAGCAGGCCCGACCGGTGGTTGAAGAGGGCATCCACCTCCTCCACGGACATCCCCGCGCTGCGCTGGAGGTGGAACACCACGGCGGCGTCGATGTCGCCGGTGCGGGTGCCCATCACCAGCCCCTCCAACGGCGTGAGGCCCATGGACGTCTCGACCGCGCGGCCGCCGGCGACCGCCGAGGCCGACGCGCCGTTGCCGAGGTGCAGCACGATCTGGCGCAGCGCGCGCTGGTCTCGGCCCAGGACCTCGGCGGTGCGGGCCGCCACGTACTGGTGGGAGGTGCCGTGGAAGCCGTAGCGGCGGATGCCGTAGCGGGCCGCCACCGTGCGATCGAGCGCGTAGGTGGCCGCCGCGGCCGGCAGGTGGTGGAAGAAGGCGGTGTCGAAGACGGCGACGTGCGTCAGGTGGGGGAGCAGCCGGCGCGCCACCCGCACGGTCGTGAGGTTCGGTGGGTTGTGCAGGGGCGCCAGCGGGGAGAGCCGCTCCACGGCGTCCACCACGTGGTCGTCGATCACCACCGGGCCGTCGAACGCCGGGCCGCCCATGACGACCCGGTGGCCCACGCCGACCAGGCCGGCGCCAGAGAGGTCAGGTCCCCAGGTGGCGAAGGCGTCGACCACCGCAACCAGGGCCTCACCGTGGTCGGCCACGGCCACCGCCCGCTCGATCGCGTCGGCGCCGGCGCTCGCGGCTGCGCCCGGCCGGTGGACGAGGCGGGCGCCGTCGACGCCGACGCGCTCCACCAACCCCGAGGCCAGCGTGGCCTCCCGCTGGGTGTCGACGAGCTGGTACTTGAGCGACGACGACCCGGCGTTCAGGACCAGGACGGTCGACGTCATGAGGCGGTGCCGGCCACCGTGCCGGCCCGTCGGGGCGCGTCGACGGCCTGCGCCTGCACCGCCGTGATGGCCACCGTGTTGACGATGTCGCGCACGGTCGCGCCGCGGGACAGGTCGTTGACAGGGCGCTTCAACCCCTGCAGGACGGGCCCGATGGCGACCGCTCCCGCGGAGCGCTGGACCGCCTTGTAGGTGTTGTTGCCGGTGTTGAGGTCGGGGAAGACGAACACCGTGGCCCGTCCAGCCACGCTCGACCCCGGCAACTTCGTCGCGGCGACCGAGGCGTCGACAGCGGCGTCGTACTGGAGCGGGCCGTCGACGGGCAGGTCGGGCCGCCGCTCGCGCACCAGCTGCGTGGCCCGGCGCACCTTGTCGACGTCGGCGCCCGAGCCCGACTGCCCGGTGCTGTAGGAGAGCATGGCCACGCGCGGCTCGATGCCGAACTGGGCCGCCGTGGCCGCCGAGGAGATGGCGATGTCCGCCAGCTGCTCCGCCGTGGGGTCGGGCACCACGGCGCAGTCGCCGTACACGAGCACCCGGTCGGCCAGGCACATGAAGAACACCGACGACACGATCGACGTGCCCGGCACGGTCTTGATGATCTCGAAGGCAGGGGTGATGGTGTGCGCGGTGGTGTGCGCCGCGCCCGACACCATGCCGTCGGCCTCGCCCAGGTGGACCATCATCGTGCCGAAGTAGGAGACGTCGCGCATGATCTCCCGGGCCCGGTCGAGGGTGACGCCGCGATGGGCCCGCAGCCGGGCGTACTCCTCGGCGAAGGGCCCGGCCAGCTCCGAGGTGCGCGGGTCGATCACCTTCGCCCCCGCGACGTCGAGGCCGAGCTCCGCGGCCCGGCCCAGCACCTCCGCCTCGGTGCCGAGCAGCACCAGGTCGACGACGCCGCGGGCCAGCAGCGTGGACGCGGCGCGCAGCACGCGCTCGTCGTCGCCCTCGGGCAGCACGATGCGGCGCCTGTCGGCCCGGGCCCGCTCCAGCAGCATCGACTCGAACATGAGCGGCGTCACCACCGGGCTGCGGGGCACGTCGAGGGCCTGCAGCAGGGCGTCCGCGTCGAGGTGCTCCTCGAAGACCCGCAGGGCCGTGTCGATCTTGCGCTGGGTGCCGCGAGCCAGCATGCCGCGGGTGGAGGCCACGATCCGCGCCGTGTCGTAGGTGCCGTGGGGCGTGAGCACCACCGGCAGGCGCGGGTTGAGGCTCTCGACCAGCCGGGTGACGAGCTCCGGCGGGCGGAAGCCGCCGTTCAGCACGATGCCCGCCAGCCACGGGAAGCCCTCCGCGGCGTGGGCCGTGGCCAGTGCGATCAGCACCTCCGGGCGGTCGCCGGCGGCGATGCACAGCTGGCCGTCGCGCAGGCGCTCGAGCACGTGCTCGGTGTTCATGCCGCACACGAGCATGTCCTCGGCTTCGCGCCACAGCAGCGCCTCGTCGCCGAGGAGCAGCTCGCCGTCGAGGGCGGCCACGACGTCGGTGAGGACGGGGGCGGACAGCAGCGGGATCTCCGGCAGCGCCCACACGGGCCGACCCGGGCGGGTGAGGTGGTCGGCCATGGCCGCCAGCTGGTCGGGCGCGGTGCGGTTGACGACCACGCCAGCGGCGGTGGCGTGGCTCTGCGCGATCTCCGCGGTGGCGATCTCCACGATCTGGGCCACCTGGGCCGGCGTGCGCTCGAACCCGCTCACCACGAGCAGCACGGGTGCGCCCAGGTTGGCCGCCACGCGGGCGTTGTAGGTGAGCTCGGTGGGCGTGGCCACGTCGGTGTAGTCGGACCCGACGATCACGACGGCTCCGTGGTCGCCGGCCACCCGGCGGTAGCGGTCGACGATGGTGGCCAGCGCGGCGTCGGGATCGGTGTGGACGTCGTCGTAGGTGACGCCGATGGCGGTCTCGTAGGCCTGGTCGACGCCGTCCCGGGCGAGGAGCAGGGCGACCACAGGGTCGTCGCCGGTGCTCGAGCGGGTGACCGGCCGGAAGACGCCGGTGCGCTCCACCTGGCGGGTGAGCGCGTCGACGAGGCCCAGGGCCACCAGCGACTTGCCCGAGTGCCCCTCCAGCGAGGCCACGTAGATGCTGCGGGCCACCCCCGCAGGTTCACCGGCCATCGTGGCTCCCAAACCCATGCCGGTCACAGGTGGCCGAGCGCCTTGGCATCGGCCCGCAGCTCGTCGCGGCAGCGCCGTGGGTGTCGGGTGCGCATCGGCCTGAGCTTCGCGCGACGGGCTCGCTCGCCCGGGCCCGAGGAGGGGTCCTTCGCCCCTACAGCGTCGCAGGTGGCCGGGGGATCATGGGTCCATGACGACGACCACGCCGAACGACGACGTCGCGGTCCTGGACCCGCCCGAGTGCTGGGAGCTGCTCCGCCAGGCCGAGGTCGGCCGCCTGGCCGTCATGGTCGGCTCCACGCCGGACATCTTCCCGATCAACTTCCTCGTCGATCACGGCACGGTGGTCTTCCGCACCGCGGCAGGCACCAAGCTGGCGGGCGCCGTGCTCGGGCGCGTCGTGGCCTTCGAGTCCGACGGCTGGGACCTGGAGCGCGGCGAGGCGTGGAGCGTCGTGGTGAAGGGCCACGCCAGGGAGATCGAGCAGCTCCACGAGTACCTCGACGCCCTCGATCTCCCGCTCTTCCCATGGGTCGCCTCGCCGAAGCCCCGCTTCGTGCGCATCGAGCCCGACAGCATCACCGGGCGCCGCTTCCGCGTCGTCAGGCGCGAGGCGTAGCGGGCGCCAGCGAGCCGCGCAGGCGACGCAGCGCCCGGTGGGCGCGGTGCACGCCGCGCACCGGCTGGAGGAACATCAGCGGGCACGCGCCGGCCACGACCGTGAGCCCGTGCCGCCGTGCGTGGTCCACGGCGTCGTCGGAGACTGCGCCCGGGCCGAGGCCCTTGAAGAACCACACGCCCGGGATGGACGCCGCGATGGCGTCGTCCACGACGCGGCCCGCCTGGTCGGCGGGCACCATGACGAGCACCCAGTCCACGGGCCCCGGGACCGAGCACAGGTCCGGGTAGCAGGGGTCGCCCAGCACGGGGCGGGCGTGGGTGTTGACGGCCACCACGTCGTAGCCGCGCTCGCGCAGCTCCCGGTAGACCGCGGTGGCGAAGCTGCGCTCGCCGGCCGACGCGCCGGCGACGGCGACACGGCGCCGCGCCAGCAGCGCTTCTGCAGTGCGGGGATCGACGACCTCAGCCATGACGGCCTCCTCGGGTCACAGGTAGGCGGCGGGCTCGAAGGCCCACGGCGCGTCGGGGTGGCGCAGCCGGCGGCCGCCGATCAGCATCGGCTCGATCGCCAGCCAGGAGTCGCGCTGGCCGCCGGCCCACGGCTGCGGGTCGAGGCTGCCGCGCGTCGCCTCGTCGGGTGGGGCCAGGTGGCGGAGGCGGCCCTGCACCAGCACGGACCAGCCGATGCGCTGCGCCGGGTCGATGCCGTCGATCTGGAAGGCGACCTCGCGCGGCGCCCGGTCCAGCACGTTGCCCGGGCGGGTCCGCACCACCACCGCGATGCCGCGCTCGTCCTCGACGAGGCGGTAGTTGACCGGGAAGACCACCGGGAACGTGCCGTGGGTGAACGCGAGGCGGCCCACCGACCCCGCGCGGAGCTGCGCGACGCACTCCTCGAAGGAGAGCACCTCGATGGACGTGTCGGCCATGGCAGGCTCCTCTCAGCTGGGGACCGCGGCGAACGCGGCCATCGCGGCGGCCACGCTGGCCTCCCGCGGCTGGGTCGTGTCGACGGCCCGCGCCTCCGGCCACGGGTCGAACCGAGCGGCCATCTGGCGGGCCACGTCGGGCGTGGCCTCTGAGGGGTCGCGCCCGGCGGCGCGCCGCTGCTGCAGGCGCCCCAGCGCGACGTCGGCCGGTGCCTCGCAACGCAGCTCCACCAGGTCGGTGGACGTGGCCGCGGCCACCTCCCGGGCGCGCGCCCGGGCCGCGGCACTGCTCCACGAGGCGTCGAGCACCACCGACTCGCCGTGCTCGAGGAGCGTGCGGGCCTGGGCGAGGAGCTCGTCGTAGGTGGCGGCCACCTGCCGGGGCGAGTACCGGCCCTCGCCGTAGGGCTGCTCGCCGGTGCGCGGCGCGAGCTGATCGCGCACCTCGTCGGTGCGCAGCACGACCACGGGCAGGCGCTCGCCGAGCGCGGCCGCCAGCGTGGACTTGCCCGTGCCGGGGAGGCCGCCGACGAGCACGAGGCGGACGCGGGCCTCCTCCATGTGCTGCAGGGCCAGCTGCAGCAGGCCGGCCGCCGCGTCCGCGGCGTCGGCGTCGCCCTGCGTCCAGCGGAGCGCGCTCACCTTGGCCCGCACGTGCGCCCGGTAGGCCACGTAGTGGTGGGCCAGCGCCCAGGGCCACCAGTCGCCGGTGAGCTCCCGGTGCCAGGAGAGGAAGTCGTGCCCGAGGTCGGGGCGGCCGAGCCGGTCGAGGTCCATGGCCAGGAAGGCGGCGTCGCAGAGCACGTCCGCCCAGCGCAGCCGGGGGTCGAACTCCAGGCAGTCGAGCACCCGCGGCCCGTCGGCCAGGAGGAAGATGTCGTCGGCCTGCAGGTCGCCGTGGCCGTCGCGCACCCAGCCCTCCGCGATGCGCCGGTCGAACAGGCGCCCGCGCCCGTCGAGGAAGCGGTGCACGAGGTGCTCGAGGCGCTCGTTGGACTCGGCCGGGAGGATGCGGCCGCCGTAGGGCCGGAGCACCTCGAAGCTGTCGTCCCAGTTCCGGCGGACCTCGCGCACCGAGGCCACGTGGTCCCAGGCGGGGTCCGGCGGACGGGCGGCGTGCGCGGCCGCCAGCAGGTGGGCCACCTGCCACAGCGCCCCGCTCACGTCCTCGCCCTCGGTGAGGCACCGGCTGAGCCGCCGGTGGGTGGGCATGCGCCGCATCACCACCAGGTGGTCGCAGAGGCGGCCCTCCTCGTCGCTCACGTCGGCGACGCCGAGGTACACGTCGGGGCTGAAGCGCCGGTTGAGCTCCACCTCGTCGTGGCACGCCCGGTACCGGGCCTCGCGGGTCGTGAAGTTGAGGAAGCCGAGGTCGACCGGCTTCTTCAGCTTGTAGGCCCGCTCGCCGAGGAACAGGACGACGGCTGTGTGGGTCTCGGCCAGGCTGGCCGGCCGCCACGGCGCGACCGCATCCTCGCCGGCGGGCTGCTTGGGGTGCATCGTGGCCATCCTCCTCGCCGACCTCCTCGGCCGGTGGTCCCGGGAGCCGGGTGTACCCCGGGGCACCGCGGCGCCGGCCCCGGACCGGGAGCTCAGGAGCCCGTGGTGCTGTCCTTGCGCACGACGATGACGGGCACGGGGGAGTGGTGGAGGACCTGGGTGCTCACCGAGCCGAGCAGCAGCCCCCGGAAGCCGCCCAGGCCCCGGGCGCCGACCACCACGAGCTCGTGGTCGGGCGCGGCCTCGAGCAGGGCACGCGCCGGGAGGTCGCACACCACGACCGGTTCGATCTCCACGCTCGGGTGCTCGGCCCGCACGGCGTCGACGATGGCCTCGAGGGCCTTGCGGGCATCCTCCTCGCCGAAGCCGGGATCGAAGGGGACGGGCCCCTCGGGGCCGATCGGCGCCAGGTAGGACCAGGCCAGGAGGGGCCGCACCGGCACCTGGCGCAGCGCCGCCTCCTCGAAGGCCACGTGCAGCGCGGCGTAGCTGGCCTCCGAGCCGTCGACGCCCACCAGCACACCCTGGCCGGTGACCGGGCCCGCGGGCACCACCGCGACGGGCACGCGGGCGTGGCGGGCGGCGTGATCGCTGACCGAGCCCAGGAGGACACCGACCACACCACCCGCCCCGCGCGCCCCCACGACCAAGAGCTCGGCGCCCTCGGCCGCGTCCATCACCGCCTGCCGGGCCGGCCCACGGACGAGGACCGGCCGTACGACGAGGTCGGGATGGGAGAGCTTCAGCTCCTCGACGACCCCGTCGAGCAGCTCCTGACCCGCCGACTCGATCAGGGCGAAGTCGACCGACACGACGTCGAACGGCATGACCACGTACGGGTCCTGCCAGGCGTGGACGAGCTCGAGCTCCACCCCGCGACGCCGGGCCTCGTCGGCGGCGAAGCGCACTGCGGTGGCGGCGTTCGCCGACCCGTCGAACCCGACGACGACCTTGGCCATCGTGTCGCACCTCCCTCGTCCGGAGCGCTCCCGGGACGTCCCGGGCTCCAACGACAGCATGCCCGCTGCGGGGCCTGCCGGGTTAGGGCCCTTCGACCGTTTCATGCTGCTCGGGCGGGACGATCACGACGGGGCAGGGGGCGTGCTGGGCCACCTGCGTGCTGGTGCTGCCGAGCAGCAGCTCGGGGAAGCCGCCGAGGCCGCGGCTGCCCACCACGATGAGGTCGGCGTGCTCGTCGGCCGCGGCGGCCAGGAGCGCGGTGACCGGGCTGCCGTCGCGCAGCAGGCGCTGCGAGCGCACGCCGGCCTCGTCGAGGGGCCGGCACCAGTCCCGCTCGAAGCGGGCCCGGATCTCGTCACGATGGGCCCGCGCCGGCGCGGGGTGGTCGGGGTCGCGGTGGTCGAGCAGACCGACCGCGTGCACCGCGACCACCTCCGCGTCGGCCAGCCTCGCCAGCTCGGCGGCCCACGTCACCGCGCGCAGGCTGTTCTCCGACCCGTCCACACCGACCAGGATCCGTTCGAGCTCCACAGGCACGCCCTCCTCTGCGTGCCCATGGTGCCCGCGAACGGTGGGTGCCGGCAGGGCCGAAGGACCGTGCGCTCGGACCGTCAGCCGCCGCGCCGGGTCATCGGCTCAGTCCGGCGCGCTCCCCGGGATGCGCTCGCCGCAGATCGGCTCCGGGTCGAACACCGTCCACTCGCCGTTCTTCACCTGCACGAAGTAGGTGCAGGCCGTGTCGGGCAGCTCCTCGAGCTTGGCCCGGTCGAAGTCGATCTTGGTGGCCAGCAGCCCGTCGGCGTCGTAGTCGCTCACGCCCGAGAGGCCCTCGATGAAGGACTCCCGCGTCGGGTTCTGCCCGGCCTCCCAGAGGCCCCGGATGAGCAGGTCGGCCGACACGTAGCCGCCGGACTGCCCGAAGCTCGGGAAGCCCTCCTCGTACGACGGCGCGTACTGCTCGAGGTTGGCCACGTACTCCTTGGTGGCCTCCGTCTCCAGGACGATCGGCGTGATGGCCGACTGGAAGAACGCGCCCTCCGCCGCCGACGTGGACTGCGGGCTGCCGAACACGGTGTTGTCCGGACCGGAGAAGGCGATCATCGCCTTGGCCGGGATCTGCGCCTGCTTGATGGCCGTGAACATCGCGAGGTTCGACGACTGCACGCACGAGCAGGCTGCGCCGTCGATGCCGGCCGACTTCATGTCGAGCGCGTAGGTCGTGAAGTCCACGCCGCCGAACGGCACCGTGAGGTTCTCGTAGGCCATCTCGATGCCGGCCTGCTCCACCGACGCCCGGAGCTGCTTGATGCTGCCCGACGACGACGGCGAATTCCCGTAGCCCAGCCCCGCCATCTTGGTCACGCCCACCCGGGAGAGGAACTCGCCGTAGATGGTGTAGGCGTCCTTGGTCGAGTCGGTGGCCGAGTAGGAGAACATGTTGGTGTTCGGCTGCTGGTGCCACTCCGGACCGTCGAAGCCGCTGCCCACCACCGGGATGCCGTTCTCCTGCAGGTAGCGGAAGCCGCCGAACAGGTAGGGCGAGTAGCCGACGATGGCGAAGGAGTCCTTCTGCTCCACCAGCGACTGCACGGCGCTCAGATCGGTCTGCGGGCTCGACTGGTCGTCGGCCACCTCGAGCACGAGGCGCCGCCCGTACACCCCGCCCTTGGCGTTCTCCGCCTCGAGGCGGGCGCGGACGCCGTCGGCGGTGTCGGCGAAGGTCGACGCGGCGTTGCCGGTGACCGACGTGACGAGGCCGATCGTGATGGTGTCCTCCGTGACGCCCGGCGCGCTGGCCTCGTTCTCCGCCGGGTCGAACGACGGCGTCGTCTGCCCGCCGGCGGTGGTGGTCGCGCCGCCGCCCCCGCTCGTGGTGGCCGCCCCTGCTGTCGTGGCGGCCTGGGCCGCTGTGGTCCCACTGGTCTCGTTGCTGTCGTCGTCGCCGCACGACGCGGCGGTCAGGCTCGCCACGCCCACGAGCGCGGCGATGGTCCACGCTCTCGTCCTGTTCATCGGTGCCTTCCCCCTCGGCTTGGTGCCACCGGCACACCTGCGGCCCCCCGGCCCGCAGGCGGCTCACGGTACTACCGCACCTTCTTCCTGGATAGGGGCCATGACTGGGCGAGCAGTACCGGTTCGCGCCGGCGCTACGGTCGGCGCGTGACCGACACCGTCCTGCTCGAGGTGCGCGACGCCGTCGCCACCGTCACCCTCAACCGCCCGCACCGGCTCAACGCCTTCGGCGACGATCTCATCGACCGCCTCCTGGCCACGCTCCAGGCCGTCGGCAGCGACGACGACGTGGCCGCGGTGATCCTCACCGGCGCAGGCCGCGGCTTCTGCCCCGGCGCCGACTTCGAGCTCCTCACCGGCGAGCGCGACCCCGACGCGCCACCCGAGCCGCACCTGTCCCGCGTGCTCGGCATGCGGGTCATGACCCACGTGACCGAGCTCCTGCGCGAGATGCCCAAGGTGACGATCGCCGCGGTGAACGGGGCCTGCGCGGGGGCGGGCCTCTCGCTGGCGCTGGCCTGCGACCTGCGCCTGGCGGCGCGCTCGGCCGTGTTCCGCACGGCCTTCCTGGGGGTGGGTGCGTCCGGCGACTACGGCGTCAACTGGACGCTGCCGCGCGTGGTCGGCTGGGGCAAGGCGCGCGAGCTGCTGTTCCTCAACGAGAAGATCCGCCCCGACGAGGCTCGCGACATCGGCCTCGTGGCGCGGGTCTACGACGACGACCAGCTGATGGACGAGGCGCGCGCCATCGCCGCGCGGCTCGTGGCCCTGCCTCGTGCCGGTCTGGTGGGGATGAAGCAGAACCTGCTCGAGTCGGAGCGGGCGTCGTTGGCCGACATGCTCACCCGCGAGGCCGATCGGCTGCTCGGCGCGCTGGGGTCGCCCGAGGCCAAGGCCGCCGCTCGCAGCGTGGAGGGCGGCGCCCGCTGACTCGACGAGGGAGCGGGCGCGAGGCCCGCTCCCTCGTCGAGGCCTCACTTCTTGATGTACACCTTGTAGACGTCGACCTCCGAGATGCCCTGGAAGTTCATGGCCCACGAGGGGTTGCCGAGGCGGTCGGGGTCGTAGGCCCGGGCCTGCACGCCGGTGACGATGTAGCCCAGCATGGCCTTCTCCAGCGCCATGCGCTGCAGGTCGGACCACACCTCGATCACCGCCGGATCGTCGGGCGACATGGCCTTCACCTGGGCCACGAGCTCGTTGAACTCGGGGTCGTCCCAGTTGCAGACGTTGCCCACGCTGGGCGGCGTGAGGTTGCGCGACACCTTCTGGATGTAGGTGCGCTGGTGCCCGAAGATGTTGAGCGGTGCGCCCCTGGCGTCGGGGAAGAAGTCGGCCACCTGGGTGAGCGGCTTCAGGTTCATGGTCACGCCGATCTCGGCCAGCTGGGCCTGGATGATCTCGGCCATGCGCTGGCTCGAGCCCGGCGTGAAGAACGACTCGAACGTCAGGTTGGGCTGGCCCGCCTCCGCCAGCAGCTGGCGGGCGCGGTCCTGGTCCTGCTCGTAGAACCCATCGAGGCTCGGGTCGTGGTACGGGCTGCCGGAGACGAAGAAGCCCCACATCGGCTCACCTCGGCCGTCGAGGACCGCCTGGTTGATGGCGTCACGGTCGATGGCGTAGTTCCAGGCCTGGCGGATCCGCACGTCGTCGAACGGCGGCCGGCTCTTGCACATGTGCCCCCAGAACTGGATCCGGTCGGTGGCCTCCGTCTCGATCTCCCAGCCCGAGCCGCCGAGCGCCTTGCTCAGCTCGTAGCTGAGCGCCGGCGCCGCATCGACGGCACCCGACTGGATGGCCGTGACGTCCTGGCCGGTCTCAATGTGGGTGACCTCGACGCCGGCCAGGCGGATCTGGTCGGCCTGGAAGAAGTCCGGGTTCTTCCGGTACACGTAGGTCCGGCCGACCTCCGCCCGCTCGATCACGAAGGGGCCGGCGCCGATCGGGTTGGCGCTGAAGTCGTTGCCGTTGCGCGCCGCGGTGGGCGACACGATCATGAAGTCGCCGTAGGGGAGCCGGTCGTACACGGCGCCCGCCGTCGGCTTGTTCAGGTGCAACGTCAGCTGGGTGGGGCTCTCGACGGTGATGTTCTCGATGTCCTGCAGCTCCGCCGAGAGCGTGGCGTTCTGCGCGTCGCGGTTGCGTTCGATCCCGAACTTCACCGCCTCGGCGTCGAGCGGGGTGCCGTCGGTGAAGCGGATCCCCTCGTTGAGCTCGATGCGGATCGTCTGCGGGTCGACGATCTCCGCCGACTTCGCCTGGCCCGGCTCCACGGTGCCGTCGAGCTTGGCCCGCAGGAGCGTGTCGTAGATCAGCCCTTGGATGTACGTGGGCGGCGACACGCGCACCTTCGACGGGTCGAGGTCGGGGCCGCCCGCCGACGCCAGGTTCGAGTAGAGGCGCAGCACGCCGTTGGGGTCGACGTCGTCGGCGTCGGGCGCGGTCGTCGGTGCGGCCGTGCCCACGCTGCCGGGCACGCTCGTGGCGGCCGGCGGGCGCGTGGTGTCGCTGCTGCTGTCGTCGTCGCCGCAAGCCGCCGCGACCAACGACAGCGCCGTGACGGCCAGCACCGCGAGGCGCGGCGCGGTGGATCTCCTCATGGGCGTGCTCCTCCTACTGCTTGATGTCGACGTTGTAGAAGCCGATCTCGGGGTCGTCGCCGCACGCCGCCGCGCCGAGCACCAGCGCCGCGGCGAGCAGGACCGCGACCCGCGATGCCCTCGTCCGCTTCATGCACCCTTCCCCCTGTGCCGCCGGCGGCGCGCCCCTCCTCCTGCACGCCCGACCGGTGTCCCGTCCCCCGGGAGCAGGCGCGAGCGTAACCGCTGCGCTGGGCCGGTAGGGGACGGGCCGCCGACGACCGGCTCGGGCTGCCTCCGGCGGCGCCCGGGGAGGTCGGTCCCTAGGCTCCGCCCCGTGCAGGTGCGACTCGACGGGAAGGTGGCGGTGGTGACCGGCGCGACGCGGGGCATCGGGCGGGCCATCGCCGAGACGTTCGTGGCGGCGGGGGCCGACGTGGTGCTCACCGCCCGCACCCGCGACGACCTGGTGCGCGCCGAGGAGGCGTTGGCGGCCGCTCGAGCGGAGCTCGAGGCCGCCGTCGGCGCGCAAGACGAGGCAGCGAACGACGTCGAGGCGGCGCGAGCGGCGCTCGGCTGAGGCGTCCGTCACGCGGGTCCGTCCGCTGCATGACCAGCCGGGGGAGTGGGTAACCCGTCGCCCATGGCTCGTCCCGTTTGGCGCGGAACCATCAGCTTCGGGC
>Ga0180215_1003099_pt1 | contig 15986 bp, 17 predicted proteins | sample eDN3rd37CBELigBY_FD_128871 | JGI IMG/M metagenome (GOLD analysis project Ga0180215, IMG submission 128871) | Enriched backyard soil microbial communities from Emeryville, California, USA - eDNA 3rd pass 37_C BE-Lig BY (version 2) (version 2) | ecosystem: Environmental > Terrestrial > Soil >...
AGTGTTAGACGAACATTTTAGAAGATCATCCAATCTAAAACTTATTTAAATCTGGGAGATAGGTATATAAAATAAACGATTGTTTTATCCAATAATTTACGTTGATAATTTTCACTCCCTTAAAAAATACTAAATGAAAAGGGGGAGTGGACATGAAAAAATTTCCTTGCATTATCAATAAAGCAGTATTCATCTTCGTAGTATCATTTTTCATGTTATCAGTCCCTTGTAGAACTCTAGCTAATACATACAAATTTCCTCCCTTTCCTAGTGACAATCATTCGATTGAATCCCAAATCATTCAGTTGAAGCAACCATTAACAAAACAAGAAATCGACGTGGTAGTTAAACAATGTCGGGGTTGTCAAATGGGTTATATTTACCAGGAGATTTTTCATGGCTTCTCTGTGAAGGGACCCGCAAATGAAATACAAAAATTAAAGTCTATTGGTACAGTGCAAGAAGTGTTCCCTTCCTTTACTTATCGTTTAGATGCTATGAAATATCCGTTAGCAAAAACACTTCAGCTACAAAATAGTGTCGACTATATAGGAACAGATGATATCCGATATCTACTGGATCAAAAAGGGAATACGCTAACCGGTAAAGGAATTAAAATTGGAATCATTGATACTGGAATCGATTATCAACACCCAGACTTAAAACATGCATATAAAAAAGGGTATGACTTTATAGATAATGACTCTGATCCGATGGAGACGAAAAATCAAGGTCCATTAGATACGTTTCATGGTACACATGTCGCTGGAGTCATAGCTGCTAAAGGAAGAATGACAGGAATGGCTCCTGATGCGGAAATTTATGCGTACCGTGCACTCGGACCAGGGGGATATGGAACGACAGAACAAATTTTAGCGGCTATTGACCAAGCCATTAAAGATCAAGTAGATGTTTTAAACTTATCGCTTGGTATTAGTATTAATGGTCCTGACTTGCCCATTAGCTTAGCGCTAGATAAAGCGGTGTCCAAAGGAATTATCGCTGTTACGTCCAATGGAAACTCAGGGCCGAATCTTTGGACAGTCGGATCTCCTGGTACATCCCACAATGCAATCTCAGTAGGTGCCTCTTCGCCGATTTTAAAAATCCCATATTTGGCTTATTCAGGATTAGAAGTACGAATCCAACCTTTTCTTGGTTCAAAAGACTGGAAGCAATTAAAATCGTTTCAAATCCAATATGGCGGCATTGGGAAACCTGAAGAGCTCGGGCAAGTGAAAGGGAAAGTCGCACTCATAGAACGTGGCGAACTAACTTTTACGGAAAAAGTTGAAAACGCAAAGAAGCAAGGTGCAATAGGCGTTCTTATTTACAATAATGTAGAAGGTGAGTTTTTAGGAGAACTGCAGCTTGACGAATATTATCCAGTTGCGTCAATCACAAAACAGGAAGGAGAACAACTATTAGAATTAATAAAGAAAGAGAACACTTACGGAACAATAAAAATGAAAACAGAGCAAGATACGTTAGCAAGTTTTAGCTCTCGTGGTCCAGTAACCTTTACTTGGGATATTAAGCCAGATGTTGTTGCACCAGGTGTTGCAATTATTAGCACTGTTCCAGGTGGTTATGCTCCATTACAAGGAACCAGTATGGCTGCACCCCATGTAGCCGGAGCAAGTGCACTTTTAAAGCAGGCTTACCCAGAATGGACGCCAGAACAAATTAAATCGGTTTTAATGAATACCAGCAAGCCTTTACTCAATGAAAATCAGGAGTTCTATCAAACATATGAACAAGGTGCAGGGAGAATTCAAGTGGAAAAAGCAATACGGGCAACTTCTATTGTTACACCAGGAGCATTAATGTTTGGAAAGGCTAGAGGTGTTCATTTTGAAGAAAAGAAGCGGGTTATAACTGTAGAAAACGTAAGTAATGAAACCATTCGATATAGCTTTAAAATACCAAAACGAGACCAATTTATCGTATGGGACTTTCCACCACCATTTTATTTAAAACCACATGAAAAAAAGACAATACCGATTGTAATGGAAGTTAAAGAAGATCATCGGGAAAATGAAATTTATAATGGATACATTGAATTAGTGGCAGGAAATCAAACCATCTCGCTTCCATATTTATATGTCGTGAAAGAACCGAATTATCCTAGAATTATGTCGTTCACTTTTGCTCCTTTAGAAGAAAGGGGAAAATATCAATATGAAGTGTATTTACCAGGAGGAGCCGATCAATTCATGATTGCTCTATTTGATCCAGATACTTATCAGTTCGTTGAAATACTAGATGCGGAAAAGTATGTAAATAGAGGTTTAATAAAGAAAGAACTCTCAATTAAAGACAAAATCAAACCCGGACTGTATGTCGGAGTAGCTGTAGCCAAAAAAGGTAACCAGGAAGATTATATCGAGACGTTAATAGAAATTACAGAAAATTGATGAAAAATATTCAAAAGTGGCTCCCAAAATTTTCAGAGCCACTTTTTTTGGCCAATTCTTAATAATAGTTTTTGACAAAAAATCCAAAATTTAGATTAAAAGACAAGAAATTATGGCAGAAATGTGAAAAATTTGCTAGTGCAATGCTTTAATTAGTTAAATTCATAGGGTTATAATTGACATAATTTAAAGACTGTTATATCATTTTTTAGTGTGGATTGAAAGAGTTTACATTGGCGTTATCGTGGGTTTACACTATTTCGACAGGGGAAATATTTTTTAAGAAAAATTATCATTTAAGAAACTGTTCTGTGAATTTGATTGTTAAGAATTTGTAAAAATTTATCCATCTAATTCACTATTACTTTTCATAATTTTCGATGGATGGTATTGTATAATTACAGTATTGTACAAATAGGGGACTCATAGATTATGCCAGATTTACAAAACTTGTATCAACGCTATAGCAAATATATCTTATACATATTAGCTATTTTAGTATTAGGCTGGGGATTCACACCATATTCTACTATATTTGCAGGGCTGACATTAGGAACGAGTGCCAGTTTTTTAATCCTGTGGTTCTTATACCGACATGCTAATAAGCTTAGCGATTCGGTTACAACAGGTAAACCAGCAGTTTCCCTCGGTTCATTACCCAGATTTGCATCTGCAATATTAGCAGTAATGATAGCTATGAAATTTCCGCAATATTTTAATCTATTATCTACAATTGTAGGATTGATGACAGCTTATTTTGTCATTGTCATAGATTCCCTAATAATGTTTGTTTTCAAAGGTAAACGACAGGAAGAGAGGTGATAGGAGTGGATCATGAAGCACCAATAAGATACCTTTTTGGGTTACACGAATTACCTTATAATCCCTCAAATATTCTAATGATTACTGTAGCATCTGTAATTGTTTTCTTAATCGCATTTTTCTGCACAAGAAAACTAGCAATGAAACCTACTGGTGCACAAAACTTCATAGAATGGGTTATGGATTTTGTTAAAGGTATTATTAAGAGTAACCTAGATTGGAAAACAGGAGCTCGTTTTCACTTATTGGGACTTACATTAATTATGTATGTATTTGTCTCCAATATGTTAGGATTACCATTCGCAATAGTGATAGATCATGAAACTTGGTGGAAATCACCAACTGCTGACCCATTAATTACACTATCGCTTGCCGTATTGGTAATTGGTCTCACCCACTATTACGGTGTGAAACTACAAGGGCCTAAGGAATATGGATTGAGTTATTTCCGTCCATTAGCAATGATGTTCCCATTCAAAATTATCGAGGAATTTGCAAGTACTTTGACATTAGGCTTGCGTCTTTACGGTAATATTTTCGCTGGTGAAGTATTACTAGCTTTACTTGTAGGACTTGGAACAAGTGGAATTATAGGTGGAATTTTTGCTTTCCCATTAATGATGGTATGGCAAGGTTTCAGTATTTTCGTAGGAGCAATCCAAGCATTTATCTTTACAATGTTAACAATGGTTTATATGGCACATAAAGTAAGCCATGACCATTAATATAAGTTCATTACAATGAACAAAAATAAAAAAATTTTATCGTATAAATTAAAGGAGGAAATTTAAATGACAGGAGCATTAGCAGCAGCATTAGCAATTGGATTAGGTGCATTAGGCGCTGGTATCGGTAACGGTTTAATCGTTTCAAAAACAATCGAAGGTATGGCTCGTCAACCAGAGTCAGCTGGTATGTTACGTACTACAATGTTCATCGGTGTAGGTTTAGTTGAAGCGATTCCTATCATGGCTGCGGTTATCGCATTTATCGTTATGTAATTATTCAAAAGAACTTTTATGGCGAAGATTACAACCCCTTCGCCATTCCTTTATGTAAATTAAAAGTTATTCCGAAATAATAATAGATTTTTTAATGATTTAAGCTTCTTGAAGGGAGTGAATGCAATCGTGTTAACAAATGATTTAGTATTAGCGGCTAGCGGTTTTACATGGGTAGACTCTGCTTACCAATTATTAGCGTTTGCTGTACTTTTATTCTTAATTAAAAAGTTTGCTTGGGGACCATTAGTAAAAGTAATGAGGGACCGTGAGCAATATGTTGCAAATGAAATTGAAGCAGCTGAAAAAGCTAGAACTGAAGCAGCTGAATTATTAGAACAACATAAACAAATGTTGAAAGAAGCTCGTACAGAAAACCAACGTCTTATTGAAGAAGCGAAAAAACAAGCTGAAACAACAAGAGAAGAAATCATCTCTGTTGCAAAAAGTGAAGCAGAAAGAATTAAAGAAACTGCGAAACTTGAAATTCAACAAGAAAGAGCAAAAGCTGTCGCTGAATTACGCGAACAAGTGGCATCTCTATCTGTATTAATTGCTTCTAAAGTGATCGAAAAAGAATTGAATGAAAAAGATCAAGAAGCATTGATTAAAGATTATATTCAAAAGGCAGGAGAAGAGCTGTGAAAAAAACGATAGTTGGAAACAAGTATGCAATGGCTCTTTTTCAATTGGCGATTGAAAAAAATGAAACAGAAAAAATTGAAAACGATCTACGTGTAGTAAAGGAAGTTTTTGAAACTACAAGTGAACTTTATAGTTTATTAAATACTCCGAATATCTCACTAGGTCAAAAGAAGAAAGTCATCTCAGATAGTTTTTCTGGACTTTCCGAATACGTGCAAAATACATTGATGATGTTAATTGATCGTCATCGTGTTGAACATATTTTACCAATGATTTCAGCATTTATTGATTTGAACTATGACCGTAAAGGGATTGCCCAAGCTACAGTGGAATCTGTCCGTCCATTAACGGAAGAGGAAGTAGCAGTTCTATCAAGTGAATTTGCGAAAAAGGTAGATAAGAATAAATTAGAAATCGTAAACGTTGTAAATACAGATCTATTAGGCGGCTTAAAAATTCGTATTAAGAACCGTATTTTTGACGGAAGCTTAAAAGGAAAATTAAATCGCCTAGAACGTAATTTAATCGGCAATCAATTGTAAAAAGAGGTGAAAAAGAATGAGCATTAAAGCTGAAGAAATCAGTGCACTGATAAGAAAACAGATTGAAAATTATCAGGCTGAAATAAAAGTATCTGATGTCGGTACCGTAGTTGAAATCGGTGACGGTATTGCTCGTGTCCATGGCTTAGATAACGTCATGAGTAATGAGCTTGTAGAGTTTTCCAATGGTGTAATGGGACTTGCACAAAACTTGGAAGAAAATAATGTTGGTGTTATCATTCTAGGACCTTTCACTGGAATTCGTGAAGGAGACGAAGTTCGTCGTACAGGTCGTATCATGGAGGTACCAGTTGGTGAAGAACTAATTGGACGTGTTGTTAACCCTCTTGGTCAACCAGTTGATGGATTAGGTGAAATTAAAACTACAAAAACTCGTCCTATCGAAAGTCCAGCTCCTGGGGTAATGGATCGTAAATCTGTTCATGAACCATTACAAACAGGTATTAAAGCGATCGACGCTCTAGTTCCAATCGGACGTGGACAACGTGAGCTTATTATCGGTGACCGTCAAACAGGTAAAACATCTGTTGCAATCGATACAATCATCAACCAAAAAGGTCAAAACATGATTTGTATCTATGTTGCAATCGGTCAAAAAGAATCAACAGTTCGTACTTCTGTTGAAACATTACGTAAATTTGGTGCATTAGATTATACAATCGTAGTTACTGCATCTGCTTCTCAACCAGCTCCATTATTATACTTAGCACCATATGCTGGGGTAACAATGGGTGAAGAGTTCATGTACAACGGTAAACACGTTCTAGTTGTATATGATGACCTTTCTAAACAAGCGGTAGCATATCGTGAGCTTTCCCTATTACTTCGCCGTCCTCCAGGTCGTGAAGCATATCCAGGGGATGTATTCTACTTACACTCTCGTTTGTTAGAACGTGCTGCGAAATTAAGTGATGCTAAAGGTGGCGGTTCACTAACTGCATTACCATTCGTAGAAACACAAGCTGGTGATATCTCTGCATATATCCCAACAAACGTAATCTCTATTACAGATGGACAAATCTTCTTGCAATCTGATTTATTCTTCTCTGGTGTACGCCCAGCGATCAACGCAGGTTTATCTGTATCCCGTGTTGGTGGTAACGCGCAAACAAAAGCGATGAAATCAGTTGCAGGTACACTTCGTCTTGACTTAGCTTCTTACCGTGAATTAGAAGCATTCGCTCAATTCGGTTCTGACCTTGATAAAGCAACTCAAGCAAAACTTGCTCGTGGTGCAAGAACAGTTGAAGTGTTAAAACAAGATTTGAACAAACCAATTCCATTCGAGAAACAAGTAGTTATCCTTTATGCATTAACTAGAGGATTCTTAGATGATATCCCTGTAGGAGATATTCGTCGTTTCGAGAACCAATTATATACTTGGATCGATCAAGAAAAACCAAAAGCAGTCGAAGAAATTCGTACAACTGGTAAACTTGCTAGTGATGAAGACATGACTGCTATGATTAACGAATTTAAGAAAACATTCGTTGTTTCTGAATAAAATTTATGAATCTATAATTGTTGCTTCTTAATTTTTAAAATTAGGAGGCAACGATTGTAGATAGCCCGAAGACGATTAAGAGGGTGGTGAGTACCTAGTGGCATCATTAAGAGAGATAAAAATCCGGATTAACTCCACAAAAAAGACGAGCCAAATTACAAAGGCGATGCAGATGGTGTCAGCTTCTAAATTAAGTAAAGCTGAAGAGAATGCAAGAAAATTTGTTCCTTATATGGAAAAAATTCAAGAAGTAGTTAGCTCCGTAGCAAAAGGATCTAGCTTTGCATCACACCCAATGCTTGTTAAACGTCCTGTGAAGAAAACCGGATATATCATTATTGCAAGTGATCGTGGACTTGCTGGTGCTTTCAACAGCAACGTCATACGTAAATTACAAAAAGATATAGAGTCTCGTCATAAATCTCCTGATGAATATGGCATAATCGCTATCGGTCGTGTTGCTCGCGATTATTTTAAAGCGAGAGGAATGAATGTCATTCTTGATATTGTTGGTGTTCATGACCATCCATCATTTGAAGAGATTCGCTCCATTACACGTAAAGCGGTTGGTATGTTCGAAGATGAAACCTATGACGAATTGTATCTATACTACACACACTATGTGAATGCAATTTCACATCAAGTGGTTGGTCAAAAGATTTTGCCTTTAACTGACATCGCTCAGTCAAGCAAACCTCTTTCCTATGAATTTGAACCAAGTGTAGAAGAAATTTTAGAAGTGTTATTACCTCAATACGCAGAAAGCTTAATTTTCGGTGCATTACTTGACTCAAAAGCTAGTGAGCATGCTTCTCGTATGACTGCGATGAAGAATGCTACAGACAATGCTACTGAATTGATTAATACATTGTCGTTAAGCTACAACCGTGCTCGTCAGGCAGCAATTACACAAGAAATTACAGAAATTGTTGGTGGAGCTTCTGCTATTAGTAGTTAAGATCATTGGGAAACTATTAAGATAAATATTTGAACGTTTCATATCATTAGGTCGCATCCATGCATAATTAAGTCAATTATCCATGTTAATGATTAGGACCTCATTCGAAAAGTAAGACACTGTCAGGAGGGAAAATGATGAATAAAGGACATATCCTGCAAGTTATGGGTCCGGTTGTTGACGTTAAATTCGAAAGCGGTCAACTTCCAGCGATTTATAACGCATTAGTCATTAATCATAAAGCCCAATCTGAATCAGAAGTTGATGTTAATTTAACTCTTGAAGTTGCATTACATTTAGGTGATGATGCAGTTCGTACAGTTGCGATGTCATCAACAGACGGTTTAAGACGTGGCATGGAAGTAGTAGATACGGGTGGCCCGATCTCTGTTCCAGTTGGTAACGTAACATTAGGACGTGTATTCAACGTTCTTGGAGAAACAATTGATTTAGATGGAGAAATTAATGGTGAATATCGTAAAGATCCAATTCACCGCGATGCTCCTAAATTCGAACAACTTTCAACTAAAGTTGAAATCCTTGAAACAGGTATTAAAGTAGTAGACTTGCTTGCTCCTTACATTAAAGGTGGTAAAATCGGTCTATTCGGTGGTGCCGGTGTAGGTAAAACCGTATTAATTCAGGAGTTAATCAACAACATCGCTCAAGAGCACGGCGGTATTTCAGTATTCGCTGGTGTAGGTGAACGTACTCGTGAAGGTAACGACCTATATCACGAAATGAAAGACTCTGGCGTTATTAATAAAACAGCGATGGTATTCGGACAAATGAACGAACCACCAGGTGCGCGTATGCGTGTTGCCTTAACTGGTTTGACAATGGCTGAATATTTCCGTGATGAACAAGGACAAGACGTGTTATTCTTTATTGATAACATCTTCCGTTTCACACAAGCAGGTTCTGAGGTATCTGCGTTATTAGGTCGTATGCCTTCTGCGGTAGGTTACCAACCAACACTTGCTACTGAAATGGGTAAATTACAAGAACGCATTACATCTACTAACAAAGGTTCTGTTACATCTATCCAAGCAATCTATGTACCAGCGGATGACTACACTGACCCAGCGCCAGCAACAACATTCGCTCACTTAGACGCTACAACAAACTTAGAGCGTAAATTATCTGAAATGGGTATTTACCCTGCGGTGGACCCACTAGCATCTACTTCTCGTGCATTAGCACCTGAAATTGTTGGTGAAGAACACTATAATGTAGCTCGTAGTGTACAACAAACATTACAACGTTATAGAGAGTTACAAGATATTATCGCAATCTTAGGTATGGATGAGTTAAGTGAAGAAGATAAATTAACGGTAGCTCGTGCTCGTCGTATTCAATTCTTCTTATCTCAAAACTTCCACGTTGCTGAACAGTTCACTGGTCAAAAAGGTTCTTATGTACCAGTAAAAGAAACAGTTCGCGGATTCAAAGAAATCCTAGAAGGTAAATGGGATCACCTACCTGAAGAGGCATTCCGTCTAGTAGGTACTATTGAAGATGCTGTTGAGAAAGCTAGACAAATGGGTGTAGAAGTATAATTTTGGGAACCAAGGAGGATGAATGATGAAAACAGTGGCAGTTAGTATTGTTACTCCTGATGGCCCAGTTTATGAAAACGAAGTCGAAATGGTTAGCACGAAGGCTGTGAGTGGGGAACTCGGTATTTTACCAGGCCACATTCCAATGGTTGCACCTCTTGCAATCGGTGCTGTTCGACTAATTAAAGGCGGCAATACAGATTTTGTAGCAGTCAGTGGCGGTTTTCTAGAAGTTCGTCCAGATAAAGTTACGGTTTTAGCTCAAACAGCGGAAAGAGCAGATGAAATTGACATTGATCGTGCAATTGCTGCGAAACAACGTGCTGAAGAACGTCTTCGCAGCCAAACTCAATCTGATATTGACTTCAAACGAGCTGAACTTGCATTAAGACGTGCTTTAAACCGAATCGCTGTCGCACAACATAAATAATCTATAGAAGCAACATGGGCAGTAAGCCCATGTTGCTTTTTTATTTGCCGTTTTCCCCATCTGTCAACGATTTTCCCCCATCGCCACACGCAAATTCCCCATCTGACCTCAAAAAATCCCCATCTACCGATTTTTATCCCCATCTTATCTACAAAAATCCCCATCTATCGGCGAAATTCCCCCATCGCCCACGCATATTCCCCATCCCACCATCAAAATTCCCCATCCCACCATCAAAATTCCCCATCCCACCAGAAATTTTCCCCATCCCCTATCCACTATCCCCCCACATCCCCTTTATCAAATCCCCAACCTACACACCCCAGGCCACTCCGCCAACCTCAACACAACAGCAAAACTAATTTTTAAATATAGCACCTACCCCCTGTCCCCATCTTTTTTACAAAAAATAAGACTACTATATTTTTTCATTCATATATTTAGTAATGAACGTGAATCCATTATCAATTTAATAGATAGCAAAGGAGGGATTGGAATTGGAATTAAATGTGTATTTGAATAGCTATTCCATCATCGTAATTTTTATTCTACTAGGCCTTTTACTCCCAGTTGCAGCACTTACACTCGGTCGACTACTCCGCCCAAAGGCACCTCATCCAGAAAAATATACAACATATGAAAGCGGAATTGACCCTTTTCAAGATTCGAGGGCTCAATACAATATTCGCTACTATATTTTCGCTCTATTATTTGTTGTGTTTGATATTGAAACCGTATTTTTATATCCTTGGGCGGTTGCCTATGAGAAACTAGGGCTCTTTGCTTTGATTGAAATGCTAATCTTTGTTGTGATGCTCTTGATTGGATTAATATACGCATGGAAGAAGAAGGTGTTGAAATGGGTATAAATGAAGAACAGTTAACACCGTTTGAAGAAGAACAAATTAAGAGAAACGTGTTTTTTTCAACATTTGACCAGTTAAAAGGTTGGGTACGAAGCAGCTCACTTTGGCCGATGACATTTGGATTAGCTTGTTGTGCGATCGAAATGATGGGTTCAGGTAGTGCAAGCTATGACCTTGACCGATTTGGATCGTTTTTCAGAACTTCTCCTAGACAATCAGATGTCATGATTGTATCAGGTACCGTTACGAAAAAAATGGCACCTGTTATTAAACGATTGTACGATCAAATGCCGGAACCGAAATGGGTAATTGCGATGGGATCTTGTGCCACAGCAGGAGGTCCATATGTATATTCATACTCTGTCGTACAAGGGGTTGACCAAGTAGTACCTGTTGACGTGTATATCCCAGGATGTCCACCAAACCCAGCTGCACTCATCTATGGAATTAACCGTTTAAAAGACAAAATTCGATATGAAGCAAGAACAGGGAAAAGAGCTTAGCTCAAAAAAGGGTAATTCAACGAATTCAGCCGAACGAAAACCTATCCTATCACCCATAAAACCTATTCATTTGAGGTGTTAAAAAAATGGATGAAAACAACAAATCTGAAGTACTAGAAAACCGATCCTTACTACAAACAGAGCATGAGTTTCAACTCGCTTTATACAAAGAGGTTATTAAGAAAAATCTTGGTGAGGACGTGCTAGAAGATAGCTATGTAAATCATTTAGCGAAAAACACACCAACACTAGTTGCGAAACCAGAACATTACTACAATATTGCAAAACTTTTAAAAGAAGAAGAACGTCTGGATTACAATTATTTATCAGAACTACACGGCACAGATTATCAAACTCATATGGAAGTTTTCGTATATTTATTTTCATTTAAACATAATCAATCAGTCATTTTAAAAACAAAACTAGATCGCGATGATCCGAAAATTGAGTCGTTAACTTCGCTATGGAAAGGCGCTAATTGGCCAGAATGTGAAGCTTATGACTTATTAGGCATTCAATTTTTAAATCACCCAAATTTGCATCGTATTTTCCTAGGAGAGAATTGGCGGGGGTATCCATTAAGAAAAGATTATGTGGATAATAATGACGATTTTTTATAAAAAAATAGAAAGTTATCAACAGAACGGTGGATAATTTTGTTAATTCAGTGGATAACTTGAAAAATTATGTGTATAACTACCAGAAAAATGTGTGCAAATTGTGTGAAACAAAGGGAAAATAATTGTTTTACGCTTTCAAATGTCAATTTTTAGCAGTTTTATAGAATAGAGACTTGTGGATAACTTTTTGTGAATAAAAGGGATGGTTGTATAAAAAGGTGGTGAAATGATGATTCGAACAGAAGAAATGATGTTAAATGTAGGGCCACAGCATCCAAGTACACACGGGGTATTTCGCCTCGTCATCAAAATTGATGGGGAGATTATTACTGAAGCAAAGCCAGTCATCGGTTATCTTCATCGAGGGACTGAAAAAATTGCTGAAAATCTTCAATATACACAAATTATCCCCTATACCGACCGAATGGATTATTTATCGGCAATGACAAATAATTACGTGATATGTCATGCAGTAGAGACGATGCTTGGGCTTGAAATTCCGGATCGAGCAGAATATCTTAGAGTTCTAGCGATGGAATTAGGTCGCATTGCCAGTCATCTTGTTTGGTGGGGTACATACCTCCTAGATTTAGGTTCACAAGGTCCGTTTCTTTATGCGTTTCGGGAAAGAGAAATGATTATTAATTTGCTTACAGAATTAAGTGGGGCACGGCTTACGTTTAACTATATGAGAATTGGTGGTGTGAAATGGGATGCACCAGAAGGCTGGATTGAGAAAGTACGTGATTTTGTTCCATATATGAGAAAACAATTAGAAGGCTACCACGAACTTGTCAGCGGTAATGAAATTTTCCTAAATCGTGTTAAAGGAGTCGGTCAGTATACAAAAGAAGATGCAATTGAATATTCATTAAGCGGTGCGAACTTGAGATGTACCGGAGTAAATTGGGATTTAAGAAAAAATCAGCCGTACTCAATCTATGATCGCTTTGATTTTAATGTTCCCGTCCAAGAATCAGGAGATGCTTATGCCCGTTACAAATGTCGGATGGCTGAAATTGAGGAATCATTAAAAATTATTGAGCAAGCTTGTGAGCAATTTCCGGAAAGCGGTCCAATTATGGGAAAAGCACCGAGAATTATTAAGCCGCCAAAAGGTGAGACTTTTGTCCGAATTGAATCCCCTCGAGGAGAAATCGGTTGTTATATTGCAAGTGAAGGGCAAAAAGAACCATATCGAATTAAGTTCAGGAGACCATCTTTTTATAATTTACAAATTTTACCAAAACTTTTAGTTGGACAAAACATCGCAAATTTAATTGCGATACTTGGAGCGGTAGATATCGTTTTAGGGGAAGTAGATGGATAAAATCATGCGCTATAAGGTATAGCTATTCATAAAATTTTGCGATTTGAGGCAGTCCAAAAAGCGTTTAACTAAAATTCCAAGCGCAATAGGGCAATTAAAAACATTTAACGAAAAACTCCAAGCATAATAAGGCAGTCATAAACATTTAACGAAAAACTCCAAGCATAATAAGTCAGTCATAATTATTTAACTAAAACTTCAAGTGCAATAGGCAGACAAACCTATTAATCTTAATAACTGGTAAACTTCCATTATTTTTTAACACCAAAGGAGGTGTACATGTTGCTCCAAAGTTTATTACAACAGACACCAAACATTATGAATATGTTGATCTTTGCTTTTCTTGCAGTGATGCTCCTACTCGGTGTACTAGGCTTTGTTACGTATGCGATTTTAGCTGAACGTAAAGTGATGGGATTTATGCAGCTTCGTCAAGGACCAAGTGTAACGGGTGGTCGCTACGGTTTACTGCAAACGGTAGCTGATGTTTTAAAGCTGTTATTAAAAGAGGATGTCATCCCGAAAATAGCAGATAAACCACTTTTTATTCTTGCTCCAGTCATTACCTTCGTTCCTGCGTTTGTTGTACTAGCGGTTCTTCCATTTACAGAAAATCTTGGTTTTGCTGATATCGGAATTGCACTCCTTTATTATGTTGCCATTTCCGGATTGTCTGTGATTGGAATTATGATTGGGGGGTGGGCATCGAATAATAAATACTCGCTAATTGGGGGAATGAGGGCCGCAGCTCAGATGATCTCATACGAAATTCCACTCGTTTTATCGGTAATCGGTGTCATTATGTTATCAGGCAGTTTAAATTTAACAACTATTGTCGAGGCCCAAAGCGATTTATGGTTTGTGGTCTACCAACCCGTTGCGTTTTTTATCTTTTTTACCGCTGCGGTGGCTGAACTGAACCGGGTACCGTTTGATTTACCAGAGGCAGAATCTGAGCTTGTTGCTGGCTATCACGTTGAATATTCTGGATTTCGATTCGCATTCTTTATGCTAGCAGAATATGTTTATTTATTTGCGATGGCAGCCCTCACGACACTCATATTTTTAGGGGGTTGGCACTCTCTACCGTTTTTAAGTTTTATCCCTGGAACAATTTGGTTTGTTTTAAAATTTATGCTTGTCGTCTTTGTTCTTTTATGGATTCGCTTTACATTTCCACGCATCCGAGGCGATCAATTAATGGAATTTGCTTGGAAAGTTTTGATTCCATTAGCGTTAGCCAATATTTTTATTACCGCTTTAATTAGAGGTTTATTTTTATAGAAACATTATTAAATAGTGGTTTGGACGACTAGATTATGAGCGTTTAAGAAGGAATTTTTATAAAGCAAATGGGTACAAAAAACTTCAGAAGAAAAGGAGGGGGCACAATGATTGGGTTAGCGAAAGGGTTGAAGTACACCCTCAAACAATTAACAAAAGAAAAGGTAACGTATGACTACCCTAATGAAGGAATTCCACTTCCAGACAGGTTTAGAGGCATTCAAAAGTTTTATCCAGAGAAGTGCATTGTTTGTAATCAATGTGTAGCCATATGCCCAACAGATTGTATAACACTCACAGGTAAAAAGCATCCAGACCCTTCGAAGCGGGGGAAAGTAATAGAAAGTTATAATATCAATTTTGAGATCTGTATTTTATGTGATTTATGTACAGAGGTTTGTCCAACTGAGGCGATTATCATGACAAATAATTTTGAGCTAGCAGAGTATAGTCGAGACCGTTTGTTTAAAAATCTTGATTACTTAAACGAAAATGATACACATTTGCGGAAGGAGAACAAGGTATGAATGTGAGTGGGGAGGTGTTAGCCTTCTTAGTCTTATCAATTGGTGCCATCTCAGGTGGAGTATTGTTAATCTTTTTGAAAAAAACGGTTCATTCACTTTTATCAGTCGTTCTCACCTTTGTTAGCATTGCGGGTTTATATATTTTGTTGACGGCCGAGTTTGTGGCAGGGGCTCAAATTTTAATTTACTCTGGTGCAATAACGATTATTTTACTATTTGCGGTAATGTTGACAAGGCGTGAGGATGATGAGAAACCAGAGCGAGGAAAGTGGTGGATGCGATTTGTACCACTAGTCGCTGTATTGGCTCTTGGCGCGATTATTTTCAATGGAATTCAATTTGTGTTTGGGAATGAGAGTCCAGGTTCTTTTCATGTGAATAATACCGAGCAAATTGGAATTGCTTTATTTACTCGCTATATCGTTCCGTTTGAGTTAGCCTCGATTTTGTTATTGGTTGCACTTATTGGCGCGATTATTTTAGCGCGTCGGGAAGAGAAGTAATACTTTGATAAGGGTTTTGATTCGAGGTACTGACTGGTGAGATGGTGAAAATTGGCTGGTCGATGGGGAAGAAATCGGGTGAGATGGGGGAAATTAGTTGGTTGATGGTGAAAAATCGCTGTGAGATGGGGAAAATTGGCTGGTCGATGGGGAAGAAATCGGGTGAGATGGGGGAAATTGGTTGGTTGATGGTGAAAAATTGCTGTGAGATGGTGAAAATTAGTTGGTAGATGGTGAGAAACTCGAGTCAGATGGTGAAAAATGCATGAATGATGGGGAAAAAGGATGTGATCGGGTTGACTGTACCGTTATCTGGGTACTTAACTGTTGCACTTGTTCTATTTTGTATCGGTCTTTATGGTGCATTGACAAAGAAAAATACGATTATGATTTTAATTTGTGTGGAGTTAATGTTGAATGCGGTGAACTTGAACTTTGTCGCATTTAGTAAATA
>Ga0180215_1003100_pt1 | contig 15980 bp, 9 predicted proteins | sample eDN3rd37CBELigBY_FD_128871 | JGI IMG/M metagenome (GOLD analysis project Ga0180215, IMG submission 128871) | Enriched backyard soil microbial communities from Emeryville, California, USA - eDNA 3rd pass 37_C BE-Lig BY (version 2) (version 2) | ecosystem: Environmental > Terrestrial > Soil >...
AGGCTTTCGGGTCGAGTACGAGCCTTTGGCGCCCATCGAACCCAGCGCGTCGGTGACCGTGGTGTTCGACCCGGGAGAGGCGAAAGCGTATTCCGGGCGCCTCGTGCTGCGAACGGACGCTCCTGGTCAGGAGGAACTCTCCATCCCCTTGTCCGGCCTCGCAAAACAGCCTTCACCCTGCCCCTTGCGAATCCGTGCGGATACAATCGGGATGGATGGACACGAAGACCACACGGTCACATATGTTGATTTCGATCGAACAGGGAGTCCCCCCTCGCCGCTCCAGGTCATGTGTGATGTCAATGATGAATTGCCGTGCGGGCCCTGTGTTTTTTCAAACCCAAGGATTGCGGGTCCCGATGCTCGCTATTTCAAGCTCGAAAGGGTTTATCAAGCGTCCTATCCAGACCTCGTTTTTCGCATCGAGGCGGAGTTCCCTTTCTTGCTCTATGCCGATGAAGACCCTTATCTTGCCTCTCAGGGGCTTTTTACGCGGGTATCCATGACCCCCGATACTCCGAAAGAGGTGCTTCTTCACGCCAGCTTTCTCTACGAACTCAACGGTGTGACCCACGATTTCTACCTGGTTGCGTTTCGGACGCAATATCAGTGACTGATAGGATGGTATGGACGTGCTGGCGTTCTCAAGCTTGGAGCCCGGCGGCGGTTTACGTTTCAGGCATCGTCGAGACCGCCGCGGGCTCCGACCACTCCCTGGCGGTGTTGTCGACAAAGAGACGTGGTGGCGACGGGGAGGAAACTCCGAGGTGAAACACAAATCGATCGCGACTTGATAGTCTTTGTTTCTTCCGCTCCCCCAATTCCCCTGCGAGATTCCCTCAAACCACGGCCGATCGGCTGCCGGTGAGTGTCACGGTAGTTGTCGCCTCCATGCTTAGACCCGTGCTTCTTCCTGCGGCGGAGGGTTGAGGTGAACGACTTCAGGCCTCTCCCACCTTCGCGGAGCCTTCGACCAACGTTCGGGATTTCGCTTCGCCGCCTTGGCATCGACCTTCCGGCGGTTCTCGAGGACTGCGACGTCTCGGCCGGCGTGACGATCGGCGGGAGTGGCGAAGCCAATGCCGCTGTGAAGGTGCTCGTGGTTGTACCAGCCGACAAAGCCGGCGACCCATTCCCGAGCCGCCGCGAGGTCAGGGAAGGGCTTGGACGGGTAGCCGGGGCGGTACTTCATTGTGCGGAAGAGCACCTCGGAGTGGGGATTGTCGTCGCTGACGCGGAGTCTGCTGAACGATGGGACGACTCCCAACGCCTGCAGCGTCGCCAGAGAGCCGGTTGGGCGGCGCGGTCTTCCGGCAATTTCGCCGATCGTCGAGCTGCTGACGCCAGCGCTGAGATGGTGCGCACGGGCAGGCGGACGACGTCGCAGGCCTTGTGGACCGCACGCCTTTTGAAACCGCCTCGTCGATCAGCGCGTGCACTATTTCCCGCTCCTCTCGGGAGTGGAGTCGTCCTCGTCCCCCCAGATCGCCTGGACTTTTTCTTGAGCGCGAGCAGTTCCGCGGCTTCCGCGAGGGCCTCAGTCTTCCGATCGAGCTCGGCCTCCAGCTTCTTGATCCGCCGGCTGTCCTCGCTGACCGCGGCCCCACCCCAGAAAAAAAACGCCGGCTTCGGTGCGAGACCGAAGCCGGCGTCATTTGCTGGTTGCGGGGCCAGGATTTGAACCTGGGACCTTCGGGTTATGAGCCCGACGAGCTACCTGGCTGCTCCACCCCGCGACAAGGTGAGGGCGTTCTAGGGCATTAACCGGAGGGAGTCAACGAGATTCCCTGGCAAAAGCGACGCCCTTCTCCCGTCCGTTCGCCGCCCCGTATTCGAAGGATCCGCGCTGGCGTGCACGGGCGCCTCGCGTGCTACGATCCTTGGCGATCGGTCGGTCGAAGCGAACACGGCACCCATTGAACCCGAGGGAATCCGGACGGCGCATGCAGACGAACTTCGTCCTCGACACCAACGTCCTGCTCCACGACCCCAAATCGCTCCTTGCCTTCGGCGAAAACCGCGTCGTGGTCCCCATCTACGTCATCGAGGAGATCGACCAGTTCAAGCGCGACCTCTCCGAGCTCGGCCGCAACGCCCGCCAGATCGCCAGGAAGCTCGACACCTTCCGGGAGTCGGGGAACTTGAAGGACGGCGTGCCGCTCGAGAACGGCGGCACGCTCCGGGTGCTCTTCTCCCGGCGCAAGTCGGGGGAGGAGACGGTCGACGGCTCGCTGATGGACAACAAGATCCTCGCCGTCGCGCTGGATCTGCGGGAGCAGGAGCCCGACAGTCCCACAGTCTTCGTCACCAAGGACGCGAACCTGCGCATCCGCGCCGACGCCCTGGGGCTCACCGCCGAGGACTACGACGCAGAGAAGGTGGAGCTCGACGAGGTCTACTCCGGCGTCGCCAACCTGCAGGTCCCGCCGAAGACGATCGACGATTTTTACGCGGCGGGGGAGGCCGAGCTGCCGCCGCTCCCCGACGCCGCGCCGATCCCGCCCAACGAGTTCGTCATCCTCCACGACGAGGCGAACCCCAGCCGCTCGGCGGTGGCCAAGTGGTCGTCCGATCGGCGCCGGGCGATCCCCTTGATCAAGGTGCCGAAGGAGGGCGTGTGGGGGATCCGCCCCCGCAACAAGGAGCAGAGCTTCGCCCTCGACCTCCTGCTGAACGACGAGATCAAGATCGTCACCCTGGTCGGCAAGGCGGGCACCGGCAAGACCCTCCTCGCGATCGCCGCCGGCCTCTCGAAGACGATGGAGGAGGGCATCTACCACAAGCTCCTGGTGAGCCGTCCCGTGTTCCCGCTGGGGCGGGACATCGGCTACCTGCCAGGGAGCGTCGAGGAGAAGCTCAACCCCTGGATGCAGCCGATCTTCGACAACGTCGAGTTCCTCATGAACTTGAGCCGGGCCGACAAGAAGGCGGGCAGGGGCTATCACGAGCTGATCGACCTCGGGATCCTCTCCATCGAGCCGCTCACCTACATCCGCGGCCGGTCGATCCCCAACCAGTTCATCATCGTCGACGAGGCCCAGAACCTGACGCCACACGAAGTGAAGACCATCGTCACTCGTTCGGGGGAAGGGACGAAGATCATCCTCACCGGCGACCCGTACCAGATCGACAACCCCTACGTGGATTCGACCAACAACGGCCTGATCCACGTGGTGAACCGATTCAAGGACGAGAAGGTCGCCGGCCACGTCACCCTGAGCAAGGGGGAGCGCAGCCAGCTCGCGGAGCTGGCCGCCAATCTCTTGTGATCCGGTGCGCCGAGGAGGGCGCCACCGGCGCTCCGGGCGCCAGAAGCAGGAAGCGCCCGTGGATCCCTCCACGAGCGCTTCCGGTACGGCAGAAGGAACAGCCCGTCAGTTGAGCATGGAGTAGTCGACGAGCTCGACCCGGCGGTGGGCGAGGCCGAAGGTGAGCTCGTCGCCGTAGCCCTCCGCGTCGCCCCCCACCTGCAGCGGCAGCGCCTCGTTCGAGCGCACCGTGAACTCCTCCACCTGGAAGTCGAAGACGTTGGGGTGACGGAAGCGCCCCTTCCAGATCGAGTCGAGGTGCGTGAGGATCGTCAGCGGTGAGACGTTGGTCACCCGGAGCTGCATCTTGCCGGGGACCAGGCCGGCGAACGGGAACATCTTGAAGTTGAAGCCGTAGAACGGGACCGTCGAGGCGGCGCACATCTGCGCGGGGCCGCGGAAGAGCACCTCTCCTTCTCCGAACTCCCGCACCGGGCTCCCGTCCGGCCCGAGCAGCGTCGCCACGCCCTTGCCATTGACCACCTCGATCTCGGGCATCTTCCGGTGGACGAGGTAGCGGGGGACGGTGCGGGTGGCGGCAGCGATGGCGTAGCCCGGCGCGCCGGTGGAGAGCTTCTTGAGCGGGCCGGAGCCGAGGCGCTTCTTCACCGCGCCATAGTCGTTGAGGATCGCCGCGTCGAGGCCCACGCCGGCGAAAGGGGTCGCCCGGCCATTGGCCTCGATGAGGTCGATGCGCCGCACGCAGGGGACCTCGCCCGCTCGCGCCCGCAGCACGTCGTCGAGGATGCCCTGGCCCGCCGTGGCGCCGACCATGCCGGCGAGGGCATTGCCGGTGCCCAGCTTCAGCACGCCCACCCGGGGCATGGGCCGATCGGTCCCCTTCAGGTACGAGAGGATCTCGGTGACGAACGAGACGAAGGTCCCGTCGCCGCCGCCGGTGAACACGGTGCGGTAGCGGCGATCGACCACGGTGCGGGCGATGTTGCGGGCCTCGAAGGTGGAGCGGGAGAAGAAGAGGTCGTCCTCGGGGATCACGTGGGAGAGGGCCCGGTGGACCCTCGTGGACACGCGCTTCGCGTTGGCGTTGAGGAGGACGGCGACCTTGGACTCGGTGGCCAGGTTCTCCATCGCCGCGAAGGAGGGGGCGAGGGCGACGGCTGGGGTCATCGGTGGAGCTCCAGTCGGGGCATCGGGAGGGCGCGAGAGGTGCGTAGCAGATGATGCAGTGCGCCAGCCGTGTGCCCGTTTGGCCTACGTTCCTGCAGCCCACATGCCATGTTCATGGGAGCAATCGCGCTCCACGGAAAATTCCCAAGCAAAACGAACGGATGGGCCGGAGAGAGCCTGCGACGACCTCCGCCCCGTGGCTACGTTGTTCGCGTACTCGAGGTGGCGGACTGCGTAGAGTCTTACGCACCGCGTGAACCCCCCTGGTGGAGCGTGACGAATGGGCAAGATCATCGGCATCGACCTGGGCACCACCAACTCGGTGGTCGCCGTCATGGAGGGCCGGGAACCGACGGTGATCACCAACGAGGAGGGGGCTCGGACCACCCCCTCCGTGGTGGCCTACGTCAAAGGGGGCGAGCGCCTGGTCGGCCAGGTGGCGAAGCGCCAGGCGATCACCAACCCGGAGCGGACGATCTTCTCGATCAAGCGCTTCATGGGCCGCCGCTTCGACGAGATCCAGGAAGAGGTCCACCACGTGCCCTTCCACGTGGTGGCGGGGCCCGGCGGCGACGCCCGCGTCGACATCGACGGCAAGCTCCTCTCGCCGCCGGAGATCTCCGCCGAGATCCTGATGAAGCTGAAGCGGGCGGCGGAGACCTACCTGGGGGAGCCGGTGACGGAGGCCGTGATCACGGTCCCGGCCTACTTCAACGATGCCCAGCGCCAGGCCACCAAGGACGCGGGGAAAATCGCGGGCCTCGACGTGAAGCGGATCGTGAACGAGCCGACCGCCGCGGCCCTCGCCTATGGCCTGGACAAGAAGAAGAACGAGAAGATCGCCGTCTATGACTTCGGCGGCGGCACGTTCGACATCTCGATCCTGGAGGTCGGCGAGAGCGTGGTGGAGGTGCTCGCGACCAACGGCGACACCCACCTCGGCGGCGACAACATCGATCAGCGGATCATCGGCTGGATGATCGACGAGTTCCGCAAGGAGTCGGGGATCGACGTCTCGAAGGACAAGATGGTCCTGCAGCGCCTCAAGGAGGGGGCCGAGCGCGCGAAGATCGAGCTCTCGTCGACGCTGGAGACCGAGATCAACCTGCCCTTCCTCACCGCGGACCAGACCGGGCCGAAGCACCTCTTGATGAAGCTGTCCCGGGCCCGGCTCGAGGGGATGATCTCGGATCTCGTCGAGCGATCGATGGCGCCCACGCGAAAGTGCCTCGAGGACGCCGGCCTCGATCCTTCCAGGATCGACGAGGTGGTGCTCGTGGGCGGCTCGACGCGCATCCCGAAGGTGCAGGAGGCGGTGAAGTCCTTTTTCGGCAAGGAGCCGAACCGCAGCGTGAACCCCGACGAGGTGGTCGCGGTCGGCGCCGCGGTGCAGGCGGGCGTGCTGGGCGGCGAGGTGAAGGACCTGCTGCTCCTCGACGTGACCCCCTTGAGCCTCGGCGTCGAGACCCTCGGCGGCGTGATGACGAAGTTGATCGATCGGAACACCACCATCCCCGCGCGGCGGAACGAGACGTTCTCCACCGCGGCGGACAGCCAGACGTCGGTGGAGATCCACGTTCTCCAGGGCGAGCGGGAGCTCGCCCGGGACAATCGCACCCTCGGCCGCTTCCACCTCGACGGGATCCCGCCGGCGCCTCGTGGCCTGCCGCAGATCGAGGTGACCTTCGACATCGACGCCAACGGCATCCTCCACGTGAGCGCGAAGGACAAGGCGACGAACAAGGAGCAGCGGATCACCATCACCCAGTCCTCGGGCCTGCAGAAGGAGGAGGTCGAGAAGATGGTGGCGGACGCCCGCTCCCACGAGGAGGAGGACAAGCAGCGCCGCGTGCAGATCGAGGAGCGCAACAAGGCGGACCAGCTCGCCTACCAGGCGGAGAAGCTCGTGAAGGAGAACGAAACGAAGCTGTCACAGCAGGCGCGCGATCGGGTCACCGCCGCCGTCCGGCAGGTGAACGAGCGCAAGGACGGACCGGTCGATCCATTGCGGGAGGCCATCCGCGAGCTCGAGGCGGCGACCCACGCCGCCGCCGAGGAGCTGTACAGGGCGAGCGCCGGGCCTACCCCGGGGGGTGAGCCTCCCGGAGGCGGGGAGAAGCCGCCGGGGCAGGACGACGTGGTCGAAGCGGAGTACCACGAGTCCCAGTGATCCAACCACGGGCCCGACGCCTCGTCGCGCAGGGATCCTCGCCGCCGAGGTCGGTCGGCGTCCACGGTCGTCGCCCCTCGCCGTGCGCACCTTGGGGCTGGCATGCGTCCGACCGCCAGCCTCGCCCTCCTCTCCCTCGCCCTCGGAGCCTCGACGGGCTGCGCCACGGCGTCGGCGGCCAGGGAGGGGCCCGCCGAGACGCAGCCGAAGGTCGCCAAGGTCGAGATCGAGGGCAACCATGCGGTGAGCGCCGGGCGGATCAAGGGCGGGATCGCGACCCAGGCCAGCAACCGTTTCCTCTTCTTCGGCAGCGAGAAGCGCCTCGATCCCGGAGCGCTCGACCAGGACCTGCGCCGCATCGAGAGCATCTACGCCGACAAGGGCTACTTCGCTGCCGAGGCGTCGGTGCGGGTGTACGCGGCGGGCGAGGACACGGTGGACGTGGTCTTCCTGGTGGACGAGGGGCCGCCCGCGCTGGTGCGCTCCCTCACGGTCCTGGGCTTGGAAGAGCTCCCGGAAAAGGTGATCGCCCGGGTGCTGAGCGGGCCGCCGCTCAGGGTGGGCGAGCCCTTCGTCGACGCGGACTACCTCCTCCTCAAGGCGCAGATCGTCGCCCGTCTGAAGGAGGAGGGCTACGCCACCGCGACGACGGAGGGCACCGCCGAGATCGGCCCCGAAGAGGGGAGCGCCGACGTCGTGATCGTCGTCGAGCCGGGGCAGGTCTACAGGTTCGGCGAGATCAGGGTGGAGGGAAATCTCCTCGTGCCCGACGAGACGATCGAAGAGGCCGCCAAGGTGGCGATCCGGCCCGGCGATCGCTTCGCCCCCTCCACGATCGCGGAGGCAGAGGCGGAGGTCTCGTCCCTCGGCGTCTTCGCGTCCAGCGTCGCCGCCCCCGGAAAGCCCGATCCCGCGACCGGCACGCTGCCGGTGGACGTCTTCGTGAGCGAGGCAGACCTGATCCGGATCCGGGCGGGCGGCGGGATCGGCGTCGAGCAGGGGTTCGAGCAGGTGCGGGGGCTGCTGGACTTCACCCACCTCGACCTCTTCGGAAACCTGGAGCAGTTCACGCTCCGAAACGACATCGCGTACAGATTCCTGTTCAGCGAGTCACGCTCCGGGATCGCCGGACGCTCGATCGCCGATCTGACGCAGCCCGACTTCATCGGGCCACGGGTCGACCTGTCGATCCGCGCCGACTACGAGCGGCAGCTCACCCTCGCGTATACGTCGCAGTCCGTGGCGGGGCGGGTGGGCACGCCGATTCGATTCCGCCGCTGGCTCTACTTCACCCCCAGCTACAACCTGCAGCGCTTCTTCGACGTCTCGATCTTCGATCCGGGGGCGCTGGCAGGCGTGGAGGCGGCCCGCGCGACGCCGCTCGTGGACTGCCCCGCAGGCTGCACCTTCTCGTACCTGGAGCAGCGCCTCATCGCCGACAGGCGATCGGATCCCCTCGAGCCTCGTGACGGCTGGTACGCCTCCCTCGGCGTTCAGGAGGGAGGCTCGATCCTGGGCGGTGACTTCACCTGGCTCCGCTTCGTCCCCGAGCTCCGCTGGTACGTGCCGCTCTCGGCGAGCGTCATCTTCGCCACCCGGCTCCAGCTCGGCATCCTGCAGCCGCTGGACGTCGACCGCGAGTGCGCCGAGGCGGACGCCTTCTCGCGATCGGCGGAGTGCTCGCCGATCGTGGTGCGCTTCTTCGGCGGAGGGGCGGCGGGCTTTCGCGGCGTCGGAGCCGGCAGGCTCTCGCCCTTGCGCGCTGCAGAGGAGACCAAGAAGAACGGCAAGACCACCACGGTGTTCGTCCCCCTGGGAGGCAACTCCTCGTCGCTGGCGACCGTCGAGGCGCGCTGGTTGATCGGTCAGCACTGGACCACCGTCTTCTTCGTGGACGCGGCGAACGTCGCCGCCGGGCCGACTGACGCCTTCGACGTCGGGGATCTCTTCTACGCCGCCGGGGTCGGGATCCGGTACCGGACCCCGATCGGCCCCGCGCGCTTCGACGTCGGCTACCGCTTCCTCCACCGTCACCTCGAGGTGGTGAACAGCCAGGCCTCGTTCGAGAGCGGCGTGTTCAAGTGGTTCGCGTTCTTCCTGTCGATCGGCGAGGCCTTCTGACGTGAAGGTGGCGGCAAGGATCGCGCTCGCGCTCGCCGCCGCCATCGGCGCCGTGGTCTGGGCGGTGCTGGCGGCGCTCGCGTTCGTCCACGCGCCGTGGGGTGAGAGCCGGCTCACCCGGGCGGTGGAGGATCGGGCCTCGTCCGACCTGCAGGGGACCATCCGGATCGGCGCCCTCCGCCTCGGCGCCCTTGGGGAGCTCGACGCGAGCAGGGTCTTGATCCTGGATCCCGAGGGGCATCCCGCGGCGGCGATCGCCCACGCGAAGCTGCGAATCGATCCGGCGGCGCTCCTGCGCGGGACGCTGCGCGTCGAGGCGCTGCACGTGAACGGCGCGCTAGTCGAGATCGCGCCGTCGCCCGAGGGAGGCCTCGGCCTCTCCCGGGCGCTGCGCCCCGTCTTCCCTTCCGCGGCGCCCGAGGCGCGCCGCGACGAGGCGCTCCCGCCGGCGCCGCCGCTGCCGATCGCGATCGAGGATCTCCACGTGGACGGCAGCTTCCGGATGGCAGAGCGCCCGGGCGGCCCCCCGAGCGTCCTGGTGAACGACGTGGCGATCGACGCGTCCGCCGCCTGGAGAGGCCACCGCGCCCAGGTCTCGCTGACGGCGGCGGGCGAGGTCGCCGAGCCGATCGAGCGGCCCATCGCCATCGGCGTGGTGGCCGACTTCGAAGACGACGTCCTGATCGCGGAGCCCTTGGACCTCCGGCTCGGCGAGACGCGGCTCGTCGCCGAGGGGAGCTGGCGCATCCGGGAGCGAATCGCGGACGTGGCGCTCCACGGCAGCGTCGAGGCCGACGTCGCCAGGCGCTTCGGCGTCGCGCTCGCGCAGGATCTCCGGTTCCAAGGAGAGCTCCGCCAGCGGGGCGTCCGGACGGAGGCCTCGCTGGATATGGCGACGGAAGGCGGCGGGGCGATCCGCGTCGCCGGGCGGATCGACGACCGCTCCAAGGAGACGGAAGGTCACGCCGAGCTGCACGGCGTGGATCCCTCCCGGTGGATGGCGGGTGCGCCCAAGGGATCGATCGACGGCGACGTCCGTGCGACGGGGACGCTCGCGCCCATGGACCTCCACGTCGGGCTGCACCTCGAGCCTGGGATGCTCGAGGGCGAGACCCTGGGGCCGGTGGAGATGGAGGGCCGGCTCCGGCGGGAGGATGGCGGAAGTCCGCGGGTCGAGGTGGGCCGGATGCAGGCCCGGATCCCCGGCGCGTCGGTGGAGGGCCGAGGGACGTACGCTCCGGCCCTTGTAGATGCCCATTTCACTTTAGAGCTCCGGGACCTCTCGGAGCTGGGAGCCTGGCTGTCGCGTGCGTTCGGCCTGCGGCTCCCTCCCCTCGACGCGGCCGGGACGATCGAGGTCGACGTGTCGGGCGCCGCCCAAGAGCCCTTCTTGAAGGTCTCGGCAAACTTGCCCCGCGTGCGCGTCGCGGACGTGGTGGGGACGGGCGTACGGTTGTCCGCCGTCGTCACGCTCTCGGGCCGCGCGTGGCCCGCCGGCGAAGCGATCGTCCAGGCGGCGTCGGCGCGGTTTCGTAAACACGAAGTCGACGAAATCACCCTGCGTGCCGAGAGGCGCCAGGACGGCGCGTTCCGGATCGTCCTCGACACCGCGCAGGCGAGTCGGTCGCGTGCCGGCGCCACGCTCCGCGCCGACGGGATCGCCCGGCCGGGCTTCATGAAGATCGAGCTCCGGCGGGCCGCGCTCCGGGACGGAGAGATCGATTTGGAGGGGCGTGGCAGCGCCGTCCACGCGGAAGGGCGCGTGACGGCGCGGATCGAGACCGCGGCTGGGAAGGTGGGGCTCCTCCGGGCCTTCTATGACGGCCCTGACGATCCCCTGCGCGCGCGCGCGTCGGCGCCCATCGCCGTGGAGCTCCTGGCGGCGCCCGTCGACCTGGGTGGGCTCTCCCGACTCCTGGGGAGGCCGCTGCCTGCGGGACGGATTCGGGCACGCCTCGGCATTGGTGGGACGCTGGGAGAGCCTGCGCTCGAACTGGACGCGAGGGGGACGGGGCTGTGGTTCGGCGGGGCCCCATCGGTCGAGCCCTTCGACGTCCGGGTGATGGCGCGACACCGCGCCGCACCGGCCGGGCACCGCAGGGGCGCCCTCGAGGCAGGGGTCGACGTGTGGAGCGGAGACCGGCGGATCGCCGAGCTCGCGATGGGCGCGCCGTTGGACGTCCGCGCGCTGCGGTCTTCCCCGATGGCCGAGCTCGCTCACATGCTCGCGTCTCCCCGGACGGAGGTGGCAGGAGAGGTACGGGGGATCGATCTCGCGGCCCTCGGCGAGGCGATCGGCAGGCCCGGGCTCCATGGCGCCGCGGCCGTCACGCTCGACCTTCGCGGGCCGCTGCGCGATCCCCGCGGCCGGATCGCGGCGGAGCTTCGGGGCGGCCCGCTCGGCCCGGTCCGGGACGTCCGAGCCGTCGCCGCGGCGCAGCTCGGGGACGCCTCTGTGAAGATCTCCGCTACCGTCGATTCGGAGGAGTCCGAGGAGGCCCGGGCGCGAGCGTCCGTAGAGATCGGCGCCTCCCTCGCGGCGATCCTCGAGCGGCGGGTGGCTCCCAGCACGCCGGTGGCGAGCTCGATCGAGCTGCACCGGATCGATCTCGAGGATCTGACCTCGGACCGGTCGGAGGACGATGGGAGGCTCGCGGGCCTCGTCTCGGGGGGCGCGTCGTTCAGCGGCACCGTCGAAGCGCCCTGCGGCGAGGGGACCTTCCGCGCCAGCGGCGTCGGGGCCCGGGGCGCGCGCTTCGGGGATCTCGAGTTCTCTCTCTCGCTCGACGCGTCGCGGTTGCAGGCCCGCCTCCATGCCTACGAGGAGGGCGGCGGCACGCTCGTGGCCGGCGTCGAGCTGGGCGAACGGTGGTTCGAGCACCTCGCCACCGGCGACGCCGCCGCCATCGCAGCGGTGCGGGCGAAGGCGAGGCTGGAAGCCAGGGGCCTGTCGCTCGCGCCCTTCGGGAGGGCGCTCTCGTTGGGCTACGTCGCCGGGATCCTGGACGCGACGCTGGAAGCCGATGGACGCCTCGACGAGATCGCGCCGCTCGGCGCGATCTCCATCCGAGAGGGCGCCGTCCAGATCCCGGGCGGCACCATGTACGATCGAATCGACGCGCGGGTGCTCCTTCGCGAGGACTCGATCGAGCTTCGCGCCTTCGACATCCATGGGCGCGAGGGCGGCGAGTTCTTCGCCAGCGGCGTGATCGGCGAGCCGGGCGCGAGGCCGGTCCGCACGATCCTGGCGGCGCTCCTCCCGTTCGAGGACCGGCAGGCCAAGGGATCATCCGTGCCCTTCGATCTGGACCTGCGCGCCGATTCCCTCCCAGTCTCCGGCGCAGGCGGTCCCCTCGCGATGATCACGCTGCGGGATCGCCTGCAAGGGAGCATCGGCCCGGACACGGGCGTGACGGCCACGCTCACGATCGCCTCCGCGTTGGTGGAGCTGCCGCCCAAGCCTCCACGATCGCTCCAGCCGCTGGGCACGCTGCCGGACGTCGTCTTCGTCCCCGGATCCCTGGGACGGGAGACGCGCTCCAGCCGCAAGGCGCGGGTCCTCCCGCTCGCGCTCCACGTCGTCGCGCCGGGCGACGTCGTCATCACCGGTCCGAACGCCACCCTCGAAGCCCAGGCGGACCTCTTCGTCGTCCGCGAGAGCGACGGGTCCCTCGCCGCCAATGGTTACGCGAGGACCACCAGCGGCGAAGTGGATGTCGCGGGGCGGACGTTCGAGCTGGAGCACGCGGAGCTGCGCTGGACCGGCGGCACACCGCGCAACCCGCACATCGACGTCACCGCCCGGTACGAGGCGCCGCAGGCGACGGCGTGGGCCGACGTCGGCGGCACCGTCCATGACCCCACGGTCCACCTCCGCTCCGAGCCGCCGCTGTCGGAGAGCCAGATCGTCATGCTGGTCGTCGCCGGCCGAACCCAGAACCCCGGCATCGAGCCGATCGCGTCGGACCAGCGGGAGGGCCAGGCGGGGCAGGGCGCCGCAGCGTCCCTCGCCGGCGCGGCGGTCACCCAGAAGCTGCGGGAGGCGATCGGCAACCGGATCCCGGTGCAGATCCTCACCAGACAGTCCGCCACGGGGCAGACGGTGGTGGAGGCGGGCACCTACCTGGCGCGAAACCTCTACGTCGGCTTCATCCGCAACTTCCTGGCGGAGCCCGGCGAGAACACCAACGAGGTTCACGCACAGTTCGATCTCTCGCACACGGTCGGGCTCCGGACCCGCTTCGGCGATGCGGGCGCCGGCGGCGTCGACGTGGTCTGGGAGAAGCAGATCGCCACGCCGGCCCAGCAGCGGGCACGCAGGAAGGCGCCCCAGCCGCGGCCGCCCCCCGAGCCGGAGGAAGAGACCCCCGTGGAGAACGCGCCACCCGACTGATCGGGCCGGCGTGGTAGAGGTGACGGCATGGCGCGCGCGGCTCCCATCCGGCTCGTGATCCTCTCCCGATCGGACACCATCTATTCGACCCGGCGGCTGGTCGAGGCGGCACGGGAGCGCCGGATCCCCACCCGCGTCCTCAACCCGATGGACTGCGAGATGCACCTCGACGGCAGGAGCGCGCACCTCCACTATCGAGGCAAGCCTCTCCGCGCGGCGGACGCCATCATCCCGCGGATCGCCCAGTCGATCGCGCCGTACGGATTGGCGGTGCTCAACCACATGGCGTTGTCGGGCGCGGTGCTCTTGAACGGCGCGGACGCGATCGCCAGCGCTCGCAACAAGATGCGCTCGCTGCAGCTCCTCACCGGCCACGGGATCGACGTGCCGCCGACGGTGATGGCGCGCGATCCCCGCTCCATCAAGGAGATGGTCCCGCTGGTGGGCGGCGTGCCGGTGCTCATCAAGCTGCTCCAGGGGACGGACCGCCAGGGCGTGATGATCTGCGAGACGATGCCCTCGCTGGAGGCGGCGCTCGAGGCGATCCTCGGCCTGGGCCAGAACCTGGTCGTGCAGCAGTACGTGCGCGACGCCGACGACATGGATCTCCGGGCGCTGGTGGTGGGAGGCGAGGTCCGCTGCGCCGTCCGGCGGATCCCGCGGCCCGGAAGGCTGCGCCGCACCTTGAGCAAGGGGGCGAAGTTCGAGCCGGTGAAGCTCCCCGCCGCCTTCGAGCGCACGGCGATCCGCGCCACCGGGGTCCTGGGCCTCGAGGTCGGCGCGGTGGACATGCTCGACCATGACGGGAGGCCCCGGGTCTTCGAGGTTCACAGCTCACCCGGCCTCAAGGAGCTCGAGATGGCGACCGGCCACGATCTCGCCGGACCGATCGTGGAGCACGCGGTGGCGATGGTGCGGCGGTCCCGCTCCGAACGACTGGAAATGGTCCAGCCGAAGGATTAGGAGTAGAGCCCGTGTCCGGTCGACAGTGGGCCGGTCCCGCGCGTACGCGAGGTGAACCCCGATGAACCGCTCGATCCCCTACCTGGCGCTCCTGGCGCTGCTCGCCGCAGGCTGCAAGGACGCGGCCCCCGCCGGTGCCCCATCCGCTGCCTCGGCGCCAGCGCCGGGCTACGTGGCAGGAGAAGTCCCGGAGGATCCGAAGACGCTCTATCGCGTGATGGCGAGCGCCGACGAGGCCAAGGCGGGCGAGCCGGGGACCATGCGTCTCGCCATCCAGCCGGTGGAGGGCGCTCTGGTGAAGGCCGAGACGCCATTCCGGGGCAAGCTCGCGGCGAAGGGGCCGATCAGCGTGCTGAAGGAAGAGTTCGCCTACGAGGATCGCACCGAGGAGGTGGGGGGCGGGCCGGTCTTCGCCATCCCCTTCGAGGCCAAGGAGGCGGGCGAGGGCACGATCGACGCCGACCTGACCTTCTTCGTCTGCGTGGCCGAAGCCTGCATGAGGACCACCGAGACGGTGTCGGTCCCGGTGCTCGTGAACTAGTGGCGATCGTCTACGGCGTGCACCCGGTCGTCGAGCTGCTGCAGGCGCAGCCCGGCACCATCGATCGCGTGTGGATCGCCGAGGGGGCCAGGGCCAACGACCTCGAGCGGATCGTCCGGCTCGCCCAGGAGGCAGGCGTCCGCGTCGAGCGGGCGAACCGGGAACGCATCGCCAGGATGGCGGACGGCGGCGTACACCAGGGGGTGGTCGCCGAGGCCCGCGAACCCAGCTACGCCGATCCGGAGGATCTCCTCCGGGTCGCCGCCGATCGGAGCGAGCAGCCGCTCCTAGTGGCCCTCGATCAGGTCCAGGATCCCGTCCACCTCGGCGCGATCCTCCGGTCCGCCCACGCGCTGGGAGGGCACGGCCTCATCGTGCCGAAGGATCGCGCCGTGGGCCTCACCCCCGCCGCCATGAAGGCGAGCGCCGGCGCGTCCGCCCACTTGCAGGTGGCGCGAGCCACCAACCTCGCCCGCACGCTCGACGAGCTCAAGGAGGCGGGCGTCTGGGTGGTGGGCGCGGACATGGCCGGCGAGCCGTGCGACGAGGTCGATCTCGCGACGCCGATCTGCCTGGTTATCGGCGCGGAGGGGAAGGGCTTGCGTCCCCTCACGAGGGAGCGCTGCGATCGCCTGGTCTCGATCCCGATGCCGGGGCGCGGGGCCAACAGCCTGTCGGCCTCGGCGGCCGGCTCGATCCTCCTCTACGAGGCCGCACGGCAGCGGCGCGCCAAGGTCCGCGCCGCGTCCGAAGGCAATCGCAGGCAGGGCGCGGATCGTTCTTGACTTGGATCTGCCGTTCCCTTTACAAGCCCCACCGCACGTTGGTTGCCACGCCTTCGCAAGAGGGGTGCATCCACCGGAAAAAATAGAGATGGAAGCGTTTGTGGCGGTGGCCGGACCGCTACGCTGGTGTAGCTCAGTCGGCAGAGCAGCCGCCTTGTAAGCGGCAGGTCGCGGGTTCGATTCCCGCCGCCAGCTCCATAGAGAAGAACTCCGAGGAGGGGTACCCAAGCGGCCAAAGGGAGCAGACTGTAAATCTGCCGGCATCAGCCTACGAAGGTTCGAATCCTTCCCCCTCCACCAAACGTTGAAATGCAGTAGAAGGCAGTAGCGGTACGAATCGACATATGCGGGAATAGCTCAGTTGGTAGAGCGTCAGCCTTCCAAGCTGAGGGTCGCGGGTTCGAGTCCCGTTTCCCGCTCCAAAATAGAGAAGCCCTCGTAGCTCAGTTGGCAGAGTGCGTCCTTGGTAAGGACGAGGTCACCGGTTCAATCCCGGTCGAGGGCTCCAACATTTTCTCACCATCTTTTCGGAAGAATGGAGGCGGCAGATGTCCAAGGAAAAGTTCGAGCG
>Ga0180215_1003101_pt1 | contig 15979 bp, 15 predicted proteins | sample eDN3rd37CBELigBY_FD_128871 | JGI IMG/M metagenome (GOLD analysis project Ga0180215, IMG submission 128871) | Enriched backyard soil microbial communities from Emeryville, California, USA - eDNA 3rd pass 37_C BE-Lig BY (version 2) (version 2) | ecosystem: Environmental > Terrestrial > Soil >...
CATTTAAATATTGCATACATTCGTGCCGTCGGATTGGTCCGCCTTGCTACATTTTCAAGTTGTTTTGGAGCTGCGATGACCTATATTGCTACTGGTAAGATCATTTGGCCGGTTGCCATTGCCTTGTTACTTGGTTCTTTTACAGGGGCTCAAATCGGGGTGCGTATTGCGCAAAAGTTAAAGCCTCAATATGTAAAGCCAATTTTAAGAATTGTAACAGTACTACTTATTTTTCAAATTGTAACCGAGAATGTTCTTTAAATAAAAATCTGGACTCATTAAATAGTCCAGATTTTTTTGGTTTTTTCTAGTTCTGGTTATCATAATCATAAGGAGTGTGAGTAAAATGAATTCGTTCTGTCCGGTGATGTGGAATGAGGATCCTGTACCCGAAGATGTGAAGAATTGTGAAGATTGTGGGTTGTATCAACAAGGAGCGCGAATGATTTGGGGTGAGGGCAATCCGAAAGCACCGATCATGATTATTTTGGATAATCCTGGTGCTCGTGAAGATCGTGAAGGTAATCCAATGGTTTGTGGAACGAGGCAAACCTTGCAAAAGGCAGTATATGAAGCGGGATTAGATAAAGAGCAAATATATGTTACTTACATTTTAAAACGACAACCGAAACGCGCCTATGATAAGGAAAAGACACGCGAGATTTGTATAAACCATTTGTATACGCAACTGGAGGAACAAAAACCTAAACTTATTGTTTGTCTAGGCAATGTAGCAGTGCAATCTTTTTTTCAGAATCCAGAGCTTGAAGTCAAAGGGCTTAGGGGCAATTTCTATCAAATGAATGGATATCAAACGACTGTTGCGTATCATCCACTCGCGGCCAGAAGAAGGCCAAACTTGTATCCACAACTATTGGAGGATATGAAGTTAGTAGAATCGGAACTTCGGAAGCATATATAAAAAAGGGACGGGTCCACTATGCTGAACCTGTCCTTTTTAATGACTTATATACTTAAACGAATAGATATGCGTTTTTGTTAATTCAATGACTTCCTCAATAAATTCCTCTTGGGACTCTTTAAATCCGCTTGTAATCCAATTTTGGATAAGCCCGTAAAAGCCATACGCTGTATAGCGTTTAAAATAGTCCATATTGACTGGAATATTGTTGATTGTTTCAAATATAAATTTTTCTTGATAAATTTTTAAGATGGTTTGAGGGAAGCTTGTATGTAACCCTGGTAATGTGTCGTCATATTTAATGAGTTCAAAAAAGTGTCGATGCTCATAAATATAAGACACGATATTAAAAGAAGGCTTGCCTATCTTAGATGTATACACTTTTTGTCCTGGAGGATGGTGTTTTCCAACCGAGTTCCATAATCCTACCATCATGGAATTTAGCAAGTCTTCAGCTAAATCAATTTTGTCATGGTAGTGAATATAAAAGGTACTGCGATTATAGGTAGCCTTATCTACAATGTCTTTTACAGAAACGGAATGGTAACCCTTTTCTTTAATAAGGTCAATAAGGGCATGCTTTAAGTGTTCTTGGGTTCGATTTCGTCGTTTAGATGTGAGATCCAATTCATCATTCATAAAAAAACCTCCGTAAAATAGACAATTTTATTGGAAATGTCTATTATTTAGACACTTTGAATTTCTTTGATGATTGTTAAGTCTAGTCAAGGTAGTAAAATAGAATTGTGACCAAATGGTGACAAATCCTATTGGAGTAAATATTACTCTACTATAGGTTAATGCTATCCATATTATACAATAAGGGGGATTATATAATGGGAAAACTACAAGATAAAGTTGCTATTATAACTGGGGGAGCTTCAGGAATTGGAGCAGCAACAGCTCGTTTATTTGTTGAAGAAGGAGCAAAGGTTGTTCTTGTTGATTTAAATGAAGAAAAGGGAAAAGCTTTTGAGGAAGAATTGAAAGCGCTAAATGCAGAGGCTTTATTTGTAAAAGCAAACATTACGAGTGAAGAAGAAGTAGCAAATATCTATAAACAAACAATTGAAGCATTCGGTAAAGTCGATATTGTTTTCAATAATGCTGGTATTGGTCGAGTTCAACCATCACATGAATTAGACTATTCTGAGTGGAGAAATACGGTTAATGTTGACTTAGATGGTGTTTTCTTAGTGGCACGTGAAGCGATCCGTGAATTCTTAAAAGCTGATGGTGGAGTAATCGTAAACACTGCATCAATGTATGGTTGGGTGGGATCACCAGGTTCAGCAGCCTATAATGCAGCAAAAGGTGGCGTAGTGAACTTAACTCGTTCATTAGCACTTGAATATGCAGAGCAAAATATTCGTGTAAATGCTCTTTGCCCAGGTTTCATTGACACTCCAATTATTCCTGAAGAAAGCAAAGAAGTATTACGTTCTATGACTCCAATGAAGCGCCTAGGACAAGCTAAAGAAATGGCTAAAGCTGTATTATTCCTTGCTAGTGATGATTCTACATTCATGACAGGAAACAGCTTAATTGTTGACGGCGGCTATACAGCTCAATAATCATATTGCCCATCACCTTACTGGTGCTGGGCTTTTTTATTTTCGGGGAAATAGTATTCTAGTCAAACATTTTAAATATAGTTGTTGACGATTTGGAGATTTTTGTGCAATAATAACATTAATTTAATAACTGGTACCTTTAATTCAGTCCAGAGAGGCTGACAAGGACGGCGGATTTTATTAAAAGACGTGGGGATACGTGTATAAACTTTCCCTGTTCCTTTTAATAGATGAAAGGGCTAATTGTCAGGATACCTGGTAATTAGCCTCTTTTTTTTCTGCTTGCTTCTGGTATCAGAAATGATCATACAGGAGGAATCATTTATGAAAAAAGTGGATTCAGAGTTCTCATGGCAAGCAGTTCCACAATCTAGTCGAAACGGTTTTTGGAAGACATTATCCGTAATGCTAGGCCTTACGTTTTTCTCAGCAAGTATGCTAGCTGGTGGAGAAATTGGGATGGGCTTAACATTTTCAGAGTTTATCATAATCGTGTTAGCAGGGAATCTAGCTTTAGGAATTTTTACAGGAACCTTAGCTTATATAGCATCGAAGACAGGATTATCAACACACCTTTTGGCAAAGTATGCATTTGGTGATAAAGGATCCTATCTTCCATCCTTTTTACTAGGATTTACACAAGTTGGTTGGTTCGGAGTAGGTGTAGCGATGTTTGCAGTTCCAGTTGCAAATGCAATGGACTGGAATGTGTACGCCTTAATATTCATCTTTGGACTTGCAATGACAGCAACTTCAATTTTTGGAATGAAAGCACTGGTTGTTTTAGGATTCGTAGCGGTGCCAGCAATTGCGATTCTTGGTAGCTACTCAGCAGTTGAGGCAACTGAGTCCTTAGGTGGAATAGAAGCTCTGATGGATTACAAACCAAACGTATCCATCACACTTTCAGCAGCCCTTACGATTTGCGTCGGATCATTCATCAGTGCAGGAACGTTAACACCAGACTTTGCGCGTTTTGCAAAAACATCACGTTCAGCAGTAGTTGCAACAGTGATCGCCTTTTTCTTAGGAAACTCATTAATGTTCCTTTTCGGAGCAATCGGATCGATGTCTTATGGCTTAGCAGATATTTCAGAAGTAATGTTTCTACAGGGATTAATGATTCCAGCTATTATTGTACTCGGGTTAAATATTTGGACAACAAATGACAATGCACTGTATGCTTCAGGCTTAGGATTTGCAAACATCACGAAGATTCCTAAAAAGGTATTTGTAGTGGTAAATGGACTAGTTGGAACCATACTAGCAATGTGGATGTACAACAACTTTGTAGGATTCCTAACACTTCTTGGTGCTGCGATCCCTTCTATCGGTGCCATCATCATTACAGACTACTTCTTTGTAAAGCGCAGAGAATATAAAGCTTTTGAAGAAATGACTTTTAAATCAGTAAACTGGGTTTCAATTGCGGCGTGGGGTGTAGGTGTAGCTATTGCGCAAGTAGCACCTGGGATTACACCACTAAATGCACTACTAGGAACAGCGGTAATTTACTTCGTATTCATGAAAGTAGCAGAAGCAAAAAAACTTAAAGAAGCAAAGGTGATTTCAGTTGATTATTAAAAATGCAACTTTACGAGGAAAAGAAGGTCTCTGGCATCTTGTTATTAAAGAAGGTCAGTTTGAAAAAATTACGCAAGAACAACTAGTTGAAACAGAGGCAAATGAGGAAGTAATCGATGTAGATGGCTCCCTAGTATTGCCACCTTTTATTGAGCCACATATTCATTTGGATACGACTTTGACGGCTGGTGAACCTGAGTGGAATCAAAGCGGAACACTATTTGAGGGGATCCAGCGCTGGTCACAGCGTAAAGCATTTTTAACACATGAGGATGTAAAAAAACGTTCAAAAACGGCACTGAAGTGGCAAATTGCGCAAGGAATTGGGCACGTTCGTACCCATGTCGATGTTACTGACCCTAACTTAACAGCACTAAAGGCAATGCTTGAAGTGAAAGAGGAAATGAAAGATTATGTAGATATTCAGCTTGTTGCCTTTCCTCAGGAAGGAATATTATCCTATCCGAATGGAGTAGAATTGCTTGAAGAAGCAGTCAAAATGGGTGCTGATGTCGTTGGAGGTATTCCTCATTTTGAATTTACTCGTGAATATGGTGTCGAGTCAATGAAGATTGCCTTTGATTTAGCAGAAAAATATGATCGGTTAGTTGATATCCATTGTGACGAAATTGATGATGAGCAATCAAGATTTGTTGAGGTTGTGGCAAAGGAAGCCTATGAGCGCGGACTTGGTACTCGTACAACAGCAAGCCACACTACAGCGATGGGTTCATACAATGATGCGTATACGTACAAGCTTTTCCGTTTACTAAAGCTTTCAAATATTAATTTTGTATCAAATCCACTGGTGAATATTCACCTACAAGGTCGCTTTGATACGTACCCAAAACGCAGAGGACTAACGCGTGTTAAAGAACTATTAGAAGCGGGACTAAACGTAAGCTTTGGACATGATGATATTTTTGACCCGTGGTATCCACTAGGAACGGGTAATATGCTACAGGTACTTCATATGGGAATCCACGCTTCACAATTGATGGGTTATGAGCAAATTGTGAATTCCATTGATTTGATTACGACAAACAGCGCTAAGACACTACACATCGAAGAACGCTACGGAATTGAAGAAGGAAAGCCGGCAAACTTCGTTGTCATGTCAGCAGAAAATGAATATGAAACAATCCGTAAACAAGCAAAAGTCCGCTATTCATTTAGAAATGGAAAAATCATCGCAGAAACAAAGCCAAGTGAAACAATGATTTCATTAGACCAAACAGAAGCAGTTGATTTTAATCGATGAATAGAGAACGGGCATCCACAATAGGATGCCCTTTTTTTATAAGATAGGAGAGTATAAACTGTTTACCTGGTTTTCACGTTTAGCTCCAGGTGCTATCGGCTCTCTGGTCTAAGCCCAATCGCTTTGGATGTCAAAGCACCTTATGACAGCGCTCGTCTTATGCTTGTCCCATTCTTTGTGGACTTTCATCATTCTTATGAATGGTGACTTGATGAGGGAATGGTATTTCAATTCCATTTTTGTCAAAGGCCTCTTTAATCGCTTTTCGAAGTTGACGCTCAACACCCCAATGTTCCCCATTTTCTGTTTTGGCTATAACACGTAGAACAACATCTGATGCTCCAAGTGCTTGAACCCCAATGACATTTGGTCCTTCAACAATTACTGGATTCTCTGCAGCAACATGTTCACATACTTCTTGCATTACGGTTATGGCTTTATCAATGTCTTCTCCATAGGCAATCCCGATATCTACAAGGGCACGCATATTTCCGCGGGAATGGTTACTTACACTTGTAATGTCGCGATTCGGAATATAATGTAAGGTTCCATCAAAGCCGCGAAGTTGAGTGGTTCGTAAACCTACTGCCTCTACTACACCATCAATAGCTCCAATGGTGACATAATCATTAACATCAATTTGTTTTTCTAATAACAAGAAAAAGCCTGTTACAACATCACTTACGAGTCCTTGTGCTCCAAAACCAACAGCCAGTCCAACAATTCCGGCACCGGCAATCAGACTTGCAACAGGAATATTAAATATGCCAAAAATGGACGCAATTAGCATAAAAATCAAGGCATATGATAAAATATTTTCCATTAGCCTTTGAAGCGTATGAGCTCGCCCTAAAGTAATGTTTTGTTTATCCTGTAATTTCGTAAAGGTTCGGTCAATCACTTTGTTTCCAATCTTTTTTACAATAATAAAGGCGATAAAGATTCCGATTAGTTTTAAAATGATAATTCCTGTATGTAGGAGCAGAGCCTCCCAATTGATATCAAGTAAATCAAACAAACATATCATCCTTCCTTTGTTTCCAATTCATTTTTGATTAGTAAGAGAATACCACAAATCGTAAAAAAGGAAACATGTTTCTAAGAAAAAATCCCCTGTGAGATCACAGAGGAATTGGCATTCTTTATTTTGTATAGTTATCAAAGTACCCTTGGATATAGATGAACGGGGTACCTTTGTCCCCACTTCCTGAAGTTAAATCAGATAGAGAGCCAATCAGGTCAGTTAGTCTTCTAGGTGTTGTACCTTGTGCTTCCATTTGTCCAACAAGGTCGTTTTCTTTATTTTTAATAAACTCAGAGATTGCCTTTTTAAGTTCTTCGCCCTTTAAATCTGCAAAATTATTATCAGCAAGATATTTTAATTTAACCTCATTCGGCGTTCCTTCAAGGCCTGCTGTGTAGGCAGGTGAAACAACCGGATCAGCAAGTTCCCAAATCTTTCCGACAGGGTCTTTAAATGCGCCGTCACCGTAAATCATAACCTCTACCATTTTACCAGTTTTCTCTTTGAGGACTTCCTGGATTTGATCTACAACTGGTTGGCAATTACGAGGGAAGAGCTTCACGCTTTCCTCAGTTGCTTTGTTAGAACCAAGTAAGCCATAGTTTTCGTTATAGCCGCTGCCGTCGATTGATTCTGAAAGAATATTATCAAGGCTATAAATTTTTTCTCCGCCGTTTGCCTTTAAAATTTTCTTTGTACGGAATCTTGTGTGAATGTCACAAGTTAGCACGCTCTTAGTATAGTCTAGAATCGTTCTTGGGTTATTTGAGAAGATTACTTCACATTCTACTCCGTATTCTTCAACTAACGATTTGTAGTAATCAATGTAATCTACACCTGTAAAAGTGTGTTTATTATGTCCGAAAAATTCGCGGAATTGTTGCTCTGTTAACACATCCGTCCAAGGATTTACGCCTTTTTCATCAAGTAAATCAAGGTCCACTAGGTGATTACCTACTTCATCTGATGGATAGCTTAACATAAGGACGATTTTCTTTGCGCCTTTTGCAATTCCACGAAGATTAATCGCAAAACGGTTACGGCTTAGGATTGGAAAAATAACACCGATTGTGTCGTCTCCAAATTTAGATTGTACATCCTTTGCGATATGGTCGATTGTCGCATAGTTACCTTGAGCACGAGCAACAATAGATTCTGTAATCGTTATGATATCTTTATCTTGAATTGTAAAACCTTCCACCTCAGAAGCGGTTAATACAGTATCAACAACGATTTGATCAATGCTGTCACCTGTATTGATGATTGGTCCACGTAAACCTCTTACAACTGTTCCAACTACTCTTTCCAAAACAATCACTCCTACATGCTGATAAGTTTTTATGTAAATATTATCTACTAGTACTATACATCTACCATGGGATATAAGTAAAATTAATATATCTAATAATGGGTATAAGGAGTATTAATATGATAGGTAAATTAGATTTATATAAAGTTTTTAGTGTAGTTGCTAAGAATGGGAGCTTTTCCAAGGCGGCCAAGGACATATTTATGACACAGCCTGCAGTTAGTCAAGCGATGATGCAACTAGAAAGAGAATTGGATACAAGACTATTTAACCGTACACCTAAAGGGGTTTCGTTGACCGATGAGGGAAATCTTTTATATGAATATGTTCATTCGGCTATGAATCTCATCAATGTTGGTGAGGAAATGATTATGGAATTTAAGAATCTAACAAAAGGGGAACTAAGAATAGGTGTGGGTGATACGATATCGAAATACTTTTTGCTCGCCTATTTAGAAATTTTTCATACGGAATATCCCAATATAAAGTTTAAGATTGAAAATGGGACAACCCAGGAACTTATTTCTTTATTGAAGTTAGGAGAGGTTGACCTCGCCATTTGTAACTTCCCGGTAAATGACGCTACCCTAGCACAAATTCCATGCATGGATATTCATGATATATTTGTGTGCGGGAAAAATTATAAAGAGCTTCTATATAAGTCAGTCAATGTGTCCGATCTTATAGAATATCCATTAATATTTTTAGAACCGAAATCCATTTCACGAAATTATGTTGAGGAATATCTATTGTCAAAGGGACTGAGGATATCGCCCGAGTTTGAACTGGGCTCTCATGATTTATTATTGGAGTTTGCTAAAATAAATCTTGGTATTGCCTGCGTCACGAGAGAATTTTCCCAAGAATATTTAAAAAGTGGCATCCTACATGAGGTAAAGCTTACAGAACAGATCCCAAAACGGAGCATTGGAATCTGTTACGTTAAAAATGTACCACTATCACCAGCATCAACAAAGTTTGTTGAAATCGTTAAGAAGGAAGGATGAGGGTGTATATCTATTCCATGTCATAATTTTTAAGAGATAAATAAAAATCAAAACTGAGTAACCAGTGTACTTTTACAAGAAAGACAGGTTACTCTTTTAAAAGAATCTTTTCTAAAAAATTGTTGCTAAGCGTTGATTAGTAAAGAAGCATAAAGCTAGTTTTGGGGCGGTTCTAATTTCTTAAACTGTAGAACTGCCCTGTGTATTCATTCGACATAATAAATCTGCGAATTGGTAGCATCAAGGCAGTAAAGTCTCCCTCCGTATGCACAGCCACCATCAATACCAATGATGTTATTTTTTCCGAAATAAACTTCATTACTCTTATGTAGATATTTGGTAGGTGTATGACCAAAAACAACAGTCTTATGTCCCATGTAGCCATTGTGAAATTCCTCGCGAATCCAGACTAATAAATGGGGGTCAGTTGATTCTAGTGGTGTTTCAGGATGAACACCTGCATGAACAAAAATATGAGTATCTGTTTCATAATAATATGGAAATTCCTTTAAAATTTCTAAATGCTGCTGAATTTCTTTGTTTATTTGAAGAAGATTAGGCATTTCCTCCGTGGTGTACCAATACTTCGCATCATCCTTTTCAATGTGATAGCCGTAGTTTTGTAAAGTTTTTATCCCGCCATTGTAAAACCATCGTTTGACACTCATTGAATCAGCGCGGAAAGCCTCCATCATCATCTTTTCATGATTGCCTATCAACGCAATAGCTCCTTTGTCCCGTAACTCAATTACTCTATCTAAAACAGCCCTTGAGTGTGGTCCTCGATCAACATAGTCTCCCAACAACAAAAGTTGGTCTGCCTGATCATTGTATTTTACTAGTTCTAAAAGCCGTTCAAATTTATCTAAGTCACCATGAATATCGCTTATCGCAAGCATTCGTCTCATCCACACACAACCTTTTACTATAATAGGTTCTTCTATTTTAGCACACCCTACGTCATAGTGAGGAATACCCATTTTGCAAATTTTTTTAAAGTAAATAAATTCCTAAAAGCAAGTGATCAAACTAGAGAGAGTATGACGCTAATGAACATAAGAAAACCGCTATCAGTTGCCGTTATTTTTTGTTTTTCATCAATTATTGTGTTTGGGACTTTGGCCTACTTTGTTCATGTCCATGATGTGCTCCTTATTGATAGGCGTGTGATTGATTTAGTTCAGGGGATGGAATCAGCCAGACTTACCGCGCTGATGAAGTTCCTTTCATTAATCGGGTCTGCACCAGTCGTCGTTGTTTTATCCCTTCTTATTTTGTATTTCCTCTATAAAGTATTGAAGCATCGTCATGAGTTGGTTTTGTTTATAGGCGTGATGGTTGGTTCGCCACTCTTAAACATCTTACTAAAAGAACTATTTGAAAGGGCAAGACCAGAATTCCGCAGATTAATTGAAATCTCGGGTTATAGCTTTCCGAGTGGTCATGCGATGAATGCTTTCACATTTTACGGTATCTTCACATTCCTGTTATGGCGCCATATTCCAGTCGTGTGGGGGAGAATGGTACTACTCATATCTAGTGGAATAATGATAGTGGGGATTGGGATCAGTCGAATATATTTAGGAGTCCATTATCCAACCGATATTATCGGTGGATATTTTGCAAGTGCTACATGGCTTGGGTTTTCAATATGGACCTTTCAGTGGTACAAGGATAGACAAGCCATCAAAAACACGAAGCTACAAACGGGTTGATACAGGTAGATGATTCCAACGATTTTGTCGAATCTTAGGGAAAGGTTTTAATTGAAAATGAAAGCGCTATCAACTATAATAAAGTCAGGTGGATGACATGTGTGGTCATCGTGGTATTTGGCGAAGGTGGGGCCGATACTGTAGTGAAGTAACACGTTAAAATGTATTATTTTTAAGTGTATTATTAAAAAGGGACCATTTAATTCAGTGAATTAAATGGTCCCTTTTTTGTGTGGATTTATTAGTAAAAGCCGGCTTCGCCAAATTCTAGGTGATTTTTCGATTGCTTTGGTGCAATGCATTTTTCATAAAATTTGTGGAAGATATAGTTCATTAAAGCATTAGAAAAAATTAAGGTAAAGAACTTAGCAGAACTAATTTTTAATTTGAAAAATTTTAGCTGTCTTAGTAATGAAATAATTGGGTATGCGTAAATCCAATCAGCGACAAGATTGATGAAGGTATATGGCAGAAACTTTCCTTTTGAAAGATTAAACACCCAGTAATTCGCAAAAAGATAAGGGCCTATAATTAATATACAGGTGTCACAAACCATTGCCCCAACACTACCTTTTACTTTCCAGAGCTTGTGTACGGTAAAATAGAAGATTTCAAACATAATAATACTAGATGAGAATAAGGAAACAGGTAAGTATTTTATATACGATTTCTTTGGAAGTCACACTTCAGCTACTACCGAGCATAAAACAATAAAAAGCCTGATGCCGTTTTTTAACATCGATAACAACCCTTCTGGTAATAAGTTTTTATTAATTTGTTCTAAGTAAAAGGTTCTTATTCGATAAAACAAGTACTGAATCGTTATAAAGTAGCCATTATTACAAGTAATAGTTTTATGAAGAAAATATCGTTCAAATGATAGATTATGCTAGTACAGTGGAACTAAATACCAGTACTTACATTTATTATTAAAAGTATTTTGATATAATTTTATTTTCTGAAAAGTGTTGCTTTTGAATTTTTTGTGTGATATATTAGTTCCTATCAAGATTAGATTTGTAAGCAAGTGAGTTTACTAGTATAATTTTTTATGCTCTAGAAGTTATCGGATAATTAGGTGTCTAGAGTGTTTTAGGAGGAATAGATATGTCAGCGAGAGATTCATTTAGCAATGTAATTGCAGTCGGATTTATGTTGTTTGCATTATTCTTTGGAGCAGGGAATTTAATCTTCCCTGTACAATTAGGTCAGTTAGCTGGAGATAATGTTTTTACAGCCAATCTTGGTTTCATCATTACAGGAGTAGGATTACCTGTTCTTTGTATACTTGCATTAGCATTCTCAGGTAAAAGCGATTTGGAGTCGTTAGCGGGACGAGTTAATCCTATTTATGGTATTTTCTTTACTGTTGCATTATATTTAACAATTGGTCCTTTCTTTGCAATTCCAAGAACGAATACAGTTGCTTATGAAATTGGGATTGTTCCATTCCTAGAAAATCAAAGCAGCTATCTTCCGTTATTCCTATTTACAATTGTGTTCTTTGGGGTAACACTATTCTTTTCTTTAAAGTCTAGTAAGATTGTTGATATTGTCGGGAAAATGTTAACACCGATACTATTAATCGTAATTGCTATTCTTATTATAGCGGCATTCGTGAATCCGATTGGTGCGATTCAAGAGCCTACAGAAACCTATATGTCAAATAGCTTCTTTAAAGGTTTCCAAGAAGGGTATAACACAATGGATGCACTTGCAGCGTTTGTATTTGGAATTATCATTATTAACATTATGAAGCAACGTGGAGCAACTTCTAAAAAACAAATCATGCTTTCAACAGGTAAAGTTGCATTAGTAGCAGGTGTTCTACTAGCAGTTATTTATTCTTCACTTGCATTCTTAGGTGCAACAAGTGTAGAAGGTCTTGGAATGTTAGATAATGGTGGAGCAATATTAGCAGCTGCTTCTCAACATTTCTTTGGATGGTATGGGAAAGTTATTCTTGCAGTAATTGTTATCGCAGCATGTTTAACAACAAGTATTGGACTTATTACATCTTGTGCTTCTTATTTCACAAAATTAATTCCTGCTCTTTCTTATAAGAAGTGGGCAGTTGTCTTTACATTATTTAGTGCTGTGATTTCAAACTTCGGTTTAAGTACAATTATTAGTTTTTCTATACCAGTTTTGGTTGCTTTATATCCATTAGCGATTTGCTTGATGGCATTAACATTCTTACACCCTCTATTCAAGGGACGTAAGGAAGTATATCAAGTTAGTATTTTAGTTACATTGATCCTAAGCATTAATGATGGATTAAATGCAGCAGGTGTTAAAATTGCTGCTTTAAATGACTTCTTAGCATCAGTTCTTCCATTATATTCAGTTGGATTAGGCTGGATTGTACCAGCAATAGTCGGTGGTGTAATTGGCTATTTAATTAGTATCATTAAACATGGTGCTCTTAACCCAGAGCCAATTAAAGAATAAGAAGGAAGGCTACTTATAGCATAAAGTTGTAAGTAGCCTTTTTTTATGTGAGTAGCGTTAGCTTTGTGTTAAATATATATCTTGTTATAATAGACTGTAGGATTGTAACTGGTAAAGCAGGCAAAACCTAAGTAAGGTGTTTCTGTTTTAGGAGACAGTTTATTTAGGTTTTTTCATTTTATACGAAAGAGGGATTTGGGATGAAACTGATTGCTTCAGATTTAGATGGAACTCTATTAAATGAAAATAGTAAGGTTAGTGCGGCTAATGCACATGCTATACAAAAGGCAATGGATAAAGGGGTAAAATTTGTTGTTGTAACAGGAAGGTCATATGATGCTGCGAATATGCCTCTTAAGGAAGTAGGAATTAAATGTCCCATTATTACCTTGAACGGTGCTAGTTCATTTGATATAGATGGTAACGTATTACGTGATATTCCAATGGATAAATCGGTTTGTAAGAAGGTATACACAGCTTGTCATAACGGCGAAATGTATACGGAGTTTTTTACCAACAAGGGACTGTTTTCTTTTGGAAGAAATAGATTTATCGAACGAATGACTAGTTGGTGGAAAACTGTCAATCCAAATTTTACAGATGAGGAAATTAATCAGAAAATTGAGCTTCGTTTCCAGAATGAAAGTGTTCAATTTATCGAGGATTATGAACAATTAGAGGCCATGGATGATCTAAAAATTTATAAACTTTTAAGCTTTGCGGACGATGAGGAAAGACATCAGCAGGTGTATAATGAGCTAAAAGATAAGACTGGGGTAGTCATCACTTCTTCAGGTTACTTAAATCTGGAGTTTAACCATCCAGAAGCGATCAAGGGCTTAGCTCTTGCAGAATTAGCTAAAAGTATGGGGATTGAAATGAAGGATGTCATGTCGATGGGAGATAACCTAAATGACAAAAGTATGCTCGAAATGGCAGGTCGTGGTGTTGCCATGGGAAATGCTGATAAAGAAATAGTAGACATCTGTAACTTTCATACAAAAACAAATGAAGAAGATGGGGTAGCTTTCGCAATAGAAGAAATGCTAAAAGAGTATTATAGTTGAAATTTACACGCATATGTAGGGTATCGATTTAGGAACGGGGTGGATGCATGAAAATCGAAAAGGTTTTAAATAACAATGTTGTGATGTGTAGAAACGAACTCGATCAAGAAATAGTGGTCATGGGCAAAGGCTTAGCTTTTCAACGTAAGTCTGGAGATATAATTGATGCTTCGCAAATTGAGAAAACTTTTATTTTACAAAAGCATGGGATTACAGAAAAACTTGCCAAGTTACTCGAAGATACATCAGAGTTGTATTTAAGCATTTCCTTCAAAATTTTAGAATATGCAAAAACTCAATTACCTAATAAACTAGATGATTACCTATATGTGGCTTTAACAGATCATCTTAGTTTTGCCATTAGTCGGCATAACCAAGGAATACAATTGAAGAATGCCCTACTATGGGAAATTCGAAAATATTATAGACCAGAATTCCAAATTGCATTAAAAGCTTTGGATATTATTGAAAAAGAGACCGGTATTAGACTTGATGAAGACGAAGCGGCTTCAATTGCTCTACATTTGGTCAATGGGCAACTTTCAGGAGATAATATGGGGGCAGCGATTCAGATTGCACAGATGGTAAATGATATACTAAACATAGTAAAAGACCATTTTGAAATGGAGCTTGATGAGACTTCTGTGAACTATGAACGATTTGTAACCCATCTTCGCTTTTTTGGAATGAGGTATATGCGCAAGGAAAAATTATCTGATTCCGTTGAAGATTTTTTCCATAAGCAGATCAAACTTAAGTATTCAGATGCTTATAAATGTACGAAGAAAGTTTCGAAGTTTTTAAAGACAGAGTTTGGTTGGAAGATTTCTAAAGAAGAAGAAGTTTATTTAACCGTACATATTCATCGAGTCACAAATCGACATAAAAACCTGTGATCATGTAGATTGTAAAAGAATTGATACACATGAACGCAAATAAATAAATGATGAGAGGGGTTCAACAATGGGCAAGTTTATCGGATATGTTGGTACTTATACAAAAGGGGACAGCAAGGGAGTCTATACGTTTACTTTAGATACGGACGTACAAAAAATAGAGGATGTAAAGCTTGCGGCAACATTGGGAAATCCTACATATGTAACAGTGAGTCAGGATAATCGTTTTCTATACTCGGTAATAAAAGATGGAGAATCGGGTGGAGTCGCGGCATACTCTATCGATAGTCAAACAGGGGATTTAATGCCAGTAAATAACCATGTTTCAGAAGGGGCATCACCTTGTCATATCAGTGTAAACAAGGAGAATAACCAAGTTGTTTCCGCGAATTATCATAAAGGGACAATCGAACTGTATTCAGTTAACAGTCAAACAGGAGGAATTGAATCTTCCCAATCGGTTGTTGCACATGAAGGTAACGGACCACATGAAAGACAAGAAAAACCACATACCCATTTTTCAGGATTTACTCCAGATGAAAAGTATGTGGTGGCAGTTGATTTAGGCATTGATAAGCTTATCACTTATGCAGTAGAGAATGGGTCATTACATGAAGTAAGTACTTTATCGGTAAGACCAGGAAGCGGGCCAAGACATATTGCCTTTCATCCTAATGGGAAACATGCATATCTAATGACAGAGATAAGCAATGAAGTGGTTGCTTTAGCATATGACAGTAGCAATGGAAACTTTACGGAACTTCAATATATTTCAACCATTCCTGAAGATTTCACTGAAAACAGTCAAGGTAGTGCTATACATATTTCAAAGGATGGGAAGTTCGTATATGCGGCTAACCGTGGACATAACAGTATTGCTGTCTTCGAAGTGAATGAGGCAACAGGGAAGTTAACATTAGTCGAAAGGGTTTCGTCAAAAGGAGATTGGCCACGTGACTTTGTATTTGATCCAACAGAAAAGTTCATTGTGGGTTCCAACCAGGAATCAAGTAACCTTGTGTTATATGCGAGGGATGAACAAACAGGAAAATTAACACAAATTGACTCAGATATAACGGTACCATATCCAGTTTGCGTGAAGTTTTTACATGCTTAAAAAATATAGAGGAGGGCCTGGAAAAAGCACCAGGTTCCTTTTTTTGTAATTC
>Ga0180215_1003102_pt1 | contig 15974 bp, 5 predicted proteins | sample eDN3rd37CBELigBY_FD_128871 | JGI IMG/M metagenome (GOLD analysis project Ga0180215, IMG submission 128871) | Enriched backyard soil microbial communities from Emeryville, California, USA - eDNA 3rd pass 37_C BE-Lig BY (version 2) (version 2) | ecosystem: Environmental > Terrestrial > Soil >...
CCAGCACCGAGACTGCGACCGTGATCCCGTAGCTGCTGAAGAGCCTGCCGATCTCGCCGGTCATGAAGGCGATCGGGAGGAAGATCACCACGAGCGAGAGGGTGGTGGCGGTGACCGCGAGGGCGATCTCCTTGGTCCCCTCGATCGCCGCCTGCACCGCGGAGATCTTCCGCTCCTGCATGTGGCGGTGGATGTTCTCGATCACCACGATCGCGTCGTCGATCACGATCCCCACCGCCAGGGTCAGCGCCAGGAGGGTGATGTTGTTCAGGGTGAAGTCGAGGGCCTTCATCGCGGTGAAGGTGGCGATCAAGGACGCAGGGATCGCCACCGAGGCGATCAAGGTGGAGCGGAGCGATCCCATGAAGACCAGTACCATCAGCGACGCGAGGATCCCGCCCAGGATCAGGTGGTGCTGCACCTCGGCGGCGCTCTGCTTCACGAAGACGGAGCTGTCGCGCAGGACCAGGAGCTCGCTCCCCGCAGGGAGGATCCCCCGCAGCGTTGCGAGGCGGGCGTGGATCGCGTCCGCCGTCTCCACCAGGTTCGCGCCGCTCTGCTTCTGCACGCTGAGGGTCACCGCCTCCCGGCGGTTGAGCCTGGCGACCCCGCGGGGCTCCAGCACCCCGTCCTCCACCGTCGCGACGTCGCGCAGCCGGATCGCGGCGCCGGTGTTGCGATCCCGCGAGACGATCAGTCGATCGAACTCGGCGATCTCCTCCACCCGCGCCATGGTGCGAAGGACGTCCTCGCGCCCGCCCCGGGTGATACGGCCGCCGGGGATCTCCACGTTCTGCGCGTGGATGGCGTTCTTGATGTCGGCGGAGGTGAGGCCGAAGGAGGCGAGTCGCTGGGCGTCGAGGTAGATGTTCACCGCGCGCTTGCGGCCGCCCTCGATGGTGACCTGCCCCACGCCCGGTGCGGTACCGATCAGATCCTTCACCCGGGTGTCGGCGAACTCCGTCAGCTCCCGCAGGCTCTGGGGGCCGGAGAGGGCCACCGCCATGATCGGGGTGGAGTCCGAGTCGAACGAGGAGATCGAGGGGGGATCCGTCCCCTCGGGGAGACGTCGGAGCACCGAGCCGATCTTGTCTCGGACGTCCTGCGCCGCCGAGTCGATGTCTCGCTCCAAGGTGAACGTGAGGTTGATGAAGGAGAAGCCCTCCCGGTTCACCGAGCGCATCTCCTCGATCCCGGCGATGGTGTTGAGCTGCTCCTCGATGGGCTGGGTGATCGCGCTCTCGATCTCCTCGGGGCCAGCGCCGGGGAGGGCGGTGAAGACCGAGACCCGCGGCTTCTCCACGTCCGGGAGGATGTCCACGCCGAGGGTCTGGTAGGAGATGGCCCCGACGAAGACCAGGGCCGCCGTCATCATGGTGGCGAAGACCGGCCTGCGGACGCTGATCTCCGCGAGGTTCACTGGATGTTCTCCGGGGCCTTGCGCGGGCCTTCTCGGATCCTGTCTATCGCCTCCTCCTTCATGTCTCTGATTTTCTTGTCTTCTTCGATAAAGGAGCGGAGGGGCGTCTCAGACGCCTCGGATGCTTCGGACCCTTCAGGGATCTCTCCTGCCTCGCCTGCAGCATCGCTCGGCTTCGCGCCTCTGCTGCCCCGTCCCGCCTCAGCAGGCTCGAGGAGCGTAACCTCCGTGCCCTCGAACATCCTGGCGATCCCTGTGAGGATCAGGAGGTCTCCCGATCGCAGCCCCTCCCCCTGGACCTGCGCGTCGCCGCCGACCTTGCGCAGGATCGTGATCGGCCGCACCCCTGCCTTCCCGTCTTCGAAGACGAAGACCTTGTTCACCCCCGCCACCGACGAGATCGCCGTCTCGGGGATGGAGAAGACCTCCTCCTGGGCGCCGATCCGGATCCGGGCCCTGGCGAAGAGGCCCGGACGCAGCCTCCCGGCAGGGTCCCGGATCAGCGCCTCCACGGGGAAGGTGTGGGAGGAGGCGGAGATCAGCGGACCGATCCGTGCGAGCTCTCCCAGGTAGGCCTCGCCGCTTCCGACGTCGAGCTCGATCTCCACGGGCATCCCCTGCTGGAGCTGCCCCACGTAGCGGTCGGGGACCTCCCCCTGGAGCTTGAGCGGATCGGTGACCACCACCATCGCTACGGGCTGCCCCGCCCGGACGTACTCGCCGAGGGCCACCAGCCGCTTGGCCACGGCCCCGGACACGGGAGAGGCGATCGTCGCGTCTCGCAGCTTCTTCCGGGCCAGTCCGAGCGACGCCCGCATCCCCTTCGCCTGGGCGAAGGTCGATCGCGCCTCCTCGATGGCCTTCTGCAGCGCGGCCTCCGCGATCTGCTCCCGCGTCCGCAGGTTGTCGAGCTCGCTGGACGCGAGGAGCCTGCGCTCCATCAGCTCCTCGCCTCGCACGAGGCTGCGCTTCGCCTCCGCCAGGTCCGCCTCCGCCCGGCGCACGTCCGCCTGGCTCCTGGGCTCGAAGCTGTCCAGCCCCGAGGCGTCCACGCCCAGGCGGGCCAGGCTCTGCAGGTAGGCGCTCTCCGCTTGTGCCACCTGGAAGCGGAGCTCCGAGTCCTCCAGGCGGATCAGCGGCGCCCCCGCCTCCACCGAGTCTCCCAGGTCGGCGAGGATCCGCTGGACCCGCCCATCCACCTCTGCCGCCACCGTCACCAGCTCCGCGCCGCCGAGGGTGCCGGTGATCTCCACCACCCGCTCCACCGACTCTGCCTGCAGCGGTTGGGTCCGCACCGGGATCGGCCCCGCCGGACGCTCCTGCCGGCTCGTGTCCTCCGAGCACGCGGCTGCGACGACCAGCGCCACGACCGCGAGCAGAGCGGTGGAGAGCGTGGGAGGAAATCCACCGATCGTTCGGCAGCGGCGGTTCGCTGGAAGCGGCACAGGCGGGCTCCGCGTGAGAGTGGATCTAAGGGCATGAAGCTGCGGCCTGTGGGGCGTCGTAGCAGCCGTCGGCTCGCGCAGCAAGCGGCGGGGGTGGCAACAAGCGAGAAAGCGCTGCATTCCAAATGAAGTCGTTCCGCGACCCGGGAACCGAACTGGCTGCAGGTCTTTCCCCCTGATCGCCAGCCCGCAGCCATGCTATGGGAGCAGCACGTCGAGCGACCCTGCGAGGAGAGACAGTTGAAGACGGAACGCTTGGAGGTTGTCGCGGGACAGGCAGGGGCCGACGCCATCGAGCGCGCAGCCGACCTCTTGCGGGAAGGCAGGCTCGTTGCGTTCCCCACCGAGACCGTCTACGGCCTCGGCGCCCTCGCCCTGGATCCCGCAGCGGTCGAACGGATCTTCGAGGCCAAGGGGCGCCCCGCCTTCAACCCCCTGATCGCCCACGTCCTCGACGCAGAGCAGGCACGCTCGCTCGTCCGACGCTGGCCCCCGCAGGCAGAGGCCCTCGCCGCAGCCTTCTGGCCCGGCCCCCTGACTCTGGTCCTCCCCAAGGATCCCAAGGTCCCGGACCAGGTCACCGCAGGCCTCCCTTCCGTCGCCGTCCGGGCGCCGGCCCACCCCGTCGCCCGCGATCTCCTGCGCGCGGTGGGCGCCCCCATCGCCGCCCCCAGCGCCAACCGCTACATGGCGGTCTCCCCCACCGCCGCCCCCCATGTGGAGAAGGGCCTGGGCGGCAGGATCGACGCGATCCTCGACGGCGGCGCCACCCCTCTCGGCATCGAGTCCACCGTCCTCGACCTCACCGGCAGCGCCCCCGTCCTCCTGCGACCCGGCGCGATCACCATCGAGGAGCTCTCTGCCGTCGTCGGCCCGATCGAGCGTCCCGGCGCGAGCCCCGCCGAGGGCGCTGCCCGAGCCTCTCCGGGGATGGCCCACCGCCACTACGCGCCCGACGCGAAGCTCGAGCTCCTCCCCCAGGAGGAGATCGCCTCGCGCATCGCCGCAGCTCCTCCTGCAGAGCGCATCGGCGTCGTCGCCAGGAGCCCGCGCCCCGCGCATGTCCAGGTCGAGGCATGGCTGCAACTCCCATCCACGCCTCGTGGGTACGCAACCCAGCTCTACGCTGCCCTCCACGCCCTGGAAGACGCAGCAGTCGTGACCATCCTCGTGGAGAGCGTGCCGGACGGAGCCGATTGGGAGGGGCCCCGAGATCGCCTCTCGCGAGCGGGCGGGCTGCGCGAACGTTGACCACCTGGAAGAGAGACCCAGAGCTGAGCTGGTTCGCGCTACCGAAAGAGAGCGATGACATCTGGCCTCGCCCCGGATCCACGGAGCGAGGCCATCTCGGTTTCGCTACTTTGCCTTGAAGTGGAAGACCCGGCCGCTGAGGTTTCCAGGCACACGGTGGAGGCCCACGACGTAGGAATCCAGGCTCTCCTGATGCTTTCGTGGGTCCCTCAGGAGGGAAGAACGTAGCGGACGCCACGTGAATCCCGCAGAATTGGGCTTGTCGAGAGTCCAACCAAGCGGAGAGGCAACGTGGCGTCCACGAACAAGGTATTGAAGCAGCTGCTCGGAGTCGAGCAGGTTGTTATCGAGGGGTGGAATCCTGACGAGGCTTCCTGTGATTTCGTCGTCCAGGTGCGGGTGCCCAAGAAGGGCCGAAGGCAGTGCTCCAGGTGCTTTCGACGGTGCCCTCGCTACGACCGGGGCGGTGGACGGCGGAGGTGGCGCGGCCTCGACCTGGGAACCACGAAGGTCTTTCTCGAGGCGGAGGCTCCGAGGGTGAATTGCCTCCACCACGGTGTGATCGTCGCTGCGGTCCCCTGGGTTCGGCCGGACTCCGGGGTCACCCGGGAATTCGAGGACCAATGTGCCTGGCTTGCGGTCCACACCAGCAAGACCGCAGTCTCTGAGCTCGCTCGGATTGCATGGAGGACCGTTGGACGAATCGTCGATTCGGTCGGTTGGGAGGCTCGCCAGCGGGTGGATCTCCTCGAAGGCTTGAGCCGAAACGGGATCGATGAGCTGAGCTATCGCAAGGGCCACAAATACATCACCGTCATCGTCGATCACGACACCGGTCGGCTGGTCTCTCGGGGCTCTGCCCACCCCTTCCCGGGCGCCCACTGCACCCACAAACATGTCATGAGAGCCAGATTGTGATTGTTTCTCAAGTAGATAGGCTCCCTGTTTTTTTTTTTTTTTTGAATGAGTCAATTGGCTTCCGAAAGTCGTCTGTCCTTTCGTCGAAGAGATTGGCATCAAGGCAGGAAGCCGAATTCGCGGATCGAGGGGGTGCCCGGCGGTTTGGTTCGACTCCAAGAATTTCAAGAAACTGGGCCAGCACCTAGACCAGGTGCTGGCCCAGACTTGTTATTTTGCCTTGAAGTGGAAGGTCCGATTGCTGAGATCACCCGGGAGCCGGTGGAGGCCGGTGATGTAGTTGTCCGGCTCATCCCTGGGCATCGTCTCCAAGGCAATCCAGGCAGTGCTTCCCCGGAAGTAGTTGTAGTTGGTCGAACCAGGGATCTCCAGGTTGTCGAACTCACCGAAGACGACCTTCACGTCTCCGTCTTCCCAGAGCTGGATCTGGAACGTGATCCCGGTGACCGTCGTGTTGCCGATCCGGAAGTTGTCCCATTCGGCGATCAGGACCTTCTGTCCAGCTACATCTCCGTAGAAGTAGGTGAAGAAGCAGTCGTGTGCCGACCGGTTGCAGGTCAGGTTCTCCCAGAATCCCGCCACGAGGGGGCCTCTGGGTGTCGCGGTGTTGACGCGGGGGAGGGCCGTCAGCGACGGTGGGCCGACCGTACCACCAGCAGGATCGGCGACGTCGAACGAGAGCCACCCCCTGATCCCTGCCCAGACCGTCGTCACCTCCGTGCCGAAGTAGTTCCAGGAGAAGCCAGGCACGTCGAGCTGCGTGACGGCCCCGGCGGACTCGAAGGCGGAGCTTCGAGTCCCGACCGTCGAGATGTCGATCAGGCTGCCGACGCCGTTGGGATCGACCTCGTAGTAGGGGTTGGGGTTGCAGGGCAGGTCGATGGCGCCCGGGGTCCCGAGCAGGCTTCCCTCGCACCAGTTGGCGAGGGGGGGAGTCGCTCTGCCCTTGATCTGGGCGACCGGATCCACGTAGAGGGTCTTCCCTGCGGGGAACGACCAGGTGGCGTCCCACTCCATGGAGGCGATCATCGAGGAGCCCGCCCAGACCTCGAGCTTGTCACGGCCCGCGTCGAAGGAGAGGTCCGATCCGTAGACCGCCTGCTGGGTGACGCCGGAGATTGCCGACGCCGCGAAGACGGCGTGCCCCAATGGCGGAACGACGAGGCTGCTGCCAACCGCGTATGTGCCTCGGGTGTTTCGGATCTCGAAGCGATTGAGGTCGATCGGATCCGAGCTGAGGTTGCGAAGCTCGAACCACTGCTCGGACTGACCACCCGCCGGAGCAAGCATCACCTCGGTGACCATCAGGTCCTCCGGGTCGACCAGGGCCTGAACCCCGACGGTCTTGCATTCGCCGAAGTCGCGGACCCAAGCGCAGAACGTCCGGTCCTTCGAAGAGTCGACGACGATGCTCTCCACACCGCTGGCGGCAGTCTGGACGCGGAAGGTGCGGTTCGAGAGACCGTCCTTGAAGGGGACGACGCTGGCCTCGTTGTTTCCTCCGTAGTGCAGGAGCTGCGCGGCCATTCCGTCCACAGACTGGAAGCCGATCGTCGCCGAGGAGCCGTTCGCCTCGAGCTCGCAGGTGCTCGGATAGCAGCTGGAGTTGTTCAGCCCCGGCGGAGGCGCCATCTTGCCATAGCGATACTCGAAGACGCCGTCCGAGTAGAGGACGATCTGGAAGTTCATGTCGTAGGGATTGGCGTTCGACGACCCGTTCGAACGGCTCACGTCCTTCCACTGGATGATGAAGGTGTTCGCGTCAGGCGAATGAATCCAGAGCTTCGACGGCGTTCGGACGAAGAAGTCGTCCCAGAACGGGGCCATGTGGACCACCCGGGTGGTCGAAGCCGGGCTGGGAAGCGTCTCGTTGGCGCCCACGCCGCTCGTCACCCCCATGTCGAAGGTGAGGTAGCCGTCCACCATGGCCTTTGCCTCGGTGTAGGGGGTTCCGAAGTAGGGGAAGGCGAAGGGGAGGGTGATCGCGTAGTAGCCCGTACCGCCCGATCCGGTGATCGTGACCTCGGCGGCCCCAGGGAGGCCGGCGATGTCGACGAACGCCCCCGGGTCACCAGGGCCTGCGGGCACCTCGACCATCGGGCCCGTCGTGATGGTGACGCCTGGCTCCTGCTGGGCGATCGACCAGTTGAGCGGCGCCGTCTCTCCAGGGAAGGTCTTCCCGGAGGGACCGACCACACTCAGCTCGAAGGTGCGGATGCCCACCAACCTTTCGACGGAGACGACCCTGCCGAGGGAGGTGGCCTCCAGGACGTAGACCGAGCGCTCCACGGGGTTCTGGACGAGGGTCCCAGTCGCCGGGATTTCGCTTCCGGTGTGGGCGAAGACCTCGAATCCGTTTCGGAGCAGCCGCAGCTCGTCCAAGCCCGCGACGCTCCAGCTCAGGGTCACCGGATCGCCTCTGCGGGGATCGGTCGGTCCGACGTCGAAGGCCTCGATGCCCCAGGGAACGTCGACGACGACGGGCTGGTCCGGGCAGAAGGTATCGCCGGAGACCGGGTCGATCGCACAGAGGTTGTACTCGGTCGTGGACCAGGGGTTCACCTGGACCGAGCCGGTCCTGGCGGTGGTCTTGGTGAACTTCCAGGAGCGGTTGCTCAGCCCCTGGGGAACCGGCGCGTTGTTGGGGTTCGGTGTTGGGTTCCCTCCCCAGTGCAGCATGAAGCCGACTGTGCCGGTGGGATCCTGGTAGCCGATCGTCGCAGCCGCGCCGTTCGCCTCGTTCTCGCAGGTCTGCGGGTAGCAGGCGGTGGTCGAGGTGGTTGGGGTCGGGGGCGGGAGCATGGCGCCGTAGCGGTACTCGAAGTCGCCGTTCCGGTGGAGGACGACCAGGAAGCTGAGGTCATACTCTCTCGTGTTGTTGAGCGCGCCGGTGGCGAGGCTGACGCGGCTCCATTGGACGACGTAGGTATCGGCGTCCCGCTTCTTCACGAGGACCCTCCCCTTGGAGAAGGTGCTGAAGTCATCCCAGAAGGGGGCCAGGTTGATCCGACGATTGGCTGCGGTGTCGCTGGGGATGATCGCGTTTGCGGCCACGGTGCCGGTGGTGGTTCCGGAATCGAAGCTGATGTAGCCCTCGACCGCGACCTTCATCTTGGACATCGGCGTCCCGAGGAAGTCGAAGGTGAAGCCTTCATCGAAGACCACCTCCTTCATTCCGGTGGTCGAAGCGCTGCCGTAGAGCACCTCGACGTCTTCGTCCTGCGAGATGTCCATGGCGGCGAAGGGGAGATCGCTCCGCTCCTCCATCGGCGCCACGATGACCGGATGCAGGTTGGGATCGGCGACGGCCAGGTTCCAGGAGAGCGAGATCCCGGAGCCCGGGAAGCTCGTCGCTGGAGCCGTGAGGGTCATCCGCACCCGGGTGACGTCGACCTGGAGGCTGTCCGTCAAGAGGTTCTGCGGCGCGGTGAGCTCGAGCTGATACACCGCGTTCTCGGTCGGGGTGACGAGGAGCGTTCCGTTGTCCACCACGCCGATGTCCGAGGTGTCCAGGAGGACGTTCGCTGCCGTGTCCAGGATCCGCAGTCTGGAGCCGCCGTGGGTCTGCCACCGGAGGGTGGTGGAGTCGCCGAAGTCGAGCGTGGTCTCGTCGGCGGTGAACCAGTCGATTCCGATCGGAGCCGCGATGTCGATGGATCTGCAGGCCGCGGTTCCACCCATGTCCACGCAGAAGGTGTAGGTCTCATCCCGGGTGGGGTTCACCGTGACGGTGCTCACCCCCACCCGTGGCTCATAGCGGATGACCTTGTTGGAGAGCCCGCCGGGGTAGGGGATGTTGGTGGCGGCCTGGAGGTTGCCTCCATGGTGGTGCGTCATCCCTGCATCCATGTCCGGCGCCTGGAAGCCGATCGTCGCGCTCGCGCCGTTGGCGTCGTTGACGCAGGTCTCCGGATAGCAAGATGCGTGGACGTTGGGAGGAGGGGGCGGCGCCATGGTCCCATAGCGGTACTCGAAGGAGCCATCGCGCTTGAGGACCACCTGGAAGTTCAGGTCGTACTCGATGTCCGCCGTGGAGCCCGTGGACTTGCTCCACTTCTTCCACTGGATCACGAAGGTGTCCGGATCCGGCTGCCCGTGCCAGAGCGAGCCGCTGGACCGGCGCCAGAGATCATCCCAGAAGGGCGCGAGGTGCACGAGCTGGTACGAGGCGACCGTCGAGAGGTCCGGGAGGATGCGGTTGTTTCCGCTGCCGGACGTCGTCCCCATGTCGAAGGTGATGTAGCCGTCCGCCATCGCCCGGAGCTCGGTGAACTTCTGTCCATAGAAGGGGAACTCGAACCCCGGAGGGAGCGAGATCACGGCGTAGCCCAGGCTGTCGCTGCTCAGCGCTGCCTGCGATGCGTAGAGGAAGGGGGAGATGTCTTCGTATCCCGTCCCGCCGGTCACCTCCGTCATGGGGAAGCTCCCGTAGACCGTGGGCGCCGGCCCTCCACCGAGGTCGGTAGCGGTGATGGTGATCGTCGCAGGTGAGCCAGGGCGCACGCTCGACTGATCGGCGCTCAGCTCGAGCCGCGCCGTCCAGAGCACCACCTTGACCTCGTGCACCTCTTCCATCCCGACGGTGTTCGTGAGTCGAAGCACGAAGGTCGTGTCTTCGCTGATGCTGGGGATCTCGAGGGAGCCGGAGGCCACCGGGGGCCCCGCGGGGAGGAGCTCGGTCCCGTTGGCGGTGAGACTCATGAAGGTCGGGTTGATCGTCTCCCAGGTCAGGGTGATGGGCTCGCCCTCTTCCACGCCGGTCCGGTCTGCTTCGAACTTCTCGATGGAGAAGGGGGTGAAGAGCGTCATGTCGGCAGAGCGCTCGCTGAAGGTTCCGTCTTCACCTGTCGCACGTACCGTGAAGGTGTACTCGCCCTCGGGAACGTCCAGGACGCAGTACCCATCATCGACCGCAAATTGATCGGCAGCCGTGCAGATTACGTCCCCGAACTGATCCAGGACCTGGAGGCCGGTCGCGAACTTCGTGGTCCAGGTCAGCTGTGCCCCTGAACCAATCGCCACGGGCTCGGTCGGGATCGTGCCCAGGAGGATCTCGGGGCGAGGAATGATCCGAACGGAGACGTCTTTCGTGACGATATGCGGTCCGCGCTTCACCGTCATCGTGGCTTTCACCGTGTCGTTGGTCGCCAATGGGCGCCAGTCGTAGCTCCCGTTCTTGGGGTAATCGGGAATCGGCGAATAGGTGAAGGTCCGATCGAAGAGTTCTCCGTGGACGACGAGGGACCTCTGATCGTGAATGTTATGGAACGAAGACCCGCTCGGTGTCTGGTAGCCGATGGTGGAGGTCGCGCCCCTCACCGCTTCCAGCGTTGCTGCCGTGGGATTCGAACCTGGATCCATATCGCCGAAGCGGTACTCGAAGTTGCCGCTCTCCCAGAGGACGATCTCGAAATTCAGCGAAGCGGTGTAGGTGCTGGAGATCCGCGCATCGTTCCACTGGATGATGAGCGATCGACCCTTCACCGGATTTTCCTGTAGCAGGTAGTGGATGTCGCCGAATTCCTGGCCAGGTACCCAAACCTCCCACTCCTGCATCCAGGACCAATAGTCCCAGAGAGGGGCCATGTGAACGTAGAAGTAGGTGCCCGTTTGAGGAAACTTGCTATTCCCGGCGGTCACCTGTGTCATGTGGTCCGGCTCAAAGCTGATGAATCCGTTGTTGTAGACGCGGACCTCGCTGTGGGACTTCCCATCGAACGGAAATGCGAACCCGTCGGGAAACGCAAAGCGAACGCATGAGCTGGTAAAGACATGGCTGCCGCAATCCGTGGGATGGAGGGGCAGCTTGGTTCCGCCATTGGCCTTTGCGTTGATATAGGGCTCCTGCGACTCCCCAAAAACATACTCTGAGTTCTGGAAGTCGAAGCTGATCTCATCCGCCATGCGGGTGGTCCAGCTGAGCTTCACCGGTCCACCAAACTTGACGGCAGAGACGTCCGCGGACAGGTCCAGGATCTCGGGGAGCGCGACGGTGACGCTGAGTTCCTCTGTCTCGATCAAACCCATGGGGCTGGTCACGACGATCCGGTAGGAAGCATCGACCAGAGGATCGACGCCGATGCTCCCTGCGGCGAGCTCGTCCTCGGAGATGGTGGCGATGTCGACGAATGCCCCGTCGACCAGCTCCTGGATCACGACGGACCCTGCGAACTCGGTGGTCCAGCTCAGGGTGACCTCCTCGACCTGGTGATCGAAGTGGGTGGGGGTCGCCTTGAAGTCCACCTGCGGCGGACCGTAGACGTCGACCACTGCGGTGGCGTTGGCAGGAACGGAGCGGGGGTCGTCAGTGGTGGCGACGAGCTCGAACTCGACGCGGCCGGTGCGGCCGGTCCACGGGATCTGGAGCGAGCTCGCCTGCTCCTCGACGGGATAGGTGACCTGGGCGTCGTCGCGCAGGACCAGCGCGGCCTCGGTCCCGGAGGGGTCGGGGAAGACTTCCCACGACACGGTGAGGTCGTCGCCGAGGTTGATCATCGCCGGCTCGACCTTGAACGAGCCGATCGCGGGGCCCTCGCCGACGCGGATCGGCAAGGAGAGGGAGTCGGTACCAGAAGAGTTGCTGACCCAGACGGTGACCACGTGGTCCCCGAGGGGCGGATCCCAGCTGCAGCTCGCGTCGTCGATGGACGCACCAAGCTCGAAGGACTCGCAGAGCGGCTCCTCGACTCCGCTCGAGGTCACGGACATCCAGGACCCACCCTCGCTGGTCCACTGGATGGTCAGGGTTTCGCCCACCCAGAGCGACTCGCTGTTGGCACTCAGCGTCTCGACGACAGGCGGAGACACATCGACATCGATGTTCTCCTCCGCCACCGTCCCGAGCTCGTTGAAAGCGCGGAGGGTGAGGGTCGCGGGGAGGGTCATGGTGATGGAGCGGCTTCCCTCGAGGAGGGTCGGATCCATCTCGAGGACCTCCTCTCCTTCCACCAGGAGCCCCACGCTGGCGGTGTTCAGGGTGGACCAGTGGAGCTCCGTGGACTCCCCGATCCCCACCCGCAAGCGGGAGGCGGTGAAGGACGCGATCACCGGCAGCTGCACGATGCGGACCTCGGTGGATTCGGTCGTCTCACCGATCTCGTTCGTCGCCACGAGCTGAAAAGTCGTGTCGGCGACGATCTCCACCTCGATCGAGCCGTCCGGGGTCTCGGATGGATCGATAATCCGGGGATCGGCATTGTCGGCTTCGAGCACCAGAGTCTCTGCGCCGACCACGCCGCTCCAGGAGAGGGTCAGCGTGGCCTTGCCGAGCTCGTCGGCTTCGACCACCTCCGGGCCGCTGAAGCTGCCGATGGTGGGAGCCACCGGCACTTCGACCACCTCGACCGTGAGCTGGGAGGAGACGGATCCGGCGTCTGCACCCACGGCGATCAGCTCGAAGACGGAGGTCTCGTCGATCGTCACGGACACTGAGCCCGCCGCGAAGGGGGCGTCGCCGAGATCGACCGAGGATCCGTTGCGCGTCATCGCGAGGGAGACCGCGTTCTCGGTCTCCCAGGAGAGAATGGTGGTCCCTGCCCCTTCGAGCGTGGTGGGCTCCGCCCCGAACGAGACGATGGTCGCAGGCTCCTTGATGTCTACGCCGTCGGGAGACTTGGGGTCTTCTGTCCCACACGCACCCACCAGCATCACAACGAGAAACAAGGGAAATCCCGCGAGCGCCCTCGCGACAAACCGGCTCATTTGTGACTCCAATACAATGTGTTTCAGGCGACTTTTCGACTTACCTGACCTTCGATTGGATCACGATTGCGGAGCCCGTTTCTCTTAAATCTCCTTTAATGATGTTTAGGGATCGGGAGGAAATGGGCCGCGCGAGGTGCTGGGATGCGTTCTATGAGCCAGCGCTCCAGCGGATCCAGAGACCGCGCGGTGGAAGTTCTTTGAGCGCGCAGCCCTCGCCGCGCACGAGCGCTCGATCTTGGAGTCCGAAAAAGAGAAGACCCCGCGAACCGTTGCCTGGTGTTCGCGGGGTCCTCTGATTGGTGGAGCTGAGGGGGATCGAACCCCTGACCTCTAGAGTGCGATTCTAGCGCTCTCCCAGCTGAGCTACAGCCCCAAGATCGCGCGGATGGTTCCGCCGTGAAAAGCGCGCGGAACCTACCGATCCAGGGGCTCTCGTGTCAAGGTCGATTCCGCACCTTCGCATCGGGCCCTCGGAAGAGCCAGCAGGTTGCAAGGGCTCACACCCGGGGTCGGCAAGGCGGGGCGTTTCATTGACAGCCAACCCGCCGTGTTGTTAGGTAGATTCAATTATTCTCACGATTTTCAACGGCGCCGGCAGCCTGTAGATCTGGGCGCCCAAGTGGCGGATCTCCATGGCTGATGGCACCTCCGGGACGAAGCCCACTCCGGCAGAATTGGTCGGACTCGAGCACGCCTTTGCCGTCGACTCGCAATCCGACGCCTATCGACCTCTGACCGAGGCCTACCTGGCCTTGGGGCGGTACATGGAGGCGATGGTGGTCGGGAAGGCGGGGATGAAGGCCCACCCCGACTCGCCCGAGCCGCGGATCCTGCTGGCGCGGATCTACGGCCAGCAGGGACGAAAGAAGAAGGCCCTCGAAGAGCTGGACGCCGCGCTGGAGCGTGGCGCCGGCGAGGTCGACACCCTCCTGACCATCGCCAGGCTCCGCCTGGAGAACGAAGAGCGGGAAGGGGCGGAGCTCCTGGTGAAGCAGGCGGCGGTCCTCGCCCCGGGCAACCCGGAGGTGGAGGCCCTCGCCGCGACCATGGGCGTGGTGCTCGAGACCCCACGCCCTGAAACCCCGGAGCCGCCGCAGCAGGCACCGGAGCCTCCAGCGAGCGGACTCGAGGCAGGAGGAGGCGACCCAGGCCAGGGCCAGGGCCAGGGGCAGCGCCACGCCATGGGGGAGGGCGCCGCAGCAGCCGCTGCCGTGCCCCCTGCGGCGATCCCCCCCGATCAGATCCCGCCGGGCTTCGGTGCGGCGATGCAGGGGGCCTCTGCCTCGGCGCAGGGGGCGCGGGCAGGTGGAGCCGAATCCCGGGCCCGAGCCGAGGGGAGAGCCGCGAGCCCGACGGCTCCATCCGCAGCGGTGAGCGCCGCAGGGCAGGTCCAGGCCCGGGTCGCCACCAGGCCCGCCTTCGATCCGGAGAGCTGGGACTTCGAGGACGACGATCGCCCCGCCTCCGCCGGAAGCCGGCGCCAGCTCTATGCGCTCCTGGGCGCGGTGGTCCTGGTGATCGTGGGCCTGGGGGGCTGGCACTTTTATACGGACTGGCAGAAGAACCGGGAGCACCAGATCGGGAGGCTGATCAACCAGACCAACGATCAGCTCCGCAAGGACACCTACGCGTCCTACAAGGCTGCGGCGGGCCACGCCCGGGAGATCCTGGATCTCGACGGCGGCAACCTCGAGGGCCACGCCTACCTCGCCTTCATCAACGTGCTGCGCTGGGGGGAGCAGGGGGAGGGTGAAGATTTCCGGGAGGCAGCCCGCATGAACCTGGAGCAGGCGAAGAAGGCTGGGCAGCCCCATGGGCGCATCATCGCCGCGGAGGCCTACCTGAAGTTCTTCGAAGGGGATCCCAAGGCGGCGGAGGCGACGATCCGCGAGGTCCTCGATGCAGGCCAGCGTTCGTGGCTGGGGCTGCTCTACGGCACCCTGGGGACGATCCAGATGTGGGCCGGCGAGCTCGACGAGGCCTCGCTGAGCTTGAAGCAGGCCCAGAGCCTGGAGCCCAACAGCGTGCGGATCCTCGCGGCGCTGGGTCAGCTCCACCGCCGCCGCGGCATGGACACCCAGGCCTGGACCTTCTACGACACCGCCCTGCGCGTCGACGGCGATCACGCGGAGTCGCTCCTGGGGAAGGCGCTCCTGATCCTGGACGCGAACGACGCGGACCGCCCCCTCGCCGACAAGGAGAAGCTCCTCGCGGAAGCCGAGGTGCAGATCGAGAAGGTCTTGAAGCTCCCGGACGGCGCGATCTCTGCCCGGCAGCTCGCGGTCGGGAAGTTCGCCAGCGCGCAGCTCCACTACGCCCGCGAACAGCGCCGGGAGGGTGAGCGGCTGGAGCAGGAGGCCTTCACCCTCGACCCGCGCAACGCGGATCTGAGGCTGCTGCGCGGCAGGCGCCTCCTCCGCGAGAACGACGTGGACGGCGCGGTGACCGAGATCCGCGAGGCGATCCGCATCGACGGGAACCGGGCAGCGTTCTACGTGGATCTCTCCCACGCGCTCCTCGCCAAGAAGGGCGGCGCCACCGAGGCGGTGGAGGCCCTGGAGACGGCGCTGAAGACCTACCCCAAGAGCGGGAGGCTCTACGTCCTCCTGGGCGACGCCCACCGAGCGGTCCCCGCCGTGGAGGAGGCGCGCAAGGCCTACGAGCGGGCGCTGGAGGTCGAGAACCTCAGGTTCCCGGAGGCGAGCGCCAGGCTCGGCACCATCTGGCGAGAGAAGAAGGAGTTCGCGAAGGCCTCCGAGGAGGTGGAGAAGGCGCTGAAGGATCTGGGGCTCACGACGAGCGGACCGACCCTGGCGCTGGCCCTCACCGAGCGGGGGCGGATCTTCGAGGAGCAGCCGCGCCCCGACGTGAACCAGGCCTTCGAGCGATACGAGAAGGCGATCGCTGCCTCGGGGCGCTACGCGCCGCCGCACTACTTCGCCGGGCGGATCCTGGCGGCGCAGCGCGAACGAGAGCGGCAGCAGCTCGCGATCGAGTCGTTGGAGACCTACCTGCGTCTCGCGCCGAGAGGGGAGTTCGCCGAGGACGCGCGGGCGATCCTGGCTCGGATCCGCTGAGCCTCTTCGCGAACGAGCGAGCCGAAAGCGAGCGGAGGCAATAGGTCCCGCTGCGCGTCTCTCGCCCGTCGGGGGAACACCCCGGCGGTGAAGGCGAAGGCTCGGCTCGCCTCAGCGGCCGAATCTGTCGGGGGGGGGGGGGGCGGCCCTCGGTGGGGG
>Ga0180215_1003103_pt1 | contig 15973 bp, 18 predicted proteins | sample eDN3rd37CBELigBY_FD_128871 | JGI IMG/M metagenome (GOLD analysis project Ga0180215, IMG submission 128871) | Enriched backyard soil microbial communities from Emeryville, California, USA - eDNA 3rd pass 37_C BE-Lig BY (version 2) (version 2) | ecosystem: Environmental > Terrestrial > Soil >...
GCTCCGGAGCGCCGCCCGAGCACGGCCTCGATGAACAGCAAGCTGGCGAACCTGATCCGCAGCCTGGTTGAAGCGCAGGACTAGAGCAGCTATTGCACGCAATGTGCGAATATGTGTCGCCGGTGTCGTTGATATCGACTTCTAGCTGCAATGTACGTGGTTCCCTGATTATTTGTTGTATCTCAGCACTCGTTTGGGTCTGATCGATCTCGAGTACATGCGCCGGAGAAAACACCTCATACATACGTATGTCATGCATTCAATTTACGCAATTGGGTATAAGCAGGTTGAGGGTAGCACATGTACGCACCGACTGGCAGATTGAGGGTAGCACGTGTATGCACCGAGTGGAAAAGTACGACTATTGTGCACGGTCATGGCAGTTATGCCACACTTGGAGCCGCCTGGTGAACTTTGACTAGGGCGCCGCCACCCGAATGACATCGCGAATTGCAAAGCCGATTCGATCGCTCACGTGCTTCATCACGTGTCCGCTTTCAGGTGCCCGCATGCCAAAAACAGGCTGTCGGCGGGTCACTTGCGTGCTCCAGGTGTCACACGATACTATTTTGCCATTTTGCCGATTGTCACTGTCGGCTGCCGTTTCGACCAGCTCGTTCGATTTCTTTTCTTTCTTCCTTCATCTTGCAATCGCTCGCGCCGAGTCAATTTGCTGTTGTTGTTTTTTTCGGCAGGTGACGTACGAAGGCGACGTGGCCGTGGTGTGTCAAGCGCTGACTACTTTTTCTGGAAACGGCGAGGCCGTTTGCTTTGCGTTGCGGTCGGCCCCTTACAAAAGTCGTTGGCACCATCCGCTATTCGACAACCTGCCCATTTTGTCTGCCTTCAAACATCTCATCTACAGCGGAAGATCACCGGAAGACATCGCTGCGTCACGAAAGTGTTGTTCTTCTTGTTGCGATGAATGCTGCCTATTGCGGACCAGGCTCTAAACTGAGGTGTAGGGTTTTCGTCGATCACCGGGCCGCCTTCTCATCATCCGTCCGTTGCGACTGGCGCCCGCCTCCGGCTGCATATCGACGCCACAGGACTTCAGCGCTCTGCTTGCCGGCTACAGCAATAGGCAGGCTCCGCGCAGACCGCCTGTTAGTCGCTGTTAACTTACCGGCTTTCGCATTCGGACTGCCGCAACGGATATGGTCCGTGCTGGCGCGATGCTTTGCATCGCGTCGCTACCTGTGCTGGCGCCACGAAAGGCGCTGAACTGCACGTTCGTGGTGTGTCACGCATGTACGTAGAGTTGGCGGACGCGCAATGCAAAGGTAGCTAACACGCTTTGAATGCTGGGGCATGCCATGTGGGCGATAAAGGTTATCGCACCGTAAACCGACGTACAAGCGGTAGTGACACCCGCTCGCAGCATGTTAACGTGACGGCTGCCTGGACGTAAGCAGCAGGCTATCACCATACGTCAGGTGTCACCAGAAACAGTTGCTTGTAGTTGCAACAACACATCGAACTAAAAAAAAAAACTTACTGATGTTTGCTTGTGTGGGTTGCTTCAGCTTCAACCATGCAGAAAGCAGGCCAGCCTTATTGGGCACAGCCGCTACCGCCGGCGGTCCCAGCCAACCCCATTGACCCGCTTCCACCGCCATTGGTGACCAGCGATGCCACAACTTTGCCGCCGCCTACCGCACGAAAACCTTCGACTGCCCTGGATATTGTGCCGCCGACTGCCCAAGGCGCCCTAGTGGCGCCGCTGGTCACGCATGGTGGCAGCGCGGCTGCGCTTCCGCCACCCAATGCGACGCCCCTGGCTCGATCGTCGGTGGCAATGGCATCCAAGCCGTTGTCTATCCCGCCGCCGCTGATACGGGCCGACTCTGCAGCGATCCGCATTTTAACAGCAGCTCCGGCATCGGCGCTTCCGCCTCCGCAGACCTGCCCGAGCGCAGGGGTCATACCCTTGTTGGCAGCATCGGCAGCTCAACCTGCGGCGTCGACACTGCCAGCAGCGGAACCCCAGTACTCCGCCGCCGTCACGCAAGCACTGGCAAGTACAACGGCTTCCAGCTCAACATGGCCAATGCCACCCACGGTGGAGGCACCCCAAATGGCACCAAGTGCTTCGACGCTTCCTCCACCTCCGGCGGCTCTGGCAACACCGGCTGTGCAAGCCCCGCTGGCTCCATCGGCAACCTCATCCAAGGCCTCGGTGGTGATTGTGAACAAGGCGCTAACGCCGGGACCACTACGTTCGACTACAGAGGAGCCAACTGCAGCAGCTGCTGTTGCTTCCACGGCATCCGCAGCGGAGACGGCGTATGCTGAGCGCCCCTCGGCGGTGCCTATGCGCATCACCAGCGGTGTACCGCCGCGAGTGTCCGTGGAGCGCGTGGCTCCGCTGCTCCAACTGCGGAGCACGGACATGTTGTTGCAACAGACCGCGGCCGTCGAGAACGAAGTACGCGCGTCTCGGGCCGCGTCGGGGCAGACAACCATTTCGGGGCGCATTTCACGCTTTTTGCGGCCACAAAGTAATGCGGCGGCGCTCCCGCCGGGATTGTCGATGTTCGGCGGCCGGGTCATCTCCAGCAGCACCACGGACATGCCTCTGACAACCTTGGGGATGGGCTGGGCCATCCCTGAAGAGGTTGAAAACTTGCGCTGGGGCGCGATGGGCGTCTGTGGTGTGCGAACTTCTACCACCGGCGCTGGCCCAGACGCGTCTGCCTCCAGCGCCAACTTGACGAGCAGCTACAGGAACAGCACAGTCTTGCTTGCCACGCAACACCAAACGCAGGCGCCCTCTTTAGAGGATATTGTGTCGTTGGCCAAGCCCGATGCGGAGGAACGGCAGCTCCTTCCTGAGAACGATGGAAAGAAGAAGGATAACGCCGAGTCACGCCGTTGTTGCGCCCGCCGGCGGTGCCTGCTAATAACGGTGGCCATTGTGCTGCTGCTATTAGGTGTAGGTATTGGCGTTGCACTTACCATGATGGGCAGTGCCACCGCCGAAGCATCAACCCTGGGAGGTTGGGCACCTACCAATGACTCTGTGGAGGCCACGCTGGAACCAACAACTCCCTCTACGCCCGCTCCAACCCCAACGTCGACCGGCGGCGAGCCTTCTATACCGGCCCCACCAACGCCCAGGCCAACCCTCCCGTCCACGGAACCTCCCATCGCGCCACCGCCGCTCGGAACTGCAATCCCCTTGCCCACATCGACGGAGCCGCCACAGCTGCCAACGATAGCAGTGCCAACAACAGATCCTCCGACGACGGAACCGCCAACGGCACCGCCGACGCCTGCGCCGGTGCATGGCCCGTGCATCCTGGACGGCAGCGGTACCTCGGCCACGCTGACAATTACGCCATTCAACCCGAGTAGCACTGGCTGCATCTGGATCTTTGATGGAAACACGCTCGATGCGATTGCTTACTCGGCGTTCCCCGCCACCCATCCGTCGGTGACGGTGCCGACACCGTTCCTGGAGCCTGGACGGTTCTTGGAGGTCGATCAGTATTCGCGTCACCTGAGTAACGGTTGTGGGACGTATCGACGCTACTTTACCTGTACCGTCGTCTTTATTGACGTTTGGGAGCCAACAACAGCTGCGCCGACAACAGCTGCTCCAACAACGGCGGCTCCGACCACCGGGGTACCTTCAGCTGCCGCTCCTACAACTCCGGCACCTACAACTGCCGCGCCGTCCACCGCGGGTCCGACCACCTCGGCTCCGACCACTGCGCCGCCGACTATCTCGGCACCAACCACGGCTGCTCCAACCACTTCGGTGCCAACGACCGTCGCGCCGTCAACACCAAACCCAACGACTGCCGCGCCGTCAACACCAGCCTCAACGACTTCCTTACCGACAACTGCCGTACCGACGATTGCCGCGCCGACAACGTCCGCGCCAACCAACCCCGCGCCAACGACAGCCGGCCCGACAACTGCTGCGCCGACGATCAACGCGCCAACGATACCAGGGCCAATCACCTCAGCACCAACGACGGCAGCGCCGACAACGACTGCCCCAACCACGCCTGTACAAACTACGCCCAAACCGACGACTGCGGTTCCCACTACAATGGCGCCAACGACCGCAGTCCCCACGACGCCGGCCCCGTCGAGTGAACCTTGCCAGCTGTACGGCGCCGGCACGCCGCAAGCCAGCACGACGGTGACGCCGCCGGCCAAGTGGGCCTCCGCGTCGTGTGTCATGGTGTACAACGCGCAATGGGTGTGGTTTGACACGCGCCGAGTGGTCGACGGCGTCTCGTACAACCTCCACACTCCTGACGTCTTACTCGGTCAGACGCTGCGCGTAGAGATCTACGAGTCGTACAGCTATGGCTACTGCGACGGGTACCTCGGCAACTTCCAGTGCAAGACCACCGTGGGCGCACCCATCGACACGCCCGCGCCGACTCTCATGCCAGCGTCCGCGCCGTTGCCGCCGGAGCGCGGGCTGTACGTGTGGGCCATGGACGAGTGCTTCTTCAACGGCTACGCGACAACGACGGCCTATAAGAACGCCTGCGGCTACACCAACTTCGACGCGTACATGGATGCGTACCTGACCATGCTGCAGCGGCCGTGGAACGGCACGTACCCCGGCTTCACGCGGCTGTTCTCCTGCGTGCCGCTGGCCCACCTCACCAACAAGGCCGCCAACGTGCGGCAGGGCTTGCGCCGCGCGCACGACACTGGCATCAAGGTGGAGCTGCTGCATGAGGGAAGCACATGGGTCCGCAGTGCAGCGGGTGTGCAGAACGGTCTCAAGGTGTGCTGGCGCGTGCACTGGTTCAACGGCAACGCCACGGATATGCGCGATCGCTTCGACGGCGTGCACCTGGACATCGAGCCGCACACGCTCGACACGAGCGTGTGGATGAGCAACACCGCCGGCGGGAACGACAGGTACAACCAGCAGTGGGAGGCTAACCTAATCGCCATCCTGCGCGGGTGCCGCGAGATCTTTGCCGGCACCAACACCACGGTGGCGTGGGACGTGCCAGACGACTACTCATTTTACAACACCGACCTATGGGACGCGCTGGTGGCGGACCCGTACGTTGACTATCTGAGCATCATGAACTACTATGACTCGCTGGACTACATCGTCTGGGGCAGGTCCGACGTCGGCGGCGTCTTCAACGTGCTCAACTCGCTGTACGGCCGCGTGCCCCTCCTCATCGCGCTCGAGACCAGTGACCCGTACCGGGCGCCCGACGAGGTCTCGTTCTGGCAGGAAGGCGTCGCGCCGTTGGAGAGCGCACTCGCTTACATCAGCGCGGCGTTTAGCATGGCCGCTGGCTTCATGGGCGTCGCCGTCCACTTTGATTTTTCCTACGGCGTCCTGCCGCTCAACGGTTATGGCGACGCCGAGGAGCTGCCGCTCAGTTGCAACTCGTACGACCGCATGCTCTACGTTGTTGCCGACACAGACGTCTACAAGAGCATGAAGGTGTACCGTTCCACGACCGACACCTTACTCAATACTTACGGCATTGACAACCACAACGGCCAGTGGTTCCAGCCCATCGGGGCGGTGGGTGCCGGGCCATACCGCCTCGAGTTCTACGATGGCACGAACGGCAACAAACTGACGCCAATGTCGCCCGTGGGCATGGTCTCATGTACCGTCATGGCGTAAGAGATTAGCAAGTATACAGTGCATCGGATTAAAGTACACGCAAGCTTAGCGAGGGACGAGCGTCACGCAGATGCAGTCGCGCCAGTCTCCGTGCTGCTGGATTGTAGACGCTCAACCAGGGCGTTCATGCTCTTCTGATGGCTCCGCTCTTTTTCTGCTCCGCCAGCGTCCGCACAAGACGCACGCCACATTCCACTCGTTAGCATATTCCCTGACGTACGACGAGCGCAGGCTGACGTCCCCAAATACGTACCGATATCTTCCTGAATGCTGCTCATGCGCGCTTCCAGTGTGCTGATCGCCTCGTCCAGCTCGGCGCTCCCGGCCCGTTCGGCGGCTGGCGCCGGCGAAGCGACGCCGAATGCAGCGGCCATGGCCTGGTGCATGTCCAAAAAGCTCCACTGCGGCAGGTCCGCCGCCGCTCCCAGGTCCGCCTCGCTGGCCGCTTCACCATCACCCACGTCGCCGCAGTCGGCTCCGCTGCCGCTCGCGTAGCTGTACATGGTCGCGGGCCGCGATGGGTTGCCCACGGTCGACAGCGACGCAATGCTAACGCGATAGCCGTCCGTGCCGCTCGTGGACGCGGCCGTGGACGACTCGGAGAATGGGCGCAGCGGCTCATCGGCGCCCGCGGCGGCCGCCGCCACCAGCTCCGCCTGGCGCTCCTTCCACAGATCCGCCGATTTCTATGGTCGATCGCGACGTACGACGCAGAGAAGAAAGCTCTGGGAGTGAGGGACCGCGTTGACGTTCCCACCCGCCAGCACTCTCTCGGCGCGTACCTGGATGTGGGCCATCCACTGCGTCGCGGACGCCGCCGACGTCGTCATCATAAAGTACTTTCGACGGCGGGTCGTGAGCACAAAACCCCAGCGGTTGCGAAGCGCCTCGCCGTAACCCTGCGCCCACTCGGAGCCAATGAGCGTCTCCGACTTCATCTTGGAGAGAATGGCCAAGGCTGCCAGGATTACCAGCACAGAATGTGCGCATGGTCCAGGACTCGGGTGAGCACCCCGAGCTACTTCTTCTAGTCTGCCCTATGCCGCCCGCTCCTCACCTTCGCTGTTCTCGGTAAACAGCTGCATGTGGCAGCCCTCGAGGTGGTCGGCGTCTCGCGCTTCGTCGTCCGACGGCTGCTTAAAGTAGTACAGCGAGTGCGTGGTGGCCTGACCCTCGCATGGCCAACAAAACCTTCTTGGGCCGATAGTCGTGACGTTAGCACCAGCTGCGCACCGCTGGCTGTCGCCAGACTCAGAGACCGCTGTGCTTACGTTAAGGACAAACCACCGCAGCTTCCAGCTGGTGATGACCGTCGGTCGTGCGCGGTGCTCGCGGAACGCCTTCATTAGCCAGCCAAAGTACGCGTTCGGCAGCTTGACCAGCTCGCTCGCCGAAACTTGCAGCGGCGGTCGCTGCGCCGAGCCGCCGGACGACGCAGTCTGCGGTCGCGAGCAAGCTACCAGAATGATACCGCGCACTGGTTGGGGAGAGAACGCAGCGCCATCATGATCGTTGCAGCCGTGTGCGTACCGGGGCCGCGGCGACAATTGCCCGTGTGCGCGTCGGCGACAAGGCCGGTGCCTGGCTTCCAGCGGCGTCCTTCTCTTTGGCGCGGCTCGCGGCCGCATCGGCATTCGACTGCTGGATGACGTACTGGTGCCGGCGAACCGTAACGGAAGCGGATCAGGCCCGCACAGGCGCAGCGCTTAATAATCTATCTCACACCGATCCTTGCAGCGGTGGTTACCCCCCAACGGATACCGTAATCGCACGTTGCCACCGCAGCATGTCGTCCTGGTCCTTGGCCACCAGGGTGTAGACACGCCCGCCCGCCGTGGCGATGGTGAAGCAGAAGCTGAACTTGTGGCCATCCTTGACCGCGTAGGTAGCTCCCTCGAGCGAGAAACTGCCGTACGCTAGCGACGGCATGCTGGCGTCCTCGGGTGACTTGAAATACGTCATAGTCGTTCCCCTGCATAGGTTTTTTCTTGCTTAGGTACCAAAAAAGCACACAGAATGAACGCGCGGCCCAGCAAGTTTCAACCGTGGCCGCCGGATCATGCGTTTTCGCACCGCAGAATGAACCAGCGTGTTTTCCACGACTTGTGCGTGCCGCCTTCCTTGGTCAGCCAGCCCTCCGTGGCGCGGTCTTGCTGCTGGCTCAGAATCGCCGCCAGGCCAGGCCGGAAGTGGGCCACGACCTCCCTGAAGCAGGCGAGCTTTGCGCAAGAACACAGGAAAACATCGTAAGGCACAAAAATGGCGGCGGTCACGTTCGCTCGGTTGCCGCGACGCACATCAAGATGTCGATCCACTGGAGCATCTCGCGTTCTGAGTCGGCAATCAGGTGGTACGTCCGGTTCGCGGTGACAACCTCAAACATGTTGTTGATGCCCAGCTTGACGTGTGCCTCGAGGCCCGCGCAGCATTCGACGCGCGGCATTAGCACACCAGTTCGAGGTGGTCGTCGCAGCCGCCGTAGTCCACGGCATACCTTCGCACCGACGGCGCTCACCCGGTAGACATCCTCCATGTCAATGATCCCAATTGGTTCTTGGTCCAGCTCCTATGGCTCCACAGTCACTCCAAGTTGGTCAATGTCGCATGGCCCATCAGCCGGGCCACACCGCGCAGCACAGGACCCTAGGCTGCAGCGATCGTACGTGCTCGTCTTTGTAGTAAAGCAGGTAACCCTTGTGCAACCGGAAGTACCGTCGCTTCCAATTCTACCCCAGGTCACCTTCAACAGAGGCAGGTCACTAGGCCATCCATAAGAACCACGCGGCCGTTGGAGCGACTGGGCACCGCGGCCGTTGACGTACCTTGACTTTGGCACCCTTCTTGACCAGGTAGCCTTCGCGCTCGAGCGAGTTCACCGCCGGATTGACCGTCTTGCGAGTGCGCACTTCTTCCGGCAGGCGGTCGGTGTCCGGCCCGTCCGCCCGGTTCTGCGGGGACTAACCTAAAAATATAGCAGCCGCAAATGTGCGTCAATAACCGCCACCGCGATCGACCCGTGACTATCAGCGGCTGGAACACGAGGTGACATACCTTGGGCTTGATGCCGGTGCGCTTCTCAATCCGGGCCACCAGCTGGGCCATCCAGGCGGCACGCTCCGCCTCGGTGGCGGCAGCCAGGCGGAAGGTACGGCTGAACGTCGCCACCTCGAAAATAAACCCTTGCATCCCTCCGCCCCCAGCACGGCAACGATGGGTGCGAAGTGAGTACGGTCGTTCTTCCTCTGCACGGACAGTGCTTGACACGCACCGTTGTCGGCGTCCTTGCTGCTGGACCGGCGATCATCGGCGTGTACTTCCGTGCACGCGATCAGGTCAATCACATGGATCGGGACCTTGTCCTGTTTCCCACAACCGTTCCCCGCAAAAGTTTAGACAGGTGAGCCACTTGCGTGGGTGACCTATCCACCAGCAGACAACGGCCTCGCCGCACCTCGCTGGTCTTGTAGTACGACAGTGACTCGTCGGTGAGCACAAACCACCGCTTGCGCCACGTCTGGTTCACGCAACGCCGTCCTCCATATATGTTTTTGATGAGGAATGGTTAGCTACGCGGGTTCATTCATTCATTCATTCATTTTTTTTTCAAGCTGTGCCCCTAATGCGCTTGCCTTAAAGTTCTCGCCGACTTTCTTCAAGTAGCCCGTGAACTGCTCGGCATCAGTGGTCTCGTTGGCCTGAGAAGCGAATATGCATCAGCGGCCACAACCACTTATTAGCAACCAGGCCACCATCGTAGTTGATGACAATACAGAGCGCATGATCTACCGCCGGGCCGGCAACCTCGGGCGCAGCGGCCGCGCGCAGCGTCGTGTCGATGTGCCGCGATAGCAATGCTGGTATGCGCATGGCTACCTCGACGCCGCCAGGTCAGGACGCCGGCCACCCGAGTGTCCCACAGTATCAGGGAGCGCACCTTGACCGTTCACTTCGTCGGCGATGACAAAATCGAGCAGCCACGGCAGATGCCCGCTGACGCCGAAAATGGCCACCAATGCCTGAGTCGCGATGCAGATGATGGGAACCCGCCGTCGGGTACCCGGATCAGGACCTGCTAAATAGATTAGGCCTATCACAGCGCCACGCACCTCTGCAATGCGGTCAATGTCGGAAGACGAGGCGACGGAGCAGATGGCTGTCGGCACTTCCATGGCCGCACTTTCACAGCAGGCCTGTCCCATCGACCATAATTGTAGCCTGGAGGATTCTGCTACAGTCAGCAAGAGAATGGGTGCGTATGCGTCCGCGGGAGGACATATCGCATCGCCTGACCTGGGCGACGCCAAACGGGTTGGTCGCGGCCGCTTCGATGGCCACACGGAGGCTCACTGCACGCTCGGCCCCCAGTTTCGCCTGTTGTTCAGCGGTTGGTCACAAGCAAAATGTAGGGCGAAGTTGAGTACTCACCCGGCTTATGCTAGCTGCGGAACTGCAACCGTTTCATCGATCCTTACCGAAAACTCGGAGTCGTGGTCAAGCGCCAAGCGGATGTACAGCGCCAGCAGCACGGCGCTAGCCTGGAACTCTTCGCCCGTGAGTGGTAGCACGGCGTCCTGAGGCGCAATTGGGCCTGTCTCCGCCTGAGCGATTAAGAGAATGCAGCAAAAGGCTACTGCACTGTCAGTGTCGAACAAGTAACTCTCCCCGCATACGGCACTGGCGGTACCGCAAAGCTTGCAAGGTAGGTTTGCACGGACACCGCATTTGCGTCCAGGAAGCCGTTGAGCGGAATCATGTAATGCTCCTTGGAACCGAAGCGGACGTCGTTGGCCATATTTTGCAGCACTTTGGTCACGAGAATCAGCACGCGGCGCAGCGCGGGGTCCTCCAGTCCTGGAATAACGGCGCCGAAGCCGTGCTGCAGCGGCTGTACCAGCGCGGGGCAAAAGTAGCGCAGAAAGAGGAACCCGCCTGAGCAGAGCCGCTCAGTGTGAAACTACGAAGGGTAGTCGCACGTCAGTCCACGCCGACCCTGAATGTTAGCCGTTGCACCACGGCCGGCCGTACCCACCGCCTGGCAGCCACTGCCCGGGAAACGCTGCTCGACGCGGTGGTAGAGCAGGCCGCAGATCAGGCGCAATACTGGCGGCATCGTGTTGCGCGCAGCGAGAATTGCATCCAGCACCGACTGGCAAGCCGCCTGCAGCTTAGCCTGGTTGGCTTGGAGGCTGCTGCCCACTTCGAGTCGCTGCGGGTCGACCTGCGAAACGCGCGGCGCAATCGCTGCCTTGCAGCATACCCCGTATGGGTCAGTGCATCACCGTTTGCCGCCACCTTTCAGCACCGCCAGCTCGCCGACACACGCACCTCCATGCAAGTCGGGTTGCGGCAAACCTTGGCGACTGGATCGCCCAGCGTGGCCAGCAAGTAGGTCGCGCCCGCGAGTGCGCTCGTGCGCTTGATCACCTTGGACGCCAGGCTGTTGAGGCGGAACAGCGTCGTCGTGCTCTCGGCGACGGCGGCGACGACAACAGGCGCGGTCGCGCCCGCGTTGCCAGCAGCAGCGGGGGCGGACCCATCTTGCCCACGCAGAGACTCTGCACACAATCAGGACGAGCGTCCCATAGGTGATCCGAGCGCGCCACCATCGTCAGATTCATGGCCATATGGCGGTCGACGCCGGCACGGCGGCGACGTTGGCGGGCGGCCATACCGACAGAGCGCACGCGGGCAAAGCCTGGGCCGGCGAGCACGGCCGCCGACGGCGTCGTACTATTGTTCGATCCAGTACGCTCGCGGCCGCCGCTGGCGGCGTCGCCAGCGCTTCCGTCGCTGACGTCAGTGCCACCGGCGGCCAAACGGCCGCGGCTCTTGCGGCTCCGGAAGTGCGGTACCGCCTCCTCCTCATCGCTGCTGTCGGCCGGACACTCCTCGTGGCGGCCGTCGCCGTCAACGTCGTCGTCCTCGTTGTCCTCATCGTCGTCTTCGTCGTAGTCTTCCGAATCATCATCGTCGTCCGAGTAGATGGCGGCGGCGATGGCGCGCATGGTCGACCGCTGGCCGGCGCGCCGCCCTGCCTCCTGCGGCCGCGGCGGATCAATCTCACCGTCGCTGAGTTCCGGCGACTCGACAAAGGAGGCCAGCTGCAAGCCGTGAACACGCCGCCGGCAACCTCTATGGGCCACTGAGCGCGTCAGACAACAAGACAGCATAGAGGCACGCTGTGGCCGAGATCGTACCGGGTTGACTGCTGCGGTCGCCGTCGAGCTCGTGGTGCTGCGGGTGCGCGACGTGGCCACGCTGGCACCGCGGTCCCGCGTCCGCGTCGGCGGGCCGTGGATGGCCGAAGCGCTGGCACCGGAGGCGGATGTTGCGGTCGCAGCCCCCGCAGCAGATCCGCCTGCCGACTGGGTGTGAATCGCACGAAACACCAACAGCTTCCTCAGTGTGCATGAGTATGAGCATTGTAGCGACATATCGTCTAGGGGTGCACCGAACGCACGATGGTGGCCAGGACGCTGCGGATACCGTTCATCCAGTCGTCCTTCTCGGCGCCGGAGCCGGCGTACAGGTAGTAGCTTCGCGTGGACATCTGCAGCACGAATGCGTTGAGCACGTTTGTTTCCGCCTCGGCGTCTTGGATGCCGCGGCACTGCGTCAAGTCGACCACACCGAGCGGCTTGGCGTCCTAAGGCCGCGCGCTCCCGTCGAGATACGTGGCACTGTAGCGGCGTTAAGTACGCTCGCTCAGCCCGGCCTGCTCACGCGGCGCAAAACCATTCGCCGGACGCACCGTGGGCGCCTTCAAGTAGTACATCGACGTGCCCGACAGTACAAAGTAGCGGCGTTTCCACAGCTGGTTGGCGTATGCCCATGCACACGTCCCGCGCAGCGGGAGGGTCAATGTCATGGCGGCGCGCCAGCTGCGAACCCGTCAACACGGCACAAACCTTGAGCGGGTTGTTCCGCTCGCCCAGCTTCTCCAACCAGCCCTGCGCGATCGCCGTCTGTACATCCTCGCCACCGCGAGGCCGAACATGACACCGGTAAACCAGCATTGCCAGCACGCCCGGCAGGTTGCATAGGCATTCCTACTTACCACCATCGCCTCGTGCATGTCGACCGCCGCAAGGTCAAGGGCCTGGTTACCGGCAGACTCGGCACGGCTCTCCGGCGACCGCAGCAGGGCCGCAGCGGCGACGCCACCGTCGCCGGTCCCCGCCGCGGCCACCGCCTTGGCGCTGCCATACAGCAAATACCAAAGCGCCCGCCTGCCAGCTCTGCGTGTGCCGTGAGCACGTGGATTGGCGGTTCACCCCTCAGACCGGTCGACGTACGCGCGGGAGTGGTTGACTTTGTTGAGCGCGGCGGTCCACTCCTCGCGCTCGACGGCCGTGGTTGCCTGGAGGAGGTAGCGATTGCTTCGCGTGACGATCTCAAACCCGTAGTCGATCTTGTACGTCACGGGCGACAGATTCTTCACCTGGAAGCTGCCCTGCAGCTCGAAGGTGCCAAGCGGCTGCTTGCTCTGCAGTGGACCAATTGGCCTCGTAATTGCAGTACTGTTGTGGTCAGACTAGTTCGGTGCCGCAGGGACCGCATTGCCGTGCCTAGATCGGCCACCCACCTCGGCATTCTCGTAGTAGATCATGCGATCGTCGTAGAGCTCAAAGTAGCGCCGTTTCCAGTTCTGTGCTCGGTGGCAGATCGCGGCGGGGCGGCACAGGCCAGCTGGTCTCGTCAACAAACCGTCCCTTGCGGTCAATGGGCGCCGTCCGACGGGACACACCTTGTGGATGGCGTTGAGCAGGCCCTGTGACTTGGGCCGGTGCGCGCCGCCCTGCTTGATCAGATACCCTGCCTTGCGCATGGCGGGCCGGCCCTGCGGCGTGCCGCATCACCACCACCCCAATTAACCGCGCGCCACATCCAAAGTGACATCAGATCCGGCCATGGCCACGGTGCATTTTCCAGCACGCCGAGCGGGCGATCGCGTGCCCTGCCATACCGTTGATGGCCGCGCGGCCGTTGACGGCGCGGCGGCGGCCGCCGTCGCCGCGTTGTCCGCACCGCGCGTCGCCAACATCGTGGTCGTCGGTCGCCGCGCTCTGCGCTGCTCCGCGACGAACGGCGGGCGTCCAATGACGTCATTGAGTCGACTCAGCCGCAGCCTCGTCTGCCCGCCCCGGCGTAAGAGGTCGCAGCGGCACGGCAAGTCAAGGCTCGTAGGCGTTCTGCCCGAGGCCACGCCGCCACGATTCTGGCAACGAGGACGCCGTATGGCACGTCTATTTTGATATTATATCTTAGATTGGTCGTCAGCGTACACGAGGGAGAGGCAACGGCGTTTGGTATAGACTGCACAGCGGCAGCAAAAGCGGTAAGGTAACACACAAACGTTAAAGAAGCTTACACGTACAGGGCAGGGGTGTTAAAGCAATAATAATTGGGGAGACGCAGTGGGAGATGGAAAGATTAGCGGGCGCAACACAGACTGCACCGAAAAAAGTAGGGAAAGGTCAAGCGCCGGTGATCTTTACTCCTGCGCGAGCTTCTTCTTCTGCTCGGCCTCCTCGGCGTCCAGCTCGGCGTACATGGCGTCGATCTGCGCCTGGAAGACTTTCTTAGCGATGTTGCGCTTGAGCTTGAAGGTTGGGGTGAGGATGTCGTTCTCGACCGAGAACGGCTCGGCGACGAGGGTGACGCGGCGGACGAGCTCGAAGCCCTTGAGGCCCGCCGCCTTGGCGGTGGCGTTGGCATCGGTGAGGATGTGCTTGATCACTGCCGGGTTGTTGATGACATCGGCGAGCTTGGTGCCCGGGATGTTGTTGGCCTTGCACCACGGCATTAGGATCTCCTCGTCCGGCACGAAGATGCCGACAAGGCTGGCCTTGAGCGAATCGCCGTGGACGTACGCCTGGGCGACGTACTGGTTCTTCTGGTACACGTTCTCGACCTTTTCTGGGGCGACGTACTCGCCTTGGGCGAGCTTGAAGATGTTCTTCTTGCGATCGATGATGCGCAGGCGGCCGTACTCGTCCCACAGGCCGATGTCGCCCGAGTGCAGCCAGCCGTCCTCGTCAATGTCCTCCTTGGTTTTCTCCGAGTTCTTGAAGTAGCCGATGGTGACGTTGCTGCCCTTAAAGCAGATCTCGCCGCGCGGGTACGGCTTGTCCTGGCTGGTGTAGTTCATGTCCGGCACGTCGACCAGCTTGACCAGGTTGACCGGGAGCGGCGTGCCGACGTGACCGGCGGTGAGGTCGCCGGTTTCGGTGAGGAAGGCGCCGGCCGAGGTCTCCGTCTGGCCGTAGCCCTCGTACACCTCGCACGCGAATGCGATGCGCAAAAAGTCCATGACGTCCGGCGAAATGGGTGCAGAGCCGGTGACGATAGTGCGGACGCGGCCGCCGAGGCGCGCCTTAACCTTGCTGAAGACCAGGGCGTCCCACAGCCAATGGGTCACGTAGCCCTGGGCCAGGTACGCCTTCTTGCTCGAGTAGGCCATGTCAAAGAGCATCTTAGACAGGCCGCCCTTTTGCTCGATCGACGCGGTCACCTTGTCGTAGATGCGGTTGAGCAGGCGCGGCACGCTGACGAAGAGTGTCGGGCGCAGCACGGAGATGTCATCCAGCAGCTTATTGGTGTCGCCCTGGTAGAAGCCGACCGCGGCGCCGTTGGCGAGCACGAAGGTCTGGACGATGCGCTCGAACATGTGGGCGAGCGGCAAGTACGACACGTGGACGTCGTCCTGGCGGATCTCGAAGAGGCGCTTCTTCTTGCCGAGGTAGACGATGCAGTTCGCGTCGGCGAGCAGGTTGCCGTGCGAGAGCATCACGCCCTTGGGCTGCCCAGTGGTGCCGCTCGTGTAGCAGATGGTGGCCAGGTCGTCCCAGGCGGCCGTGCGCTGGGCAGCAGGCTTGTCCGCGCCGATCTAGGAAAGGCGAGGATGTGGGCGAGGAGAGGAAGGCATGGGTCAGCAAACCTGCTAGGCGCTTGTATTGGTAAACAAAGAAGAAGAAGAAAAAAAAAAACTTAGTTGCCAAACTTGCTGCCAGGTCGTACCTTCTCGGCATCGGCAAAGCCGATGACCTCAAAGCCGGCGTCCGAGCCCTGCTTGACGAGCTCGGGGGTGGCGCCGTCCATGATGACGACGCGCTTGAGCGTCGGCAGCTTCTTGGAGATGTTGGTGAGGTTCTTGAGCTTGTCGCTGGTGGTGAAGACGATGGTCATCTCAGTCTGGTTGATGATGAACTCGATAGCCTCCGCACCGAGCGTGTCGTAGAGCGGCACGGTCACGAGCGCCTGGAAGTTGCTGCCCTGCTCGGCGATGACCCACTCGGGCCGGTTGATCGAGTACAGGCCGACCATCGCGCCCTTCTCCAGGCC
>Ga0180215_1003104_pt1 | contig 15969 bp, 15 predicted proteins | sample eDN3rd37CBELigBY_FD_128871 | JGI IMG/M metagenome (GOLD analysis project Ga0180215, IMG submission 128871) | Enriched backyard soil microbial communities from Emeryville, California, USA - eDNA 3rd pass 37_C BE-Lig BY (version 2) (version 2) | ecosystem: Environmental > Terrestrial > Soil >...
GTGCGACGTTCCCCTCGTTCTTCCGAATCGGTGGGCGAATGGAGCGCCGGTGGATCAACGGCCAGCCGGGTGTGATCGCGCGCGATCAGGACGACCACGTGATCGGCACCCTGGCGCTCGACATCCTGGACGGCCAGATCCAGACCGTTCGCGCGGTCATCAACCCGGAGAAGCTCACCCACCTCGGCCCGGTGGCAGACATGTGGGAGGTCTTCCAGGCGACGAGCAACGCGCGTCGCGAGGGAAACACGCGGTAGTGACTCGGTGCTGGTTCAGCCGGCGAGAAAGTCCGAGATGCCTGCGAGGGCCTGCGGCTGCAGGCGGTAGTACGCCCAGGTTCCCCTCTTGGAACGAGAGAGAAAGCCGGCGTCGGTGAGCACCTTCAGGTGGTGAGAAACGGTGGGCTGGGAGAGGCCGATCGGTTCGATGAGGTCACACACGCACGCCTCCTGGCCCTCAGACGCAGCGACGATGGACAGCAGCCGCAGGCGCGCAGGATCTGCGAGCGCCTTCATCGTGGTGGCGAGGCGGGCCGCCTCGGCCTGAGTGAGCGGCTCCTTGGCCAGGGGTGCACAGCACGCGACGTCCGAAGACGCGGTGATGTCGGTGATGTCGAGTGTTCTGACCATGTATTGATGATAGTCGATATTGACAGGTATCGATACACGTCACATACTGTATCGACATTCATCGATATCTGATTGGAGCACGCCCGTGACATTGGTCGACCTCACACCCCGCTCTGTCCGCACCGCCCGACTGACGACATTGCCGGTGATGGTCATCGGTGCGGGCCCGATCGGTCTGGCTGCAGCGGCTAACCTCCTGGAGCGAGGCATCGACTTCACCGTGCTGGAGGCCGGCGAGCAGGCAGGATCGTCGATTCGCCTGTGGGGGCATACCCGGCTGTTCTCACCTTGGCGGCACCTCGTAGACCCGGTGTCGCGTCGCCTGCTGGAGGCATCCGGGTGGATGACACCAGACGACGAGGGCCGAGCCCCTACGGGAGAGCAGCTTGTTGATGACTACCTGACGCCGCTGGCCGAGCTAGACGAGATCCGCGCCCACGTGCGCTACGGCACGCGCGTCGTCGCCGTCAGTCGCGATGGCATGGATCGCACCCGAACAGCTGGCCGCGAGACCACACCGTTTCTCGTCCGTGTTCAGACCTCCGACGGCCGATTTGAGGAACTCACGGCGCGTGCGGTGATTGACGCCTCCGGCACGTACGCGACGCCGAACCCACTGAGCTCGTCTGGATTGGATCCGATCGGCGTCTCGGATGTCGCCGATGTCGTAGTGCACGCTCTGCCGAATGTCCTCGGTGCTGACCGTGAGCGGTTCGCACAAAAGCACACCACAGTCGTCGGTGCGGGGCATTCCGCGGCGAACACTCTCATCGCTCTCGCCGAGCTGGCCAGGGCAGAGCCAGGCACCCGTGTGACCTGGCTTATTCGCAACCCCTCCGCCATTCGAGTCTCATCCTCTGCGGATGACGAACTCGCCGACCGCGCACGCCTTGGTTCCCGCGTGGACCAGCTCGTCGACTCCGGCGCCATCGCGAAGATCGACTCGTTTGAGATCGCACGCATCAGCCGTCACGGTGCCGGCCTCCGCCTGGTCGGGACCCACCACGGCGAGCCCTCCGCTCACGATTCCGACCTGGTGGTGAACGCGACCGGGTTCCGCCCAGACTTGAGCATGCTCCGAGAGATCCGTCTGTCGCTGGACGAGACCGTTGAGGCGCCGACCCGTCTGGCCCCGCTGATCGACCCCAACGTGCACTCCTGTGGAACCGTGTCGCCGCACGGGTTCGCCGAGCTGCAACATCCGGAGCCCGGGTTCTTCATCGTCGGGATGAAGTCGTACGGGCGTGCGCCCACCTTCCTACTCGCCACGGGGTACGAACAAGTACGCTCGATTGTGGCCTGGTTGGATGGAGACATGCATTCCGCCTCCGAGGTGCAGCTTCGCCTTCCCGCCACGGGCGTGTGCTCCACCACCCTGGACGGTGGAAGCTGCTGCGGCTGATGACAGACATCCGACCCATGACGGCGGCAGATTGGCCCCGCGTAGAAGCGATTTTCGCCGCCGGCATTGCCGCTGGCGAGGCGACCTTCGAGACTGCGACACCCACGTGGGAGCAGTTCGACGCAGGCAAGGTTTCCAGCCCCCGCCTGGTAGCCGTAGACCACACCGGTACCGTGGTCGGCTGGGCTGCAGCGTCACCGGCATCCAGCCGGGAGGTGTACCGCGGCGTTATCGAGCACTCCGTCTACGTCGACCCGAGCCACCAGGGCAACGGTGCCGGACGCCGCCTTCTTGAGGCTTTCATCGACGCTGCCGAAAACGCTGGGTACTGGATGATCCAGGCGAGCATCTTCCCCGAGAACACCGTCAGCCTGCGCCTGCACGAAAGCGCCGGGTTTCGGGTGGTCGGCCGCCGCGAGCGCATCGCCCGCTCCCAGTTCGGGCCGCACGCCGGCCAGTGGCGCGACACCATCCTCATCGAACGCCGCTCCGCGCGAAACGGAAGCGACGCCCATGAGCGCTAAACCCACCGTTCTCTTCGTCTGCGTGCACAACGCCGGCCGCTCCCAGATGGCTGCGGGCTACCTGGGCGCCCTCGCCGGTGACCGGATCAATGTTCTCTCTGCCGGGTCGGAGCCGAAGGACCAGCTCAACCCGGTAGCCGTCGACGTCATGGCTGAGGAAGGCATCGACATCGCGACGAACACACCGCGCCTCCTCAGCACCGATGCGGTGCAACAGGCAGACGTGGTGATCACCATGGGCTGCGGCGATGCCTGTCCCGTGTTCCCGGGCAAGCGCTACGAAGACTGGGAACTCGACGACCCCGCGGGCCAAGAGGCGGCCACAGTGCGCCGGATCCGCGACGACATCCGCGCGCGCGTCCAGAGTCTCATTGAGCAGCTCGCCATGACAGTGGACCCCTGATCAGGGATTCCTGTGGCGGAGACGGAGGGATTTGAACCCTCGGTCCCCAAAAAGGGGACTCCACCTTAGCAGGGTGGTGCACTAGGCCGGACTATGCGACGTCTCCAGTAACTCGACAATCATAGCCAAAGGTTGCGCCAACGACGATTCGCCGAAAACTGCCCCCAGAACGCGCCCGTCAGTTCGCGTTCGAGCAGGTGTAATCGCCCGCCGACTGGCCCTCGATGCCATCCAGAACCTCAGGGGCCGGGTCTGGAGCCGCCGTGTCGGTCGGTGCCGTAGCATCCGGGGTCGGCGTGGCATCCGGAGTCGCGGTGGGTGCGTTCGGGTTCTTCACGGCGCCGACACCCACGCTGTCCTCCGCGAGAGTGAACGGCTCATCCGCCCGGATCTTCGCGAACAGCGCCTCAGCACGCGTGGAGTCCGGCACCACCCGGTTCGCGTTGGCACCCGTGCCGTAGAACGTCGGGTACTGCACGAAAAGCACGCGCGACAAGTCCATGCCATGAAGCACGCGCGCCATCGAGATCATGGTGTTCGCATTCTTCAGGCTGTTCGACAGGGTCATCGACTGCGTGGCAACGGTGGCAATGCGGTACAGCGCGGCCGGGTCGCTCAGCGTGCCCTCGTCTTGCACCTTGCGCACCAGGGCAGACATGAACACCTGCTGGTTGCTGATGCGTCCCAGGTCACTGCCGTCGCCCACACCGTGCCTGGTGCGCAAGAAGCCGAGCGCATCCCAGCCCTTCAGCGTGTACTCACCCGCGCGCGGCAGGTTGAGGCCGTCAGCGCGACGATCGACGACGGGACCGTTCGTGCACACCGTGACGCCACCGACCGCGTTCGACATGGCCACGACGCCCTTGAACGTGATGACGCCCGCGAACGGAATCTTCAGCCCGGTCAGCTGCTCCACCGTGAGCACGGTGCACGGCAGCCCGCCGTAGCTCATCGAGTTGTTGATCGGCATCGCCGACATCGCAGAGTAGTTGCCCTTGCCGTCAGCGCGGGGGCACGACGGGATGGGAACGATGAGGTCGCGCGGGATGCTCACCGCAACGATGTTCTTCTGGTCCTGCGAAACGTGCAGCAGAATCGTCACGTCGTTGCGGACGCCCTGTCGGCCAGGGCAGTACGAGTATTCGCACTCGTCGCTTCCCACCAGCAAGACGTTGAAGCCGCCCTCGAACGAGCCGAGTTCGGGTGGCGGGCCGTCGGTCTCCCCCACCAACGCCACAGAGTCGATGTTGGCCTGCAGCTGCCCGACAGCCACGGCGGCCACCGTCACGGCACTCAGGGCGAGAACGGCGACGGATGCTCCGAACACCTTCAGGATTCCGCCCCACACTGTGGACCGTCGCTGGCGGCCGTGGCGGGCAATCACCGGTGCAGGCTCGCTCGCCCGACGCTCACTCAATGCTGTGGATCCCCTCCAAAGACAGATGCCGCAGGCACAGTGCGGCACCAGTAACTGTGAAGCACCAAGCTGAAAGCATGCTCCACAGGGCTACCCACGAATGACCTAGTTCGGCTTCGAGCAGGTGTAGTCGGCGGCGGACTGGCCGTACACACCCGTGAGCACGGGCCCCTTGTCCTTCGGCGGGGCCGGGGTCTCCTCACCCTCTGGGGCCTCGGTCGCTGTTGGTGCGGGCGGCGCGTTCTTGTCGAGCACCGAGCCACGGCCCGTGTTGCCCTGCACCAGCGAGAACGGCTTGTCAGCCCGGATTAGCGCGAACAGCTCATCGGCCTTGTGCTTGATGGGGGCCACCTTGCCCGAGTACACACCGCCGACACCGGTGGTGCTCGGGTACTGCACGAACTTCACCTGGTCGAGGTCGATCTTGCGCAGCACGCTGGCCATGGCGACCATGGTGTTCACATTGTTCAGGTAGGTGGAGAGCTGCATGCTCTGGCTGGCCACAGTCGCCAGGCGGAAGAGCGCCGCCGGGTTGGTGAGAACATCCTCCGACTTCACCTTGCGCACCAGAGACGAGAGGTAGACCTGCTGGTTGCTGATGCGCCCCAGGTCACTGCCGTCGCCGACCCCGTACCTGGTGCGCAGGAACCCGAGTGCCTGCTCACCCTGAACCGAGTAGGTGCCCGCCTTGGGGAGGTTGATGTTGTTCGCCTTGCGGTCGATGATGGGGCCGTTCACGCAGACATCGACGCCACCGACGGCGGTGGACATCCTGACCACACCACCGAACGTGATCTTGGCGGCGTAAGGGATCTGAAGCCCCGTGAGCGCCTCGACCGTCTTCACGGTGCAGGCCAGCCCGCCGTACGACAGGGTCACATTGATCGGCTGGGCCGACATGGCGGCGTAGTACCCGCCGTTCTTGCGCGGGCACGATGGGATGGGCACGACCATGTCACGCGGGAAGCTCACCGCGGTGACGTGCGAATGATCCTGCGACACGTGCACCAGGATGTTCACATCGTTGAGTTCCGAATAGCCACGGCGAACGTCGCTGCCGACGATCAGGACGTTGAACCCGCCCTCGAAGTCGCCCAACTCTGGCGGCGGGGCACCCTCAACCTCGTTCTCGAGTGCGACCGCCTCAATGTTGCCCTCGAGCTGCGCCAATGCGACGGCGGCAACGCCGACAACGCTCACCAACAGAACCGCCAGGGTGCTCGCGATCACCTTGAAGATGGCACCAAAAGGGTGGCGTCTGCGCAGGCGCCCGTGCCGAGCAATCGGCACCACCTGTTTCGGCGCGCGCGAACGGGCCTCACCCATCAGCGTCCCCCTCTTGGACTCAAAGCCTCACGTATCCTCAGATACCCTATTACGTCTGCGGCATGCAATGCCGTCACGATCGCTGCTGAAAGTCAGCCCTGCTGGCTGAGCGCAGCCTCAAGGCGCTCTACGGCGGCTCGATGGCACAGTTCTGTTGCGGGGTTGAGAACCGCAGCACACCCGGCCGCCACGCCGGCAGCGAACGCGGCTTCGATTGAGCGACCCTGGGCCAGCCTCAGTGCCATACCCGCAAGAAAGCTGTCCCCAGCGCCGACAGTGCTGACGGCCTTCACCTCCGGAGCGGCGAGGCGAAGCACCCCCGCCGAAGACACGAGCATGGCGCCCTCAGCACCAAGCGTGAGCGCAACATACTGAACAGCCCCGCTCGCGACGAGCGCGCCGGCCGCTTCAATTCGACTTGCCTCCGTTGCAAGCTGCTGACCGGAGTGTTCCTCCAGCTCACGACGGCTTGGCGCAATCAGGAGGACACGCTCTTTGAGCACCTCGGCCAACGCAGCACCCGCGCAGTCGACTATGCACTCTGCCCCCACGCTGCGCGCAATACGGACCGCCCTGGCATAGAAATCTGCCGGGACACCGGGAGGAAGGCTGCCACTTGCGACGAGAATCGCATCGGGACGAATCGCCTGCCTGACGGCACCCAGGCATGCCTCCCACTCGTCCGCGGAAAGCTCCGGGCCCTCCAACACGAATCGGAACTGCTCGCCACTAGCCACCTCGTCGACCGTGAAACTCTCCCGCGTCTCGCCGGAGATGGGCACCACCACGCTCGGAACGTGCTCGGCATCGACACGACGCCGATATGCCTCACCCACGGGGCCGCCGGCCGTGTAGACGGCCAGGCTGCGACCACCCAACCGCCCGACGACCCGCGACACGTTCATACCCCCGCCGCCCGGATCCAGGCGGCTCGTCGTGCACCGGAGCTTATGCCCGCTGATGACCCGTTGGGTCGACGTGCTGACGTCCAGCGCCGGATTCACCGTGAGCGTGAGGATCTGCTTCACAATCCGCTTCCTTCCGTCATGGGTGTCCACAGGTTAAGCACGGAGGAAGGGAGGAGTCTAGGGCCGAGAGACGCCGACCCGCGAAGAGCGGCGGTGACGCAGACGATCAGTTGAACTGGCGGAGGGCGTGGGATTCGAACCCACGAGACATTTCTGCCCACCAGTTTTCAAGACTGGCTCCATCGGCCGCTCGGACAGCCCTCCCGGGTCGAGACCCAAAGGGTGATTCTAACGGATGGGCGGGGTGCTGGTTTCGACCCTTCGACAGGCTCAGGGGAACTACGGCCGCAAGCGGCCTACTCAACCCACGGCCACTCAGGGGGTTGGTAGAGCGTCGAGCACGGGGATGAGGCCGTCGCTCCAGACATCCGTCGTCACGCCGGTGGCAACAGCCTTCAACACATCAGGCGCCTGGCCCATTGCCACCGCCCGCCCGCGCGCGCCAGCCCACTCGAACAGCTCGATGTCGTTGCGGCCATCGCCCACGGCCAGCAACCGTTCCCTCGGAATTTCCAGCTGCTCACGCACGCGCTCCATCGCGGTGCCCTTGTTCACGCCCTCCGGCGCGATGTCAAGCCAGGCCGTCCACCCGATCGCGTAGCTCACCTGGTGCAGGCCGAGCGAGTCGATGAGCGTAACGAACTCGTCGAGCTCGTGGTCGGGCGACACAACCACCACACGCGTGACTGGCGTGGCCGCAAGTTCAGAGAAGTCGACCATGCGGGCGTTGTCGAGGTTCCAGTCGTGCATGCCCTCGGTGTAGAGGCGGTGACCCGTCGCATCCTCCACCAGGAACCGACCATCGGGCAGCCCACCCTTGATGCGGTCGAGCACGGGCCCCGGGTCGAACGTCTCGACCAGTTCGCGCCGGTAGCCGAGCTCGGCCTCCGGGTCTCGTCGCATCGTGATCGCCCCGTTGGCGCATACGACGAACTCTGGCTCGAGCCCGAGCGCAGAAAGGATCGGCTGCGTGGTCTCCCACGACCTTCCCGTCGCCAGTGTCACCAGGTGACCAGCGTCGCGCGCCCGAGCCACGGCATCACGCACCGCATCGGTGAGGGTCTCGTCTTCGTGGATGACGGTGCCGTCAACATCGAGGGTTACCAGCCACGGTGCCGACGTCACTTGACGGGCTCGATCAACTCGAGTCCGCCCAGGTAGGGCTGCAGTGCCTTCGGAACCCGCACAGAACCATCCACCAACTGATGGGTCTCGAGAATCGCCACCAGCCAGCGCGTGGTCGCCAACGTTCCGTTGAGAGTGGCAACGGGCGCCGTCTTGCCCGACTCGGTGCGGGAACGGATGTCGAGACGACGAGCCTGGTAGGTGGTGCAATTACTCGTGCTGGTGAGCTCACGGTACGTGCCCTGGGTCGGCACCCACGCCTCGATGTCGAACTTGCGGGCGGCGCTCGAACCGAGGTCACCCGCCGCAACGTCGATCACACGGTAACTCAACTCGCAGGCCTGCAGCATGTGCTCCTGCCAGCCGACCAGCATCTCGTGCTCGGCCTCCGCCTGCTCTGGCAGGGCGTAGCTGAACATCTCCAGCTTGTTGAACTGGTGCACGCGCAGGATGCCCCGGTTGTCCTTACCTGCTGCCCCCGCCTCCCTGCGGTAGCAGGTCGACCAGCCGGCGTACCGCAGCGGGCCGTCCGAAAGGTCGAGAATCTCGTCGGCGTGGAACCCGGCCAGGGCAACCTCACTCGTGCCGGTGAGGTACAGGTCGTCCGCGGGAAGGTAGTAGATCTCCTCGGCGTGCTCGCCCAGGAACCCTGTTCCCTGCATCACCTCAGGCCGCACCAGGGTGGGGGTGATGAGTGGGGTGAACCCCTCGGCGAGCGCCTTGTCGAGCGCCATGTTCATGAGCGCGATCTCGAGCCTCGCCCCGATGCCGGTGAGGAAGTAAAAGCGGCTGCCCGAGATCTTGGTGCCCCTGGCGATGTCGATCGCACCGAGCAGTTCGCCCAGCTCGACGTGGTCGCGCGGCTCGAAGTTGAAGCTTGCCTTCTCCCCCACCTCGCGAAGCGTGACGAAATTCTCCTCGCCGCCAGCCGGAACGCCATCGATGATGGGGTTCGCAATGGTGCCGACGATGCGCTGGAACTCGGCCTCGGCATCCGTCGCCGCCTGCGCCAACTGCTTCACCCGCGCAGCCAGCTCCTGCGCCTGCGCCAGGAGCGCCTGCTTCTCGTCGCCCTTCGCCTGCGCGACATCCTTGCCGAGCGCCTTCTGCGATGCGCGTAGAGACTCCGACTCCGAGATGGCGGCGCGGCGCCTCACGTCGGCGTCGAGCGCCTGGTCGACGAGCTCGGGCGAGTCGCCACGGGCACGCTGAGAGGCCTTGATGGTGTCTGGGTGCTCACGGAGCAACTGCGGGTCAATCACCGTCCCAGTCTATTCGGCGGCGTCTGGGCGAATGCGGGGCACCCATTCGGGGGGCGGATGACGTACCGTAGGTCGCGTGACACCCCCGAAGCCACAGGCGGCCATCGTCTACAACCCGATCAAGGTCGACCTCGCCGCGCTCAGGAAGGCGGTCACGGCCGCCGAGCGGAAGGCAGGCTGGAAACGCTCGCTCTGGCTTGAGACGAGCGAAGAGGATCCGGGGGGCGGTCAGGCGAAAGAGGCCATCGCCAAGGGCGCCGCAGTGGTGCTCGCCGCGGGCGGCGACGGCACCGTGCGCGCGGTCGCAGAAGCGCTCAGCGGAACCGACACGCCACTCGCCTTGCTGCCGTCGGGCACAGGCAACCTGCTCGCACGCAACCTCGAACTGCCCCTCGACGACCTGGAGCACTCGGTCGAGACGGCGCTCACCGGCGACGACCGCACCATCGACGTCGGCACCGTCGAGGTCGAACGGCCAGATGGCAGCCGCGCCACCAACACCTTCCTGGTCATGGCGGGGGTTGGGCTCGACGCCCAGATGATCGCGAACACCAACCCGGAGCTGAAGAAGAAGGTCGGATGGCTGGCGTACGTCGACGCCATCGCCCGCTCCCTGCGACGCAACCACCGCATCCGGCTGCGGTACACCGTCGACGGCTCCCCCATCCAGACCATGTCTGCCCACACCGTGCTGGTGGGCAATTGCGGGGCGCTGCCCGGCAACATCCTGTTACTGCCAGACGCGAAGATCGACGACGGCATCTTCGACCTGGTGGCCCTGCGGCCGAAAGGGGCCATCGGCTGGGTTCAGATCTGGGTGAAGATCGTGTGGGAGAACGGCGTGCTGCGTCGCAGCGCCGTGGGCCGCAAGCTCATGGGCCTCTCCAAAGAGGTACGCACGCTGCGCTACCTCACCGGGCGCAGCTTCGTCGCCCGGTTCAGCCGCCCAGAGGAGTACGAGCTCGACGGCGACCCGTTCGGCAAAGCGGTCGCCATTCGCGTGCTGGTCGAGCCGCTCGCGCTCAAGGTGCGGGTGCCCGCAGCCGACTAGCCTTGCCGCCGCGCCATTTTCGGCGGTCTGAGCCTTCCGCGGCGGGCTCATCGCGCCGAAATCGGCTCGCGCTACGTGCGCGCGCGGCGAAACGAGGCGGCGTGCCAGAAGAGCAGCCCCACGATCGTGAGAAGACCGGCGGTCACAGCGGGTGGTGCCACGGTCCAGACGAGAAATTGGTACAGCGCGGCCTCCTGCATGCCCACCATCCCGGAGTACTGCGCCTGCATCGCGAAGTAACCAACCCAGGAGCCCGCGGCGATCAGGGCAGGGGCGGCCAGCCACAGCAGCAGGATGAACGGGTTGAACCTTCGCTCCCCGGGTGCGGAAGGGGGCTCCGCTCCGAGCACCTCGACGGTGATTCCGGATGCCCCGGCACTGCTTGGCAGGGGTTCGGGCACGGAGGGTGCAGGCCCTGCGGCCGGCACGACGGTTCTCGCTGCCGGAGGTGGCGCAGTGGGGGCGCGAACCGGGGCGGGCGCAGACGCGGGTGCAGGCGCCGGGGCCGCAGCAGTACTTCCGCTGAACCCGCGCTGGAACCGCGGGTCGTACCTCGGATCGATCGTCCCCTCAGACATTGCCTACACCTCCGGCTCTCCCGCGATCAGCCCCCGCAACCAGTCGCGCGCCTCGATGAACGCGGCGTCACGGTACTGGGGGCTCACCTCGACCTTGTGCCCGTCTGCGCGCGGGTACGACCCCAGGAAGGTCACCCGCGGGCTGAACCGCTTCAGGCCGAGCAGCGCATCCGCCACCCGCTCATCGCGAATGTGCCCGTCGAGGTCGATCACGAAACGGTACCGCCCGATCGCGTCGCCGATGGGGCGAGACTCGAGCGACGACATGTTCACACCACGGGTGGCGAACTGCTCGAGCATGTCGAGCAGGCGGCCGGCACGGTCATCCGGAAGCTCAACGATGATGCTCGTCTTGTCAGACCCCGTCGCCTCAGGGGCCGGTCCGGTACGGCCCACGAGCAGGAACCTCGTCATGGCGTTCGGGTTGTCGCCGATGTCTTCCGCCAGCACCACGAGGTCGTGGTGGGCGGTGATCCCCGGCGGCGCGATCGCGGCATCCGCCACCCCGGACTCGAACAGCTCCGCAGCGGCCGCAACGTTCGAGGTGGCCGGGATGTGCCCGTGGCTGGGGATGGTGCGGTCGAGCCATCCGTGGCACTGCGCGTAGGCGACCGGATGCGCGTTGATCACGTTCACGTCGGCGAGCGTCGTGCCCGGCCTGGCCACCAGTACGAAAGACACCCGCACGACGTACTCGCCCAGGATGCGCAGGTTCGGGATACTGGCCAGGGCGTCCTGGGTCGCACTCACCCCACCCTCGATCGAGTTCTCGATGGCGATCATCGCCGCATAGCTGCGACCAGACACCACATCGTCGAGCGCCTCGCCCACGTTGTTCACGGCGCGCCACGGCTTGCCTGCCGCCTCAGGAACCTGTGCCAGTGCGGCCTCGGTGAACGTGCCGGCAGGGCCCAGGTAGCTGTAGGTCTCGTGGGCATTCATGCAAGTGAGTCTATTTGTGCGCCAAGGTTAAGGAATGAACGAACGAGCGGGCCAGCCCGCACAGCCGTCGGACCTGGTCGACACCGCTGAACTGATCCGGGCGTACCACCGGCTGAAGCCCGACCCCTCCGTGCCCAGCCAGCGCGTCGTGTTCGGCACCTCAGGGCACCGCGGCTCGTCACTCGACACCGCGTTCAACGAGCAGCACATCGCCGCGATCACGCAGGCCATAGTCGAGTACCGCCGCAGGCAGGGCGTGACTGGTCCGCTGTTCATCGGCCGAGACACGCACGCCCTCAGCCGCCCGGCAGAGACCACTGCGCTCGAGGTGCTGGTTGCCAACGGGGTCGACGTGCGCGTCGATGAGTACAGCGACTACGTGCCGACGCCTGCGCTCAGCCGTGCCATCCTGCAGTACAACCGCTCGGGCGCTCGCCCATCGAAGCCGTCTGGGCCGGGCCTCGCCGATGGCATCGTCATCACGCCGAGCCACAACCCGCCCAGGGACGGCGGCTTCAAGTACAACCCGCCGCATGGCGGCCCCGCAGACTCCGACGCCACCGGCTGGATCGCTGCGCGGGCGAACGAGCTCATCGCAGACGGCAACCGCGACGTGCGGATGGCCGAGCCGAGCGCCGTGGGAACCTACGACTTCCGCGGAGAGTACGTGGAAGCCCTTGCAGACGCCATCGACTTCGAAGCGATTCGCAAGGCGGGCATCCGTATCGGCGCAGACCCCCTCGGCGGGGCGAGCGTCGGCTACTGGAAGGCGATCGCCGAGCGCTACGGCCTCGAGGATTCAACCGGACACAGCACGAGCCTCACGGTCGTGAACCCGCAGGTCGACCCGCAGTGGGCGTTCATGACTCTCGACTGGGACGGCAAGATCCGCATGGACCCGTCATCGCCGTCGGCCATGGCATCCGTTCTGGCGCACAAAGGCGACTTCGACATCCTCACCGGCAACGATGCAGACGCCGACCGCCACGGCATCGTCACACCGGATGGCGGCCTGATGAACCCCAACCACTTTCTGGCCGTCGCCATCCGGTACCTGTTCACTCACCGGCCGGGCTGGCGGGCGGATGCTGCGGTGGGCAAGACGCTCGTCTCGTCGACGATGATCGACCGCGTCGCCGAGTCGCTGGGGCGTGACCTGGTGGAGGTTCCGGTCGGCTTCAAGTGGTTCGTGCCGGGCCTGCTCGACGGGTCGATCGCGTTCGGCGGGGAGGAGAGCGCAGGCGCGAGCTTCCTCGACGCACACGGCAAGACGTGGACCACAGACAAAGACGGCATCCTGCTCGCCCTGCTGGCGAGCGAGATCCTCGCCGTGACCGGCAAGTCGCCGAGTCAGTTGTACACGGAACTGACAGCCGAGTTCGGGTCGCCGGCCTATGAGCGCGTTGACGCCGCAGCGACTCCAGCGCAGAAGGCCGCCCTCGGTAAGTTGACCGGCGACGCGATCACGGCGGATGCGCTCGCGGGGCATCCGATCATCGCGAGGCAGAGCGAGGCGCCCGGCAACGGCGCCGCGATCGGGGGCGTGAAGGTGGTGACTGAGCGCGCGTGGTTCGCGGCCAGGCCGAGCGGAACCGAGAACGTGTACAAGATCTACGCGGAGTCGTTCGATGGCCCGGACCACCTGCGCCAGGTTCAGGCTGAGGCCCGCGAGATCGTCAACGCAGCGCTCGCCTGACCGCCATTTGTGGGAGCGCTCCCAAGAATTTTCGCGCCCCTGATCAGGGAGTTTCTGAAGCAAGCGCTTACACGCGTTGACATTCGCTCACGCTCGTGAATAAGGTGGGCTCGATTTCGTGGGAGCGCTCCCATGACCATCGCTTGGGAGCGCTCCCACGGGTCATCCCCAATCCACGCACACAAAGGAGTGACCGTGAGCACCTCACGACGCACCACCGCAGTCGCCATCGCCGGCGCCGCTGCGTTTGCACTCATCGCGACCGGATGCGCAGGCAGCCCGGCAAGCGATGGCGAAGACATCACCCTCACCATCGCCACCTTCAACGACTTCGGCTACACCGACGAACTGCTCGCCGAGTACGAAGACGCCAACCCGGGCATCAAGATCGTGCACAACAAGGCCGCGACGTCGAACGACGCTCGCGAGAACATGTTCACGAAGCTCGGCGCGGGCTCAGGGCTCTCCGACATCGAGGCCATCGAGGTCGACTGGCTCGCCGAGCTCATGCAATACTCCGACAAGTTCGTGCCCGTCACAGACTCGGACACCAAGGACCGCTGGGTCGACTGGAAGGCTGCGGCGGCGACGGATGCCGACGGCAACCTGATCGGCTACGGCACCGACATCGGGCCTGAGGCCGTGTGCTACCGCGCAGACCTGTTCGAGGCGGCCGGGCTGCCCACAGAGCGCGACGAGGTTGCCGCCCTGCTCGAGGGCGACTGGGAACACTACTACGACGTGGGTGAGGACTATCTGGCCGGCGGCGGAACCGGAGCGTGGTTCGACTCGGCCGGCGCCACCTACCAGGGCGTGATCAACCAGATCGAGAACGCCTACGAGAAGAACGACGGCACCGTCATCGCCGCAGAGAACCCCGAGGTCAAGGAGGCGTTCTACTCGGTGCTGGAGGCCAGCTCGACCCTGTCGGCTCACCTCGGCCAGTGGGGTGACGACTGGTTCGCGGGCCTAGCGAACGGCGCATATGCCACCATGCTCTGCCCCGGCTGGATGCTCGGTGTCATCTCGGGCAACGCGCCAGACACCACCGGCTGGGACGTCGCGAACGTATTCCCCAACGGTGGAGGCAACTGGGGTGGCTCGTACCTGACGGTGCCGAAGCAGAGCGCCCACCCGGAGGAAGCATCCGCCCTCGCATCCTGGCTGACCGCCCCGGAGCAGCAGCTCAAGGCGTTCGCGAACGCGGGCACCTTCCCCAGCCAGCAGGCCACCTACGGTGACTCCGCGCTCGAGGATGCCACCAACGAGTACTTCAACAACGCACCGGTCGGCAGCATCCTGACCGAGCGCTCGAAGGCCATCACGGTCGCGCCGTTCAAGGGCGTGAAGTACTTCCCCATCAACGACGCACTGCAGAAGGCTCTCACGCGGGTCGAGGACGGCACGCAGAGCATCGACCAGTCCTGGGAGCAGTTCCTGGCCGACGTTGCGGCACTGAGCTAGCCGCACGCCACCTCGAGGTGAGAGTCGCCGCCCGGCGGCAGCGGCTCTCACCTCGAACCTGAACCCCAGGAGCACACCATGGGAACCGCCACGCGCATCCGCCCAGACCGCAGCGCCCGCAGAATCGCATTCAGCCAGCGGCTCGGCCGCTGGGACATCAGGGTCTCGCCGTACCTCTATATCTCGCCGTTCTTCATCCTCTTCGCCGTCGTCGGCCTGTTCCCCCTGCTCTACACCGGCTGGGTGGCCCTGCACCAGTGGCACCTGATCGGCGGCCAGGGCGACTTCGTCGGCTTCGACAACTTCGTCTTCCTGTTCGGTCAGCGCCATTTCTGGCTGGCGCTGCGCAACACCTTCAGCATCTTTCTGATCTCCACCATCCCGCAGCTCGTGTTCGCCATCATCATCGCGGCCATGCTCGACACGAATCTGCGTGCGAAGACCCTGTGGCGCATGGGCGTGCTGCTGCCGTACGTGGTCATGCCCGTCGCCGTCACCCTCATTTTCAGCAACATGTTCGCCGACAAGTACGGGCTGGTGAACACGCTCCTCGGGCAGGTGGGGCTGGGGCCGGTCGGCTTCCACTCGGATGCATTCAGCAGCCACATCGCGATCGCCACCATGGTGAACTTTCGCTGGACCGGCTACAACGCGCTCATCCTGCTCGCGGGCATGCAGGCCATCCCGCGCGACTACTACGAGGCCGCGACCATCGACGGTGCGGGGCGCATCCGCCAGTTCTTCTCCATCACGATTCCCCAGCTGCGGCCGACCCTCATCTTCGTGATCATCATGTCGACGATCGGCGGGCTGCAGATCTTCGACGAACCGAGGTTGTACGACCAGTTCGGGCAGGGCGGTGCTGACGGCCAGTGGATGACCCTCACCATCTACCTCTACAACCTGGGCTGGGGCCAGCTCGAGTTCGGCCGAGCGGCCGCCGTCGCGTGGCTGCTCTTCGTGGTGATCGTGATCATCGGCGCGCTCAACTACTTCATCACCAAACGGATCGCCAGCAGTGAGGGGGCGGCGGAATGAGCACACTGGCCGAACGGGCGCGCCTGCGTCGGGCGCGTTCCGTCATCAACCAGCGGCCCGGGTTCCTGGTGTACGGGCTCCTCA
>Ga0180215_1003105_pt1 | contig 15967 bp, 13 predicted proteins | sample eDN3rd37CBELigBY_FD_128871 | JGI IMG/M metagenome (GOLD analysis project Ga0180215, IMG submission 128871) | Enriched backyard soil microbial communities from Emeryville, California, USA - eDNA 3rd pass 37_C BE-Lig BY (version 2) (version 2) | ecosystem: Environmental > Terrestrial > Soil >...
AGGCGGGAGGAGAGGCCGTCGTCCAGGATCCGCCGCGCCAGGAGGAGGGCGGGGAAGTCGGGGTGGTGCTCCGGCGGCGCCGGAAAGTTCATGCGCAGCTCGGTCTGCTGGGAGTCCTCGTGATCGAGGAGGTGCACCGTCGGCCCGTGGGGACGCGGCGGCGGCGGCTCCTCCGGCGGGAGGGGATCGGCGGCGGGGAGGCGCCCGAAGTGCTGCGCTGCGAGGTCCAGCACCTGCGCAGGATCGACGGGGCCCGCACAGGCCAGCACCAGGTTGCTGCCGACGTACATCCGCCGGTGGTGCTCCTGCAGGTCCGCGAGGCCGATCCGCTTCACGGTCCTGGGCGTGCCGGCGATCTTGTGGGCGAGGCCATGGCCTGCGAAGAGGAGCACCTTGGAGAGGTTGTCGAGGTCGATGTCGCGGCCGTTCTCGTCCACCTCGTCCAGCATCTCCTCCAGGATGATCTTCCGCTCGGTCTCGATCTCCACCAGCCGCGGCGCGGTGAGCATGTCGCCCAGGACGTCGAAGCCCACGGCGAGCTGGGCCGGGTGGAGCGGGGTGTAGTAGTAGCCGTGGTCACGTGCGGTGACGCCGTTCAGGTTGCCCCCCGCCTCCTCGACCCTGGCGTTCATCTCCACCGTGTCCCGGTAGCGCTCCGAGCCGCGAAAGAACATGTGCTCGAGAAAATGAGACACACCCATGATCTCCGCCCGCTCGTGCCGGCTGCCGGCGCGGACGTAGATCGAGAGCATCGCCGAGTGCAGGTGCGGGGTCTGGACGGTGACGACCCGGAGGCCGTTGGGCAGGATGTCCTTGGTGTGGACGAGGGCAGAGAGGGGCAAAGCCGAATGCTCCAATCAAAGGGGGGATGGGCGCGGCATCATGCCGCGTGCGTGACGGATTCCAGTAGAAAAATAGAACTTCGCGGCGGAGCGCGGCGGCGGAGAGGATCGCTCCTCCTCGATGGAGGCGATCCTCTCATGGACTCTTCGGGAGGTGGATCAGGAAGGTCGTGCCCCGCGAGGGCTCGCTCTCGCAGCTCACCACCCCGCCGTGCTGGCTGATGATCTGCTGGGTGAGCGAGAGCCCGAGGCCGGTGCCGCCTCGCTTGCTGGTGAAGAAGGGGTCGAACATCCGCTCGATCGCCTGTGGCTCCATGCCCACCCCCGTGTCGCGGATCGAGAGCTCGATCCCGCCCCCGCTCGACTCCCGCCCGACGATCTGGAGGGAGCCGCCGTCCGGCATCGCCTCCCGCGCGTTCCGCACCAGATTGAGGAGAGCCTGGCGGAGCTGGTGCTCGTCCACCTGGGCGGGGAGGCTGGGGGGCATCTCCAGCTCGAGATGGACGCCGCTCGCGTCCAGCTCGGGACGAACGAAGGCAGCCAGATCGCGGACCAGCTCCGAGACGTCCTCCCGGGAGAGGGCGGGCTTGGGCAGCCTCGCGTAGTGGAGATACTCCTCGGTGATCTCGGTGAGGCGGTCCACCTCTCTGGCGATGGCCGAGCTGAGCCTGCGCGCCTCGACCCCCTCGGCGCCGGCGGGGAGCTCCTCCACCAGCAGCTCGGTGTTCAGGCCGATGGACGAGAGGGGGTTTCGGATCTCGTGGGTGATCTGGGCCGCCATCTTCCCCACCGTGGCGAGCTTCTCCGCCCGCAGGAGCGCCTCCTGCTTCTCCTGCAGCTCCTTCTCACGCGCCTGGAGGGACGCCGCCATCTGGTTGAACTCGCGGGCAAGGACCCCCACCTCGTTGGCGGCGGAGGTCGGCACCTGGGCGGAGTAATCGCCGCCTCCGATCCGCACCGCCGCCTCGGTCAGCCTTCGAATCGGCGCCAGGAGCCGAAGCGAGAGGAGGGAGGCGAGGATCCCCAGGGCGATGGCCAGGAGGGAGAAGCCGATGATGGCCAGGGAGGAGCTGCGTTCGGTGGCCTGGGCCTCCTTGACCCGCTCCTGGATCCGACCTTCCAGCGCCTGGTTCAGGAGGCGCAGCTCCCGATCGATCCGCCGCTCGATCCGCTTGAGCTCCTTGCCGCGCTCGTCCGAGGCGGGGGGCGCGTCGGAGACCTCTGCCTCGGAGGACTCGAGGAAGACGAAGAGGACCTCGGCCTGGGCGTCGTAGCGATCGTACTCCGCCTCGAGCTCCTCCAGCCGCGCCTCGATCTCGTCGAGGAAGGGCCGCTCCGCAGCGCCGCTGAGTCGACGCGCCTCGGTGACCAGGAGGTGGCCCTGGATCAGCTTCTCGCGGACGATCCGGGGGTAGTAGAGGCGGGCCAGCTTGATCAGGATCCGCTGGGCCCGGGAGTCCTTCTCCTCCAGGAGGCGATCGGTGTCCCGCTGCTTGTTCTTGTGGAAGGTGTCGAGCTGGGCCGCCACCTTGGTCAGCGGCAGGTATCCCTCGGAGACCAGGCGGATGTCGGCCCCCACCGCGTGCATTCGGGAGACGGCGAAGGAGCTCACCGCCCCGAAGACGGTGACCAAAGCGGCGAAGACGAGGAAGATCCGGGTGGCGATCGACAGACGCAGGCGACTCTCCTGGCCCTTCAACAAGCGAAGGGCTCGATCTTCTCCTACCATCCCGGCGACGACTCCGGCAAAGCCCGTCCCGGCACGTGGTTCGAGCCCTCCTGCAGGCTGCAGCCGGCTGGCTCCCAAGCGCCTGCTTCGTCGCCGGCTTCGAGCCCGGGAAGAGATCGCCCCGCGGAGCGGCCCTGATTCTTCCGCCTCTTTCCACTTGAATCGACAGGGCCCGGGGCCGTCGAAACAATGGATGAGCCCCGGTAGACGGGGTTTGACTTGGCAAAGCGGTGGGTCGTAGACTCCCGCTCCCAAATCCTTGAAACGACCGGCCTTTCACGCCGGCAAGGAGTCGAGCGACGTGAGCATCAGCCGTAGATTCACCCGATTTTCCGCGCCGGCGTGGGCGATGATGGCGGTGCTCCTTGCGCCGAGCCTGGGCTTCGCACAGCAGTCCAAGGTGGTCGTCGTCCCGTACGCGCCGCTCTACGACAGCATCCCGCGGGCCACCGGTGACCGGATCGCGGGCATGCTCGAGGACAGCCTCCGCCTCAACGCCGCCGTCGATCTGGTGAAGCTGCCGGCGGGTGCGGAGCAGGCTGCCCCCGACTCGATGCTGGCGACGCCGGAGCAGAAGCAAGGGGTGACGGACGCCGTCGCCGAGCTGGAGAAGGGCAAGAACCTCCTCTCCCGCCGCCGTGTGAAGCCCGCCCTCGACGCGTTCACCAAGGCGATCGCCGGGATGGAGGCGAACCACGTCGCGCTGGAGGAGATCGATCCGCTGGTGGAGGCCCACCTGAAGCAGGCGGTCGCCCTCTTCCTGATGGGACGCGAGGACGAGGCCTCCAAGGGCCCGCTCCCCAAGGCCATCAAGCTGCAGCCCGCGCTGCGGCTCCAGGCAGGGGAGGAGTACGGACAGGTCTTCGTCGACCTCATGGACAAGATCCGCGCCGGCCTCGCGGAGGAGGGCCTCGGCTCGCTTCGCGTGGACACCACCCCCCCTGGCGCAGGCGTCTGGGTCGACGGGAGGGACGCGATGACCAGCCCGGTGATGATCACCGGCCTGCTCCCCGGCACCCACTACGTGAAGATCAAGCTGCCCAGCACCGATCCCTACACGACCCGCGTGGAGATCAAGAAGGACGAGACCTTCCACATCTCGCCGGACGCAGGGGTCGAGCAGCAGAAGGGCGCAGCAGCGGCGCTCCTCGCGCTCCTGGGTTCGAACCAGCTCGACGCCGAGGCCCAGGCCCAGGTCAAGTCCCTGGCGGCGGAGACCGGCGCCGAGGTGGTGGTGATCGGTGGCGCCTACGCCTCCGGTCCCAGGATGGGGATCGTCTCCTACGCCTACGACGTGAAGCGGGAGGGCTTCATCCCCCTGCAGACCCTCAACCTCGACAGGGACATGCTCGGTGCCACCATCGAGATCAATAAGGTCGCGAGCGAGCTGGTGGCGCTGCTGGGGAACCCCGGCGAGATCGCCGCGCTCCCGCGGCCCATGGCGGTCCAGGCCAAGGCCGGCGCCGAGAAGATCCACGAGGTGGACTTCGCGGTGAGCCTGCTCCCTGCTGCCGGCGCCGCGGGTGGCGCCAAGGCGACGACGCCCAAGAACGACGGTCCCCGCAGGCCGGTCGGTGGCCCGCGGGTCCCGGTGGGTGGCGGCGGCACGGCCCCCGAGGCGAGCGTCGCGGAGCCCGCCGATGAGGTGGTCGCGGTGGCGCCGGTTCCGGCGCCGGTGGTGGAGGAGCCCGAGGTCGAGCTGGACTTCAACTTCAACCGGCCCGTCGAGGAGGCGGAGGACTTCGGCAAGCCCACCGAGCCCGAGCGCGCCGCTGCCTACAGCTACGCAGGTGGCGTCAGCATCGCGGACGAGGTCGCCCTCGACGAGGTCGCCACCAAGAAGGAGGGGGGGCTCCTGACCAAGTGGTGGTTCTGGACCGCCGCAGGCGTGGTCGCCGGCGGGGCGGTGGGCATCGCGGCGCTGAGCTCGGGCGGGAGCGCGGGCGGACCCACTGGTTCGGTGAGCTGGTGAGCTGAGAGACTGGACGGCGCCGAGGCGAGAGCGCTGCCGGAGGGGTTCCCGTCCAGGCGATCCAATTCGATAGGGATTCGAAACTTATGCGTCTTCACAACCTTTTTCGAGGGATGGTCTGCATCATCCCGCTGGTGCTCGCTGCGTGCGGAGGGGATCCCACCCCCTTCGACCTCGAGCTGGTAGTCAACGACTGTGACGCCACCAGGACCTCGGTGATCCCGCCCAACGGCTCCGTGGTCGTGACGGTCTCCGGCGAGGGCATGTCCAATGTCTCGAAGGGTGCCTGGCTTCGCGATCGAAGCCTCTCGCTCCCCGAGGTGGCCACCGGCAAGAACCGGATCGCCACCGTCGAGGTCTTCGATGGGACCACGGCGATCGGCGCGGGCAACCTGGTCGCGGTCGGGACCTCCGCCTCCTTCGAGGTCAGCGAGAACGACACGCCCAAGGTCACGGTGGTGATGTACCGGGTGAACGGCTTTGCACTGGTCCGGGCGGACGGCACCGGCTGCTCCACCCTGGCGGAGGGCCGCGCTGGGCATACCGCCAGGCTGCTGCAGGACGGGCGGGTGCTGATCGCCGGCGGCTACACCGTGGACGAGAGCCAGGCGAAGCGCTTCCTCGCCGACGCCGAGATCTTCGATCCGGCCACCGGCACCTTCGCGAGCGCCGGGAAGATCTGCGAGGGCGCCGATTGCATGGCGGTCGCCTTCTCGAAGAGCGTGCTCCTGCGGGACGGCAGGGTGCTGATCGTCGGCGGTGAGGAGGAGGGCGGCGCGGTGAGCGCCCGCACCGCGATCTTCGATCCGGACGACGGGAGCTGGACCCTGGGCCCAGAGCTGGAGACCGGCAGGCGCGGGCACACCGCCACGTTGGTGAACGCCAACGGCGCGGTCCTGGTGGTGGGCGGCGTCGACGCCGAGGGGCAGGTGGTCCCGACGGTCGAGGTCTTCGAGCCCTCGGCCAACCGCTTCCGGACGGCGCGGGTGGAGATCCCCCGCGCGTTTCACGGCGCCTCCCCCGCCGGCGCAGGTGCGGTGCTGGTCGCTGGCGGGATCGACGCAGAGGGCGTGCCCTTGGCCACGAGCCGGATCGTGCTCTGGAGCCAGGGTTCGGACGACTACGATCTGAACCCGGCCCGCGACTCGCTGGCGGCTGGGAGCCTGCGGGCGGGCTTCGTCTCCTTCGGCGGGACCAACTTCGCCTCGGTGGGCGGGGCCAAGGGCTGGCAGCCGGAGGCAGGCAGCCCTGGCGCCGGGGTCCCCTCGAGCTACACGGAGGAGGCCCAGTGGTTCCACGGGACCGATCCGAGGGAGAAGGGGGTCGGCCTCATGCAGGCGAAGCGCCTCGATCCTTGCGTGGTCGCCCTGGACGCCAAGCGCGCCCTCGTGGTGGGCGGCTTCCAGGCAGGCAACAGCCCGCTCGCGAACTCGGACGTCCTCGCCCTGGTCCCCTCCGACGGCAGCACGCGGGAGGAGCTCGCGGTTGCGCCGCCGGCAAACGGCGGAGCGCTCAAGGAGACCAAGGGCAGGGGCTACACCACCTGCACCGCACTCGGCGACGGCCGCGTGGTCGTGATCGGCGGCCTGCGGAACGACGGCACGGTTGCAGCGTCCGCAGAGATCTACGTGGCGCAGCAGGCGAGAGAGACGAAGTAAGCGGGGCTGCACCCAGACACTTCATACGTGGTCGCCATGGGTGACCACCTGAAATCAAGGGCGACATGGAAGTAACGTTCATCATTCTGATGGTGGCGCTTGGCGCAGCCGCTCTCCTCGGCTGGATGTCCCGCAACAAGCTCGCGGAGGAGCTCGACGCCGCCAGGGCCGAGGTGGGGAAGCTCCGCGCGGCGGAGGCGGCGGCGCGCAAGGCGGTGGAGCGAACGAGCGAGGACAAGAAGGGGCGCTCCGACGAGCTGGCCAAGACCCGCGAGAAGCTGCGCGAGGCCAAGAAGCGGCTCCACGAGGCGGGACAGGAGATCCAGAAGGAGCGCGAGGCCGCAGCGGCCCGTGCCGAGGAGCGCCGCCTGGTGGAGCAGCAGATCGCCGCGCTGCGCGAAGAGAACGGGAAGCTGACCGTCGAGCTCACCCGCAGGCAGGAGGAGCTCGAAGGTGAGCGCTCCAAGGGGAGGCGCCGCGACGAGCCCCGGCAGGAGGCGGCGGCCCCCGTGCCGGTGGCCCTCAGCCCCGAGCAGATCGACGCCCGCCTGGTCGCGATGTCCCAGCGGGTGGAGGACGCGGATCGCCGCGTGAAGGAAGCGCGGGAGCGGGTCCAGGAGGCGGAGAGGAAGGCCCAGGAGGCGCGCCGGCAGGCAGAGGAGGTCCGCGAGGAGATCAAGCGGGTCCGCGGCAAGGCCGAAGCGAACAACCGGGTCTACCTCGTCACCAAGGGCGAGGCCGAGCTGTGGAAGGCCAAGTTCGGCGCCTTGGAGTCGCGGTGGAACGAGCTCTGGCGCGAGCTGGAGGGGATCGGCTGGCAGCCGCGGACCCCGAAGGAGCCCGGCGCCAGGCAGGATGGGGACGCCGAAGGGCGGCGCCGCAGCAAGCGCGATCGCGGCGGTCGAGGCCCCAGGAACCAGCGAACGGCGCGCGGCGGTGGAGACGAGGCCGCCCGGGAAGACGCCGCAGAAGCGGGAACCGAGTCGACGCCGGCCCCGACGAAGGACGGAGAAGCCGTCGTCGATGCGGTGGCCCAGGCAGACGCCAGCGCCTCGCAGGACGCCCGGGCAGAAGCCGGCGCTTCGAAGGACGCCCAGGCCGACGCTGGCGCATCGTCGGATGCGAAGGCGGATGCTCCTGACTCCGCCCCCGCAGAAGCTTCGGAACCTGCAGCGGCCAAGGCCGCGGCCCAGAAGCCAAGCGCCGATCCGTCTGCCGCTGACGAGCAGAGGCTGCAGCTCGCAGCAGGGGCCGAAGATGAGCAGGTCCCCTCCGCCACGGGGTCCGACGAGGCGCGCTGAGCCTCCGTGCGTTCTTCACGAACGCGCGCGAGCCGAAGGCACGACAGGGTCAGGCCACCGGCCTCGAAGAACGACCGGCCCGCATCGAGCCCAACCGGCTCCCTCGCTCCGCCCCTTCCGGGGGCGGCGACCTCCTTCGCGCAGGTCTTATGCTCCCCCGGTGGGAAACAGCCTGCGAGGTCGGTTGTCGCGGATTTCGCCGCAGAGCTGGAGGGGGATCGGGGCCCTCGCCGGTCTGCTGATCACCGGGATCTGCCTCGCCTTCGTCCTCCGCGGCTCCGGGGAGATCTCCGCGGAGCGGATCCAGAGCGCGGTCCTCGCGATGGGGAGCTTCGGCCTCATGGGCTACCTCCTCGCCTCCTTCGTCCGCCCCCTCCTGGTGGTGATCTCGGGATCCCTCTTCTCGGTGGCGGCGGGGCTGATCTGGGGCCTCTGGCCCGGCGGTGCGATCGCCCTGGTCGGAACCGCCCTCTCCTCCGTCTTCGTCTACCTGCTCGCGCGCATGCTGGGCATGGGGGCGGTCCGGGAGCTCGCGGGGGAGCGCTACCCGGCCTTCGAGGCCATGGCCCACCGCCGCGGCTTCGCCTTCGTCTTCCTCGCCACCCTGGGCTACCTCCTCCCAGGGGATCTGGTGGTCGCGGTGGCGACCGTGACGGGGATGAGAGCGCGCACCCTCCTGGGCGCTGCGCTCCTGGGCAACGTCCCAGGCGCCGTGCTCATGGCGGCGATCGGCGCGTCGGTGATCGATCCCAGCCCCACCCTCTGGTGGCTCGCAGGTGGCGCGGTGATCCTGCTCTCCGCCCTCGCGGTGATCCTGGTGCGATCGCTCTTTCCGGAGATCCGACGAAGGCGCACCGCCTGATCCGATCGCGCCGCCGCAGGGAGAGACGCCGCCGCTCCCGAGGGGTGATCCTGCTGCTCCAGCGGACGACGCTGCCACCCGGGAAGACGATGTCGCCGCTCCGGGAGCCGACCCCGCCGCTCGGGAGGGTGACGCAGGCGTCCCCGCCGGATATAGAGTCGCCCGATGGAATCGGATCCCCGGAAGCGCGTCGCCATCTTCCTGCATGGCGGGGCCTACGACATCGTCCACCAAGGCTGCTCGATCGCCGCCTCGGCGACGGCGATGGGCAAGGAGGTGCAGCTCTTCCTCTTCTGGTGGGCCCTCGACCGCTTCCTCCGCGACGGCTTCCAGCATCCTGACTTCGAAGGACTCGATCCGGCCCTCGCCGACGCGGTGGAGGACGCCTTCGAGCACGGCGCGCCCACCGCCGCCGCGCTCCTGGAGGTGGCCCGCGCCTCCGGCCGCTGCACCCTCTACGCCTGCTCCGCCTCCGCGTCCCTCCTGGGGCGGCGCCCGGACACCATCGCCGACGAGGTCGATCAGGTGGTGGGCTGGACCGCCATCCTCGGCCTGACCTCCGGGGTCGTCGATCGCTTCTACCTCTGAAGCCCCCTTAGGGCCCGAGGAACCTCCGGCCCTCCCCACCCTCGAACGAACCGCTGCCGCCCTCCGGGCCCCGGGCCCCGGGCCCCGGGCCCCGGGGACCCGGCGCCGGCATGGGCAGCGCCAGGGAGTTCATGGGAGCAGGCGTTTCCTGGCGACGGTGCACACCCCGTGATACGACGTCTGCGAATCGATCCGAACGAGGAAGAGCATGCGCAAGATCGTCTGGCTGTCTGGATTCCTCTCTGTCGTCATCGTCGCCTCCGGCTGCAGCAAGCTGGAGGAGCTCATCTCGCCTGCCAAGAGCCCTGCGGAGGAGACCACCGCGGAGGTGGCCGCGCCCCTGGAGGCGGAGGGGGCCCGACCCGAGGCGCCGGCAGATCCCGCGCCAGGTGCAGAGGTCGCCGTCGGCGTCGCCGAAGAGGCGGCGGGGGCCTCTGCCACGGGCGGAGCCAGTGGCGGGGAGGCAGCTGGCGAGGCGGAGGAGGTGGCCGCAGAGGAGCCCCCGAAGATCGAGCGCTTCCGCGCGGCGCTGGTGGAGAACGGCTTCGTGGCTGTCGACGTGGAGCCGCTCCTCCCAGACGTGCTCGGCGGGCTCCGTGACGTCTGCGGCGCCCTGGAGCGCAACCGGGTGAACCTGGAGAACGAAGACTGGACGACCCTTGGGATCTTCGAGACGCCGGAGCAGGCGAAGACCTGCCTCGCGGCCTACCTGAAGACCCCCGGCGCCGATCGGATCCGGAACTCCTACGTGCAGACCGGCCCCTACGTCCTGGAGGTTCGTCCCTCGATGGACGCCGCCCGCCAGTCGAAGATCAAGAGCCTCTTCGCGAAGGTCGTGGCTGAGTAGGCCGCCCATTGCGCGCCTGATATGCTCTGTAAGGAATCCGACATCGGGGTCACTTGGTGGGCAGCTATCAGATCATCCGCAGACTCGCTTCCGGGGGAATGGCCGAGGTCTTCCTCGGTAAGCGGGTTGGAGCGGAGGGCTTCGAGAAGCCGGTAGCGATCAAGCGGATGCTCCCGGGGCTCGCCGCGGATCCGGAGAGCGCCGAGGCGTTCCTCCGCGAAGCGCGGATCTGTGTCTACCTGGTCCATCCCAACGTCGTGCAGGTCCTCGACCTGGGTACGGCTGCGGGCCAGCCCTACCTGGTGATGGAGCTGGTCGACGGCGCCGATCTGCGCAGGGTCCTCAACGAGGCGGAGCAGGCGGGGCTGCCCCTCGGCCCCCCCGAGGCGATCTACATCGCCGCCCTGGTCGCCGACGCCCTCGCCTACGCCTACGACGCGGTGGGCCCCAAGGGCGAGCCGCTGTCGATCGTCCACCGGGACGTGAACCCCTCCAACGTGCTCCTCTCCATGACCGGCGAGGTCAAGCTGGCGGACTTCGGCGTGGCCAAGGTCACCGACGGCACCAGCTCGAGCCAGGGCAACCTCCTCAAGGGCAAGGTCGGCTATCTGGCGCCGGAGCTTCTGCGCGGGGCGCCGGTGCAGCACAGCAGCGACATCTTCCTGAACGGCGTCCTCCTCTACGAGACCCTCGCGGGGCGGCCGCTCTTCGGCCAGGGCCAGGACGCCGCTGCGACCCTCTCCCAGATCGTCCACCACGACGAGAACAAGCTGGAGCTGCCCCCCGGCTCGCCGGTGGAGCTGGGACCGATCTTGCGCAAGGCCCTCGCCGCAGACCCGGCCAACCGCTACGGCCACGCCAGGGAGCTGGCGGAGGCCCTCCACTCCGTCCTGCAGAAGAAGGGTTGGAGGGTGGGGCGGGAGTCCATCGCCAGGCGGATGAACAGCCTCTTCCCCGGGCGGATCCCCCTGGACCGCGACATGGGCGAGGGGGTTCCCCTCGACCTGCCCCCGGCGCCGGCCCCTGCGGCTCCGGCTCCGCCGGCGAAGGATCCCGCTCCGCTGGAGTTCGACGCGCCCACCGGCGGCAAGAAGCGGCGGGGAAAGCTCCGGCTGGGCGAGCTCCTGATCGAGGCAGGGCTGATCAACGAGTCGCAGCTCCAGACCCTCCTCGCCCGGCAACGGATCGAGGGAGGAAAGCTGGGAGAGTGGGCCGCGAACCTCTCCTACGCTCCGTCCAAGGCGGTGCTGCAGGTCCTGGCCCGGCAGCTCAACGTCTCCTTCATCACCGACGAGCGGCTCCTGGAGGTCTCGCCTCCGGACGAGCTCCTCTCCAGCTTTCCCCAGAACCTGGCGCTGCGGCTCCTCGCCTTGCCCGTTGCGGAGCGGGACGGGACCGCCTTCGTGGCGATGACCGAGCCAACCAACCTGGAGCGGCTCGATCTGATCCGCTTTCGCCTGGGGGGGAAGGTCACGCCGATCGTCTGCACCGAGTCCGGGGTCCGTCGCGCGATCGCCCGGGTCTATGGCGGTGGCGAGGACGATCTCAAGTGGCGGCAGCTCGATGCGGTCGATCCGATGGAGCTGATCACCACCACCCGCGTGATCGACTTCGAGGCGCAGGAGCGGGAGCTCGCGGAGCGGGCGAAGCAGGAGGCCCAGGAGGCGGCGGCGTGGGCGAGCCGACACTCCGACGAAGCCCTGCGGCTGCGGGCCATGGCGGAGAGCCAGCTCGGGGGCCAGGGGGTATGGGCGGAGGTCCCCGAGGGGCGGGCGCAGGGCTCCGGCAACGTCTTCAGCAGCTCGGGCGGTTTCCCCCCCACCAACTCCCTGGGCGATCCGGTGCGGCAGGTGCCGCCAGAGTCGGGGGCCGCATCGCCGGCCGACCCCGCGGCGAAGCCGGCCAGGGAGAGCTACCTCTTCGGCAGCGACGACGACGAGGATCTCCCGATGCTCTACGACGGCGGGCCGTTCGACGAGAAGAAGTGAGCGCGGGTCTCTTCAGCGAACCTTCGCCATCATCTCCAGGAGCTCGTCTCCATCGACGAAACCCAGGGCCCGTGGCTCGTCGAGGATCGTCCCTGCAGAGTCGATGAAGACCAGGGTCGGCAGGCCCTGGACGCCGTAGCGCTCATAGAGCGCGTCGACAGCGTCGTCCTCGTCGGTGCCGTCGACCTTCAGGGTCACGAAGCGCCGGGCCGCCTCCACCACCCGCGGATCCCGGTAGGTGATCGAGTCGAGCTCCTTGCAGGGGCTGCACCAGTCGGCGAAGAAGTCGATCAGGATCGGCAGGCGCTCCGCCCGCGCCCTGGCGAGGGAGGCCTCGTAGTCCAGGCTCCAGGTCACCTGCGCCGCCGCGTCGGACGGGTTGGACGAGGCAGGGGCAGCAGCCGGCTCCTCGCCCGGGAGAGACGCCGCCTCGCTGGCTGCGTCCTCCCCGAGCAGGCGCGCGCCGAGGATCCCCAGGACCACGAGCAACGCTCCGAAAACCCCCACGAGGAGGAGCGATCGACGGGCTGACATCTTCCTCTCTTTCGCTTGACAAGGTTACGTTACGGAACCTATGTAGAACCACGTCTGAGCGACGCACCGAATGAAGCGAAAATGGCTGCGGCCGGCCTTGCCCTTGACCCTCTCAGGGCAGCCTTCTTATAACCCCGGCCCTATCGACATGGCCGCCCGATCGAGCGGGCGCCAAGGAAGTTCAATGGTCAAGACGCCGATCTACATGGATTATCACGCCACGACCCCCCTCGATCCGAGGGTGCTCGAGGCGATGATGCCCTACCTCACCGAGAACTTCGGCAACGCCGGTTCCCGGAGCCACTCCTTTGGCTGGGTGGCGGAGGAGGCCTCGGAGAAGGCCCGCGAGCAGGTGGCGGCCCTCATCGGCGGCAGCGGCAAGGAGATCGTCTGGACCTCGGGCGCCACCGAGTCGATCAACCTCGCGCTCAAGGGGATCGCCGAGTACTACAAGGAGAAGGGCAACCACATCATCACGGTGAAGACCGAGCACAAGGCGGTCCTCGACACCTGCAAGCGGCTGGAGCGATCCGGCTGCGAGGTGACCTACCTGGATGTGGATCAGACCGGCAGGGTCGATCCCGAGGCGGTGCGGGCGGCGATCACCGACAAGACCATCCTGGTCTCGGTGATGGCGGCGAACAACGAGGTCGGCACCATCCACCCGATCAAGGAGATCGGCGCGATCACCAAGGAGAAGGGGGTCTTCTTCCACGTGGACGCGGTGCAGGCGTTCGGCAAGTACCCCGTCGACGTGAAGGAGTGGAACGTCGATCTGATGTCGCTCTCCGCCCACAAGGTCTACGGCCCCAAGGGGGTCGGTGCGCTCTGGGTGCGCAGGCGCCCGCGGATCCGCCTCACCGGGATGATCGATGGCGGCGGCCAGGAGCGCGGCATGCGCTCCGGGACCCTCAACGTCCCCGGCGTGGTCGGCTTCGGCGCCGCCGCGGAGCTCGCCCAGGCGGAGATGGGGCAGGAGTGGGAGCGGGTCCTCGCCCTGCGAGAGAGCCTTCACAAGCAGATCACCAGCCAGATCGACATGGTCTATCTCAACGGCCACCCGGAGCACCGCCTCGCCGGAAACCTGAACCTCTCCTTCGCCTTCGTGGAAGGGGAGGGGATGATGATGGCGTTGAAGAACGTGGCGGTCTCCTCTGGCTCGGCTTGCACCTCGGCCTCGCTGGAGCCGTCCTACGTGCTCCGCGCCCTGGGGGTCGACGAGGAGCTGGCGCATACCTCGATCCGCTTCGGGCTGGGCCGCTTCACCACCCAGGAAGAGGTCGACTACGTGGCGAAGCTGGTGGTCGAGAAGGTCAATGTGCTGCGGGATATGTCGCCGCTGTACGAGATGGCGAAAGAAGGGATCGACCTGAAGTCGATCGCGTGGACCGGGCATTGAGGGTTCGTGGGTCTCCCACGGTCTCTCCTGGACCGGAGGCGTAGCAAACGTGAAGTACCCGCCCCGCGAGAGCGGGGCACGCATGGCCCGCACCGGCTGCGGGGATGTTTCGTGCAAGGGTCGGATGTCCCGCAGGTGGTTGGGCGGTTTGGAAGGATTCGAAGATGGCTTATAGCGAGAAGTTGCTCGAGCATTACGAGAACCCACGGAACGTGGGGACCCTCGACAAGGAGGATCCCAACGTGGGGACCGGGCTGGTCGGCGCACCTGCCTGCGGTGACGTGATGCGGCTGCAGCTTCGCATCGGCGATGACGGCGTGATCGAAGACGCGAAGTTCAAGACCTTCGGCTGCGGCTCGGCGATCGCATCCAGCTCCCTGGTCACCGAGTGGGTGAAGGGCAAGAGCGTGGAGGAGGCGGCGAAGATCACCAACTCCGCCATCGCGCAGGAGCTCTCGCTCCCTCCGGTGAAGATCCACTGCTCGGTCCTGGCGGAGGACGCCATCAAGGCGGCGATCGCGGACTACAAGCAGAAGAAGGGCGAGTAGGAGTCAAGGCGATGTCGACCTACGATGCCGACAAAGCGGTGAAGCTCGACGCTACGGCGTCTGCGTCCAGGCGTGCGGTCGCCCCGGCAGGGCCGGTGCAGACCGCTTCGCCTGCGGGCGGCCTGGTGGGTCTGGGGGCGAAGGCCTCCTCTGACACGCCGGCACCTGCAGCCGGTGGGCTGGTGGGGCTGGGGGCGAAGGCTGCCCCTGCATCCCCGGCACCTGCAGCCGGTGGGCTGGTGGGGCTGGGGGCGAAGGCTGCCCCTGCATCCCCGGCACCTGCTGCCGGCGGGCTGGTGGGGCTGGGGGCGAAGGCTGCCCCTGCGGCCTCGGCGCCTGCAGCCGGCGGGCTGGTGGGGCTGGGGGCGAAGGCTGCCCCCGGGCTGACGGGCCTGGGCGCGTCGGCGCCTGCGGCGGCGAAGCCAGCGCCCGCACCGGCGCCTGCCGCGCGCAAGGCCGGGATCGCCATCGACATCAGCGCCGCCGAGCGGATCCAGAAGCTCCTCTCCGGCAGAGGAACGCCGGAGGCCGGCCTGCGGATCCGGGTCCGCGGCGGCGGCTGCACCGGCCTCACCTACGACATGGAGTTCGCAGACGAGGCCCGGGACAAGGATCGGGTCTTCGAGGATCACAAGGTGAAGATCTTCGTCGATCCCAAGAGCTACATCTTCCTGATCGGAACGGTCCTCACCTACTCGTCGGGGCTGTTGGAGTCCGGCTTCAAGCTCGAGAACCCCAACGCCAAGAAGTCCTGCGGGTGCGGCGACTCGTTCAGTGTCTGAAGGGTAGATGTCTCGATTTTCGCATCACCTCTGACCGGGCCCCGGACAAGGTGTCTCTCATTTCGGCGGCGGCTTCGGCGACGCCTCGAGCGCGGCGCCAGTCCACCGCACCCCTTGGTCAGCTCCAGCGTCCGCGCTGGATCTTCGGTTCTCTCAACCCGCTCCTCATGGACGGCACGTGTCCGATCACTTCGACATCCTGGGCCTGCCCCGGGGCTTTCGGCTGGACCCGAAGAACCTCGAGGCCCGCTACCGCGAGCTGACTCGTCTGCTGCATCCCGATCGGCACGCAGCCAGCGGCGCAGCAGCCAGGCGCCTCGCCCTCGAGAAGACCATCCAGGTCAACGACGCCTACCGCACCCTCAAGGATCCCTTGCGTCGGGCGGCCTGGCTCCTGCGCCAGGAAGGCATCGATCTGGAGGAGGAGGGCACCGGGGCCGCCAAGCACCTGCCGCCGGACTTTCTCTTCGAGGTGATGGAGCAGCGTGAGAGCTTCGACGAGGCCCGGGCAGCGAAGGACGTCGCCAAGGTGGAGCGCCTCGCCGCGCAAGTCCGGGAGGCGCGAGCGGTCGCCCTCGAAGAGCTGGGTGCGGCCTTCGACAAGGGGGACCACGAGGCTGCAGCACGGAGCCTCTCCGTCCTCCGCTACCAAGATCGTTTCCTGGGCGAAGTGAGAGCCTGGGAAGACGCCAACTTCGAGGAGAGACATGGCTGAATCCGGCCTTCTGCAGATCCGCGATCCTTCCAAGCCCTACGGGAAGCCCGTGGGGATCGATCTGGGCACCACCAACTCCCTGGTGGCCTACGTGGACCAGGACGGGAAGGCGCACACCATCCCGGTGGAGCCGGACGGATCGCGCCTCCTCCCCTCGGTGATCCACTACCTCGAGGACGGCTCCAACCTCGCGGGGCGGGAG
>Ga0180215_1003111_pt1 | contig 15954 bp, 12 predicted proteins | sample eDN3rd37CBELigBY_FD_128871 | JGI IMG/M metagenome (GOLD analysis project Ga0180215, IMG submission 128871) | Enriched backyard soil microbial communities from Emeryville, California, USA - eDNA 3rd pass 37_C BE-Lig BY (version 2) (version 2) | ecosystem: Environmental > Terrestrial > Soil >...
CGCCGGCGTTGCGGCTACAAGCGCGGCAGTGACTATGCTGCACAGCGGCCTGCCAGTGCCGACACTGCAGGCCATCCCCAGCAAGCGGCGACGCAGCACCGACCAAGCTGGCAGCTCCGGGCGCGCAACGCCGCCGCGGCCGGCCGACGACAAGGCGTCCGGTGCGGCCGCAGCCGGGGCCACCACGAGCCCACCGTCAGCAGGCAAGCCGCGCACGTCGCTCGAGGGCAAGTCGCTCACGGTTGCGACGCCGGACCCGACCGCTGCGCTGTTCTGGCCAACTGCGATCACCACGCCAGACGGGGCGACGACGCCGTCGCTGGTCGGAACGCCCGGCGGGACGCGCGCCATCTCGCTACGGCCGCCCACCGCCGAAGCCGTCGTGACGACGCGCGACCTGCACCTCGCGCGACCGGGCACCGACTCGGTGCAGACCGTAGAGGTGGCCCGCGGGTTCGAGGACGCCGCGCAGGCTGTCGACGAGCACTTCTTCCGTAGCCTCGGCCTCGACCACGTTGTCAGCAACAGCGGACCGGGCACGCCGCGCAGCCTCGTCGGCACGAGCAGCTCATCCGAGATGGTCGTGCGAAGCGGCGGGTCGACGCTCACGAGCCCGCGCGCCACCACGCCCGGCACGACGGGCACAAACGACGGCACCGGCGGGGTCACGTCGCCGCGAACGACGAGCTCGGGTCTCGTAGTGATGCCGCCGCTGTCGGCGCTCGGCGTCGAGTCGTCCACGTACAATACGTCGGCGATGAGCCCGCTTGCCGCCCTCGTGGCTATGGCCGACGCGGCGAGCGCGGTCGAGCAGCAGCAGCGGCAGCAGCAGCAGCAGCAGCAGCAGCAGCGGCAACCGTCGCCGACATCGGCACAGACGCCAGCGTCGATGGCGAAACCGCCTGTCAAGTCCGAGCCATAGCCAATCTCATTCTTTTCTCAGCTGTGCAGACGTGTACTTGTGTGTCGCAAGCGGGGGTCGCATGTCCCCTGCTAGGTCATGTACCAGTTTTCTTCAACATAGTGTACAGGTGAGGCGGTTTTTTTTCGCAACAAGAACATCAAGGAGACAGGGTTCGGTCCTTTTGTTTTTCTCGTTCATTGGTGATCAATCAAGATGCGCCCGCGGCGGTCGCGGCCGCGGCGCTGTCCGTCCCGTCCCGGCGCTGCATGAGCTCCAGGCAAAGGCCATTGCCAGAGAGCACGTATTCCAGGAACGGCCGCGGCGGCGGCACAGGCGATCGCTGCGGCGGGCTGCTCTCCAAGCCGGCGCCGCCGGCAGCCGCGGCTGTGGCCGCCGTGTAATTGGCGTCCTCGGCGATTAGCAACAAGAAGCCCAAAATTGCCGCGGCTGCCACCGTCGGTTCGCGCAACGACTGCCGGACCATGTCTGGAGGGCAGGGAGAGAAATACTTTGCTGGAAAGGCGTGAATGTTGAGAGCAACCATACGCAGGCTTCCACAAGGTCTCCCAAACGCACCTTCGGCAAACCGGTCGGGCACGTCGAGCGTCTGGCTCAGCTCGGAGCGGAACTGCTCGACGGTGATCTGGCCCGTGTGCAGCTGTTTGCAAGAGCAGACCGGCATTGAGGAATATGTAAGGGTGAGCACGCCGGCTCCTGCCTTTCGCTTCGTTGCTGGAATGCGCACTAGTACCTGGACTTCCAATATGGCCCGCGTGGCTAGCACCAGGCGGTAGTGCAGCACACGACGGCGCTGGTACTCGTGCTCGGCGAAAAAGTTTTGCCGGATGAGCACCTCGGCAAGGTACAGCACGCAGCCTTCCTCCAGCAGCGACGGCACGCCCTGCACCGCAAACAGCCGTGGGCCGCCGTTCAACCGCAGCGCCTGCATAGAGCAACGGGACGAAAGAATACGTCTGGGATTAACGGGCATTGTGGTGCAGGCCGGTCGTCGTCTCAGAAGAAATGCGCACCAGGTGCACAAACTGGCGGATGGTGTCGTGAACAGCCAGGACCGCAATGTCGCTGGACGTGTACATCCGCAGTAGCGACGGCGACAGGTAGTTGGGCAAGCTGCCGCGGGTGTCACCGCGCGGGCACTAGCATTGAAGCTAATCAGCCAGCCGTTCGTATGGAATGCGCCTGGTCCATAGATTGTGTACCTCATGCCAATGTTGTTGAGGATCGTCGCCTCCTCGTCAATGAGCGACGCAAACTTGGACAGCGTGTGGAACACGCCACTGCATCAGGCGAAACGAAACCGACGCGGTCACTCATTCTCGCACAATGAACACTTGCTCGCACAAAATACCCGGCCGTGCTTTCGTGCGTCGGCGTACCGCTCCGCGATGAGGAAGGCCTTGGTGCGGCGGCTGATGTCGCGGTAAAAGTTTTCGGCCTCGGCGTCCGTGCCAAACTGACCAAACTGCGTGATGCCGTCTTGCAAGCCCGCGCTTGAGCGGCGGCGGCCAAAGGAGAAGGAGCGCGGCTGACGCGACGGCGAACCGATCGACAAGTCCGCCAGGCCGACGCCAGGACCCGACGGACCGACGGGCGTGCCGTCGGCGTTGGTCATCGCCGACATGGCCGCGAGCGAGTGCGCGGACCCCGAGAACGGCGACGACGACATCTGATTGATCGGCACCGGCAGGTTGAGGTTGCTGTTGCTGTTGCCGCCGCTACTCTGCGCCGACAGCGGGATCGGCACGGGCAGGCTCGCCTGCGACGTGAGCGGCATCGGCGGCGACGCCGTGCCGGGCGACGACGGGCCGCTGCCGGTGCCGCTGGTCGGCCCGCTCAGCACGCCGCCGTCGGCCGTGTCGATAGCCGAGAGCGTGGCGCTGCGCATGTTCCCCGCGCTGCTCGGCGACGTGGCGGCGTTGATGGACGGCATGTCGCTCAGGCTTGCCGTGCTGGTGGCCTGACCCGAAGTGCTCTTGCGGCGGCCGAACGAGAAGGAGCGGACCTTGACGCGTGAGATCAGCGGCGACGTTGCCGACTGCGGCTGCGGCGGGTTGCCGGCCGCGTTCGCTGCGAGCTCGGCGCGCAGCGTGATCACGTAGTCGTCGCACTGCTGCTGGAGCGCCTCCAGCGTCAGGCCCGGCTGCAGGTGCTCGCTGACAAGGTCCTCGTACGCCTTGCGACCCATGCCCTCCGACGCCGTCGCCGCTCCCGAGGACAGCTGTGTAGAGTTGGAGGGAAAAGGGGACAAGGGCAAAAGGCTGGGTTAATCAACAGGCATCAGCACGGTCCTCACAACGGCGGCACCCTTACCTTGTTGGACAAGAAGGCGCTAAACTTGGAGATGCCCGCGCTCGCCGCGTTGGTCGCAGCAACGAGCTGGTCTCGCAGGTCGTCGGCCAGGCTAGGGTCGTCTTGGCGCTCGATCCGCAGCCGCAGGCTGCTGAAATAGCCCAGCAGGCCTGTATTTCAGCAAAACATGTGGCACACAGCTGGCTGTGGATCTGAACGCGCTGCGTTCGCATACCCTCGCACAGGCATTAAGCCGAACGTACCATCGCAGTACTTGAGTGCGCTCTGGGACAAGAACGCCGACGGCGTCGCGAGGTTTTGTATGCCATGGTCGAGCGCCCGCACAAATGCCCTGATGTTGTCGCACAATAGCTGGACGGCAACGCCTGCGTCAGCTATTGGGTCACCTCATCGCCACCGCACGTTCCGTCGCTATGCAGACCGTAGCCGCGGCAGCAGGGCCAGCTCGGCACGCGGGATGCGGCCCAACATTGAGTTGAGGAAGAGGATGCCGCGATAACAGGGCGCCAGGTAGAAGAAGGGGTCCGTTTGCCACTCATGCAGGCGGCGCGTGCGGAACAGGCGCAGGCTCGCGTCGAATCGCATGGCGGCCAGATCGGCGCGCTGCGGCGGCTCGAGGCCGTCCTCGTTGATGGCGTTCAGCTCCAGCGTCGTGCGCTCCAGCAGTGTCGTCTGCGCACGCGCTATCTCGGGGGAAGAAAGACGTGGGTAGTGTGAGCGAGGCATGCCTGCGCGAACGCGATTGAGGGAATGCTTGGTGCCACACGGACCGTGCGCTGGATCTCTTGTGCGGACGTGGGGGCAGAGAGGGCGTCGTAGGACCGCAGGCCCTGCTCCGAGGCGCGCTCGGGGTGAAGGCGGTGCAGGAGCGCCGCGTAGCGCTGCGCCACCTCGGTAAAGTGGTTGGGCTCGCGCAGCTGGCTCTGGTTGGTCCTGGGGTTCGGCGCCCATGCAAAACGGAGGACCAGAAACGATGCGGTTAGGCGCGAGTCCACGCTGGTTCATCCATACGGGGCGCGGGCGCCTACTGAACGCCGGCGGACAGGCGGCTCTGCTCGGTCTCGGTGAGATCGCCGCTGACAGGCCGGCCCTTGGCCAGGACGGCGGCGATGGCGTTCATATCGTCGCCGGTCAGGCGGAAGCGGTACGCCAGCAGGAAGGTCTCGATGTGCGATGCGTCACGGCCGCCGAGCACCACCGCGGCCACCTCGGGCTGCTGCAGCGTCCACCGAATGGCGACGGACGCCAGCGGTACGCCGTAGCGGTCGGCAATTTTGCGTAGGCACGCCAGGAGTTCCTGCACGCGCAGCGCGGCCTCGGGTGAAGTGTCGGGACCAATGAGCATCGCGAAGACGACGTTCCTAAGTTTCTGCGATTGGACCTTACTTGGAAAAGCGCCCAGCTGCCAAAGGCGTCGATGAGGTGCTTGCTGCGAAGGAGCGTGCGCTGCGTGAGCTTGGTCGCCTGATTGCAGCAACGTGAACCCTCAAATGCGTGGCCAGCCCGGTTAGACAGAGCAATTTCCGCCTGCATGTACAGGAGAGGCTGGACGCACCGTTGGCTCAGGCTGGTGCAGCCACACGTCCGAGATGAAGCCGCCCGCGAGCACGCCGTAGGCGACCAGCTTGACGTTTCGGTCACGGCACAGCGCAGCGAGCTTGGTCTGCGGCCGGTGGTCCAGGAGCGAGTACTGTGCCTGCGCTGTGGTGATGGGCACGCCGGCGTCGAGAATCGCAGCGAGGTCGGTCGTGGGCATGTCGGTCACGCCGATGTGCCGGACAAGGCCCTCCGCCTGCAGCGTCTGCATATGCTTGGCCGCCTCGACCACGCCCGGCGTTCGAGAGTTCCACCTGCGCTTGCCCGAACAAACCAAGCCACTGACAAAATCGTCAGAACGAGTTCTCCACCAATGTGCAATTGAGTGATGCTAATCGTACCAGACAAGGGAGGCAACGTCGAGGCGGTCCACGTTGAGTCGGTTGAGTGCCCGAACGACGGCGAGCCGCATGTACGGCAGGTCCACCGACGACAGCACCGCCTCGTCCGGCACGATCTATTACCCCGACTCATATGAATTGCAAAATAGGATGGATTGTCAGGCTGTGCATACCCACCTTGCACGCACGGCGATTAGCCGGCGAGACGTACGCGAACGTGCACTTGCACGTCGGTCGCCATCGCGCCGGCAATCTCAGCGGCCTCGCGGTAGGCTTGGATGCACCGGCCGAGCGTCTCTTGGACGCTGCCGGTCACGTCGGCCGAGTCAACGGCCGTCAGGCCGGCCTCCATGTACCGCGCAAAGTCCTCGACGGCCGCGTCGCTCCCGGGGTCCTTGGTCAGCTGGTGCCCTTTGCTCAGCTGCCAGCACCCTGTATTCCCCCAACACCCACACGCAGCGCGGAAAGTGGCGCGCGATGCCTTGGTGAGCGGCGGCCCGTCGAAATTTCTTCAGATCCTACTGCTGGGGCCCGCACCACGAATGACGCGCGGGAAGCTGTAGCCGTCGGCGAGCGTTACGTGCGTCGGCTCATCAGCCAGCACAGGCGGCAGCGCGGCGACGGTGCGGCGGTTGGTGACTTCGAGCGCGACCGAACCCGCGCGCGCAACGAGCACGCGCTCGTGCACCTTGGCCAGCCCGCCCATGTAGTCCGACGTCCGGAAACGGAGCGCCTGCCGCATGTACGTCAGGGCCTTGGCGTAGTCCTTGGCGGCCTCGTAGTAGGCGCCCAGGTAGTAGTGCGCGTAAAACATCTGGTTTTCCAGCGTGCCCGCCGACGCGCCGTGGTCCTCCACTACGTGAAAATGTGAGAAGGGCCGCGTGGTGTGTCATGGTGAGCAACCTGTTTGGTTTCGGGAGGGCGGCTGCTTGCAGTCCCACCTTGGGCGGCTAGCAGCACTTGCTCCGGCGTGCCGTGGCCTGCAAAGAGCTCCAGCAGTTCACGCATGGGCACGCGCGTGTCGCTTGGCTTTGCCGCCTCGAGGGCCTAGCGTGTTATTAAACGCGCGCACGGCCACAAAGGCAAAGAGTTCAGGGTAGGCTGTGGGCTCTGCGGGGAGCTGGCGCGGTCGGCTGGTGCGGGCAGCGGCGTACCGGCGCCACGGCCTTGCGGGCGGTCTCGAGATCGGTATCGGCCGCGATGGCCATAATCCGCCAGAGCGTCTCCTCGATGTCGCGGCTGTTCACCTCCAGGTCCGTCTCGAACTGTGCTGCCGCATCCTTGAACCGGCCTGTACAAGAAGGAGGACGAGACGAGGTCGAAAGAGCGGCAGTTAGGACTGGTGAGGCGCAAGGCGCAGCTCGCGCGAGGTGCGCGTACCGTCGAGGAAGAGCGCCATGCCGCGCTGCCAGAGGTACGGCGCCTTCTTGGGGTCCAGCGCGAGCGCCTGGCATCGGCGGTGAATACGTCTATGGCCAGGGCGCACTGGGTCAGGAGAAGGAACGCGGGCATCGTTCAAGCGTTTGGCGCGTTCGCGTACCTGGTCAAAGGCGGCGATCGCATCGCCGATGCGGCCCTGCAACAACAGCACGCGCGGCAGCGAGAAGGTACGCAACCGTTAGCGACCGGCGGCGTGCGCTTTTCAAGGGCGCTGGTGCGCGCGGCAGCGCGTACCGCAAGCAGGCGCTCGCTGCCCTCGGTCACGAGGTGCGAGAGCTGCGACGACGGCGGCGCCGAGAAGCGGCGGCGCATGTTACCGCCAAACGCGGCCCAGTCCATGGCTGCAACGGGGGTGCCGCTGCGGGCGGGCGGCCGCGCTTCGTGCGGGCGTCGTGCGCTGCGCTGCTGTGTGGTGCGGTGGCGGTGGCGGTGGCGCGGTGGTGCGGCGGTGCGGTTCGGTACACGTCGCGGCGGTTGCGTCGTCGTCCTCTTCTCCTCCAGCGGCCGCGTTCTCTTCGTGTCCGTGCGCTCCTCCTCGCGTGCACCCCGCCTCCTTGGCCTCCTCCTCAAGGTGCTCCTTGTTGTCCTCCCCCTCGTCGCCTTCTTCGCTTCGTTCGCCCGCCTCCGCGTCCGTGTGGAACGCGGCCGTCGAACGGAGACAATAGCGAAAGGCAACTGTGGAGAAGACCACAGAGAGGCGGCGCCGGGGGGCGGGGGGTAGACCAGCGGAGAGCCTATAGCATAGAGACTTGCAGGGAAGGCTAAGAGAGCGGGGAAGAGGGAGAGAGGCTAGCGCAGCAGCCTCTTGTATAGCCTTCTGAGACTTCGCCTCTCGATGGGCCGAGTTCTTCTATGGAGGCTAGGCAGCATCGAGCAGACTAGAAGCACCATCGAGAGAGACTAGAGCGATGCAGCATGCAGCCTTGTAGGAAAGGCCTATAAGCCCTCTCTCCTAGAGCCTGCCTAGTGTGCTCTTGTAGGCTTCATGTAGGCTCCCTAGGGCGCCGTGATCGCGCTCTATAGTCTTTTTATAGGAAGGCGGCAGCGTGCGGCGCCCATCGAGAGGATGCTTAGAAAGCACCGACATCGGCCGCAGGATCGGCCTTTCTAGAGGTGTCCTGCGCGTCCTACGTGCTCTCTCTATAGGCCGCTTATTGTTCGCATTGATCGTGCTCTATAGCGTCTATCGCACCTTATAGCCCGTGTGACCGTCCTCGATATGCCAGGGCGAGATCGCCTTGAAGAGGCTCGTACGCATCGCGGTGCATCGACCTGGCGATGTACGCTACGATGAGCCTTTAGCGATTCGCGCCGCTTACTGCGATGCACCCCACGCCGCGCCTATGAAGTTGCACAGCCCTACGATCGTCCACGTTAGGCTCTGCTTGAATGCGTCCTCGTCGCTAGTCGCTTGGTCAGGTGGCGTTCGCTACGTCGCGACCTTGGGCAAAAATGCAGGCGGCCGCTGCAGGTTGCTGGAACCAAGCGATGAAACGGCGTGGCGAGAAGCTGGATGAAGGAAGGGCACTCGTGCCGGTGTGAGCTCGTGCCCAACGCTGTGTCCGTGCATGCCAGCACGTTTTCGTTGGCAGCGGCTGCACAAGTGAGCTGTGGTCCAGGTGCAGGTGGCTGAAGTAAGCCAGCGACCGCGATCGATCACAGCCGAGCCCTGTAGGTAGATCCACACCGTGGCCTTAGGGAAGAAGACGGGCATGCGTGCACGCGACTATCTATAGCCCTATACGCCATGCGAAGGTCGATGAAGGCGAAGGTGAGTGGCGTGGTGTGTGGCGCGGTGGTGCGTACGGTGGAATGCGCGGCTGTTGGTCCACCGCGCGACGGTGGTCCGGCGCATACCGCGTGATGCCGTGCCAGACAGGCAGGGCAGGCAGGGAAGGCTTCCTGAGCAGGAAGGGTAAAGCCGGTAGCCGCAAGGGCCCTCTAGTTTGTGTTTCCGCGTGCGCCAATACGGCCAGGCCTAAGTGCATGCTGCATGGCCGCCCTTGCACGCGCCGTAGTATCGAATCGAGTGCAGCGCCGGGTATGCATCCACGATGCGCTGGGTGGCGTGTTACGGGAGCTCATGTATGATCGATGCTGCGCTGACCCACGGCCTGCGAACGAACCTGCACGACATTGTATAGGGTCTAAAGGGAGGGTTTGCAAACTACATTGTAGCGGCATGCAGACCTGCTCTGCTCAACTATGCACGGCCTCTCCGACCAGCTAATCATGCCTTCCATCGGCGCGGCATTCTTCAGAGGCCAATGGGGCAACCTACCAGCGCGAGCCCTCGTGCTTGGTCTCCTATAGGACCCCTCGACGACACCTTTTCTGGTCCGGCGATCGATGATGCTAAGCTAGGACGTCATACATGTTCGGCAACTTAAGGTCTACACCCGAGGCGTACGGCTGGCGCTTGTGGCACCGTATAGAATGCCCTGTCCTCCATGTAGCAGCAGCCGAAGCGGAAGGGATCAAAGCCCGCATCCTGTGGCGCTGGCCCGTGCAATCCCATCATGGACTTGTCTAACCATACGTCAGCTCTGGCTGGTCGACCGAATACTCTATACTCTGTGGCACTAGTATAGGACAGCGTACTCGCACACATAGTTCTTTCCATACCCGCTTCCGTCGGATCTAAAAAGTTGCCACGCATACTGTGGTAGCGCGGTGGCGCGGTGGCGCGGGGAAACTTTGGTGGTGGACGTTAGGTTAAGCGGTTTGGTCAAGCCGCGCCTGTGCTAACATTTTCTCAGCACGCAAGCAAAAGTACGGGCGATCTTGACTTTATACCGCATTGCGCACCTACGAAAAGTTAGCTGTATACGTGGCCGGTCTGCTGCTTGTCCTAGCAGAAGAAGAAGCGAAGTAACGCAACGGTGCTGGCTGTTGTGGGCGTGGCGTCGTTTGCGGAATATTTCAGGCTACCGTCTAGACTGCGATATATGGTGACAGCCCGCCCACACGCGGTAGGGTTTGACCTGTGACCTGTTCGTCTAGACAGCGGTGCAACTTTAAGCCTAGATAACGCGACGGCGTAGCGGAAGAATCCTGGCGGAAGCTGTTCCGAACCAGTTTTTGTCTAGACAGCGCAGGAATTCGGCGGTGCGGAGTATCACGGATGCCCTGACCTTCCCACGTACTCACCCGACGGAACCGTCTCGTCAAGAAGTGCGCTGCAGTCTAGCGGAGCCACCTCGGCGCGCCCATGGCTGTGTCCAAGTAGGTGTGCCCTTTGCTCAACTTCCTTCAGCTCGATAGCTGCTCTATGCAGGCCGCTCCACACGTGCTAGCTCAACCCGGCCGACACTTGACTGGCCCAGTCTGCGCACATGAGTTCTTCCGCCATTGTTCCGCAGGCGCCTACGTGCGCACCCGCGCCGCTTGTGCAGCAACCCCGATATCTAGACACCGCAGCGTTCTAGAATCCCAGCTAGTCGCGGGTTTCCTGGCGGCCTCCGGAGGGCGGAGGATCTCGCTGCGCTCAGCGCGCCGCGTGCGTGGCATGTCTGCCGTGCTTGGAATTTGTCTAGACGGTGCTGACAGCGGCCACAGCGGAGCCACTTCCACTGCTGTCCCTGGCGGGTCGTGGGAAGCGGCGTGGACCCCCCGCATGGACGCCGCAGCGCCCCAGACGGGACGCACGCGTACCGCTTTCTTTCAGCCGTAGCGTCGGCTGGAGCGCCCAGAGATCTACCGGCGTTGCAGAAAGTAGCGGGCATTTCAAAACTTTGACGAGGGATTGAAGAACCAAAAACCATCACTTTCAATACTTGTAAGGTTTAGAGCATTATTCTAACGACGGTACTTGCCCGCCTCAGCGCTATTTCCGTCGCCCCACGAGGCGGGCAGCGTCGGCTGCAGCGGTGCGTGCTTGCGTCGTGGGCGCGCTGAGCGCCCAATGGTGACGCTGACGCGGCGTAGAAGACAGCAGGGTGCCTCGAGTGTCATCGTGTGAACCGGCAGGTAAACATGGCGGCATGCGCAAAGATTGCTGCGGTGGCGGTTTTGTGCCTCCTGCTGCTCGCGGCGTTCCCGGCTGTCGGTGCGTGCTCCGCCATGCGTGCAGACTACTTACTGCCTCGTGCACACTTCTAACCAAGGGATAATAGCTGTTCACTAAGCCACTGCTGCTGGCATGCTTGCCACAGAGGCGGGCAGCGGTTGCTCGTCGAGCGGCTGCGGCTGCAGCAACGGTGGCCAACGCTACACCTGTGACACCGACTTCTGGGGCAATCCCGAGTATGACTGTTACGGTACGTGCCGCCGCGCGAAGGATAGCCGGCCCTTCAAGTAGTTTCCTAGCTAAGCTACAATGCAATGTTCATATTTCTTTTTTGGGCGCCGCGCAATGCAGATTGCCCGGCGGGTACCTCCGGCCCGAACCAGTGCAATTCCGGTTGTTCGACGTGCAATGCTGGCTACTACGCCCCTGTGCGTTCCAAGTCGTGCACAAAGTGTCCAGACGGCGAGTGGTCGAACGCTGGCGCTGGCGCCTGCTCTCGTACGTAGTCCGCTCCAGCACGTTGACGCGGTTGCTAGATGCACTACGGGAGCCGCGCGTTTCTCCATCCTCACGGACATGTATCTTTAGCGCGCACGTCCATCGCGTACACAGAGTGCAGCTCGTGTCCGGCCGGTTTCAATTGCGCCAACAACTTGTGCACGAGTATGTTATCTCGCCGGGAATGACGAGACGTGCTAGCTTGCTCCTTACCTATGTGATCGTAATCCTGACTATGTGAGCCTGCAGAGTGCGCCGCGGGCCATGTATCGACGATCCCCGGCTCGACGGCGTGCACCCGTACGCGAACGACCCGCACTACATAGTGCTTGCTCTGTGCCAAATTTACCCAAAAGCTTAGCTTGTAGGTTACGTGCCAACCTTGCAGGCTGCAATGCTGGCACCATCCCCAACTCGGACCAGACGGCGTGCCAAAGTACGAACAGTGAGCACGCTGTGCATTGTCTGCTGCGGTGTATTCTGACAGAAACCCTGCGCTTCGGTTTCTATGCGCATTCGCGTTCTCAATCATGCAGACTGCCCAGCCGGCCAGACGTCGACCGATGGTGCTACGTCCTGCACTGGTATGCCAGCCGTTGCTTTCACTTAGCTAGGTACAGTAGATTCTATGTAGCTCAACAAGATGTTTGCTGCTGCCCCGAATCGATACCGACACATATGCAGTGTGCCCGATCAACACCTATTCGGTTGCTGGCGGCCTGTGCGTCAATTGCCAGGCCAACAGCAATACTGCCGGCACCAACTCGGCGACGTGCCGGTGCAATGCCGGCTACTATGCCGGCACCTCCTACGGGCCGAACCTTGTCTGCACTCGTACGCGCGTCAAAGTAGCTGCGTGTGTTTTTGACGATGCACGTTAACATATCGGAATAGTGCGCTTTAAGCGGGCGCTCAAATTAACCCGTGCAGCGTGCAGCCCCGGCTTTTATTCCGGCGTTGGCGCGGCCACGTGCACGGGTATGACAATCTATTCAACTTTAACGGCCGCGCGCGAGTCGACGGCTAATGGAGCGCTTCAAGACTTTGTGGATTGGACCGGCCTGCTTGCCAGCTTGTGCGGCCGGTACGATCACGGCGACGTCTGGGCTGTCGTCTTGCACCCGTACGGCTTTGCACCATGCTTTATTAATGCAGCAAAGAGCCAAACGAGAGTAATATGCCCATATCGATCGCCATCTTGCTCCTTCCATTCACAGAATGCCCCGCGGGAACCTACCAGCCGTCGACTGGCCAATCGGCATGCATCGGTATGTTGTGGCGAGCCAGAAGCGGTCTGCCGTGCATGACCTTGCTAGACGTATGTGTGCCATTGGTGTGCGTTCCGCGTACGCACCAGATTGTGCCGCGGGTACCATTGCCGCCGGTCTTGGTGCCACCACCTGCGCCAGTACGTGCGCAGCCAAGCTCAATTACACCTGCGCATAGTGGTGATCTCGCAATTGACTGTCGCAGGCGGATCGCTGTCTGCGATGGCATGCGCCACTTAGATTGTGCTGCCGGTACCTACGCGCCGCAGAGATCGTCCGTCTGCGCCGATTGTCCGGCCGGCACGTGGAGTGCGGCCAAGGCGGGCAGCTGCACCCGTACGTTCACCCACACTCGACCGCGGAGACGCTTACGGCGGCGTACATTGTCCTGACTTGGTTGTCGGATGCAAACGCGCGATTCGCACGCACGCGCACCACAACAGCCTGCCAGCCCGGAACCTACAGTACGACGCCCAAGGCAACCAGCATCGCTACTTGCGTCTGTACGTGTGTCATCAGGAGCCACATCAACGCCGGGACGCCGCGTCTTCCATCGCTAATCCCGCAGTATTTACTGCTATGGCTCTCGAACATAAATCAGCGTGTCCGGCTGGTTTCGCCAATCCCAACTCGGGATCAACGTCTCAGAGCGCTTGTGTTGGTGCGTTTGAGGGTTAGATGACGGCTGTACTCATTGCCTCCGACGAAGCTAACAAAGTTGTAAAGTCGCAGCATTGTGCAATCTACTACTCGTGCTACAAGAGTGCCCCGCTGGCACGATGAGCCTGGCGGGCGCGTCGCTATGCACTGGTGCGGAGCGTGTGTAAGTTGATGGTATGTGCGTACTGCAAACTGATGCAGCAAGAAAGACACCGACACCGTTCGCTCGCGTGGACAGATTGCCCGGAGAACACCTACCAGAACGTCAAGACTCAGTCGATGTGCATCAACTGCCCGGCCGGCCACTGGACCAACGGTTTGACTCGGCGTACTTCGCTGGAAGATTGCGAACGTACGAGAACTTAGAGAAACCTTATAGTCTGTAAATGCAACCGCCGCCATGGGCTAAGGGCATGACGGTCATATGTCCTCCGCTGTGCATCGTTGCTTGGCACGCCTAGCCTGCCCGGAGAACCACTACTCCACGGGCGGCCGCACCGACTGCCAGCCGTGCCCGGCAGGCTACAGCACCCAGGGCTTCACTGGTGTTAACAAGTGCATCAGTACGTCTTGTGTGCCGGCCGAGGTTGGTGCGCTGAGCTCATAAATTTGTTAAGCGATGGTTGTTTCCAATCACCCCGTGTCTGTGAACCGCGTAGCGTGCATGGCCGGCACGGCGAGCCAGGCGGGCGGCAGCTGTGAAAGTACGACTAATTCAGTGCGTTGATGACCCTGTGGCGGCGCGGCGTCCTGATGAGTGCTGGTCAGGCTAGGTGTCGTCTGTCTGTACACAGCGTGCCCGGCCAACACGTACAGCCAGGTGGGCAGCAGCGTATGCTCGGCCTGCCCTGAAGGCGCCATCAGCAATCCCGGTTCGAGCTCATGCTCCTGTGCCCCTGGCTATATTACTGTGTGGAGTGGCAGCACGTTCACCTGCTCTAGTATGCACTGCACTGCACGACAGAACTCGCTCCATCTATATCCGGCTACTAACAAACCGTTTTGTGTCTCACTCGTTCTTATCGACCCTCAACCGGTAGAATGCCCTGCGGGCACGTTTGCCAACGCGGGCGCCACGTCGTGCACCGGTACGACGGCCACTCTCAATCGATTGGCATGATGGCGAACAAGCAGTCACCAACTTTTAGGTTCGCATGTTTACCGTTTGTCTCCAACACCTCTAGCGTGCCAAGGAAACACGTACAGCATCGGTGGCCAGGCCACGTGCACGCTGTGCCCTGCCAATAGTGACAGCGCGGCGAACGCCACCACGTGCACCTGCCGCGGGGGCTACAAGACGGTTGGCACCGATTTGAGCTCTTTGCAATGCGAGCGTACGTCCAGCGCCAGCGCCACTACCTCGAGTGGCAACCTCGCTGACACCTCTCTCGTGGACATACGTGCACCAATTGCGATTGCAGTGTGCCCGGCCAACTCGTACAGTAAGGCGGGGGATACCAGCTGCACCTCCTGCCCTATCGGCAGTAGCAGCGTGGCGGGCAGCGATACTTGCCAATGCACGGCAGGTTACGCCCTGGAAGCTGGTGCATGCACCGCGTGTTCGCCTGGCAAGTACAGCGTGGACGGCACCGAATGCAAACGTAAGCCTTGCGAGCTTCGTTGCAGAAGGTATGGTTGCGCATGCTAACTTGCCCGTGCACCTGATGGCCTGGGAGAGCGCGTGCGCAGCGTGCGACGCCGGCTCGTATAGCGTGCAGTCTGCTGCGGAAAACTGTGCTGTGTGCCCGCCCAACAGCTTCAGCGCGCCCGGCGCCGATACTTGCAAGTGCAACGGTGGTTACACTAAGGAGGGCAACGGCGCGACGCTCGTTTGCACTGGTAGATGAGGATACTGTTGCGGCCAGATACATCTAGCCGTGCCGGAGCTAATCGCTTCCCGTGTCCCTTTCCTCATTCTATCCGTCCACAGCCTGTGCTGCTGGTCAGTTCAGCCTGCCCGACTCGGACACCTGTATCGACTGCCCGGATCGCAGCAACAGCACCGAAGGCTCGGCGATGTGCACGTGCGACATTGGTTACGCCGTCAACGGCACCGGCGTCGACTTTGAGTGCTCCGAGTGCCCCGCTGGCACCGCCAGCCCGGACGGCAACGCCTGCCTGGCATGCCCAGCGGACTCGTTCAGCGTGCAGGGCGCGGGCGAATGCTTCGAGTGCCCCGGCAACAGCACCAGCGTCTCCGGTTCGGCCACCTGCACCTGCTGGCCCGGCTACGGCGGCATCGGCTATGGCGTCATGCTCGAGTGCCCCAGTACGACGGCGTTCGAGTGAGAAATGTCGATGCGATGATTGATTGCCATACTGATTCGCGCTTTCCCTTCCTGCCGGTGAGTGCAAAACCAACAGTTTGCCCAGTCAACACGTACAGCCCTGACGGCGCAACGTGCCGTGCTTGCCCCGAGGGCAGCACGTCGGAAGACGGCGCGAGCACCTGCGCCTGCCTGGCGGGCTATGCATCGAGCGGTGTGGGCGACTCGCTGGTCTGCACGCCGTGCGAACCCGGCACTGCGGCAGCCAAGGGCGCGCCGACCTGCTCCGTTTGCCCAGCCAACGCCTACAGCCCGGCCATCAGCGGGGTCTGCCTGCCTTGCCCGGCGGCCAGCACGAGCACCCCGCAGTCCGCCAGCTGCAAGTGCATCGGCGGCTACAAGCAAAGTGGCTTCGGTGCCGAGCTGGTGTGCGAGATCTGCCCGGCGGGCACGAAGAGCGAGGCCGGCAACACCACCTGTACCAAGTGCGCAAAGGGCACTTACAACATTGCCGCTGGCTCAACGTCATGTTCATTGTTGTGCAACCCCGGCATGTACGGCGTCATCGAGGGCGGCTCGTCGTTGTTGGAGGCGTGTGACTATTGCCCGTCCGGTAGCTACCAAACCGACACCGGCAAGA
>Ga0180215_1003112_pt1 | contig 15952 bp, 14 predicted proteins | sample eDN3rd37CBELigBY_FD_128871 | JGI IMG/M metagenome (GOLD analysis project Ga0180215, IMG submission 128871) | Enriched backyard soil microbial communities from Emeryville, California, USA - eDNA 3rd pass 37_C BE-Lig BY (version 2) (version 2) | ecosystem: Environmental > Terrestrial > Soil >...
GCTCGCATCGGCTTACGGAATTGCGGTGGCGACAACCATGGTGGTGGACGGTCTGCTTGGCTTCATCGTCATCTGGGCGCTGTGGAAATGGAAGTGGTGGCAGGCGGCGCTCCTGATCATCCCGTTCGTCATGCTCGACATGTTGTTCCTCAGCGCCAATCTGATGAAGCTGTTCGAGGGAGCCTGGGTGCCGCTGCTCTTTGCGGGCGCAATGGTACTCGTGATGTGGACCTGGCGCCGCGGCACCCGCATTCTCGCCAACAAGACCCGCCGGACCGAGGTGCCGCTCGACACTCTCGTGCGCAGTCTGGAGAAGAAGCCGCCGCATCATGTGCCCGGCACCGCGGTATTCCTGACCAGCGACCCGACGTCGGCCCCGACCGCGCTCATGCACAATCTGAAGCACAATAAGATCCTGCACCAGCACAACGTCATTCTCACCATTGTCACAACCGACACCCCGCGAGTAGCCGAAGAGGATCGGGTGGTGATGGCGCAGATCAGTCCGCATTTCAGTACGGTCACGCTCAATTTCGGCTACATGGAACAGCCCAATATCCCACGGGCGCTCGCGATCGCGCGCAAGCTGGGCTGGACCTTCGACATCATGTCGACATCGTTCTTCCTGTCGCGCCGCGCGCTCAAGCCGTCGCCAAGTTCAGGCATGCCGAGGTGGCAGGATCGCTTGTTCATCGGGCTGGCGAAAAGCGCGAGCGATGCAACGGACTTCTTCCAGATTCCGACCGGCCGCGTGGTCGAGGTCGGAACGCAGGTGACGGTATAGCGGGGGCGCGCCGGCCCACGCGCGCGAATTTATTCCGCCTCCTCGACTTTGGCGCGATCCTGGTTGTTAATGTGTCGGATCAGACCGAATTCGGAGGAGCGCGCCCATGACACTGCGTCAGGTTCTTCTGTCCGGAGCTGCAGCCGCCGCCCTGATCGCCGTCGACGGCAGCCTCGCGCCTCGCCTGAGCGCCCAGCAGCAATCGGTCGCGATCGATCCTGACGACATCGGCGGCATCGTCACCGGTCCGAACGGTCCGGAGGCCGGGGTCTGGGTCATCGCCGAAACCACCGATCTGCCGACGCGCTACACCAAGAGCGTCGTCACTGACGACCAGGGGCGCTATGTCATTCCGGATCTTCCGGTCGCCAATTACCAAGTATGGGTGCGGGGGTACGGTCTGGTCGACTCGCCCCGGCTGCGTGCCAAACCGGGGCAGTTGCTGAACCATAGGGCCATTGCGGCGCCGGACGCGCGCGCCGCAGCGCACTATTACCCGGCGATCTACTGGTACACGATGATGAAAATTCCGCCGGCCAAGGATTTCGGCGGGTCGACCGACATTCCCGAGGACATCACTCAGGATATCTGGCGTCAGCGCATGGGTAATGTCGACTGCGTCGGCTGCCATCAGCTTGGTCAGGAGGCGACGCGCACAATCCCGGCGCAGTTCGGCACGTTCGAGACCGGCGAAGAAGCGTGGATGCGGCGCATCGCCGCCGGTCAGTCGGGCGAGTCGATGACCAACCGGATCGCCGGCCAGCTCGGCGGCGTGCCGTACAAATATTTCGGCGATTGGACCGATCGTGTCGCTCAGGGCGAGCTTCCAAAGCACAGGCCGCAGCGGCCGCAAGGCGAGGAGCGCAACCTCGTTGTCACGACCTGGGACTGGTCGCAGCCGAACAAATATCTGCACGACCTGATTTCGTCGGACCGGCGCAAACCCACGGTGAATGCCAACGGCAAGCTTTACGGATCGCCCGAATATTCGACTGACATGATGCCGATTCTCGATCCGAAGACCCACACCGTCACTTATTACAAGATGCCGGTCGCCGATCCCGACATGCCGGTCTCGCTCGGACCGGGACATGCCGGTGCGATCAAACCGACAACCCCCTCCGCCTATTGGGGAGACGCGGTGATGTGGGACACGCGCGCGAATAATCACAATGCGATGTTCGACGGAAAGGGCCGGCTCTGGATCGCCGCGAGCGTGCGTGGCCTGGCCAATCCGGAGTTTTGCAAGCAGGGCTCGGACCATCCTTCCGCCAAGGCTTTTCCGCTGGCGCAGAGCGCGCGGCAGGTGGCGATGCTCGAGCCTGACACGATGAAATATCATTTCATCGACACCTGCTTTGGAACGCACCATCCGCAATTCGGCTATGACGCCGACAACACGCTGTGGTTCTCCGGAACCGGTCAGGTGGCCGGCTGGGTCAACACCAGGATCTGGGAAGAAACCGGGGACGTGCAAAAGGCGCAGGGCTGGGCGCCATTCGTGCTTGATATCAACGGCAACGGCAAGCTCGACGAGTGGACCGACGCCGGCAAGCCGAGCGAATCCGGCAAGGATCGCCGCATCAATCCCGGCTCGGGCCCCTATGCGGTGATGCCGCATCCGCGTGACGGTTCGGTCTGGTACACCGTTGGCGTGTTCGCCGGCCGACCCGGCTTCATGCGCTTCGATCCGAAGACGAAGCTCAGCGAGTTCTATGCCATCCCGAAACGAGGAATCGGCGTGCGAGGTGGCGATATCGACAAGGATGGGGTCGTGTGGGGCTCGGGTTCGAGCGGTGATCTCATCAGTTTCGACCGGCGGAAATGCAAAGCTCCGCTCAATGGTCCGGATGCGACCGGCGATCATTGTCAGGAAGGCTTTGCGTTTTATCGGTATCCCGGGCCCGGTTTCGAAGGCTTCGAGGATTCGAGCGCGGAGGCGAGCTATTATACCTGGGTCGATCAGCACAATGCGGTGGGCCTCGGCGAAAATGTGCCGATCTCGACGGCCAATCTCCAAGATGGCTTCGTCGCGCTGAAAGACGGCAAAATGATTCTGATGCGGGTGCCTTATCCCATGGGCTTTTACGCCAAGGGTCTCGATGCCCGAATCGACGATCCGCAGGCCGGCTGGAAAGGCCGCGGCCTCTGGAGCTCGAGTGGTGATCGCACGCCGTGGCTGAACGAACTCGGCAAGGGCGCGCGTCCCATGGCGGTGCAGATTCAGGTGCGGCCCGATCCGCTTGCCAGATAGGCAGGACGCGTGATTGCGTCATGCCGAGCGGCGCTGCCTTGATGCAAGCATGCGCTCGAGATTTGCACGCCGTGGTCGTGCAAAGCGTCGAGCATGGATAGTGTCTGTTCGCCATCCTGAACAGACGGCTTCGGTAATCTCGAGGTCCGGACGCCTGGTGGCAGCCGCTTTCGCTGAGCGCGCGCAGGATGGAGGGTGAGGAGGTTGCGGTTTCTGACCGGGCCGGCGACAGATTGACGGCGACTGAAACATCCTGGGACCATCCCGCCGCATCCGCGGCTTGGCGCGGTACCCATTCTCCAATTGGTACGATCGGACCCGTATCCTCGGCCCAGCCGGAGAAAATGATCGGGGTCAGGCGATTTCGCTACGCCTGTGATGAGGGACGGCAAGCCGCGCCCTGCCGGCAGCGTTATCAACGGTTGACGGCAAGGACGGAGGGTGGTTCCTCTCTGCCGTCAAGCGGGAGACGCCGATCGATGGGCTGGTTCAGCCGCAAGCAGCCGGTGGTGCACGATCTGAAGGCGGAGGATGTGGCGCGCGGTATCGCCGAGGGCCGCATCCTGCTGGTCGATGTGCGCGAGCCGAACGAGGTGGCGGCCGAGGCCTATCCCGACGCCGTCGTGGTGCCGCTGTCGACCTTCGATGTCGCGCAGATCCCGGACCCCGGATTCAAGCAGGTGGTGTTCGCCTGTCGTTCGGGACGGCGCTCGGTCACCGCCTCGCTCGCTGCGCAAGAGGCCGGCCTGCCGCACGATTCGCATCTTGAGGGCGGCATCATCGCCTGGAAGCAGGCGGGATTGCCCACCAAAACCGGATAGGTCCGATCATGGCTGGATTGCGACAGTTGCGCGCCGCTGCGGTGCTGATGGCCATTGCGATGTGCTTCGCGGCCACTCCCGGAGCGGCGCAGAAGGAGCGCGTGGTCAACGTCTATAACTGGTCCGACTATGTCGATCCGCAGGTGCTGCAGGACTTTACCAAGGAGACCGGCATCAAGCTGCGCTACGACACGTTCGACTCAAACGACACGCTGGAGGCGCGGCTGCTCGCCGGAAAATCCGGCTACGACGTGGTGGTGCCGACTGCGTATTTCCTGCAGCGCCAGATCAAGGCCGGGCTGTTCCAGAAGCTCGACAAGGCGAGGCTGTCCAATCTTAAGAACGCCTGGCCCGAGATCACTGAGCGGCTTGCAACCTACGATCCCGGCAACGACTTCGCCGTGAACTACATGTGGGGCACGACCGGCATCGGCTACAACGTGAAGAAAGCGAAGGAAGTTCTCGGAGGCGCGGAGCCTGATTCCTGGGACATTGTGTTCAAGCCGGAGAACCTTGCAAAGTTCAAGGATTGCGGGGTGATGATGCTCGATTCCGCCGACGACATGGTGCCGGCGGCCCTGCATTATCTCGGGCTCGATCCGAACTCGACGGCGCAAGGCGATCTTGAAAAGGCGGCTGAACTGCTCGCCAAAGTGCGGCCCGCGGTACGCAAGTTCCATTCGTCGGAATATCTGACCGCGCTCGCGACCGGCGAAATCTGCCTCGTGGTCGGCTGGTCCGGCGATATCAAGCAGGCGCAGAAGCGCGCTGCCGAAGCCAACGGCGTCGAGGTCGGCTACGTCATCCCGAAATCGGGTGCGCAGATGTTTTTCGACAATTTCGCGATCCCCAAGGACGCGCGCAATGTCGAGGAGGCGCACGAATTCATCAATTACATGCTGCGACCGGACGTGGCGGCGAAGAACACCAATTTCGTCAGCTACCCGAACGGCAATCTGGCCAGTCAGAAGCTGATCGATCCAGCGATCCTGAACGACAAGACGATCTATCCGGAGGCGGAGACGATGAAACGCCTGTATGTCGTCACCGCGCGCGACGCCAGGACCCAGCGCACCATCAACAGGCTCTGGACCAGGGTGAAGACGGGACGGTGAACTTTCCCCTCTACCCGTTCTTACGGGGAGAGGTGACTACCGCCACCTGCGATGCAGCCATAGCCACTGCTCGGGATGCTCGCGGATCCAGCCTTCGACGATGCTCGTGATCCGCTGCATCGTGCCCTGGACATCAATCCTGCCATCGGCGTCGCGAACCGGGGGTACTTCCGGCGTCAGTTCGACAAAGAACCGGTGGTTTGGTTTGCGCACCACGCGAACGCCGTGGATCGGACATTCGATTTGACGAGCGAGTCGCGCCAGCAGCGGATTGGCGTTGGTCTCCCGCCCGAAGAACGTCACCGGCACGCCCCGTACGTAATACTGATCGACCAGCATGCCGACATGCAGGCCCTCCTGCAGGGCTTCGGCCGCCTTCAACGCGCCGTCCATCCCGGTCTTGATCAGCCGGCCCATATTCACGCCGCGCGTCGCCATCACCATGTCGGCGATCTTGCCAATATTGGGTGCGCGATAGACCGCGGCGCTCGGCAGGTTATGCGCGGGGCCGGGCAGGGCGGGCATCTCCCAGTTCGCGAGATGGGCGGCGAAGACCAGCGCGGGCTTGCCGTCGTCGCGCAGCGTGATGAAACGCTCCTCCGAGGCCGGGTCGAAATCGATATGGCTGGCACCGCGATTTTCCGGATTGTGATCCCAGATGCGGTCGAGATGCGCGAACTCGATGCCGAGCCGTCCGAGATTGTCCCACACGCCGAGCAATATGTCTTCGATCTCCGCGTCCGATTTGTCCGGATAGGCCATGCGCAGATTGGCGCGTCCGATCCGGTGCTCGCGCAACTTCGGGCCGACCCTGCGCATCACCTTCGCCGCGAAATCCGACATCCGATGCGGGTCGGTCCATCGCACCATCTTGATCAGACCGACCGCGGCATTGCCGAGTACGGCGTCGCGGACGGCGTTCGGAACGCGGATGCGCATTTATCCCTGCCGTCGCCCCCGCGAAAGTGGGGGCGCATAGCCGCCGCTCTGCGATATGGATCCCCGCCTGCGCGGGGACGACCTGAAGCAAGTGCCGTGCATCACAGCGTAACAATCACCTTGCCAAAGACCTGCCGGGTCTCGAGCCGCTCGAGCCCGCGCTCGAACTCTTCGAGCGGGACCTCCATGTCGATCACCGGCTTGATGCCGGCCGCCATCTTGTTGAGGCTTTCGCGGATGTTCTTCATGGTGGCGCCGAACGAGCCGAAGATCTTGTATTGCTGCTGGAACAGCTGCATCAGATTCATCTGCACGGTCGGACCCGCGGTCGAGCCGCAGGTGACCAGGCGACCGCCGCGCTTGAGCACCAGCAGCGAGCCGTTGAAGCCTTCGCCGCCGACATGCTCGAACACCACGTCGACGCCCTTCTTGTTGGTCAGCTTTCGCGTCACGCTCTCGAACCGGTCCTTGCGATAGTTGATCACGTGATCGGCGCCAAGCGCCTTGGCCTTGTCGATCTTGGCGTCGTCGCCGACCGTGGTGATCACGTTGCAGCCGATCGCCTTGGCCATCAGGATTGCGGCCGAGCCGATTCCCGATCCGGCCGCATGCACCAGTAGGGTCTCGCCTGGCTGCAGCTTCGCATTGTCGAACAGCATGTGCTGCACGGTTGAAAACGCGACCGGCGCGCAGGCGGCATCGCGCATCGATATGCCCTTCGGCACCGGAATCACCAGCCGCTCCGGCATGTTGAGCAATTCGCGTGCAAAGCCGTCGACATGGAAGCCCATGACGCCGCCGACCTTCTCGCAAAGGTTGTCGCGGCCTTCGCGACAGGCCTTGCAGGTTCCGCAGGTGAGCGCGCCATACATCACGACCGGATCGCCGGCCTTGAATTTCGTCACGCCGTCGCCGGCCGAGACAATCTCGCCCGCCGCCTCCACGCCGACCACCACCGGGAACGCGCGCTTGGCGAAGGCCATGCCGCGATAGCCCCAGAGATCGAGATGGTTCAGCCCGACCGCGCGCACGCGGATTTGCAGTTCGCCCGGGCCGGGCGGGGGCGGGGCGGGCAGGTCGACGAGGTCGAGCTTGCGGTCGGCAATCAGGGCGAGCGCACGCATCGGCGCTGGTCTCCTAGGAATGAGGGGAGGACGGCGCTTTGCCTATCGCCCGCGCGCGGGGGGCGTCAACCTAAGTCTCGGCGGGCGTCTCGGCCGGCCCCGGGACCTCGTGTACCAGCGGCGCAGCCTGCGGGGCCAGGATATCAAAGGTGCGCTCCCGCCGCTCGGCGGGCGCCACGGTCAGGATTCGGGTGGCAGCCACGACGCAAAGCAGAAGGGCGGCGCCGGCCATCATGTAGAAAACCCCGTCGATGCTGTACCAGGCGATTAAGTTGGCTCCGATCAGCGGGCCCAGGGCTGAGCCCAGTCCGCTGGCCAGGATCAGACGGCCACTCACCGCCACCACGCTGTCGGCCGGCATGCGGTCATGGGCATGCGCCACGCTGACCGGGTAAATCGTCGAGATCAGCCCGCCGAGCACGGCAGCGGCCGGCAGGATCGCCGCCTGGCTTTGCGGCAGCCTGAGGATACCGATCGCGGTGACGATCAGCGCGCCGCCGAGCACCGCGATCACGACGCGCCGGTCGAATCGGTCGGAAAGCCGGCCAATCGGAACCTGGAAGAGAAGGCCGCCCAGCACGGCCGTCAGCATGAAGAGGCCGATGGTCTGGGGATCGATATTCTCGTCCTGCATCCAGGCGGGAACCAGCGCATAGAATGCGCCGGTGATGAAGCCGCTCAACAATGCACCCGCGACGGCAACCGGCGCTTCGCGCAGCAGGAGCCGGAGAGGCAGGAATTCCGTCGGGACGATTTGCGGGGCTTCGGCGCGGGTTGTGCTCACCAGGACGAGGGCAACGGCAAACAGCACGATCACGAGGTTGAAGGGCGCCGAGCCCTCGATGGGCGCCCAGCCGATCAGCAGCTGCCCCAGCGCCAGCGCGGTGAAGCAGCCGACCATGTAGATCGAAAACACGCTGCCGCGCTCCTCGGCGCCGGCTTTCGCGTTCAGCCAGCTTTCGGTCGTGACGAACAGGCCGGCGCAGCCGAAGCCGATGATCCCGCGCAGGATAATCCACCACGGCGGCTCGATCGTCAGCGTCATGATGGCGGTTGCGGCCACGACGATGCCGGCAAAGGCGGCATAGACGCGGATATGTCCGTAGCGCTCGATGATGTTCTTGCCGAAATATGCTCCGACCGTGAAGCCGGCGAAATAGCTGGCGAGAACCAGCCCGGATCTCATCGCGCTGAAGTCGGCGAGCGCCACGCGCAGCGCAAAAAAGGTTCCGAAAAAGCCGATGGCGAGTTGGGCAGCGCTTGTCGCGACAATGAGCGTGCCGATCTGCGCCCTGACCGATTTCGCCGGCATTGAATCTCCTGGAGGGACGCCCGCGGGAGTGTCGTTCGATGCCACGAGGCACGGCGGGCGCCGTGCAATCGCGCATGAACGAATTGGGCTGCGTCAGATGTTCACGCCGGCTCGCCGGTGATGACGAGGCAGGTATTCTGCCCGCCGAACCCGAACGAGTTGGAGATCACCCGCCGTACTTTTGCATCGCGCGCAACATTCGGCACGACGTCAAGCGGGATCGCCGGATCGGGCAGCTGGTAATTGATTGTCGGGGGAATGCGCTGGTTGATGATGGTGAGCGCCGACACAACCGCCTCGATCGCGCCGGCCGCCGTCAGCGTGTGACCGATCATGGACTTGTTCGAGGAGATTGGGATGTCCTTCAGCCGCTCGCCGAACACGGTTGAGACGCCGAGATATTCCATCTTGTCATTTTCCGGGGTCGAGGTGCCATGCGCGTTGATATAGTCGACATCGGCCGGGGTTACGCCCGCGTCCGCGAGCGCATTGCGCATGCAGGAAATGACCGGCTTGCCGTCCGGGCTCGAACGCGTGCGGTGGAAATTGTCAGCCTTCTCGCCGCACCCCTCGACCACAGCGAGTATCGTCGCGCCGCGCGCGGCGGCGTGCTCATAGCTTTCCAGCACCACCGCGCCGGCGCCCTCCGCGAGCACGAATCCGTCGCGGTTTTTCGAGAACGGACGCGAGGCGCCTGCGGGCGCTGCGTTGTTGGTCGACAAAGCCGACAAGAGCGAGAACCGAACGACCGATTCCGCCGTGATCGATCCGTCTGCGCCGATCGCAAGCGCCGCGTTGCATTCGCCGCGCTGGATCGCCTCGACCCCGAGCTGAATCGCGGTCGCCCCTGAAGCGCAGGCGGTGGTCAGAGAGATCGGCGAACCCTTGGTGCCGAAATGCTCGGCGAGGCGCTCAGGCACCACGCCGTATTTCGACTCCTCGTAGAAGGGCCGGAACTGCGGATTGGGCGCCACCCGCACGAGATCGGCATACTCGATCTTCTCGTTTGCCCCAGAGGCTTCCGCCAGCGCGTAGCGCTGCGACCATTCGATCTCGATCGGCGGAAAGGCGAGGAAAAACGGACCGGGGAAGTCGCCCTTGGAGATGCCGGATTGCTCGATCGCTTCGGTGCCGGCCAGCCGCGCGAGCTTCTCGGACAGTTCGGATGAAACCATCCCCTCTTCGAAGACATGATCGACCGCGCCAGAGATGGTGGTCCGCAGGCCCTCCGTCGGAAAGCGGGTGATCGAGCGGATGCCTGATTCGCCTGCGGTCAGGCGCTTCCAGTTCTCCTCCTTGCCCGAGCCGAGCGGCGAGACGATGCCCATGCCGGTGATGACGACGACCGGACGCCCCTTCTTGTCGCGCAATGCTTTGCCCGCCATTCGCATCTCCTTCGAGCGTGGTTCCGTTGAATGGAGCCTATCCGAATCCGCTCTATCCCGCGCAAGCGGGAAATCCAGTGTTTTGGTTCTGGTCGCCGCCTTCGCGGGACAAGCGGAGGAGGGGCGTTGCCACTCAATCCTTATTGTATTACGCGCTAATCGACGCGCTCGATCAGCGCCAACCCTTCGCCGCGCCAATGGCCGACATTGGTGACGACGGCCTGGCGGATGCCGGAGGCGGGCGCTTCGCCGATATCGCCGCTGCCATTAGGAGGAAACAGCGTTCCCTTGCGTACCGCCTGGCAACCTATGGCGATATTGGCGAGAAACTGCGCCTCCATGCCGTTACCGATATAGGTGGTGGTGGCACGGACGGGGAGCCCGATCCGTTCAAGCGCCCCGCGCTCTTCGGAGGTCGCAGGCTCGGCGCCGGAAGCCCCGGAAATCACCACCGCGCCGCTCCGATCGACCAGTGGTTCGATCGCTTTCCATTCTTCGAGCAGGGTCGCGGTCGTATCGCCCGCCCGACGCGGATTGCGGTTCGACTGCACGCTGGTCAGGCGTGCCACAGGCGTCGCCCCGCGCTTCTCCGCATGCGCCCGGCTTTCGATCACCACAAACGCGCCCATGGCGGCCAGCGCCAGCGCCCCGTCCGGCCCGCGGTCCCAGACCGGGCGGAACGGCGCTTCCAGCAGCGGCGCGCCGAGCCGGAACAGCAACACCAGGTCCCAGCGCGTGCCATTATAGGCTCCTCCGACGAGGCTGATATCGCTCTGCCCGGCCGCGATTCGCGCATGCGCAACCCGCATCGCATCGGCGCCCGAGGCTTCTTCGCCCATGAAGGTGCGCGATGAGCCCACCACGCCATGCACCAGCGAGATGTTTCCGGCGAGCAAGTTGGGGAGCTGGGCAAGGAACAGAGTAGGGCGCAGATCGCTCATCAGCCGTTCGTTGACGAAGGCGTCGCGCTTTTCGACATTGCGCATGTCGGTCAGGATCGCGGTATCGACCGCGACATCGCGTTCGCCGCCACCGGCGGCGACGATCATGTCGGTCTTGTCGAGAATGTCGGTGTTCCTGGCGATGCCGGCATCGGTCAGCGCAAGGCCTGCCGCATAGACGCCGATGCGCTGCCAGGCTTCCATCTGGCGCTGATCGCCCTTCTTCGGAATCTGGCTGTCGAAGCTGATCGGCTGGGTGGGAAAGGTGATATAGGGCGCAAAGGTCTTGTCGTCGTAAGGCGGTTCTCCACCAGCCATCAGCTTGTCCCAATGCTGATCGAGCCCCTCGCCAAGCGCGGAGACAAGTCCGATGCCGGTTATCCAGACCTCGTGGCGCTCGCTCACGGATGCACCTTTATTCCTGGCTGCCGGTCTTGCGGAATTTTTCGAGCGGGAAATCGAGCTGCTTGGCCCAGGTCACCATGGTGTTCTGGAATTCCGGGCTTGGATACGGAATGATCCGGTAGGTGAGGCGCGCATCGGCAATTGCGGTGTCGCCAGACTTGATCTTGCCGTCGGTGATCGCAAAGCCGGACCCGTCATGCACGATCTTGCCTTCCGTCGACAGCTGCATGCCGGGGAATACGGCGCCGCGCACCTTGGCTTCCTTCACGCCGGCGAGTACCGGCAGGCCAGTGAAGCCGGTGATCGCGCTGACCAGCCAGCCGCAGGTCTGCGCCATGTTTTCAATCAGCAGCACGCCCGGCATCAGCGGATAGCCGGGAAAATGCCCTTCGAATACCGGGCTTTCGTTCGGGACCGTGCTCTCCGTGCGGATCCAGCGCTCGTCGGCCTTCACCTCGACGAAGCGGTCGAGCATCTGGAAATATTCAAGCCGCATGGATGCCCGCCCGTACTCGCAACGGCCTGGAACAGCGAACCGGCACTCTCATCCGCCGGCGTCTCAGGCCGCGCTCTTGGCCGCGATCAGTTCGTCGATGCGGGCGCACAGATTCTTCAACACGAAATACTGGTCGGTGGTCGCCTGACCATCATTGATCTGCTGGGTCCACTGTTCCAGCGGCAGCTTGATCCCGAATGCCTTGTCGATCGCAAAGGCGATGTCCAGAAAATCGAGGCTGTCGATCTTCAAATCGTCGATCGCGTGACTGTCCGGCGTGATCGTGTCGCGCGGGATATCGCACGTCTCGGCAATGATATCGGCGACTTTGTCGAAAGTGGTGGACATCGGTGCTCTCAGGATCGCGGGCAGGCAGCGGACGGCCCAAGGAAGACGAAGGAGGGACGGCGAAAGTCTGCCGCTTTCGGGTTTGGCAAGCCTATAGCGAAGGCGGGCCCCAAGTTCAACGCCGGGACCTTCCCAGTTTTCGGTCTTGTGCAGCGCTCCCCAATTCCCTAACCAGCAGCCCCGCATCCGGCATCGGTAGACGATGGTCGACCCGCAGGTCAAAAAACGCTGTGTTTTCTTTCTGGGGGGCTATGAGCCGATCCCTCCGGAGCGGCAACGCGAGCGGTACATCCGCGAACTCGCCCGGTCCGGACGCACCTGGGCGGCCAAAACCGAGGTCGGACCGCTCGATCTCGATCCCGGCCGCATGATCGGGACGTGGCGGATCGCCGCCAACGGCCCGAACTGGTCCACCGAGGCGACATATCACTCGTTGTTGTGGCATGACATTGTGCTTTCGGATTTCGCCCGTCCGACCTGGCGGCGCCTGATCCAGGCGGTGGTGGCGTTCGGCGACTTCATCCTGACCGGAACCGCGTTCCGGTATTTCCGGGTGAACTGGCGTTATGGGCTGTTCTTCGCCTATCCGGTGATGCTGCTGATCGCGTTCGCCGCGCTAGCGATTTATGCGGCATCCTTTGTACCGGGTATGGGATTGCCGCTCTCGGTCCTGCTGACGCCGCTGGTGGCGATTGCCGTTTTCGCCCTGCTGATGGTCTGGCCAGGGCGATTCCTTCTGCTCGATTACATGATGGACGACTGGATCTTCGGACACGAACTTGTCCACCGCGCAAGGGCCGGTTTCGATGACCGCCTGGAGGGATTCGCACAGGCCTTGGCGCAGACCCTGCGGGGCGGCGACTGCGACGAGGTGGTGTTTGCGGCCCACAGCCTCGGCTGCGCCCTGAAGATCGCGGTGGTCGACCGGGCGTTGCAGCTCGCACCCGATTTCGGTCGCGACGGCCAGCGGCTGTGGCTTCTGTCGACCGGCTCGTCGCTGCTGAAAATCGCCTTCCATCCGAAGGCGGGCTGGCTGCGGGACATGGTCGCCCGCGTCTCCGCCCATCCGGCGGTGCTGTGGATCGAGTACCAGTCGATGGCCGACCCGATCTCGTTCTACAAGGTCGATGCGCTGGCGGCGCTGAAGCTGCCGGCGCGTCCAAACGTCATCATCCGCCGCGTGCATATCCGCGATATGCTGGAGGCCTCGACCTACCGGCGGTTCAAGGCAAACTTCTTCCGCCTGCATCGCCAGCTGGTGATGGGTAACGAGAAGCGATACTTCTACGATTATTACATGATCTGCTGCGGGCCGCTGCCGCTCGACATGCGTGTCCTCAAACCGGATCTCGTGGTTCCGAGCTTTGCCGCCGATGGCAGCCTGATCGATCCCCCCGGCGCGCGCAGCGCGCCTTCTACGAGGATGACCGCACCGTGATTTTCGCCGCAAGGATGCCCGCTTCATGACGCCTGACATCGCGAAAATCATCCTGGTGATCGGCGCGGTCTCCTGGTTCGTCATCCGGCTCCCGCATCAGATCAAATCCTGGAAGACGAAGACCCGGGTGAATCGGCGCAGCACGCTCGAAAAGATCCTGCTGACCTGCTCGTTCACCGGTCTCGGAATCATCCCGTTCCTTTACGTGATCTCCGGAATGCCGCGCTTTGCGAACTATCCCTTCCAGCCGGTCCTGGCCTGGCTCGGCACTGCCGTTTTTGCCCTCTCGTTGTGGCTGTTCTTCCGCGTGCACAAGGAACTGGGTCGCAACTGGTCCGATTCGCTCGAGGTGCGCGAACAGCACAAGCTGGTGACCGACGGGCTGTATCGCCATGTGCGTCATCCGATGTACACGGCATTTTTCCTGTGGGCGGTGGCGCAGGCTCTGCTGCTGCCGAACTGGTTCGCCGGGTTGGCCGGTCTCGTCGGCTTTGGGACGCTCTTCCTATTCCGCGTCGGCCGGGAGGAGGAGATGATGCTCGACAATTTCGGCGACGACTACCGCGCGTATATGAAGCGGACCGCGCGCCTCATTCCTGGGATTTATTGACCAGCCTCGACTTTACTGACCCGGGTGCCGTGGCATACCGGCAACACCGGTGAATGTTCACATTGAAAGCGTCCTGGCCGTGTGGCCTTGGGCTGGGACGCTGTTGTAAACCTTCGAATGTGTTGACGGGCGATTCAGGGATGGGCCCGATAATAGAAAAAGTCATAAAAGACGTGGAGCATCGGGTCCGATGAAGGGGATCAGACAACGCTGGTTGCTCGTGCCCATCGTAATTTCGACTATGGCGCTGGCCGCGCCGCTGCAAGCGCAGACCATGGCCGCAGCCGAACGACCGGCCAAGTCGTCCAAGTCCAAGCGCACGCAGCAGTCGAACGGGCACGTCTATCTTCTGCGCGGTCTTTTGAACATTTTCTCCCTGGGCATGGACGATCTGGCGTCGAAGATTCAGGCGCGCGGCATCAGCGCGAGCGTCCATAATCACAGTGAGTGGCAATCCCTCGCCGATACAATCGCGGTGCAGTACAAGGCGCGCCAGCACGGCCCGATCGTGCTGGTGGGTCACTCCCTCGGAGCCGATGCGGTCATGTTCATGGCGGAATATCTCGGAAAGAAGGGGGTCCCTGTCGCGCTCGTGGTCCCCTTCGACGGGACCGGTTCGTTCGCGGCATCAGCCAATATCGGCCAGGTCTATAATCTGACCCAGCGCGATTATGCGCATATGCGGCGTGGTCCCGGTTTTCGTGGGCAGCTCAACAATGTCGACGTGAGCGGCCAGGGCTACGGTCATATCGACATCGACAAATCGCCCCGGCTGCACGCGCTGGTGATCGGCCGCATTCAGTCCGTGATTCGGACCCGCTCGCGTCCGGTCGAACAGGCTGAGCCTGCGCCCCGGGTTCGTTCGGTCGCTCCACAGGAATCCGCGCCTTCGGCAAAGCCGGCCTCCGCAGCCTCGCCGGCCGCTGCACCCGCGACGCCGGACAAGCCGGCGGCCGCAAGGGCGCCGGCCGAGCCGGTAGCGGCGGCCGCGTCTGCCGAACGGACTGCACCGGCCACCACGGCAAGCGTGAATGCGGTCGATAAGCCCGCGGCAGAGCCCGCCGTGTCAGCGTCGCCGCCCGTGGTGTCGCGGCCGGCATCGGTCTCGACTGAAAAGCAGCCCGAGCGCACTCCCGCAAGCGCCGAGAGCAGCGCGAAGCCCGAACTGCGGTTCTGAGCAGACACACGTTCGCCGCTTCGACCGGCGCGACCGTCGGAGCGCCGGTAGAATTGTGTAGCGCCGGGGTGCGTAGCGGCGGATGCTACCTCCGACGTAGCAAATGTGGCGCCCCGCGCCTCCCAATCAGCTCAAACTTTTCATGATCGCGCCCGGTTGAGGGACGATTTGGACCGTACTCGCTTCCTTCAGTGCTTTGATTGGGGGGAAGCAGAATGGTCGTCCGCACGATCGGAGGGTTTCTTCTGTCGTTTTTTCTTCTGGCTGCTCCGGCTGAAGCGATGGATGGCATCGCGTCGGTCTATGGTTTCAAGGGTGACAGACACGCGGGTGCGAAAACCGCGAGCGGGGAGCGGGTCAACCCGCAGGCGCTGGCCGCGGCGCATCGCACCTTGCCCTTCGGCACCATGGTGCGCGTTACCCACAAGAAGACAGGGCGTTCCGTGGTGGTCCGCATCAATGATCGCGGCCCGTTCGTTCGCGGCCGCATCATCGATCTGACGCCCCGTGCGGCGGCTGCGCTCGGGTTTTCCGGATTGGCTCCGGTCACGCTTTCCCGGGTCGGCGCCGAGCGCGTCGCCAGGAACTAGCGGTCTGTCACCGGCGCTTCGACTGGGGCGCATCCGCGTTTGCCCGCCAGCAGACAATCCTGAGTCTTGCGCATCGTGGTGATCGTATCGGCGAGCCACACGCCGGCGGCCACCAAAGCCAACACAAACACAAACGCCGCTGCGTTCACGATCATGCGGTGGCGGAAGTCGTCAGGTTCACCGTCCCTCGCATATTGCGCGAGTTCGTCTTGA
>Ga0180215_1003113_pt1 | contig 15947 bp, 15 predicted proteins | sample eDN3rd37CBELigBY_FD_128871 | JGI IMG/M metagenome (GOLD analysis project Ga0180215, IMG submission 128871) | Enriched backyard soil microbial communities from Emeryville, California, USA - eDNA 3rd pass 37_C BE-Lig BY (version 2) (version 2) | ecosystem: Environmental > Terrestrial > Soil >...
AGGATGCGTCATCGCATCCTTTTAGTTGATTAACATATTCAAACCCTTTTCAATTTCTTGCAGAACTTGCTCGTCCTTTTCTTTCAGACTTGCTTCTTTTAAAATTTCAATTGCACTTTCGTCGCCTATCTTGCCTAAAGCCCATGCAGCAGTACCACGCAGTACTGGTCTTGGATCATCCTTTAGGACTTTTGTTAATTCAGGAATCGCACTAGTATCCTTAAAGTGGCTAAGTGCAATTATCGCATTTCGTTGGATTGGTTTTTTCCCTCTCCAAGACCCCGACAGTGATCCGAATGTTTCCTTAAAATCACGATTACTAATTGATAAAATCGGTTTTAGCAATGGCTTAACAACCTCGGGCTCCGGTTTCATTTTCTCGTGAAAATGAAAATCAATTCCTTTATTTTTCGGGCAAGCTGTCTGACAGGAATCACAGCCATACAGTCGATTTCCAATTTTGGTACGAAACTCGTCCGGTAAAAAGTCTTTTGTTTGCGTTAAGAAGCTAACACATTTTTGTGCATTGATTTGTCCCCCCTGCACCAAAGCACCGGTTGGACAAGCATCAAGACATGCTCGACATGAACCACATTGATCCTCAATTGGCGAATCAGGTACGAAAGGGATATTCGTAACCATTTCCCCTAAATATACATACGATCCGAATTCTGGTGTAATAATGGCACAGTTTTTTCCACTCCAACCGATACCTGCTCTTTCAGCTACTGCACGATCCGATAATTCACCTGTATCAACCATTGATTGAAGTTTAGCATCAGGTAACTTTTCTATGATAAACGCCTCAAGCTTTTGTAGCCTGTCCCGTAATATATGGTGGTAATCCTCTCCCCAGGAAGCACGTGCAAACAAACCTCGACGTTCATTTCGTGTGCTCCTTGGTGCATCCTTTAGCTTTGATGGATAAGCAAGTGCTATTGCAATGATAGACTTCGCACCAGGTAAAAGGAGCTCTGGATTTGTTCTTTTTTCAATATCTTTTGGTTCAAATCCCGATTGATAGCCTAATTCCTGTTGCCTTAATAATCTAGATTTTAATTCTTCAAATGGCGAAGCACTCGCAAAGCCAATTTTATCAATTCCAATCGTTTTACTATAATCAATGATTTTTTGTTGAAGTTGTATAGTGTCCAAGTCTTGGAACCTCCCTTCTTAGGACTTGTAAGCCGTTCTATTTATTTAATTACTAGGATTTATGGTACACTATTTACAATAATTTTTGGAGGGATAAATGATGGAAATTAAGATTTCGCCACATTTAAAGGAACTTGTTCCTAATTTTAAAGTAGGAATTATACAATACAATCATATCGAAGTTGGCGATTCTCCACAAATGATTCGTGGCAGACTACAGACCTTTCAAGAATCGCTCTTTTTTGATTTAGAAGACAAGCATGTTACAGATTTTCAAGGAATCGCTGAGTGGAGAGATATTTTTAAACAAGTTGGTACAGATCCCAATCGATATCGTCCGTCTGTTGAGGCAATCTATCGTCGGATACAAAAGCAAAACTATTTGAACTCAATACACTCCGCTGCAGACTTAAACAATTTCTTTTCGATGCAGTATGAAATACCAATAGGGATTTATGATACAAATAAAATTAACGGTAATATTGAAATTCGTGTGGGACAACTAGGTGATGAGTATTTAGGAATTAATGGTAGAAACATTTCGATGGAGGATAAAATTTTATCCAGTGATGAGACGGGAGCCTTTGGAAGCCCTTTTGTCGATTCCGAAAGAACCGCTGTAACTACTGAAACCAAACATGCCATTCAAATTGTGTATTTGAAGCCATCTTTACAAAATCAAAGCTGTGAAAAACTACTGACTTCTCTTGGTGCGATGTTCACACAAGTACATGGTGGCTCGGCTAAATCCTTTTTAGTTCTGTAAAATCTTTATAAAATAAAAAAACGCAACACCTCGTTTATCTAAGAAACGAAACACTGCGTTATATATGTATTGGAGCGGGTGATGAGAATCGAACTCACGACATCAGCTTGGAAGGCTGAGGTTTTACCATTAAACTACACCCGCACATAGATATTAATTATATGAAGTTTTCAGTACGACTTTCGGGCCTTACATGCCTCTTCCTCTGCAAGAATATTCAAGATGTAAATGCGTCGAGGCAACTCGCAGCAAGTACATTGAAGCTTTGCTCGTGGCTGAGGTTTTACCATTAAACTACACCCGCATATAAAATCTGTATGAAGTTCATTAATTAATTATGTGATTATTATAACAAGTTTGTAAATGAAGTGCAATAGGTTTTGTAACTTTTTGTCGAAGTTTTTTTATCGGCTGACTACTTGATTTATTATACATACCTCATCATTATTTTGCAATAGTAATATTAAAAATATATTCACGTTACTTACATCATTAATACAAAACATCATAAAATTAACCTTTATCAATATAATAATCATTCTAAGGGACTGCCTGATTTCTTCATGGCAGCCCTTTCTCTTTTCATAAATTTGTTTTGACTTTATAGATTATTAGGAGTAGATTCATATATATATTCAAATAATCAGATATTCTATTATTCAGAAGGAAGGATAAAAATGCTACATAGGTGGGCTTTTTCAGGGAGATTTAAAGGGTATTCGGTTCATTCTTTTCAAAAGGATCTTATTTCTGGCGTCGTTGTTGGGATTATAGCAATTCCTCTTGGAATGGCATTCGCGATTGCTTCAGGCGTCAAACCAGAATATGGGATTTACACGACCATCATCGCGGGTATTCTTATTTCACTCTTTGGAGGCTCCAAATACCAAATCGGTGGACCGACTGGTGCTTTTATTCCGATTCTATTTGGGATTGTTGCAACTTATGGATTTGAAAATTTATTAATTGCTGGTTTTATGGCGGGTGTTCTTCTATTCTTAATGGGTCTTTTTAAACTTGGGTCTTTAATCAAATTTATTCCACGACCTGTTACCATTGGATTTACATCAGGAATTGCAATTATTATTTTTGTTGGGCAGGTACCAAATTTTCTTGGTCTTGATAAGATTGAGAAACATGAACTATTTATAGATAATATGAGAGAGATTATATTTCATATTCGAGAGATTAATATTTATAGCATTCTAACGGCTACGATTTGTTTAGTTGTACTGCTGTTAACTCCAAAGTTCTTTCCGAAAGTACCCGGTTCATTAATCGCTTTGCTTATTTCTACTGGTATCGCGACTATTTTTTACCCAACTCAAGTTGCTACGATTGGGTCAACATTTGGGGATATTCCTAGCAAACTACCAAGCTTTCAATTTCCTGAGATCACATTTGAACGAATTAAACAGTTGATTCAACCGGCATTTGTGATTGCAATGTTAGGAGCAATTGAATCTCTTCTTTCTGCTGTTGTTGCAGACGGTATGACAAATAGTAAACATAATAGTAACCGTGAATTAGTTGGACAGGGAATTGCTAATATGGTTACCCCTTTATTTGGTGGGATTCCAGCAACTGGTGCCATTGCAAGAACGGCAACCAACATTAAAACAGGCGCTGTTTCACCTTTTTCTGGTGTTATACATGGTGTCGTTGTTTTGCTTGTCTTACTTTTATTTGCACCGTATGCTTCAAAAATTCCTTTAGCAAGTATGGCCCCAATTATTATGCTAGTTGCTTGGAACATGAGTGAGCGCCGTGTTTTTTATCATGTGTTACAAACAAAAACGGAAGATTCTCTTGTACTTGTTGTCACCTTTCTACTCACCGTCTTTATGAATCTAACTGTTGCGGTGGAGGTAGGACTCATTTTAGCAGTTGTACTTTTTACTAAGCGAATGAGTGATATAATAGTAACGGAAAAAGCTTTACCAAACCCAGAATCTAAACATGAAAAAGTAGATAGTCGTGTTGTGACTGATTCTCATGATTGTCCGCAAATAAGTATTTATAATGTGGAAGGTCCTCTGTTTTTCGGGGCTGCTCAGGCTTTTGAACAACAGATTATGAATTCAATCAATTACAAACCAAAGGTTCTTCTCCTACGTTTAAGTAGGGTACCTTTCATGGATACAACAGGAGAAGGGCGATTAGCTAGTATTGTTCAGGACTTTTCAAAGCAAGGTATTGTTTTAATCTCAGGGATCAAACCACAACCAAAAAGCGTTCTTCATAAAACCGGGTTATATGAGGTAATCGGTGAGGAAAACTTTTTTGAACATACAGGTGATGCCATTGATTATGCCCTTACCCAGATTAACAACAATAAATGTTTGGGTTGCAGACACTTTGCTTTTAAAGAATGTCAGGCTCTCTCCGGAGTCCATGAGAAAGTAGTGAAAAACAGAGGTATTTCTATGAGTTAATGTAGAAAGTGAGGTAAGGTAGTGAATTTAGAAATGCAACAATTCAAGGCTGACTTTTTTAAAGCTCTCGCACATCCATTGAGGATTCGTATCCTAGAGCTTCTTGCTGAGGGGGATAAAAATGTGAATGAAATTCAAACCCTTATTGGAAGTGAAGGGTCAGCCGTGTCCCAGCAATTAACTGTACTCCGTGCTAAAAATATTGTCTATGGAACGAAAGACGGTAATCGTGTTATATACTCACTAAGAGACCCAATGATTGTCGAACTTCTCTCGGTGGCAAAACAAATTTTTAATAATCATCTTGTAAATACCATTTCCCTACTTGATAAAATCGGGGAAAATGAAAACTAATAGAAAACGGCTAAAATGATTGAAACCATTTTAGCCGTTTTATTCGTTTACTTTACTAGTGGGAAGCCGAATCCTGAAGCAATGTCATCACCATTTCCGGCAGTGATATCGTTACTTTTTGGACGTTTTTGCATCTTTTGTTCTTCATTGCAGGTTGGTCATACTTTGAACTAACCATTAATCTGGTAAAAACTCCTCACCAAAATTATTGATGATAAATCTTCTTTCTTCAGCTTCATTCATTAAGCCATACGCCTTTCCTATCGTTCCGTTTTGGTAGTTCCAAAAATAATTGTGGTCATCATCAGCTCTGCTGAAATCACCACTTTTCCAGCGTTTAGCAATTTCTAAGAGATCTTCTTTTCTAGAAAAATCGCTTTTGGAAATGATATCATAAATCTCATGGATGGTATCGGGAATCATCGGTGTTGCACCCCATTTATCTTCGGCTTTCACCTTTTGATGGGTCATATGATGCATCACTTTGATAACTTCATGTTCATCTGGTGTTTGGCTTAACTTTAAATCATATGTAATGCCACCAATTTTCTTAGTCTGCTCTTTAAAATCATTCGCATTACTGGATTCCTGCTTCGATGAAGAGACTACTTTTTGATTATCAGCACTGTCGAACACATTAAAAACACTGAACATCAAACCTACTGAAACCGCTATTAAAAGCACAAAACCTATTATCCAATATTTCATCATTTCCCCCTCTAAAAAGCACCATATTCTTACTTTTAAGTATTATGTATCCATTTCTCATATTAGCATAAAATAAATGGTTAAATAGCGTTATTTGCTTAAGTGACGAATCTTAAGGATAAAGTTAGGTAAAAATACCTACAAACAAGTCGGAGGTTTATTTTATTGAGTTTGGGATTATGGGCCTATCTAGTATTATTTCTTTTAGGATTAGCGATTTTAACAATTGTATATTGGAAAGTTAGGTCGGGTCGTCTTTTTATTCTTTATTTTACCGTCACTGGTACCACTCTTTTATTTGATTACTTCGTCTATCTTTGGGGAAAAGCTTATGTTTATAAATTAGGTGTGTTAGACAATGAATTAGATTCACATTTAGGTGCAATGGTTAATGGCCTTGTGCTCCCTGCGTTTGCAGCTTTATTTGTCGTTTTGAGGTGTAGGTGGTATTGGAGCATTCCGTTAGCTTTATTTTTCACCTTAATTGAACTCATTTTTACTAGATGGGGAATTTTTGAAACTAATTGGTGGAGCCCCTGGTATACTGTTGTTGGTTTAGTTATTTATTTTCCTATTGCAAGACTGTGGTGGGTACATTTAAAAAAGAAATGGATTCACTTTGGATCGTTACTTTTATCATTTTATGGTATATTTATACCCCTACATTATCTGCTCCATGCAGTTATTGGCATAAGAACCTACCATATTGAATGGCTGGAGCAAATACATCGAGGTAGTTCTGCCATAACAACGGTAACGGGTCTTATTTTTGCTTTTTTACTTGCTTATTTAAGTGTAGTTAATGCAAGGAATGGCTGGTATCTTATTATGATTGTTTCATATATTGCTTACGATATAGTGTTGAAAACGACCGGTGTTTTCAAGGCTAAACATACGATTCTAGATTATCCATTAAGCTTTCTCTCCTTCTTCCTCGGATATCTTTTTGTTAGGTATGCAGATCGAAAAATAAAAAACCTTAAAAAGGATACCTAGTCTGGGATTTGATACAATAGATAAAAAGGCTTGGAGGAGAAAAAGTTGGATCAATTCATGAAAAGGGCAGTTAATCTAGCCTTACAAAATGTAAATGAAGGTGGACAGCCTTTTGGTGCAGTTCTTGTAAAGGATAATGAGATAGTATCTGAAGGTGTAAATGAATTGCATAAAGTACATGATGTCAGCGGACATGCCGAATTGCTTGCCATTCGTCGTGCACAAGAAAAATTACAAACGAATGACCTTTCTGGCTTTACCATGTATGCTAGTGGTGAGCCCTGTCCGATGTGTTTGACGGCAATATACTTTGCAGGTATTGAAAATATTTATTTTTGTCAATCAGCTGCTGAAGCTGTAGAGGTAGGATTAGGGAAGTCCACGTTTATTTATAATGAATTAAAGAAAAAGAGAGAAGAACGCACTCTCCAAATGACACAGATGAAATTATTGGAGGGGCAAGAAAACCCCATGTTACATTGGAAGCAAAAATGATAAATTAAGATTATGCCTGTCCCCGAATTATAGTGGCAAACAGGCATACTATTTTTAAAGTTTTTTAGTTAAACATATAATCCGATTCGCTTCTTGAAACCCATTACTTAAATGAAAATTCAAGCTTATATTATTCTCAAGTTCCACATCGCTTGCAAATTCTTTACACCCTTTACTCTTCGCCCATTTCTCACAAGCAGATAATAGCTGTTTCGCAACTCCTATCCTCCTGTATTCTTCTTTTACAAAAATACCTTCAAGATATCCTACCGGGCTGCTTTCAGTTCCCTCAACATAGTCCATTCGTAATTGGCATTGAGCAAAACCTATTGTATCATTCTCTGATTTAGCTAAATAAATGATCGCCTTTTGGTCCAGAATCAGCTCAGAAAACTCACTAGTAAGTTCACTTTCTACATTATCTGGCCATAACCGTAATGCAAGTTTCGTAATTGCTTTTACATCATTATTAATAGCCTTTACTATTTCCATAAATTCCTCCTAAAATAGTTTCTACTATCTTGAACGTCGGCTATAATCGCGTTCGATTTCTTCCTTCCAGCTTCGGTCTATTTTCTTCCCGCTGCGCAGATTTGTGACAGCCTCACTTACCATTTGATAATTCAATTGTGTCCCTTGTTCATCAGCATGGTAGTCAACGGCAAAATCCTCATCAATTCCAAATTGCGCAGCTGTTGATACGGCATCAATATTCGCACCTAAGAACATGAATTCCCATCCATATTTCTCTTTTTGGTTTTGAACCATTTTTATAATTTTTTCTGCTGTAAATTCACGGCTTGCATTTTCCATTCCATCTGTTGTAATTACGAATAGTACTTTTTCAGCTCGTTCATTATGACTCGTGTGTTTTTGTACATTGTTTATTTTTTGGATCGTAAAACCGATTGCATCTAATAATGCAGTGGTACCACTAACCGCGTAATCTTTTTCGGTGATTGGTGAAATTCCTTTCACATTAATTCGGTCATGCAATATATCATAATGGTGATTAAATAGAACGGTTGTGACAATTGCTTCCCCTTCCGCTTTCTTTTGCTTCTTTAGCATTGAGTTGTAACCACCAATTGTATCGGCTTCAAGTCCTGCCATGGATCCACTCTTATCTAAAATAAACACTAATTCTGTTTTCATCTGTTATCCTCCGTTCAAATTTGATTACATTGTAAGGATAACAAGATTAAAAACAGTGCAGGTCGCTTCAAAAGCGACATTTTTTATGCACCTAATAACGGTTGGTCGAACATAAATAAAGCTTCATTGATTTCATGAATATTATATTTTGCTTGTTTAATAAAAAATTCAATAATAATGTCAAATTTGCTGCTATGGGTCAATGTGTAACCAGCAGCGGACAATAAATGAATGGTTTCTTCAACATCCAATTGTAATGCAATCGCAAAGGCAATCGCTGTTTTCTTTTTAGGGGTGTAACCAGCATCTTTACGAATTTTGGAGAACAATCGACGATCAATATTTGCACGCTTATACGTTTGGGCATCAGTCAATCCTCTTTCATCGATTAAACGAAGAAGTCTTTCAGAAAATGATTCATCTAATTGCTTGACGATATCAGCTAAACTGCTATCGACCTGAAGGCTTTCCTCGATTTCGTAGAGTTCGAGTTCGTCCGTTTCCTCCATTGGTTCAGCATGATAGTGTTCAATATTTCTAGCACGGCTAAATGTCGTTTCTATTTCATCTACATAATATTCGTCTATATACTGATTTATGGAAGCAAACAACTTTTTACTAACACCAAATGATGCTTTATCAAAAACGACGAGATAGACAACCATCTCGTGGTCCATCAAAAATGAGCTAATCGTCGATACCGCGATTTGCAGAGCCTCTTCCTTTGGGTAACCATAGATGCCTGTTGATATCAGTGGAAATGCGACGGATTTGCATTTATGCTGATAAGCAAGTTCCAATGATTGTATATAAGAGGACTGTAAGAGCTTTGCCTCGTTCTTAGAACCCCCCTGCCAAATCGGACCAGGAGTATGGATGATATATTTTGCAGGCAGCATAAAAGCATCAGTGATAACTGCATTTCCTACCGGGCAGTTACCAATTTCATCACAAGCAGTTTGGAGTTCTTCAGCACCAGCAGCACGAAATATCGCACCACACACACCCCCACCCATCTTCAGCTCTGTGTTCGCAGCATTCACTATCGCATCAACTTTCATCCTCGTAATATCATTCCGAACAATCTCCAAAGGCATGAGTATCTGCTCCTTTCTCTTGGAAACCGGTTTGTGGGTCACGGGGACAGGTCCATTGTCCCAATAAATAAAAAATGGGACGAGGTACCTGTCCCTCTGTCCCATTATTTTACTATAAATGTTATTCCTTAGGCAGTAGTTGTATTTCCCTTGGCTCTGCGTCTTTGCTATCAAATTCTATGACGGTTTTTCCATTGGTAGCGGATATGATACGAATTCGGGCATCGGTTGTTCCTAACTGCCATTCACCTTCAATCGTTATCCTCATTTGCTTCATCTTACTTTCGGAATGGCGCCAAGTCCGTGAATAAATACTTACTTCTTTTTGAACGCCATTTTCATCATATTGATCCTCTTCAATCCCTTCATAGAGACGTAGGTCGGGATCAACGGCACTTAAGATAAGCTTATCGCCTTCCATTTTTGTCATTACCATGGATGGAGTATCAACAGCTTTCACCATTCCATGCTCAACAGCATGATTAACCTCAAATAACGCATATCCAGTGATTCCAGTTGCTTGATCATGTACAATATGTGCATTCCGGTCTTGTTGTAGAACATGATAAGGAGCTAGATCAGCGTTTTCCATGGCCTCAGCAAATGCCTTTATTTCCTCAGCTTTCGTTTTAACCAGGACAGCATATTGATATTTTCCATCTTTAGGAGCATGACCATGGTCAATCCATGCTGTTGAAAATGTACCTGATGTATCCGAACCATCTTTTTGATCCTTAGACTGCTGTTCTGAACGACTAACTGCAAGTGTTTGTCCTGCAGGAATATAGAATCCATTCTCTTTATTATCAATCATCCATGCTGCATCTGAGAGAGTAAGTTTTTCCTGGTAAGGAAATTCAGTAATCTCCCCTGTCGATGACATCCAAACTGGTTCAGTGTTTGCTTGCATATGATTTTGGAAAAGCGTCGTTTCTGTCGGATACTCACTATTCTCATTCTCAATGTCAGATCCAAGTGCAACAATCCGATTGTCAAAGAAGAAATAAGATTTTCGTGCACGATGAGTCCCATCATATTTTGGATGCTCATGGAGCTTCATCGCAAACATACCGTTTTGCCCTTGTAAACTGAGGCTCCCCGAATACGTTTCGTCAGATAACAACATTTCCTCAAACCCACTAAATTTATCAACGTTTCGTACATCTGAACGTAATTTATCAAGTGGCAAATGAATCGTTGTTGTTCCAGGCCAACGATTCCAATCCCAACCTTCTTGGACATAACCGCTATCCTTATGATTATATGAACCCATTATTTGCATATGCCCATAAGACATATAACGGCCATATAGATTGGCGTTTTGATAGGTTTCATTCCCCCATAAATAACGACTATAGCCTTTAACCCCTACAAGCCAATCATCTCGTCTGTGGATACCAAGATTCGCATAGTTCATCGACCAATATCCATTTGGATCTGCCTCTGCTGAAACTCCTACCTTCTTGAACTCACGTACCGTAGCATCCTCCTTATCAGAAAGTCTCAAATATGCAGCAGCAACCTCTCGATCAATTTCCTCTTTTCCATCAGGTGTTCCTGCTAATGCCATATATCTATAAGGCGGCAAGACCAAGCCTTGGGTACCAGTTGGGTGACGTCCCGCAACGCTAATTAGCCATTGTGTTTTATTCGAATATAAGCGCATCGACAGCAAGGCCTTTTTCAGTGTCTCATGAGCATCTTCTGCAACTCTAAAAGGAGAATTTGAAAGAACATACATGATTGGAGTAACACCTTTGAAAGCATCATTCGCATATGCAGGATAATGATTCGCATGATGAAAAGCAGAGCCATCCTTCTTAAATGCAGCATCTAACCCTTTCGCAGGTCGAAGTCCTTGAGATAGCCAAGCTGAAAAACTCTCCATATCTCGTATCTTCTCCACAGTATCCTCTTGAACTAGAATACTAGCAAGCATACCATTCAGGGTTGTGTTTAAGATATCAATATTCCCTACTACTTCTTCCTCGGGAGTATATATTTTTCCTGCACCACTTAACCAAAATAATGCTTTTTGGGTTCGGTCTAATCGCTCAGCTTCACGTAACACGTCACGCATGAGAAAAGCGGAAGTATAGAATCCACGAATATTATAACCAAGGTGATGCATAGTTCCCTGTGAACTGCCATCGTTCCAGCCTTGATCTGCTAAATGATCTACTAAATCGATATACATTGTCTTTAGTTCACTTTTTTGATTATCGTCCTCTGTAGAGAGGTACGCATTCGCTACTACTTGCATAAAATCAGTGTATTTTCTAAGGTCAATTGTATTGTTTAAGTTTTTGAAGTCCTCTTTTAATGGTGCAGGAATTTGGTCAAAATGCGGCATAAACAAGGAGCCCCCACTGATACCTCCTTCATCGCTTCGTTTGATGCCGAATGTGGCAAATTCACCACGAATATCATTTACTAGTGACTCTGTTACTTTTTGCTTTTTAAAAACTAGTTCTGTAAACTTCTCATCAATTGCTCGAATACCTGCTATTGCAGAATCAGAAACTTCCGATTGAGGTTCTGGTGGTGTTAATCTCGAATAGTGCAGCAAGCCGAGCCAGTGACTATTTGCGGCTTCCATAACAGTTGGATTCACAAACGGTACTTGCCGGTCTGGTGTGTGATGACGTGGGTCAAGAGGTGTGGAAAGCATCATGGAGTCAAAATATAATGTGCCTGATGTAGATTCTGGTGCAACAATCGTCATCCGATTCATTTGAGGATGTGGCGTCCCTTCCATATCACGTTCAAAGGAAACCCAAGCAGTACGCCAGCCTGTAAAATTTAGATCCATTTCAAACCAGCTATCCACTTTATTTCCTCTGCCAAATTGGAAGGTGGCTACATCATTAACGGGTTTTTCATTATAGACCCAGACTACAAAGGTATCGATCGATTGGTCCTGATTATTTTCAACATACGGTTTAAAGTTAATTTTTTCTTTTACTGTGAGTCTTGAACCATTCTGAAATTTCCATTTCAATGCCTGACGTCCATCCTTCGAATGCTCATCTGTGGTTTCAAGTGTTCCCTCTTTGGAAGTAAAGGTCTTAGGGACACCATCTTCGAACAAAAATAATGGAATCCCGTGTGCTTTAGCATCCTGTTCCATCTGGTAAGCCCTTTTTACTATATCCTCTTGTTTTGATTCCTCCTGAATCACTTCGGCATGTGCCTTTGAAGCCTGTGGTTGTGTCCCAATGACGACAAGTGGCATCGCCAAAGTAGCTGTTAACGATAACGCGATGATTTTTTTCCCATACCCTCCCTTTGTTAAGGTAGGTCCCGTCAGCTTGTCTATTTCTCGCTGAAACTGTCCCTGGTGGTCATTCTTTGATTTCTTCACCCATACTCTCCCCTTTCAACGCTAATGTGTAAAACGCTTACATTTATTAATGTTAATTAAAAAAGAAAATAAAAAAAGGTGAAAAGATTATACCCCCGCCAAAAAGAATAGGTATATATTCCTGAAATGATAAAAAAACAAGGACAAGGAATCCCAACCTATGGAATGGGCTCCCTGTCCTATTAATAGATTTCTTTTTCAAAGCTATCTCCGTTACTATATTCGACTTTCATCACTAGTCTGATATTTTCATATTGTTCAACTTGATGGATGTTGAAAAAATGTTCACTATAATCTGGTGAGTCTTCTTTGACCATTTGCAATTCTTCTTCTCCAATTAAGGTATCTCCCTTATATTTTAGAAGGGTTGCTTTTTCTACATATACAGATTTTTCATCAATCTGATAATTAATTAACGTAATATCTAATTTTGATTTAAAAATATGAACATCTGTCTGGATAATTCCGTAATAACTCGTTCTCAAATCCCCTAAAAATTCATTCTGAATCACGCTACTTTTTACTAAATCATCATCATAAGAAACCGTTACATAAAAATGAATCATATCATTCCCATCAATAGCTTCTTTTTCTGATGCCTCTTCACTGTGATAGGAATCTGAAGTAATCAGTCCAACATGCCATTGCGGCTCTTTATCAAATCTAAAAGGTACTTTTACCTGAAAAAGACCATTTTGCATTTCATTTGCAGGGAGAGCTTTATATTCCTCACTCTCACTAAAGGTGTAATGAAACACAACGTCTGAATTTTTTTGTAACTCCTTGACCTGCCAATTAAAAATTGCATTCGCTTGGCCATTTGTTACTGCGTTGTTATCAATCTCCATCGTAACCGTACTAATCCAGCTCTGTTCATTCTTAAATTCTTCTAAAGCACTGTACACCTGACTTGCCTGCCCATCAATACTAGAGATAATATCATGTTGAAAGTTCGAAAAATTGCTTACCTGCCCCTCAAGCTGATTCACTTTCGATACTAATGTAAAATTTAACACCAAACTCCCCACCAAAGCCAGCACCACAAAAATCCTAAAATTTCGCTCGATCCCCATCATCTCCCCATAAAAAATAGAAACTTCCGCATAATAACATCATATTCTCCTTACATTAAATATAACAAAATTCTGGGACACAGGGACAGGTCCCTTGTCCCACTGCAAATAAAAAAGGGACTGGAGAACCCCCGTCCCAAAAGAGGGTAAAAATGAGAATTCGTTTTGGTTATGTGGCAAATGCATTAGGTTTATGGGATTCAAGTCCTTCTAAATCATTAACTTTCACACGGTATGCAGCACTTCCTAAAGATGAACGTATGGATAAGCTAAAATTTGTGACCGCACAGAATTTACTCCATACAAAGAGGATTCTGCATTATAATATCGCACATGAAATTGAGGTTTACCGGCTTTCAAGCTCACTTGTCCCCTTGGCCACCCATCCTGAGGTCTTGTGGGATTTCATCACTCCCTTTAAGAATGAATGGGACGAGCTTGGGCGCCTTATCCAACAATTTAATATGAGGGTGAGCTTTCACCCGAATCAGTTCACCCTTTTTACAAGTCCAAGAGATGAAGTCACGACGAACGCTGTAAGCGATATGGAATTCCATTTCAAGATGCTTAAAGCATTAGATGCGCTTGATAAAGGAGTTCTTAATATACATATTGGTGGTGCATATGGTGATAAGGAAACATCATTATCACGTTTTCATCAAAACCTTAAACAACTACCAAATGAAATTAAAAAACAAATGACACTTGAAAATGATGATAAAACCTATGATGTAGAAGAAACACTGATTACCTGTGAAAAAGAAAACATTCCAATGGTCCTCGATTACCATCACTATATGGCAAATATAGGAGACGTCGACCTCTCTCTTTATTTGGAACGTATTTTCAATACTTGGAATGACAGGGTGACTGTACCAAAAGTGCATATTTCATCACCCAAATCAGATAATGCCTACCGTTCACACGCTGATTTTGTGTCATTAGACTTTGTCATGCCTTTTTTAATAATGGCTAAGGAACTTAATGAAGATTTGGATATCATGATCGAAGCGAAGCAAAAAAACCTTGCCATGCACAAACTTGTTGAAGAAATATCGAAAATTAGAGGAGTAAAGCGAACATCTAGTTCAACTGTGGAGTGGTAGGGACAAACAGCCCCTTGTCTCACTTGTAAACATGAAGAAATATGTGAGGTGAATGATTGTGACAAAGGTACGTCTTGGCTACGTGGCAATGAGTACAGAACTTAAGAATGCTTCCCCTTCAAAAACAATGACATATGCCCAATTTCAAAAAATAGAGGACAGAGAGGCTGCGATTCGCAAATTGGAGAGGATTGCCCTTTCCAATTTACATAATACACTTAGACTACTAAAGCATAATGCGGCATCTGACATTCATTTTTACCGGCTTACCTCTCGACTCATTCCTTTAGCCAATCATGAAGAACTGCTTGATTGGAATTATATGAAACCATTAAAGGCAAGTCTACGAGAAATAGGAGATTTTGTAAAAGAACATGATATCCGGGTGGATTTTCATCCAGATCACTTTGTTCTGATTAATTCTCCTCAAGTGGACATTCTTAAAAATTCAGTGCGCACCCTAAAGCTCCACTATCTTCTCTTAAGGGCTATGAGGCTAGATCCCACTCATCGTTGTGTTATGCATGTCGGAGGCAATTATAAAGAAACCGATGTTTCGCTTGAACGTTTTGTTACCAATTGGATGGAGGTTCCGGCAAAAATTCAAAAGATGATTATGCTCGAAAATGATGATACATCATTTACTCTAGAAGATACCCTATACTTATGTGAAAAATTAAATATTCCACTTGTTTTTGATTATCATCATCATCTTGCCCACCATGAGAATCCTAATTGGAAAATGCATTGGGATAGGATTGTGCAAACATGGAAGCATTCACCGCTCCCAATCAAAATGCATATTTCAAGTCCAAAAAGCAAGGAAGCGTTTCGTCATCATTCAGATTTCGTCGATATTGAGATGTTCTTTACATTTTTAAAAGAAATTAAAGGGAGTGTTCCACAAATCGACTGCATGATCGAAGCAAAGAAAAAAGACGCTGCACTCTTTCAACTAATAGAAGAAATCAAAACGAGGGATGACATAGAAATAATCGACGGCTCTTCCTTCTATTTAAAATAATTGGGACACAGGGACAGGTCCCTTGTCCCAAAATAAAAATGGGACAGGTAACCTGTCCCTTTCCCATTAGGATACTAAGTCTCTCATGGAATTATATATGCGTTCTACTACTTCAACACCAGCTTGTTCCCATCTGCTTTTATCGGATATACGCCCATCCTTATCAAGCGGCTCTTGGAATTGATCAAGTCCAGTTGTTGCAGTGACAAATGAGTTTTC
>Ga0180215_1003116_pt1 | contig 15934 bp, 18 predicted proteins | sample eDN3rd37CBELigBY_FD_128871 | JGI IMG/M metagenome (GOLD analysis project Ga0180215, IMG submission 128871) | Enriched backyard soil microbial communities from Emeryville, California, USA - eDNA 3rd pass 37_C BE-Lig BY (version 2) (version 2) | ecosystem: Environmental > Terrestrial > Soil >...
GGAGTCGTTGGCCAGCCGGATCGCCTCGTCGGCGTCGCGCACGCGCATGACGGGCAGCGTCGGCCCGAAGGTCTCCTCGCGCATCACGCGCATCGAGTGGTCGACGTCCGCGAGCACGGTCGGCGCGTAGAAGGCGCCCTCGCGGGACCCGCCCGCGAGCACCCTCGCGCCCTTGGCGACCGCGTCGCGGACGTGCTCGGCGACGACGTCGAGCTGCTCGGGCGTCGTCATCGCGCCCACGTCGACCGTGCCCGGCCCGCCGCGCGGGTCGCCCTGGCGCAGCGCGCGCGCCTTCTCGGCGACGCGGCGCACGAACTCGTCGTGGACGGCGTCCTCGACGTACACGCGCTCGACCGAGATGCACGTCTGCCCCGCGTTCTGCATCGCGTAGTAGACGGCCGCGTTCGCCGCGCGCTCGAGGTCGGCGTCGGCGAGCACGAGCATCGGGTCCTTGCCGCCCAGCTCGAGCGAGACGGGGATGAGCCGGTTCGCCGCGCGCGCGGCCACCCTGCGGCCGGTCGCCGTCGAGCCGGTGAACTGCACCATGTCGACGAGGTCGACGAGCGCCTCCGCCGTCGGCCCCGCACCGGTGGCGACGGCGAACACGCCGGGCGGCATCCCGCACGCCGCCAGGCCCTCCGCCAGCAGCAGCGAGGTCAACGGGGTGTGCTCGCTCGGCTTGAGGACGACCGCGTTGCCGGCGGCCAGTGCCGGGATCGCGTCGCCGAACGAGTTCGTCAGCGGGTAGTTCCACGGCCCGATGACGCCGACGACGCCGAGCGGCTCGTAGCGCACGCGCAGCGACTTGCCCAGCATGGCCGGCGCGGTGGAGCGCACGCGCCGGTCCGCGAGCCACCGCGGCGCCTGCCTGGCCCAGAAGCCGAAGGCGGCGGCGCCGTACATGACTTCGGCGAGCAGCGCGTCCTCGTACGCCTTGCCCGTCTCGCTCACGATGGTGCGAGCGATCCGGTCGGCGTTGTCGACCACCCACCGTCGCGCGCGGCGCAGCACCTTGCCGCGCCCGTCGAACCCGAGCGCATGCCAGCCCGGCTGGGCGGCGCGGGCGCGGGCGACGAGCGCCGCGACCTCCTCGCGGCCGAGCTCGGGGACCTCCGCGATCGGCGACCCGCTCACCGGGTCGCGGACGGCGATCACGGCGTGGCTACGGGACGAGCTCCACCGACTCGATCCGGACGTCCTGCACGGGGCGGTCGCGGCCGTCGGTCTCCGTCGCCTCGATGCGGTCGACGACGTCCATCCCCTCCGTCACCTCGCCGAAGACGGTGTGCTTGCCGTCGAGCCACGGCGCCGCGTCGACGGTGACGATGAAGAACTGCGAGCCGTTCGTGTTCGGCCCGCGGTTGGCCATCGCGAGCTTGCCGCGCTCGACCTTGTGCTGGTTGATCTCGTCCTCGAACTCGTAGCCCGGGCCGCCCGTGCCGGTGCCCTGCGGGCACCCGCCCTGGATCATGAAGTCCTTGATGACGCGGTGGAAGATCACGCCGTCGTAGAAGCCGGTGCCGGCGAGCTCCTTGAAGTTGGCGACGGTCTTCGGCGCGTCCTCGTCGAAGAGCCGGAGGGTGATCGCGCCCTCCGTCGTGTTCAGCGTGACTGCGGACATGCGACTACCCCTTCCGGACGGTGAGCTCTGAGATCTCGGCGCGCGGATCCTCGGGCCGGCCGGGCGTCGTGATCCACAGGAGGATCCGGCGCACCGGGGCCTTCACGCCCGCGAGCGAGATGGTCTGCTTGCGCTTGACGGCGGCGACGTCGGGCAGCACGTGCTGCCAGGCGTCGCTCGTGATCGAGGACGGCGCCTTGCGCCGGGCCACGTAGACCTCGACCCGGAAGCCCGGCGTCTTCGTCGTCAGCTCGATCGACGCGGGCCGCTGGCGCGAGCCGAGGTCGACGAGCAGCCCGACGCCGATCGGCTGGCCGTCGGCCGGGACGACGACGTCCCAGGCCGTGTCCGGCTTGCCGTCGACGGCCCAGCGCGGCTCGCCGATCTCCGCGCCCGGGCGGTTGTACGGGTCGTACGTGGAGACGTCGCCGGGGCCGATGTCGAACGCCGCGGGCTGCGCCGGCGCGGGGCTCGGCGATGGCGTGGGGCTCGGGCTCGGCGTGGGCGACGGCGTGGGCGACGGCGTCGGTGCGGGCGTCGGGGACGGGGACGGGGACGGGGAGGGCGACGGCGGGGGCTCGTCGCGCGGCGCGGTGCGCGTCGGCTCGTCGGTCTGCGGCGACGGCGTGGGGATCGTCGGCGTGGTCGGCGTGGTGCCGGGGACCGTCGTGCCCGGGGCGGTCTGGGTCGGGTCGGCGGGCGCCTGGGCGGGCGGCGGCGCGGGCGTCGCCGGCGGCGCCTGCGCGACGGTGGTCCCCGAGCGGTCCGGCGGAGGATCGGTGATGGCCGCGTACGCGGCCGCCGCGGCCCCCGCGACGAGCACGGCGGTGAGCCCCGTGATGGTCCCGACGGCGCGCCAGCCGGGGCGCCCGCCGAGGCGGCCGGGGGCGGCGGACCCGCACTCCAGGCACCAGTCCTGGCCCGGGGCCATCGCGGCGCCGCAGGTCGGACACACCTGCTGAGGGGCGTCGTCGGACATCGCGATCAGGCTAACGGCCGGTCCCGCGCCGGGTTGCGGTCACGCGGGGACGGGCGCCACGCGCAGCGAGACGCCGTTGACCTGCACGCCGTCGACCGCCTCCAGCACGCGGTCGGCCTCGTCGGCCGGCACGGAGAAGAACGCGAAGCGCTGCAGGACCTTCACGTCGCGGACCGCCTCGCCGTCGATGCGGGCGGCGGAGGTCACCGCGCGCACGACGTCGCGCACGCGCAGCCCGTCGGCGCGCCCGCCCGCAGCCACGAGACGCACGTCCGCGCCGCCGTCGCGGCCCGAGACGCGCGGCTTGGAGTGCCGGCGCGGGCGGCCGGCGACCGGCGCCGGCGCGACCTTCGCGCCCTCGATCCAGCGGGCGATGCCGGTCCCGATGTGCTTCTCGATCGCCGCGAGCTCCTTCTTCTGGCGGGGCTCGACGAACGTGACCGCCCGGCCGGAGCGCCCGACGCGCCCGGTCCGCCCGATCCGGTGGACGTAGACGTCCGGCGAGGTCGGGACGTCGAAGTTGATGACGTGCGTGACGGTCGAGATGTCCAGGCCGCGGGCCGCGACGTCCGTGGCGACGAGGATCGGCACGCGCCCCGCCTTGAAGCTCAGCATCACGCCGTCGCGCTGGCCCTGCGACATGTCGCCGTGCAGCGCCTTGACGTTCATCCCCCCGTCGCGCAGCCGGCGGAAGAGCTGCTCGCAGCGCACCTTCGTGCGCACGAAGACGATCGCCTGGTCGGGGCGCTCGGCGCGCAGCACCTCGACGAGCTTGTCCGGCTTGTCCTGCGGCTTGACCTCGACCTGGAACTGCTCGACGGTGTCGACGGTGAGCGTGTCGGCCTTCACCTTCACGAGCACCGGGTCGTAGAGGTAGTTGTCGGCCAGCTTGCGGATCGGCGGCGGCATCGTCGCGCTGAACAGCGCGGTCTGCCGGCTGTTGGGCGTCAGCGCGAGGATGCGCTCGACGTCCTCGAGGAAGCCGAGGTCGAGCATCTCGTCGGCCTCGTCGAGCACCACGTAGCGGCAGTCGGTGAGCACGAGCGAGTGGCGGCTGATGAGGTCGAGCACGCGCCCGACCGTGCCGACGACGATGTGCCCGCCCGCGCGCAGCTGCGCCTGCTGGGTGCGGATCGGCGCGCCGCCGAACACCGCGACGACGTCGATCCCCTTACGGACGCCGTAGGCGCGCAGCGCCTGGGTCACCTGGATGCACAGCTCGCGCGTCGGGGTCAGCACGAGCGCCTGCACCGCGTCGGTCTCCGGGTCGACGTACTCGATCATCGGAATGCCGAACGCGGCGGTCTTGCCCGAGCCGGTCTGCGCCTGGCCGATCACGTCGCGCCCCTCCAGAAGCGGCGGGATCGCCTGCTCCTGGATGGGGGACGGCGTCTCGTAGCCGACGTCCTCCAGCGCCTGCAGGACGGGATCGGAGAGGCCGAGATCGGCGAACGTGGTCACACGCCCGAGCATAGGCCAGAGGCAGGGCCGTCACCCGTGCGGGCGACGCCACCCAGCGCCGACAGTTGCGAGCCCCTGGCGAGCAACTGTCATGGGTTCGGCGAAGCCGAACCCCTGCAACTGTCATGGGTTCGGCGAAGCCGAACCCCTGCAACTGTCATGGGTTCGGCGAAGCCGAACCCCTACCACCATTCGCCGTCCAGGCGTGTCAGCAGCGTCGGGCCGGTCGACACCGCCTCCAGGACCGCGTGCTCCTTCGCGTGCAGCAGGGTGCGCGCCTCGAAGCCCAGCACGGCCCAGCGCCTGCGCAGCGCCTCGACGATGTTGGGCTCGAGCCGCCCCGTGAGGACGGTCACGCCCCGGCCGCGGGCGTCCTCGACGAGCCCCTCCACCACGGCGTCGGTGTCGCGCTCGCGCGCGGCGATCTGCAGCACGCGCCCCGGGCCGCCCGAATCGTGGACGTACACGAACCAGCCGACCGCCTTGCCGCCGCGCCGGACGAGGCGGCGCACGACCTCGGAGGTCGCGTACAGGCGGTCGAGCTGCGCGAACAGCCACGTCATGTACGCCTCGTCGTAGTCGACGTGCACGCGCAGGCCCTTGAGGATCGCGTCCTTGTGCTCCATGAGGCCCGCGACCGTCAGCGGCTCGGTCTGCGCCGGCGGGCCGGGCTCGGGCTCGCGGTGGCCGGTCAGCCGGGTGCCGGCGAGGTGGAACGGCAGGGCGGGCACCGTCGCGAGGCCCGGCGGGCGCCGGCCCTGCACGCGCGCGCGGCCCAGCGAGAGCGCCCACGGGCCGGGCCGCAGCACGAGCATCCACCCGGTGCTGCGCCCCACGTCCATCCGGCCCTTGAACGAGCGCCACATGCGCGCGACGACCTCCGTCGCGGTGTCCGTGAACGTCAGGTCCTGCGGGCCGCTCATGTAGCGGCCGAGCAGCTGCGGGCCGACCGCGCGGCTGCGGGCGCTCTCGTCGACGACGAGATGGGCGCAGCAGGCGCTGCGCAGGCGCTTGCCGTCGACCACGACAGGACGGACGTTGGAGGCGATGAAGCCCGTGATCGCGCCGTCGTCGCCCGTGGCGACGAGCGACGGGATCTCGGGATCGGCCCAGGGGCTCTCCAGCAGCGTCTCGCGCAGGAAGTCCCCCAGCCAGGGGCGTGAGAGGTCGTTCTCCGGGCCCATCGCGGCCCGGAAGAGGTCGGCGACCGCCGGGATGTCGGCGCTGTCGAGCGGGCGGACGTCGCTCATCGGCGACGGAGACAGGTCGTCACGCGCATGGGAGGCGGCAACCCTACCCCGCCGGGGGGCAGGAGATGATCGACCAGGCGTCCAGAGCGGCACCCCGCCACTCATCACGCCGCCGCGGCGGCCCGATGCGCGCCTCGAGGCGGCCGCCGGCCGCCCGTCGCACCCCCGGTCAAGGACGCCCCGTTGCCCCCGATGCTCCGGGCGGCGCTCGCCTGCGCCGCCGTGCTCGTCTGCGCGCTGCTCCCGGCCGCCGCCTCCGCGGCGCCGCGCGAGCTGCTCGTCGCGCACGCGGACGGCCGGCTGACCGTCGAGCGGCCGGGTGCCGCGCGCGCGGCGTCCGCGCGCGGGCGCGTGCGCTTCGTGGAGCCCAACTTCCGCTACCGCGCGGCCGGCGTCGCCCCGCCGAGCGACGAGCTGTTCTCCGAGCAGTGGCCGCTGGCCGACGCCCGCGTGGGCGTGCAGTCCGCGTGGGCGGTCACGCGCGGCGGGGCGGTCACCGTCGCGGTGATCGACACGGGGGCGGATCTCGACCATCCCGACCTGCGCGACAACCTCTGGACGAACCCGCGCGAGGTGCCCGGCAACGGCGCCGACGACGACGGCAACGGGTTCGTCGACGACGTGCACGGCGCGGACGTCGTCAACCGCGACGGCGACCCCTCCGACGACAACGGCCACGGGACGCACGTGGCCGGCATCGTCGCGGCACGCGGCGCCAACCGCGTCGGCGTCACCGGCGTCGCGCAGCGCGCGCGGATCATGGTCGTCAAGGCGCTGGGCGCGGACTCGACCGGCACGGCCCTGACCATGGCCGAGGCGGTCCGCTACGCCGTCGCCAACGGCGCGCGCGTCATCAACATGTCGGTCTCCGGGCCGGGGCGGAGCCTCGCGTTCGAGGAGGCGGTGCAGGCCGCGAGCGACGCGGGCGCGCTGCTCGTGGCCGCGGCAGGCAACAGCGGCCGCGACCTCGACGCCGACCCGGAGTACCCCGCGTCGTTCACCGCCCGGCATCTGCTCGCCGTCGCCGCGACGGGCCGCACGGGCCGCCTGCTCGGGCTCTCCAATCGCGGCGAGGGCACCGTGGACGTCGCCGCGCCGGGCCAGAGCGTCATCTCCACGGCCTCCGACGGCGACTACGAGTACCGCACGGGCACGTCGATGGCGGCCCCGCACGTCGCGGGCGCGCTCGTCCTGCTCGCGGCCGCGCGCCCGGATCTCGGCGCCGGCGAGCTGCAGGACGCGCTGCTGGCCGGCGCGCGCCGCGGGCCGGCGGGGGCGAACGCCTCGCTGGACGTCGCGGGCGCCATGCGGCGGGTCGTCTCGGCGTCGCGCTGGCGCGCTGCCGTTCGGGGCGGGTCGGTCCGCGGGGCCTCGAAGCGCGCCAAGCGTCGCCGGTAGGCACGATTGGGGGATGCGCTGCGCGGGGCGCGGCGCTACCCTGCCCGCGGGGTGGACGCCACGACCTTCATCTACATGATGGTGGTCCTCAAGCTGCCGATCGCCGCGCTGCTGTGGATCGTCTGGTGGGCCATCCGCGCCACCCCGGAGATCGACGCGGAGGACGGCGGGGACGGTGGCGTCCGCAAGCCGCGCCACAAGCCTCCGCGCCCGCCGCGCAGCCCGCGCCCGCGCCGAGGCCCGCACGCCGATCCGCCGCCGCCCGCGCCGGCGCGCGTGCGCAGCGTCGTCGCCGAGGGGCGCGACCCCGAGCGCGCCTGACCGGGCGCGACCGTACACTCGCGCGCCATGAAGCCGGTGTCCGTGCTCTCGGACGGCACGATCCGCCGCCTCGTCGAGGAGGGCCGCATCCGGATCGACCCGTGGGATCCCGCGATGATCCAGCCCGCATCGGTGGACGTGCGCCTCGGCTCGTCCTTCCGCGTGTTCCACAACCACCGCGCGCGCTCCATCGACCTGCGCGACCCGCCGCGCCACCTGACGGAGCAGATCGTCCCCGAGCCGGGCGAGCCGTTCGTCGTCCATCCGGGCGAGTTCGTCCTCGCGCGCACGGAGGAGCACGTCTCGCTCCCCGACGACGTCGTCGCCCGCATCGAGGGCAAGAGCTCGCTGGGCCGCCTGGGACTCATCATCCATGCTACCGCCGGGTTCGTGGACCCCGGCTTCAGCGGCACGCTGACGCTCGAGGTGGCCAACCTCACCCGCATCCCCATCGAGCTGTGGCCGGGGCTGCCGATCGCGCAGCTCTCGTTCATGGCCCTCGACGCCCCGGCGCAGCGCCCCTACGGCCACCCGGACCTGGGCAGCCACTACCACGGCCAGATCGAGGCCACGGAGAGCCGCTACGAGGGCGGGCCTGCACGACGCGGCCGCGCGCGATAGCTTCCCGGCATGGGTCTGATCACGCTGCTCGCCGCGACGGAAGAGGGGCACCGGTCGGAGACGCCGTTCTTCGTCGTGGGCATCCTGCTCGCGGTGTTCGCCGTCGTCATCAGCGTCGTCGGGTTCACGCGCCCGAACTTCCCCGGGTCGGAGGCGGCGGCCCGCGGGGTCATCGCCCTGGGCGCCCTGCTCGTCGTGCTGACGGCCGGGCTCGTCGTCTACGTCTCGGGCTAGACCGGCACGGCCGGGCGCCTGAGGGTCGCCGAATCCACCCTTGGGCATACTGGTCGGTATGAGCACGCAGACCCAGCAGCGGTCGGGCGACCGCACGGCCGCCGGAGGCGGCGGCGGCGGTGACACGCTGACAGTGACCGACAACCGCACGGGCCGGACCTACGAGGTACCGATCACCGACGGGACCGTCCGCGCGATGGACTTCCGCCAGATCAAGGTCGACGAGGACGACTTCGGCCTCATGACCTATGACCCGGCGTTCATGAACACGGCGTCCTGTCGGTCGGCGATCACGTACATCGACGGTGAGGCCGGCGTGCTCGAGCACCGCGGCTACTCGATCGAGCAGCTCTGCGAGCACTCGACGTACCTCGAGGTCGCCTACCTCCTCATCAACGGCCGCCTGCCGACACAGGCTGAGCTGGACGAGTGGATCCACGAGATCACGATCCACACGTTCGTGCACGAGAACATCAAGAGCTTCATGCAGGGCTTCCGCTATGACGCGCACCCGATGGGGATGCTGCTCGCGGCGACCGGCGCCCTGTCGACCTTCTATCCCGACGCGGTCCAGGTGAAGGACCCCGAGCTTCGCCACATCCAGATCATCCGCCTCCTGGCGAAGATGCCGACGCTCGCGGCGTTCGCCTACCGGCACAACATGGGCCAGCCGTACGTCTATCCGGACAACGAGCTGAGCTACGCCGGGAACTTCCTCTCGATGATGTACAAGATGACCGAGCTCAAGTACGAGCCGGACCCCCGGCTCGAGCGCGCGCTCGACGTCTTGTTCATCCTCCACGCCGACCACGAGCAGAACGCGTCGACGAGCTCGGTGCGCGCGGTGGGCTCCACGCAGGTCGACCCGTACTCGGCGGTCGCGGCCGGCGTCGCCGCCCTGTACGGCCCGCTGCACGGCGGCGCCAACGAGCAGGCGCTGCGGATGCTCAACCGCATCGGCTCGGTGGACAACATCCCCGACTTCCTCGAGGGCGTGAAGCGCGGCGACGAGCGCCTCATGGGCTTCGGGCACCGCGTCTACAAGAACTACGACCCGCGCGCCCGCGTGATCCGCAAGCACCTCGACGAGGTCTTCGACGTCATGGGCAAGAGCCCGCTGCTCGACATCGCCACCGAGCTCGAGAAGCGGGCGCTCGACGACGAGTACTTCACGTCGCGCAAGCTCTACCCGAACGTCGACTTCTACTCGGGCCTGCTCTACGAGGCGCTCCGGCTGCCCACGGAGATGTTCCCGGTCATGTTCGCGATCGGGCGCACGGCGGGCTGGATCGCGCAGTGGCTGGAGATGATCCAGGACCCGGAGCAGAAGATCGCGCGCCCGCGGCAGATCTACACGGGCGACCGCGGGCTGACGTACGTGCCGGTCGACCAGCGCTGAGTGCCCTGGACGCTCACCGTGCGTGTCGGGCCGCGCGTGCGCCGGGAGCGCTTCGACGCCCCCGGCCCCGCGCTCGACGCGCTGGAGGAGCGGATCGACGAGCTCGCGCACAGCGCGCGCCGTGAGACGCGGCGCGCGCTGACGCGCGAGTACGCGCCCGGCGACCAGGTCGCCGCGCGGGCCGAGGTGCGCGGGCCGGGGCTGCTGTCGGGCATCCGCGGCGGCGCCGACGTGCGCGGCGACGGCTCGGTCCAGGCATGGACGGGCTGGGTGCGCCGCAGCCTGGTCCGGCCGCGCGAGGGCGAGTCGCCCGTCGAGGCCCTGCGCCGGGAGCTGGGCGCATGAGGGGCATCGTCGGCGCCGCGCTCGTCCTGCTGGGCGTGGCGATCATGGCGTGGTCGCAGCGCCTGGAGCGCGCCGGGCTCGCCGTGTTCCTCGCCGGCTGCGCCGTCGTGGCCGTCGGCGCCGTGCTCGTCACCGGGTGGTGGCGGGACCTGTCGGCGTGAGGACCGCCAGGCGCAGCGCCGCGGCGTTGCGCCGCAGCCAGCGGCGCGGCTCCTCGTAGCCGGGGCAGTGGCGCTCGACGAGCGCCCAGAAGCGCGGCGAGTGGTCCATGTGGCGCAGGTGGCAGGCCTCGTGCCAGACGACGTAGTCGAGGACAGCCTCGGGCGCCATGACCAGCCGCCAGGAGAACGACAGGGTGCCGCGCGAGGAGCACGAGCCCCATCGGGTGCGCCCGTCGCGGATCGTCACGCGCGAGACCTCGGCGCCGAGCGCGGCTGCCGCCCGGTGCGCGCGCGGCGTGATCTCCTCGCGCGCCGCACGGCGCAGCCACCGCTCGACGGCGGCGGCGGAGTCGCCCTCGGGCACGTGCAGCGCGTCGCCGCGGCGGTGCGCGCGCGTCCGGCCCGGCTCTCGGACGAGGCGCAGCGTCCCGCCGAGGTACGGGATCGCGTCGCCCCGCTCGGCGACCTGCGCGCGGGCGGCCTCCACCTCGGCCAGGCGCCGCTCGATCCACGGGCGCAGCTCGGCCACGGCCGCGGCCGCCTCGCGCAGCGGGGCGCGGCGCGGCAGCGTCACCTGCACGCCGCGCTCCGGGTCGACGGTGACCCGCACGCGGCGCGCGCGGTCGGAGCGGCGCACGCTGTAGGCGGGCGCGCTCAGAAGATCCCCGAGACGGCGTGGGGCACGTACGGCTCCTCGAGGCGCCCGATCTCCTCGGGCGAGAGGACGACGTCGACGGCGGCGAGGGCGTCCTCGAGGTGGCCGATCCTCGTCGCGCCCACGATCGGCGCCGTGACCCCGGGCTTGTGCAGGAGCCAGGCGAGCGCGACCTGCGCGGGCGGCAGGCCCCGCTCGCGGGCCACCTCCTCGAGCCGGTCGACGACGTCGAAGTCCGCCTCCACGTAGAGCGAGTCGACGAACGCGTCGGTCTGCGCGCGGGTCGTGCGGCGCTCGCCGCCGCGGCCGCGGTTGCCGGCCAGCAGGCCGCGCGCCAGCGGGCTCCACGGGATCACGCCGATGCCGTCCTCGATGCACAGCGGGAGCATCTCGCGCTCCTCCTCGCGGTAGACGAGGTTGAGGTGGTTCTGCATGGAGACGAACCGCGTCCAGCCGTTGCGCTCGGCGACGTGGTTGGCCCGCGCGAGCTGCCACGCGTACATGCTCGACGCGCCGATGTAGCGCGCCTTGCCCGCGCGGACGACGTCGTGCAGCGCCTCCATCGTCTCCTCGATCGGCGTGAGCGGGTCCCAGCGGTGGATCTGGTACAGGTCGACGTAGTCCATCCCCAGCCGCGTCAGGGACGCGTCGATGGCCGAGAGAATGTGCTTGCGCGACAGGCCGCGGCCGTTGGGCCCGGGCGTCGTCTGGCCGTGCACCTTCGTCGCGACGACCACCTCGTCGCGGGAGATGAGCTTGCGCAGCAGCCGGCCGGTCGCCACCTCGCTCGCGCCGTGCGAGTAGATGTCGGCCGTGTCGAAGAACGTGACGCCGCCCTCGACCGCGGCGCGGACGATCGGCTCGGCGGCCGCCTCGTCGAGCACCCACGGCCGGTCGGAGCCGTCCCCGTAGCTCATCATCCCCAGGCACACGCGCGAGACGTGCAGGCCCGAGGCGCCCAGTCGCACTTGCTGCATCGCGCCAGGATGCCAGGTGGACCGCTCGTCTAAGGTCGCAGCCGTGGCCGGATCGATCGTGAAGCTTCCCAAGCAGGTCCAGGGGGAGTTCTCCGTCTTCGTCAACGGCGTGGCCCAGAAGGAAGGCGTCGACTACACGGTCCGCGGACGCGAGCTGCACTTCACGCGCGAGCTCAAGCAGGAGGGCCGCCTGGGCTTCTGGCGCTGGTTCCTCGGCGCGTGGGGCATCGGGACCTATCGCGAACACCACTCCGTCGACGTGCAGTACGAGCTCGACGGCCGCCCCATGGTGGCCGAGGGGCTGCGACCCGAGCCGCCGCCGGGCGACGATCCGTCGTGACGCGGCGGCTGCCGGCGGCGCTCGCGGCGGGCCTCGTCCTCGCCGACTCCTCGATCGTCACGCTGGCACTGCCCGAGATCCTGGGCGAGCTGGACCTCACGGTCGCGGAGGTCGCGTGGGTGCTCGTCTCGTTCAACGTCGCGCTCGCCGCGGCGGCCCTGCCCGGCGGGCTCCTCGCGCGCCGCGGCCCGCGCGTCGCGCTCGCCGCGGGGATCGTGGTGTTCGCGGCGGCCTGCCTGCTGTGCGCGCTGGCGGAGCGCTTCGGGGTGCTGCTCGCCGGCCGCGTCGTGCAGGGCATCGCCGGCGCGGTCGTGGTCGCCGCCGCGCTGGAGCTGCTGCTGCGGGCGGACCGGCCCCGCGCGGTGGGGACGTGGGCGACCGCCGGCGTGCTCGGGGCCGCGGTCGGGCCGGCGGCGGGCGGCGTGCTGACCGACGTGCTGTCCTGGCAGGCGATGTTCGCGCTGCAGGCGCCGGTCGCGCTGCTCGCCCTCCCCGCCGTCGCGGTGGGCGGCAGGGCGGCGCCCGTCCGGGCGGCGCCGGAGGCGCGACCGGCGCCGCCCGTCGCCGCCCTGGCCGCGCTCGCGCTGGCCTCCGCCGCGCTCGCGGCGGCGCTCTTCCTCCTCGTGACGATGCTCATCGAGGGCTGGCGGCACAGCCCGGCCGCCGCCGCGGGGATCGTCACGGTCATGCCGGCGAGCGCGCTGCTGGCGCCGTGGGTCGCGCGCGCGGTGGGCGCGCACGACGTCGCGTGGCGCGCGGCGTCGGGGGCCGTGCTGCTCGCGGGCGGGCTCGCCGCGCTCGGCCTGCTGCCGGACGCGTCGCCGTGGTGGACGGTGGCGCCGCAGGTGCTCGTCGGCCTCGGCATGGGCCTCGTCGTGACCGGGCTGACCCGGCTGGCGGTGCCGGACGGCCCGTCGGCCGGGCACGACGCGAGCCTCACGATCCTCGCCCGGCACGCGGGCGTGGTGGCGGGGCTCCTGCTCCTCACGCCCGTGTTCACCGCCGACCTCGAGGCCCAGCAGGAGCCCACGGAGATGGCGGGGCTGTCCGAGCTGCTCGACGCGCCGCTGCCGCTCACGGTGAAGGTGCGCCTGGCGACCGCGCTCGCCGACGCGGTGGAGAGCGCCGACGGGCGCATCCCCGACCTCGACCCGGCGTTCGCGCGGGCGGAGGCGGGACCGGAGCGGGCGGCCGCCCTGCGCGAGCTGCGCGCGGAGATCGACGAGCAGCTGGACCGCGCGGGCACGGAGGCGTTCTCGCGCTCGTTCCTCGTCGCGGCGGCGTTCGCGCTGCTGGCGCTCGTGCCGATCGCCGTCCTGGGCGTGCGGAGGCCGCGGCGGTGAGGGTGTTCGCGGTCGCGGCGGTCCTCGCGGCCGCGCTCGCCGGCGGCTACGCGCTGCTCGGCGGCGGCGGCCACGAGCCCACGCCGGTCGCCGACCCGTGCGCGCCGCGCGAGCGGCCGCGCAGCGGCGACATCCTCGATCCCGCGCAGCGCGCGACGCTCGCGGTCATCGACGGCGCCGCGTGCGAGCTGGGCGTGCCCCGCGAGCAGGCGCTGCTGGACCTGCTGCGCGAGCGCAACCCGGCCGGCGTGACCGACGGGCGCCTGAAGGACGCGGTGCTGGCCGGCATCGACCGGGCGGTGCGCGAGGACGCGCTGGGCTCGACGGAGGCGGCGCTGCTGCGCCTCGGCGTGCGCCTGGGCGGCGTCGAGGCGCTGCTGCGTCAGCTGCGCGGCTAGCTCACGGCCAGAGCCGCTCGCTCGCGAGCCGCGCGCCCTCCACGAGCGAGCGCAGCTTCGCCCACTGCGTGAACTCGGGCACCCGGCGCGTCGGGCCGTCCTGCGCGAAGCCGCAGTCGGTGCCCGCCATGACGCGGTCGCGGCCCACGAGCTTCGCGAGCCGGACGAGGCGCTGGGCGACGAGCTTGGGGTGCTCGACCATCATCGTCTGGTGCGTCACCACGCCGGGGACGACCACCTTGTCGTCGGGCAGCGGGACGTCCTCCCAGATGCACCACTCGTGCTCGTGGCGCGCGTTGGCCTGCTCGATCTGCAGGTAGCGCGCGTTGACGCGCAGGACGAGGTCGATGATCTCGTGCAGCTCGGGGTCCTGCGTGTGCGGGGTGTGGCCGCTGCCGCTGCACAGGTGGTAGCGCACGCGCTCGGGCGGGATCCCCCGCAGCGCGTGGTTGAGGGCCTCGATCCGCGGCTCGGCCCAGGCGACGTAGTCCTCGTAGGTGCCGCCGGAGACGCGGATCGTCGCGAGCTTGTGCCACATGACCGCGTCGTCGACGGAGACGAGGAAGCCCGCGTCGACGATCCGCCGGTATTCCTCGCGCAGCACGTCGGCGAACGCGAAGACGAACTCCTCGTCGGTCACGTAGTGCTCGTTGCGGATCCAGTACATGCTCCCGGGCGCGACGGCCGGGATGAACGCGTCGACGACGTCGTGGCCCTCAAGCGCGGCGCGCAGGTTCGCGATGTCGCGCTCGACGAGCGTGGGGTCGTAGCTCAGCGGCCCGGTGCAGGCCCAGGTGACGCCCTCCTCGTCGTCCTCGTGCTTGTAGTGGACGTCGGTGTAGAGCTGGCTGGGGCTCAGGTCGTCCTCGGGCTGCCCGGCCGGGACGAGCACCTCCTCGCGGCCGCGCACGACGATCGGCTCGATGCCCCCGATGCGCTCGTAGGAGTACGTGATCCAACCCGGCTTGCCCATCTCGCCGTCGTCGACGATGTCCAGGCCGGTCTCGACCTGGCGGCGCACGACGTCGGCGACGACGTCGCGGAGCACCGCCTCGAACGCCTCCCGTTCGACGGACTCGCCGCGCTCCATCGCCAGCAGCGACGGCAGGATCGACTCGGGGCGCAGGAGGCTGCCGACGTGCGTCGTGAGGATGCGGTCCACGGTCATGCCCCTTCCCGTCTGTTCGGTAATGCCGACTGCCGTTCAGACGATTCGACCCGACGCCTCGCCCGCTGTCAAGCGCGAGCACCCCGAGAGCGCTGGCTACAGTGCCCGCGATGGGCCGCCGCAACCGCCAGCGCGAGCGCCTGAAGGCGCCGACGAGCACCTACCACGGCGATGACGGCGCGACGCTCGAGCTGCGCGGCGCGCTGACGCCCGCGACCCGCCGCGAGTACGCGGCGATCCTGCACGACGTGTCCCGCACGACCGAGGACTCCTGGCATCGCGCCGTCGAGTTCCTCTTCGAGCGCCTCGCCGTCCGCTGGACCGTGCACGACGTGCCCACCGAGGGCCAGAAGGCCCTCCTGCAGCGCTACCGGGCCGCGACGCAAGATGAGCGGCGCTTCGTGCGCGACACGCTGCGCGCGCACATCGCCGAGCACTTCCCCGACGTCGAGGCGCCTTGACCGGCGCCGCGCCCGAGCCGCTGCTGCTCGGAGCCGGCCCGAGCCCCCTGCCCGACAGCGTGCGCGCGCGCCTCGCGGCCCCCGCCCCCGCGCCGTCCGACCCGGAGTTCACCGCCGTCATGGACGAGACGCAGGCGCTCCTGCGCGAGGCCTTCGCGTCCACGGCGCGCGCGACGCTGCCGATCACCGGCTCCACCGGCGCCGGGATGGAGGCGGCCCTGGCGAACTTCGTGGACCCCGGCGACCGCGTCGTCTGCGGCGTCGCCGGGCTCGGCGGCGAGCGCCTCGCCGCGGCCATCGCGCGCGCCGGCGCCGACGTCGTGCGCGTCGACGGCGAGCTCGGGCGCGCGTTGCCGCCCGAGCGGCTCGTGGCGGCGATGGAGGACGGCTGCGACGCGCTCGCCGTCGTCCACGGCGAGGTGTCCACCGGCGTTGCGCAGCCGCTCGACGGCCTGGGCGCGGCGTGCCGCGACCGCGACGCGCTGCTCCTCGTGGACTGTTCCGCCACGCTCGGCGGGCAGGCGCTGCGCGTCGACGAGCAGCTCGTCGACGTGGCGTTCTCCGTGAGCCACGCCTGCCTGGGCGCGCCCGCGGGCCTCGCGCCGCTCACCGCGGGCGACCGCGCGCTGCGCAAGCTCGAGCGCCGCGTGCGGCCCGGTCGCTCCTGGTACTTCGACCTCGTCGCGCTGCTCGCGCAGTGGACGGACGGCGGCCGCGGGCGCACCCCGCATCACGTCCCGCCCGTCCAGCTCGTCCTCGCCCTGCACGAGGCGCTGCGGCTCGTGCGCGACGAGTGGCTGCC
>Ga0180215_1003118_pt1 | contig 15918 bp, 11 predicted proteins | sample eDN3rd37CBELigBY_FD_128871 | JGI IMG/M metagenome (GOLD analysis project Ga0180215, IMG submission 128871) | Enriched backyard soil microbial communities from Emeryville, California, USA - eDNA 3rd pass 37_C BE-Lig BY (version 2) (version 2) | ecosystem: Environmental > Terrestrial > Soil >...
GGGAGAGTGGCCCGGCCCCGCGGTAATCATGGATGAATCGCGATGACTACCGAGAACGGATACAACGGATACAAAAATTACGAAACATGGGCCGTGGTCCTGTGGCTGGAGAACGAGGAGGGGACCGCCTGCTACTGGCGCGAGGTGGCCCTCGAACTGAAAGAGGAAGCCCCCGAGTGGCAGGAAGTCGAGGAGGGCCTCTGGTCGGTCGAGGAGGCCACGCGCTTCCGGCTCGCCGAACGGCTCAAGGACGAGGTGACCGACGAGGCGCCCGACCTGGGGCCGTCGCTCTACTCGGACCTCATGCACGCGGCTTTCAGCGAAGTCGACTGGCACGAGGTGGCCGAGGCCTTCCTCGAGGAATGGTAAAGGAACGCACCGCAATCGGAGGCCGGGCCAGGGGGCCCGGCCCTTTCACGGAGGAGACGCACCCATGACGCAAGAAAATCGAAAATCCCCGGCCAAGGAGACGCTGCCCGAGGCCGTCGCGGAGGCCATCGAGGAAATTCTCTGGCACTCCTGGGAAGCCGAGCACGAGAATTTCATCGCCGACGAGCCCGGCCCCGCGGAGCCGCACCTCTTCCGGCACCTCGTGACCGTGGACGGCTGGTTCTACGGGCACGGGGCGAGCGCCGAAGAAATCGTCGCCGATTTCACGGACGAAGAATTCCGGGCGGCCGCGAAGGCGAGGGCCCGCAGCTTCCGAGGATAGGCCCCGAGGCCGAGGCCCGATCCCCCACGAATCAATCGCCGCCCCCGGCCCGGAAGAGCAGGGCAGGGGAGCGGCACCTTCCCCCGGAATATCTCCGGACCCCAGAAACTCCTCTCGATTCGCCCGCAGATAAATCCCTCGCCCCGAAGCCATCCCCCATTTCTCAATCGTCATTCTGAATTTCACACCCGTCCACTCCTTGGGAGTGACCGGGTGGAGGCCGGGAAAAACGCCGAATCCTTGGGCCGAAATCGTGGAGAGAGATTCTCGCGTCGCTGTCGTGAGAATTTATCATCGCGGGCGTATCCGCAGGGCGTTGTGCAATTTTCTCGACAGTGTCGAGAAAATTGGCCTGCGAGCTAATTCTTTCGACACTGTCGCAATAATCGGGTTCCACCTCATCAGATGACCGTCGTGATGTCGACGCGGTTCTCGATGGCCGTTTCAACGGAAGCGTATATCGGTATTTCTTTGTCATCGCTCTCTAGGTTTACGATGAGCGAGTACCTAGCTTTTTTCTCGAATCCTTTGAGGCTCGGACGCTCTCGCCACCAGCCAATTACAGGATAAACCGCGATGTAACCCGATGCCGCTAAGTCAGCCCCGGTTCCCCGCCACCAGTCGGAGTGAACAGAACCTTTGGTACGGAGATTCTCGCCGAGCACCCATTCTCGCGACTCCTGGGTTGCTGCCCCCGGCTTCTTATTCTTCTCAGGCCAAGCTTCTCGGTTCAGCCGCTCGTGGAACTGCGTCATGCTCTCTAGCGGTCTGCGAACGTCAAAGCGCAGCCCATGCGACTGATATCGATGCTTGACGTTCCAACCCCTACGGCCCGGGTTCGGTTCGATGAAATACGAAAGCGTCACCCGCATCCGGAGCTGCTGGCCTCCGAGTTCCTGAAGCATCTCCGTCGGCCAAGGCAGCTCGTGGACGTGCATCTCCTTGGTCCGTGCTTCGTTCTTGTCCTCATCCCAGTAAAACGGCTGCAACTCATCCTGGATGATCATCGTCGCTCGGTTCGCAGCGCAATACCGGGCCCTCATGAGGTTTGGCACGCCGTAGCCGTAGCAACGGAGCCGCTTGTGCCGCTGATTGTGCGGAAACTCTTCCCGCATCCCCTTTGTCCAGTGAGCGGAGTGAATAAGCAGACCACGCACTGATTCCGGCCAAAGTCCCGGGTATTCGGCCTGTAAGATCGCCCCATACCGCGCCGCCAAGGCGGTCGCCGCGCTCGTATCGCGCATCGTGGTGAGCAATGCACCGTCCCGAGAAACGACCGTCGTCAGGAGAGATAAATCATTGATGCTTGAAACGTATCCGTCCGGGTCGTAGGCGTAATTGCCGCCCTCCATGACGATATCAGGCTTGAGTGGCCACTCCTGCTTATCCCACCCGCAAGAAGTCCGGCTCGTCGGACAGAGCCTGCCTTTCGGGGCGAGCGGATTCCAGCCCTCGTAATCGCGGTCTTCGATCATTGCCTTCTCGGTGTAAGCGCCGACTGTGACCACGTTCCAGGCCTGGGCCGGATCTTCCACGCTTAGGGCATGATTAATTTCCGGATAATCGTGCTTCTTCAGCTCGTCTCGATGGTTCCCGGCCGAGACGACCATCAGCCGCTGCGTACCATCGTTGGCTCCCGAGCACATCTGGTCGATCGCTGCTGACCAGAGCGTCGGTAGCCACTTCTCCTTATCGTCTGCCGTTACCGCCATGCAAATCACGCGGTCCTTCTCGGGCGATTGGACCTCGATCTTGGCGACCGAGCCGACAGTGATCGGCCCATAGTCAGGCGGGTCGTTCACTCCTACATCCGGGAGAACCTTGACTGCTTCCAGGCAATGCTTAAGGTGAACCGGCTGATCGGAGAGAAGGACATCTCCTAGGTTCTGCCCGTATAGGGCAAGACCCGCCATCTCCGTGCCATGCCCGTACCGGTCAGCCGACGTCCAATCATCATCCCAAGCAAGATTGTGTTCCTCGTTCAACGCCTGCTCAAGGAGAGGGTGCCCACGATTGACGCCGCAGTCGAGGATGCACACGGCTGGAGCATCCTCACCCGCGAAGGTCGTCCGCTCCAGCATCGCGTTGATGAACTCCGCCTGACCTGCGGGAGGGAGTTCGAGGAACTCGCGAGCGACGATACTCGCTCGGCGAAACTCGGCGAGGTAGCGGAGCAGGCCTGGAAAATCGCTCCACCGACCGAGCGACGTGTAGGCGAGCACGGCGACAAGGCCTGGGAACCTTACCTGGCGGTCACTGATCCGAATGCCGAGCGAGGTAGCTTCCTCACGAAAGACATCTTCGACGGGCAACGTGCGACCATCGGGAGTCTCAACCTCCCCTTCATCACGGAGCCAGACTTCCCACCAGAACTCTTCATCGATTGCGGGCGGTGGGCTTGAGTCTGTCCAGTAATCCCCGTCCCGAAGCATCGCGAGGCGAATCTCGGTGATACTCTCCGCAAGCCTCTGGTTGTAAGGCGAGGTTTTGCTCGGATCGTTCCTGTTTTCCCGATCTTTATGTGCGTAATCCTCGAACTTCTTCGCGAACTTCGGGAGTTGGTCTTTGGGAATGTGGATCGTTGCTCGCTCACTGCCGTCGCTCTCGCGGCGGAAAGCAACAATCTCGGAACCGAGCTGTTTATTGTCGAGGCTATCGAGCCATAGCTTAACGCCAGGATCGCTTTTCACGACGATCGGCACGAAGGGGATCCCTTCGGCGGGCTTCTCCGGGCTCTTCTCCGCCCGTTCACCGGCTTCAGTCACTTCGCGAGCCAGCCGCTCACCGTGGGCAACCCGCGGCTCAGCACGCGGCGGCGATTCGTACTTGCCACCTCCACCCGCACCGATCGCCGTATAGCTGTCTGCTTTCGCGGTGCCCCGAATGACAAAATGGCGAAGCCGGGCCATAGATTACGTCCGTTATGCCTGGTCGCTCTTCAACGAGCGACGCCCTTGCCTTTGGAGGATCGCGTCCCGCAGCACTACCAATTCAATGTGCTTACGATCCTCAAGCACAGCCTCTTTCGCGGCGTCATCGCTCGCTTGGCAAATATCGGCATGGCTTAGGCCGATAGCGAAGTCCGAAACGGACCTCACAACATCGTTGCTGATTTCGAATCGAGCGAGCCGATTGCGAATCAACTCTTCGATCTCGCCTCTGTTCGGCCGCTCATAACGAATGGCCTCATCAAACCTACGGAATAAGGCCTCATCAAGCATCGATGCCAAGTTCGTCGCCGCAACAATGACGCTATCGGAATCATCTTGCTCAAGGAATTGGAGGAACGAATTCAATACCCGACGGATCTCGCCAACATCGTTTCCCGCAACGCGCTCGCTCCCGATCGCATCAAATTCGTCAAACAGATAGACACCTCGCGTCTTTTGCATCGCCTCGAAGATCGCGTGAAGCTTCGTAGCCGTCTCTCCCATGAATTTCGTGATCAGCGCATGTAACTGAACCGCGAAGTGGGGGAGCTTCAGCTCACCGGCGAGGGCCCGCGAAGTCATCGTCTTCCCGCATCCTGGCGGACCGACCAAGAGGAGCTTCCGCCGCGGGGCAAGCCCATGCTCGCGAAGCCTCGACTGCTGACGGTACTCGCGGATGACTTTCTCCAGATGCTTGCGAATCTCCGGCGAGAGGACCATCTCGCTCAGGTGGACCTTGGGATAGGTCACCGCGAGCAGCCCCGCCATCTCGCCCGTCGGCCGGGCAATTGGCACTGAGCCGCCTATCTTCTGTGCCTTCTGCTTGCGGCGGACGTCCTGAACCAACCCCTTGAGTTCGTCGGCGAGCTTGGGTTTGCCAGTCTTGGCGGCATGGGCCGCGATCTGCATGGCCACCGAAAGGAATTGCTCTCCGTCAGCCTCGCTGTAGCTTCTGAGGAGAGCTTTGAGCTGTTCGGCGGTAGCCATGGTAACTCTCCATCAGGTTCTACGCCCTCGTCCTATATCTCCTATTCCGACTATTTTCTTTAGTCTTCCTAGACCTACATTCGAGGGAAGCAGTGTCTTCTTGTATATCATATGGGTGGTTAGTCGAAAGGACTATAGACCCTAGATTATCCCCGCTCGCAAGCCCCAATGCGAGCAGCAGCCGGGCGAGGAACCGCCAATCAGCCTGATCCTCTGCGCGAACAAATCCGACGAGCAAGTCGAACTCGTGCACCTCGACCAGAGTGGAATCCGAGTGGTCGCCTACATGACCGAACTGCCGCCCCGGCCGCTCCTTGTAGATGCTCAACAAGGCCGTGGAGCGGGCATGCGCACCGCTCCAGAGTGAGCCCGAAGCATGGACCGGGCATCGCCTCGGCGACTCACGAATGGAATGCCCGCAAGGTGATCGAGAGCCTCCGGCCCCGGTAGCGGGCGAATCTCGGGACCGCGTGCTTCCAGGCCAGGTTCGTCTCGTAGGGCGTCACGAACACGCTGCCGTCCCGGGCGATGACGTCGGAGGTGACCTTCCGCTTCGGGTGCGTCAGGCGGAAGACCCGCTCCTCGCCGAGCGAGATCGTCACGATCGGGGCGCCGACGACCATGTCTTTGACGCTGTCATGATGCGGCCCGATATAGTGGCCGAGGCTCCCGTCGTACCAGTTGAGGAGCAGGCCGTTAAGTCGATCATCGATCGACCATCGCGCCCAGGTGTGGAACGGCTCCAGGACCTCCGGGACGGGCAACGCCTCGTTCGTGCGGCCCGTGTAGCGGTAATCGGCACCGTAGGCCTGCTGCCACCGGGGCGTCGGAACAGGTCGACCGTGCATCTGGATGATGTGGTAATCCTCCGGGTGCAAGGCCCAGATCGCCTCGAACCCCGCGGCATCCGGACACACGTCCTCGGGGAGCTGGCCGACGAAGAAGCGGTGGCCGTCGTCCAGGACACGACCCTCAAAGCCAGCGTATGAGTCGGTCATCTGACCGGATCCTGTACCACTGCGGGCAACTTCAACCGAACCTCGCGGATCTCCGGTTCGGAGAGTGATTCCCCAAACGTGGCCTAGACTTCCTCGGCCGTGCGGCCGTTCCTGCGACTCGACCCCCGAGATCAGGCGGAGGAGCAACGATGAACCTGGACGAGATCGAAGATGCCTCGACCCCGGCAGGCTACTTCCGGTCCCAAGGTTACGCTTGGTACGCCTATCCCGCCGACGAGAGCGCGCCCGATTGCCCCTTCGAGGCTCCTCGACCCAACGACGGTCGCCGTCGAGATATCATCTATTATGGGCCGATCGACACGGCCACCGGCCTCATCAACCGGAAGCGCGACGGCGGCTATCTGTGCCTGACCGGTTCGGAGTGTGCCCCGAAGGTGCTCGATGGCTGGGAGGTTGAACCCGCCGAACTCGACGATGCCTTCGAGGCGCATGACATGGGCACCATCCGGCTCGTGAAGGAGATCAGGGCCCGTCACCCGGAGCTTGAGCCGTTTCATCAGTACGAAATCGAAGGCTGGGATTGACTGCATAATATCGTGCAATCTCGGCTGGCTGATCGTCGCTCGCTCCGGAGGTGTCCCTTCCATGGTCCACAGCCGACCATGGAAATCACGGAAGCCCCCTACCCCACATTTCGGGCTTTGACGGTCGAAGATAAAACCGGTTATCTTCCACCGAAGGGGCGGCCGATAGAGGGCAGGGGACCCGCGCAATCCGCCCAAGTCCGGCGGGTCGAGGGACGAGTCATGGACGACAACGCGACGACGAGCACGGAGCTGGTCACGGTCGAGGAGCCGGGCGCGGGGCTGCCGCCCGTCCTGATTGGCCGGGCGACCCCGGCCGTCGAGCGCCAGGTCCGCAGCTTCTACGCCTCGGTCGCCGAGATCTTCGAGCGCTGGGTCACCCGCCGACCGTCGCAGCACACGCAGCGGGCCTACCGCCGCGACGTCATGGCCTTCGTCGAATGCCTCGGGATCGCGTGGCCCGACGAATCGCCCCGGCTGTTCACCGTCACCGTCGCCGAGGTCCAGGCCTTCCGCGACCTCATGCTCGCCGACGGCAAGGCCCCCAAGACCATCAACCGTCGCATCGCCTCCCTCTCCAGCTTCTACAAGTACCTCCAGGGCGTCGCCGCCGAGTTCCGGCTGCCGATCACGGTGCCCAACCCGGCCCATGCCCAGTTCATCCCCCGCGGCTCCTCCGACCCGCGCGATGAGACCAAAGCCCTCTCGGCCACTCGGGCGCGGCAGCTCATGGGGATGCCGAACCAGGACACGGTCCTGCACGCCCGCGATCGGGCCATCATCAAGACCTTCCTCTACACGGGCATCCGCATCGGCACCGCCTGCCGCCTCAAGCTCAAGGACTTCCACCAGGACGGAGACGAGGCGACGCTGACCATCCGCGAGAAGGGCGACAGGCACCGCCGCATCGGCCTGCACTTCGCCGCGGCCGAAGCGATCGCCGAGTACATCGCCAAGGCGAATTTGACCAAGGGGCCGCTGTTCCGGGCGCGGCGGAACTCACGCCGCCCGGAGCTGAGCGACCGGCCGATCGGCCTGGTCACGATGTACACTTTGCTCCAGGGGTATCTCTCCCGCCTGCCGGGAGCGCTGCGCGAGGAGGAAGTCACCGATGAGGACGGGACCGTGCGGCGGGTCAAGCGGTGCGTCTACACGCCGCACTCGCTGCGGGCGACCACCGCGACGCTGCTCCTGGACGCCGGGGTCGACATCATCAAGGTCAAGGACCTGCTCGGCCACCGGCACGTGACCACGACCCAGATCTACGACAAGCGGCGACGCAGCCTGAAGGAAGGGGCCTCGCACGACGTGCCGATCTGAAGCGCCGGAAATGCATGCATTAATTCGCGATTCTCGGGACACTGGAATCACGAATCACCTGAAGCATGGAGGTATACTGGAAGAAAGAAGGCCCAGCGGATGGACGCCCACGAGTCGCCGAAGACCACCAAGCATTACGACCGGACGCAGGATGCGATCACACTCGACGAGGTTGAGCGAATAGCGATATGAGGCTATCGGTAATTAACGTCTGATATCCCGAGAGTCGCGATCCGAATGAGCAACCCCTTCTTCGAGCATCCAATCCTGAACTCCCCCTACGAGCGTCCCAAGAGGCACTGGGAACTCGATGAACAGGGGCAACCGACTCAGCGGATCGTCGATAACCGACGCCGGGCCGAGTTCATCACCCCCATCCCCAAGCCGAAGAAGCGGAAAAAGGGCGGTCAGCAGGACTTTGTCTTCGATGAAGGTAAAGGCCTCTCGACCCAGGAACAGCAGTACGATCCCACCTCGATCATCAACAAGGTGCGCGGCCAGGTCGAGATCTGGAGGAATTGGCCCAAGCCTGGCGACTGGCAAGTGACCCCGGAGACCGCCCGACTCCTCCAGCACTGGCGGGACCCGAAATTCCCAGGCCTCCGCCCGTTTTTCTGCCAGGTGGAAGCGGTCGAGACGGCGATCTGGCTCGCCGAGGTCGCCCCCCAGATCAAGGTCGGCAAGCAGATCCTCGAGAATCTGGTCTCCGCCAACAGGGACGCCAACCCCGAACTCTTCCGCATCGCCCTGAAGCTCGCCACCGGGGCCGGGAAGACCACGGTGATGGCGATGCTCATGGCCTGGCAGACGATCAACGCCGTCCGAAGGCCCGGCAGCAAGAGCTTCACGCGTGGATTCCTCGTCGTCGCTCCCGGCCTGACGATCAAGGACCGCCTCCGCGTCCTCCAACCGAACGACCCGGACAACTACTACGCCACCCGCATGCTCGTCCCCAACGACATGCTGGACGACATGGGCCGCGCGAAGATCGTGATCACGAACTATCACGCCTTCAAGCTGCGCGAGCGCATCGAGATCTCGTCGGGCGGACGTTCCCTGCTCCAGGGCCGGGGCGAGCCCCTCGATACCCTGGAAACCGAAGGGCAGATGATCCAGCGGGTCATGCCCGACCTCATGGGCCTGAAGAACATCCTCGTCCTCAACGACGAGGCCCACCACTGTTACCGCGAGAAGCCCAAGGAGGAGAACGACGAGGACCTGAAGGGCGACGAGAAGACGGAGGCTCAGAAGAACAACGAGGCCGCCCGCCTCTGGATCTCCGGCCTGGAGGCCGTGAACCGCAAGCTCGGCCTCTCCCGCGTGATCGACCTGTCCGCCACGCCGTTCTTCCTCCGGGGCTCAGGGTACGCCGAGGGGACGCTGTTCCCCTGGACGGTGAGCGACTTCTCGCTCATGGACGCGATTGAATGCGGCATCGTCAAGCTGCCGCGCGTTCCCGTCGCCGAGAACATTCCCGGCAACGAGATGCCCGTCTATCGGAACCTCTGGGAGAACATCCGCAAGGACATGCCCAAGAAGGGCCGGGGCAAGGCGGAGAAACTGGACCCACTCAAGCTGCCAACCCGCCTCCAGACCGCTCTTCAAGCCCTCTACGGACATTACGAGAAGACGTTCAAGCTCTGGGAACAGAACGGTATTCAGGCTCCCCCGTGCTTCATCATCGTCTGCCAGAACACGGCGATCTCCAAGCTGGTCTACGACTTCGTCTCCGGCTTCCAGCGAGAGAACGAGGACGGGACGACGACGCTGGAGAACGGGCGGCTCCCCCTCTTCCGCAACTTCGATGATACGACCGGGAACCCGCTGCCCAGGCCGAACACCCTACTGATCGACAGCGAGCAGCTTGAGGCGGGCGATGCCCTCGACGACAACTTCCGCAGCATGGCCGCCGACGAAATCGAGCGGTTCCGCCGCGAGATCGTCGAGCGGACCGGTGACCCACGTGCGGGGGAGAAGATCACCGACCAGGAGCTGCTCCGCGAGGTCATGAACACCGTCGGCAAGCCCGGCCAGCTCGGCGGGTCCATCCGGTGCGTGGTCTCGGTCTCCATGCTCACCGAGGGCTGGGACGCGAACACGGTCACGCATGTCCTCGGCATCCGCGCGTTCGGAACCCAGCTCCTCTGCGAGCAGGTGATCGGCCGGGCTCTCCGCCGCCAGTCCTATGACCTGAACGAAGACGGCCTTTTCAATGTCGAATACGCTGATGTCTTCGGCATCCCGTTCGACTTCACCGCGAAACCCGTCGTCGCGCCACCGCAACGGCCGCGCGAGACGATCCAGGTAAAGGCCGTCCGCCCGGATCGTGATCATCTGGAGATCCGCTTCCCCCGGGTGGAGGGCTACCGCGTCGAGCTGCCGGAGGAGCGGCTCACAGCCGAATTCAACGACGATTCGGTCCTTGTGCTCACTCCCGATCTGGTCGGCCCGTCAATCACCCGAAACTCCGGGATCATTGGCGAGGCCGTGGATCTGAACCTAGAGCACCTGGGCGACATGCGACCGTCGACACTCGTCTTCAACGTCACGCAACGGTTGCTCTACACGAAATGGCGAGATCCTGGAGAAGAGCCCAAGCTCCATCTCTTCGGCCAACTCAAGCGGATCACCAAGCAGTGGCTGGACAACTGCCTAATCTGCAAGGGAGACACCTACCCCGCCCTCCTGATGTATCAAGAACTAGCGGACATGGCCTGCAACCGCATCACGGCGGGGATTACCCGTGCGTTCCTCGGCGACCGGCCCATCAAGGCGCTACTCGACTCGTACAACCCCACCGGGTCCACCATCCACGTCCGCTTCAATACCTCGAAGACGGATCGCTGGGAGACCAGCTCGACGCGGTGCCACATCAACTGGGTCATCCTCGACAGCGACTGGGAGGCCGAGTTCTGCCGCGTGGCGGAGTCGCATCCACAGGTCCGGGCCTACGCGAAGAATCACAATCTCGGGCTCGAAGTCCCCTACCGCTACGGCTCGGAAATGCGCAAGTACCGGCCCGACTTCATCGTGCTCGTCGAGGACGGGAACGGTGAAGACAACCTTTTGCACCTCATCGTCGAGATCAAAGGGTATCGAGGCGAGGACGCAAAAGAGAAGAAGTCGACGATGGAGACCTACTGGGTCCCTGGCGTCAATCACCTCAAGACATATGGCCGCTGGGCTTTCGCGGAGTTCACCGAGGTCTACCAGATCGAGGCGGATTTCAAGGCGAAGGTCGAGAGCGAATTCAACAAGATGATCGACGCCGTCACTGTCCAGACGGCCGAGCAAGGAAGCTAGGAACATGGCCAAGAAAGCAGCCCGGAAGACTGTCGAAACCCTCGTCCACGACGCCGAGAAGCGGAAGAATATCCCGACGGCGGAGTACCAATCCGTCGTCAACGAGAATCAGCAGCATCCGGTCCGCGTCGCCTACGAACGCCGCAATCGCGACCTCGACCCGCAGCTCGTCTGGCGCGGCAAGGACGAACAGGATTGGAGCGACCTCGTCGTCCACACCCCACCGCTCTACATCCAGGAAAAGGTGCATCCCAAGGTCCTGATCGATGACCTGTTGCGTCAGACCAGGGAGGCCGAACAAGCCGCCGATCCCCAGAGCATACTCTTCCCCGACCTCTTCGCCGACTTCAACGGCATCCCCGAAGGCGTCGACAAGACCGAGTTCTACCAGCACGACCAGAACTGGTCGAACCGCATGATTCTCGGCGACTCCCTCCAGGTGATGGCGAGCCTCGCCGAACGTGAGGGGTTGCGCGGCAAGGTCCAGTGCATCTACTTTGACCCACCTTACGGCATCAAGTTCAACAGCAATTTCCAGTGGTCCACGACCAATCGCGACGTGAAGGACGGCAAGGCCGACCACATCACGCGCGAGCCCGAGCAGGTCAAGGCGTTCCGCGACACATGGCGTGACGGAATCCACAGCTACCTGACCTACCTGCGAGACCGGCTCACCGTCGCCCGCGATCTCCTCACTGACTCCGGATCCATTTTCGTGCAGATCGGGGATGAAAACGTCCACAGAGTGCGATCACTCATGGACGAGGTATTCGGGAGCACGAATCTGGTTTCGGCCATCGCATTCAAGAAAACTTCAGGAACAGGATCAAATTATCTAGAGAACATTTACGACTATGATCTTTGGTACGCCAAAGACCTGAGTCGGATGAAGTATCGGCAGCCATTAGCCGAGAAAGGCAACCAACTCCTCGACACGCAATACACAAACATTGATGAATTACGTGATCGCGAAAGTTATAAGGATCCCCGATTTATGCCTGGAGACATGAGCTCTCAAGGTGCAAGCGAATCCGGGACCTATCCGTATGTGTTTCAAGGCCAACACTATCATCTTCCGCCCAATACTCATTGGAAAGCATCCCGGTTCGGAATGCCACGGCTCGCGATGTCAGGTCGGCTGGTGGGAATAGGCCAGCGCTTGAGATACAGGCGTTTTGCAGATGATTATCCCGTCGTGACGTTTTCCAATTCCTGGGATGACACGATCGTCTCGGGCTACGCTGATCCCAAACTCTACGTCGTTCAAACCTCGACAAAGGTAGTCCAACGCTGCCTCCTCATGGCCACCGACCCCGGTGACCTCGTGCTCGACCCCACCTGCGGCTCCGGCACCACCGCCTACGTGGCCGAGCAATGGGGGCGCCGCTGGATCACGATCGACACCTCGCGAGTGTCGCTGGCGCTGGCTCGGGCCCGTATCATGGGCGCGCGTTATCCGTTTTACCTGCTTGCCGACTCTCCCGAAGGCCAGCAAAAGGAGGCCGAGGTCACTCACACCGCGCCGAGCACCCAACCGACCCATGGCAACATCCGTCACGGCTTCGTCTACGAGCGCGTGCCGCACATCACGCTCAAGTCGATCGCCAACAACGCAGAGATCGACGTCATCTGGGAGAAGTTCGAAGCGGAACTGGCCCCACTACGGGCGCAGCTCACCGAGCACCTACCGGCTGGCTGGCTAACCGCGTACCGCAAATCGCAGAAATACACCGCGCCGGTCCCGGACGAGATCCAGGAATGGGAAATCCCGCGCGACTTCCCCGCCGACTGGCCCGATGCCGACCGGTCTCTGCATGCGCGCTTTTGGGAACTCCGTATCGCCCGGCAGAAGGAGATCGACGCATCCATCGCCGCCAAGGCCGAGTTCGAGTACCTCTACGACAAGCCCTACGAAGACAAGAAAAAGGTCCGAGTCGCGGGCCCGTTCACCGTCGAGAGCCTCTCCCCCCACCGCACCCTCGCGGTCGACGAGAACGACGAGCTGATCGACCCGCTCCGGAAAGTCGAGGCACAGGATAGCACCTTCGAGCAGATGATCCTGGAGAACCTCGAGACCGCCGGGGTCCAGCAGGCCCACAAGGAAGACCGAATCGCGTTCACCTCGCTCACCCCCTGGCCCGGGGACCTCGTCTGCGCCGAGGGGCGCTACGTGGAGGGCGACCAGGAGAAGCGGGCCGCAATCTTCATCGGGCCCGAGTTCGGCACCGTCCAGCGGGCCGACCTCGTCGAGGCCGCCCGCGAGGCCGCCGACGCCGGGTTCGACGTCCTGATCGCCTGCGCCTTCAACTACGAGGCCCACACCACCGAGTTCACCAAGCTCGGCCGCCTTCCGGTCCTCAAGGCCCGGATGAACGCCGACCTGCACATGGCAGGCGATCTCAAGAACACCGGCAAGGGGAACATCTTCGTTATCTTCGGCGAGCCGGATATCGACCTGCTTCACGAGCCCGATGGCAGGCTCCGGGTCAAGGTAAACGGCGTCGACGTCTTCAAGCCGCAGACCGGCGAGGTCGTCAGCGACAGCGCCGACGGCATCGCCTGCTGGTTTATCGATACTGACTACAACGAGGAGAGTTTCTTCGTCCGCCACGCCTACTTCCTCGGCGCCAACGACCCGTACAAGTCGCTCAAGACCACGCTCAAGGCCGAGATCGACGCCGACGCCTGGGCGACCTTGAACAGCGACACCTCGCGGCCCTTCGAGAAGCCCAAGTCGGGCCGGATCGCCGTGAAGGTCATCAACCACCTCGGCGACGAGGTCATGAAGGTGTTCAAGGTGTAGCGCCATGGAATTCCGGATCGCCGACACCTTCACCGACAGCCTTGCCCGACTGACCGGCGACGAGCAGAAGGCCGTCAAGACGACCGCCTTCGACCTTCAGCTCAACCCGGCGAACCCCGGGATGAGCTTCCACAAGCTCGACCGCGCCAAGGACAAGAACTTCTGGTCGGTCCGGGTCAACGCCGACATCCGCCTGATCGTCCACCGGACAACCGGGAGCCTCCTGCTCTGCTACGTCGACCACCACGACAAGGCCTATGAATGGGCCGCTCGGCGGAAGTTACAGACCCACCCCAAGACCGGCGCGGCCCAACTCGTCGAGATCCGCGAAACGGTCCAGGAAATCGTCGTCCCGGTGTACGTGGAATCGCCGCCTCCGAAGGCGAGAGCGAAGACGAAACCCGCCAAGAAGCCGAAGCCGTTATTCACCTCGCTGGCCGACGAAGAACTCCTGAGTTACGGCGTCCCGCCCGAGTGGCTCGCCGACGTCCGGGCCGCCACCGAGGACACGCTCCTCGCCTTGGCCGATCACCTGCCCGGCGAGGCTTCCGAAGCACTCCTGGAACTTGCCACAGGCGGCAAGCCGAAGGCCCGGCAGCTCGTCGCCGCCGGAGACAACCCCTTCGACCACCCGGACGCCCAGCGTCGATTCCGCCTCATGGCGGACGTCGAGGAGTTGCAACGTGCCCTCGACTTCCCCTGGGAGAAATGGACCGTCTTCCTCCATCCCGACCAGCGGGACTGGGTGGAGCGCGACTATAACGGACCTGCCCGAGTCTCCGGATCGGCCGGGACGGGTAAGACCATCGTCGCCCTGCATCGGGCCGCCTATCTGGCCCGGACCCATGAGGACGCACGCGTCCTGCTCGCGACCTTCACGGATACGCTGGCCCGTGCGCTCGACACCAGGCTCCGACGCCTGCTGGGCAACGAACCGAGACTCGCCGAGCGGATCGACGTCCACTCCCTCGACGCCCTAGGCCTGCGACTCCACAAGGCCCACATCGGCCCGGCGAAGCTCGCGAGCCGCAACCTCGTGCTCGACCTGCTGCGGGACGCCTCGCGTGCCATCGAAAGCCACACGTTCAGCGATCGGTTCCTCTTCACGGAGTGGGATCACCTTGTCGATGCCTGGCAGTTGGAGAACTGGGAGCAATACCGCGACGTCCCCAGGCTCGGTCGGAAGACCCGGCTCCCCGAATCGCAGCGCGAGATCCTGTGGTCGATCTTCCAGCGCGTCCGGGAGGGACTGAAGGCCAAGGGCGTCATGACCCAGTCCGGAATGTTCACCGCCCTAGCGTCGGCGATCGCCCGGAGTAAGAACCCGCCCTATGACTTCGCCGTCGTCGACGAGGCCCAGGATCTCACCGTCGCCCAGTTGAGGTTCTTCGCCGCGCTCGGCGGTGACCGCCCCAACGCGCTCTTCTTCGCCGGAGACTCCGGACAACGGATCTTCCAGCAACCGTTCTCCTGGAAATCCCTCGGCGTGGATATCCGAGGCCGCTCTCGGACACTTCGAGTGAATTACCGGACTTCCCACCAGATCCGATCCCAGGCGGATCGACTGCTGGGGCCCGAGGTCAAAGACGCGGACGGCAACGTCGAGAAGCGAAACGATACGGTTTCTGTCTTCAACGGCCCCTCTCCCGTTCTCCGGGTCTTGGGTGATGAGGACGAGGAGGCCAAGGAAGTTGGCGGCTGGCTCACCGAACGGGTGAAGGCAGGCTTCCAGCCTCACGAAATCGGCCTGTTTGTCCGATCCGCCCCTGAGCGGGATCGTGCGATTGCCGCCGCGAAGGCCGCAAAGCTCCCGTTCAAAGTCCTCGATGAACATGTCGAGACCGTGAGCGGCCACCTCTCGATCAGCACCATGCATCTCGCCAAGGGCCTGGAGTTTCGCGCCGTCGCGGTGATGGCGTGTGACGACGAGGTTATTCCTCTACAGGAGCGTATCGAGACAGTCGGCGACGATGCCGATTTGCAGGAGGTCTACGATACCGAACGTCATCTTCTTTACGTTGCATGTACCCGAGCGCGAGACCACTTGCTCGTAACGGGCGTGGAACCCGCATCAGAGTTTTTAGATGACCTAGAATTGTCGCCTTAAAATTCACCCGCATGCGGCTTGATCTGAGCCACCGTCTCGATCAGACGGCACTGTTCGAGCGTCGCCAGGTATTCGGCAGCCGTCTTCGGTGGCTTCTTCAGGCCCGCCCGCTGGCGGCGCACCGCATCGAGCACGAGCGAGGCCGACTCCCCCCAGAGCCCGACGACGAACGCATCAGGGTGGACCGCTTCCATGTCGTACTGGCCCAGGACC